>Ga0126342_10007997_pt1 | contig 18908 bp, 12 predicted proteins | sample Cyp1metagenome_FD_92528 | JGI IMG/M metagenome (GOLD analysis project Ga0126342, IMG submission 92528) | Coral microbial communities from Lord Howe Island, Old Settlement Bay, Australia - Cyphastrea 1 metagenome | ecosystem: Host-associated > Invertebrates > Cnidaria > Coral ... | reverse complement strand
TTTACCTGCTCACATGGTCTTGAAACACAAAGACCGTGGGCATTCAACGATGCACCCGTCAGTAACACAATATGTGTTCATGTGGTGCTGGCGCTGCACCTTGGACACTCCAGATCCCCAACGATTCCTGGAAGAACTCGAACAGTTGCTGTGAGAAAAAAAACAGCAGATGTCAGCTGGAATCTTGGGCAAAGTGTCAACAACACAAAAAATTGTGTTTTCGCCTAGGCGAAATGATTGTTTTTGATTTTATGCACCAGAATAAGGGGTCTATGGCCTTTAAAATCATATCACACCATCACAGGTCGAATTAGTTGGGGAGTTCTGAGAAACATCAAAAATGATAGTTTCGCCTAGGCGAAATGCTTGTTCTTGATTTTATGCGCCAGAATAAGGGGTTTCTGGCCTTCAAAATCACATCAAACAAAATCCTATTGGCACGACCACATCAAACGTCATCCATGACATCCCGTCGATCACAAAAACACCACGGCCTTCTAAAGGCCGTGTTCCTAGTTTGACAGCAGGAACTCATGATTCAAGGCAATTCATGGACTTCTTGATTTCTCGGCACAGCGATACTCAAGTCTGAAGTCTGGAGCAGATAGAACTAGAACAGCATAATACAAAAACCATATAATATAAAGAACCATACAAAGCCTCACAATCTTCCTGGGGGAGGGTCCAATTCAAGATGGATTTTCTTCATTCTGGGAGAAACCAAATCAAATGATGACACACACACACGCATATATATATATATGGATATATGTGTATATATGAATTCATATTTGCGTTTTGTTGCATATGGAATGATCGACTAGATAGATGATATGTAAATACATACGTAGATACATAGATACATAGATACATAGATACATAGATAGATACATAGATAGATACATAGATAGATACGTAGATAGATACATACATGCATACATACATGCATGCATCCATACATCCATACATCCATACATCCATACATCCATACATCCATACATTCATACATTCATACATTCATACATTCATACATGCATACATGCATACATGCATGCACATATATATATATATATATATATATACATAGGATGGATTAGATAAATTAGATGAGTCAAATAGGTTGGATAGATTCAATAGGTTAGATAATTAGACAAATAGACAGAAAGGACAAGAATAGATAGATTTGATATAAATATAAATATATATATATATATATATATTCATTCGATATAGATACAGGTAGACATAGATAACGAGATTGTATAGAGACATAACGATATATCGATATCAACCGGTAGACACTCGAAATTCTATGGCCATAAATCACCCATTTCTCAACAATGGCCCTTTTAAAGCACCCCCCCCCCCGTTGACACGCCGAGGACTTCGTCGTTCGCAGTCCATGCCGCTTTTTTAGGACCCCAGTCACCAGACAGCAGGCGGATCAGCATCCTCCGATGGAGGTTTTGGCCGAGGTCGTTTTCACGATACCACTGTTTTGATGTATTTTCTTGAGTATGTGTATAATTGGCACATATGCAACACACACATACGTATATATCATTTGTATATGTATATATATGTATATATATATATATGATGTATATATATATATATATATATATGTGTGTGTATGATATCTACATATATATATTATGTATGATATATGCGTGTATACATGCAACTCAAAATTGTGCACCATGATTCACCTTGATTGACCATGATTCCCCATCAAACACGTATGTTTTTTTTCCCGGTGGTATCATGTTGTATCCATACTGTATCTATATATATTGATATCATTTTTTTTTATGCTGGGGGGGAAAAATCGCCCGTGTAGTGATGTTGATTTGTGAGTTGTCGTGTTTGGGGTGGTGTGGGGCGGGGTTATAACGTTCATTTGCACCTGCACACATAGGTCATGCTGCGCTACAGACATCTACAGACCTTCTTCTGTTGCACTTGCTCACATACGTCATGCTGCGCTACAGATGTCTTCTGTTGCAATTGCGCACACACACACACGTCGTGCTTCGTTACAGAAGTCTTCTGCTGTACCTGCGCACCCGCACGTCATGCTATGCTGCAGACATCTTTTGTTGCCCTTACCCGCAGACGTCATGCTACGCTAAAGACGTTTTCTATCGTTTTCTCCCTGCACTTGCGCACATACGTCATGACGCTTCAGAGGTCTTTTGTTGCCGCACGCACGTCATGCTACGCTAGAGACGTCTTCTGTCGCACCTGCGCACACATACATGATGCTACACTACAAACGTCTTCTGTTGAACTTACGCACGCTTGCCCCATCAACATGTGTAAAAACATGTTGAAGACGACAACGCAGGCAGTACGCCAGGCGCTGCATGACTAAACGGTCGCAATTTCAAACGGTAGGCGTGGGAAAATGAACAATGGGCACGCTTTGCAGCTGGCCAAACCAAAAAAAAACATTTCAACGAAAAAAACAATGGAGTTGGCAAACAATCAGACAACAAAAACAATAAAAGTGCGCAGAAACCTCAAGGTGGACAGACTTCCTATCTTACATTTTGTGGAAAATAACCACGCCGCCATGCGCGGTTTCCGGCACGTTAGTTTGTTTATGATATTTTTATGCAGATTTCTTTATGCTGGTCCGCGCGGGGTGTATCTCGGTGAATGTTTATCCAGCATGAGCTGGGGCTCCATTAAGAGAATTCGTTTTGCATTTGGTGGGCAAGAGGGTTTCAGAATAGAACTGGGGAACTTGCTTACGGACGAATTTGGCCGACTGGTGAAGGAAAGTTGAAAACTGAAAAGATTTGTTTGCCGGTGTGATGGGGGGAAGAAAGAAAAGGGACCCATCAAGCCCTGTCAAACCTTGTCAAGCCGCGTTTTTGGAAGTTACAGGATGCACCAGGTAAAATGACTAACCTTAATATATAATAATAATAATAGTAATAATAGTAATAAGAATAAGAATAATAATAATAATAATATATATATATACCCTTTGGTTATTTAACATAGCCTGGTATAGATGGTCCATTTATAGATGGTTTACCTATTAAAAATTGTGATTTTCCATGGCTATGTTAAATAACCAAAGGGTATATATATATTATATATTTAGTAAATCATCTAAAAATTGGCCTCCATACCATAGCTGTATAACAAAATTCCAAAGGGCATCTTGGGAGCCAGACAGGTTGGAGCTCCATTTGGATCCAAAGGATTCTTCGAAAATCGGAGGGTGGAGTAAAGTTTCCCCCTGGGTATTTGATGATGATGAAGTCCTTTATTTTTGATGGGTTGAAATTGTATGAAATTGTATGTTTGATGTTTGGTGTTCGAATCCAGCAATATCCAGCTATTTGATGGTGAAATGACCATGTTTCATGTTTGAACGCAATTTTTCATGATTAAAACTTGTGTTCATGATGCGTCCAACAGCAACTTGGCAGTCGTCCATCGTTCGTCCATGCGAGCCTTCAGAGAAACTCCTAAAATGCCATATCCGGCAGCGGCAAACAGCACCGGAATCATCCACGCAGTAAAATTTGGTGGCCAAGAACAACTACTAAGAACAATATGTTTGGCAGTTTTCTGGTAATGTCTAGATTTAAGGGCGTCTAAGATTCGGCATCGTTTGTTGGAGAGACAGATGGGACCCGCAATTCAAAATTCCAACATCCAACGAAATAGACATGTCTTGGTTCTGTTTTGGGAAAGAAGTAGTTTGGGTATGTTGAACGGTGCATGGATTAGACGGGCTGACATGTGATGGTTTGATGTATATTCACTTGCACAGTGCTATTGCCCAGCTGCACGCTTCACAATCATCCGGCAGTAGATAGAAAAACATAATGCGACCTAAAAGGTTTGGGTGGACAAATCATAGATCTTGGACGCAGTATCAAGAGCAGGTGTTGTTGTGTTCCTCCGTCATCCATTTTGTATTATCAACCAATCATTTGGAGGTCATTTTACATACAATATAATTTTACACCATCCCCTTACTAGAGGTAAACCGGTATACCGTTGACAAGACAAACATCCTCAATTTGGGTTTTACTAATAAGGATATGATGGAATATAATCAATAACAAACCCAAATTGGGGATGGATTGCTTCAAAAAAAGGCCTTACTACCGTATAACATGTTCATTCCAAGTATTTCCAAGTTTCATCCATTTTCTACCTACTCCAGGATGCTTGCAGTAGATCAGCGTCTTTTAAAATCGGCAGCTGTGGTGGCCCACTTGGACCCATCCAAGTGGCGCCCAAACGGACAGCGCCAGCGTAAAAGTTTTTGAGCCCATGCCAAGGGCCTCCGTTCAGAACATCTGGAAGGGAAGCGTAGTAGGAAGCTGTGTGACTCTGAAGCCCATGACACACATCGAATGGTGCTGGTGAAGAGTTTGCAAAAAACATCGTCCTGCGAATTTGCCATTATATTTTGCTGACGCTACCCTCTGTTTTTTTTCTCACAGAGCTATTGAACATTGCCATTTATAGCTGATTTACCAATTAAACAGGATTAATGTTGGATACCGATTAGTGTAATGTTTGCTGGCAGGGGGAAAAGAACTCAACTGTGAGAAGTGTTTTCTCAGATCCATGTTTTTTTCAGGAGGAGCTTTACCACCTTTATACACCTTTCTCTGGGTAAAGCTGGTCCATTTACTTTAGAAAACCATATCCATGTTAGATGACTTATTAAAACGTTATTTAAAAGACAGCACCCAAACCATTTTTCAAGGGGGTACCCCATGAGTGACCCAGATCCTCAATAATGTAATTGTTTGGATGGTACCCTATTGTGCACAAACACTTTTGGGGCATGTTTTTTTAAAGATTTAAAAGGGAAATCAATTGAAAGTAGATTCAAATGAATTGAAAGTAAATTGATTTCAATTGAAATCCGCTATTATTAATATATTTTTTGAGGTTTAAGAGGAAAACCAATTGAAATTAGATTGATGTCAATTGAAATCCTTACTGTAAGTTGATCATCCTGAATCTCCCAGGACTGGTTCCCAAGAAAATGCCGAGTTATTTAGAGTAGACTAAAATGGGGTTGAGGGGGGAGTTTTATTGAGGGAGGAGGGGTGGGCCCCCTTTAAAAAAATCAGTATCCAACAGCTATTTTTCATAGCTATGTTAGTTTGCCAGAGGTTATTGTTTGCTTTTCCTCTTCGACAAAAGGCGTTCAACTGGACCATCCTGTCATGGGCATGCCTCGATCCTTCTTGTCATAGCTCCTGTGAGCAAGGGGATCTCTGGCTGGTAGGATGTTTTCAAAGTGCCATCCACCCGGGATTCTCATGATATCAATGATGACTAATGGCTGGAATATATTACCCATAGGATCCATGTATGGTATATATGCTAACATTGGGGGTATATTGATGGTAAATGTTACCATATATAGCATACATGGATCCTATGGGTTATAGAATATGACATGATATAACCTGGGGATGGCAAAAAATCACCACCAGTCAGTAGAGATCTGCCGCAATAAAAACAACCACGACGACATTTCAGGTAGCTCGGGGATGTCCCCGGCGCACCGGCCAAGCGGCTGGTGTGGCAGGGTCAACGAGCGATGACGTCTACTGATGTCTACGGGATAGCGTAGGTTATCTGGAGAAATGCGGGAAACCAAAGTCCTTCCTGGTCCTTCCTTATCAAAATAATGGTGAAATAATATGTATGTGTTTTTCTCATCGATTTCTGGATTTCTGGATGGGATATCCATGGATATCCATGGATATCCTCTATCTGGACCCCTATTTCCAGACAGAAAAAAATATATATATAGATAGATAGATTTTTGTTCCCCAAAACACTAAGTTCGGATGTAGGGAACCGACACCATTATCATGACGCCATTCAGTTCTGTCTGGTTGTTTGGGGTTCTAGGCGGTTGTTTTTAGTGTATCAAATCTATGAAAAAATGGTTGTTTTGTAATTTTCCAACTGCAGCAGCCAGTGGGATGAAGCTTTCGGAGTCTTTTTTGGAAAAAGCCGGGTAAAGCTGTGTGAAAGGTTGGTGGATTTTTTGATGTTGCCATTTTTTTTCGATGAATCATATAGGACTGTACCATGGTGTTGTTTCTTCTGAGGTGAATCTAAGTCTCCCTACCTGAAGAACAGATATTTAAGGCTTTAAGGTTGTGTAAAGGGCTGGTCGAGCCTTAAAGGCTCGCGCCACTCCAATTCGCAGGCAGTCTGCCAGCGGTCGAACGGGGCCAGAAGTTTCAAGGGCAGAAATCTACAGAAAGCTGGTGGGCTCACGGCGAGACTGCCGAGCCCCAACATTGGGATGGGTAGTTTAATCCTTTGACCAATGCCGATCCGATACACGGTTGAATCAATGCTGATCCTTTCACCGGCAAACCCCCAGCTTTCTTCAAGGGCCGTTTATCAAAGATGCAGGCCCAACATGACATGGGCGGATGCCATGAAAATCAGATGCCATGAACTGACCTATTTGGACCAACGTGGTGAGAATCCAACCATGAGGATCATGAGGTTCTAGGCCCTAGGCAAACTCAGTGAGAGCGACTTTCGTGGGACGAAGCATCCGGTTGATTCACACGGGGGCAACCCCAAATGAGGACCATATTTTTTAATATATTGTATATATATATATATACGTATATATATTTGCAATTTCCCTGGGCCGGGATTTTGTTTTCAATGTCCATCTCAAGCAAGCAAGCAAGCAAGAAAGCATGCCAGCCAGCAAGCCAGCCAGCCTAAATAACACCTAAACCGCCCTTAAACCTGAACCAACCTAAATAAATACCCTGAACAAACCCAAAATAAACCCAAAACCAATGCTTAAAAGGCACCTTAGACCGCTAAATCCCAATCAAACCATAAACCAACCGCAAATGAACATCCTAAACCAAGCCTAAGTCAAACCTAAGCCAACCCTAACTAATTAATGCTCTAAAACCTTAAGCAACACTAAATAAACACAAGAAACACATTATTTCTTTAACTACCTGGTATGCCTAAATAAACCCCAAACCAACCCTAAAGGCCCTAAATATACCCACAACCAACCCTAAAGAAACAACAGCAACTGAACCTCGGAGCGAACAATGAGCTGGCCTGAGCCAACATGGTATAAAGCCTAGACCCTCAAGAAACCCTAAACCAGCCTTTAAATACCCTAAACCAACCCCCAAAATTTAAACCTTATATAAACGTAACTTAAACCAACTCCTAAGTCAACTCTAAACCAACCTCAAATAAATCCTACCAAGCTTGAATAAACCAGACACCAAACACTAAATAAACAATCTAAACCGTCCCGCAAGAAACCTGAAACAATTTAGATAAACCATCAACCAACCCTGAATATACACCCTAAACCAACACCAAATAGAAAGCCCAAACCAACAAAAATACCGAAAACACCTTTGACCTCTAACCTTTAACTGCCTTAAATAAACCTTAAACCAACCCCAAATCAACACAAAAACTTAAACCCAACTTAAATGAACCTTAAACCAACACCAAATGAACCCCACACAAACGCTAAATACGCTTATAACAACTATCCGAAAGCTTTAAACATGCCCTAAATTTACCTTCAGCCAACCCTAAACAAACCCGAAACCAACCCTAAACAAATCCCTAACCAACCCCAAAGAAATCCTAAAACAACCCGGAAGAAACATAAAACAAAACTAAATCAACCATAAACAACCCCAAACAAGCCCTAGCCCTAAATCAACCCTTGAAAAAGTCAATGCACGCCAAATAAACCATAATGAAGATGAAGACGTAAATGAACCCTAAATTAACCCTAAATTAACCCTAAGCTTCCCCTAAATAACAGACTCATGCCTTTTGCACATATTGCAAATATGATGGTAACGAGAGATTCAAGATCGAAATTGCTGCAAGTGGGAAATTGGAGAAAAAAACAGGACTCCCTGCACCCCCCAGAATGAAATAGAATAAACTAGATAATGCTGCTGCACATTTTCTCTGTTGATCAACCATCAGAGGGTTTGTTGATTCAGGTTGGGCCAGTCTGAAGGGTGGCCATCCCAGGTGGTAACCAAGATGTATAACTTTATAACCCAGTCATGTTGCTTGAGTCTTTCTGGGGTCTTAACCCAGAACATGGCAACTCGCAACTTTGGAGCCATCCACATTTTTGAGGCCCCAATCTTTTGGCATATCTGAATCGGTGGATACATCTAGAATCTAGATGAACTGTTCAATCTGCTAAAATATACAACCAAAACCTTGGCGATGGAGAGAGATACAACAGTTCAAAGAAAGCAAAACGACTGTTTTCGAATCCAAAAGCACGTCTAAACCTTTTAAACATATTGGACTTGGGATGAATTTGGGTGAACTGTGAACAGTTCAGCCCACCTGCCGCCCGTGTCATTACGCTCGTCTTTCAGGGAGAACCGACGGGTTCGGGACTAAAAAGCTAAGCCGCAGTCCCGGCTGATCGATGTTCCCACAGCGGGCATGTCGGACACGTGAATGACGCGTAGTTCTGTGTCATCAAAAGGGCTGCAGATGTCGATGTCCCATGATGTCCCCCCCCAAATAGTCAAAAAAAATAACCACCTGGAGTAGTTTTTGGTACTAGGGGGTATCCCGGTAGATCGAATCCTGCGGCGAGGCAACGTGTCTTGCTGGTCCTTGCACCTTCAGGACCGCAAAAAAAAAAAACGCCCTCACTGTGCTGAGATGTCATTTTTCCGTTGTTTTTGGGGTCCCAAAAGAATAAAGATGAATAAAGAGAAAGGGACCATGTGCTTCCATATTACATGTGTTTTTTGTAATAAGGGGGTCGGATGTTGTGTTTTTGTTTGGTGATGTTATATAAATATCATGAAATGATGTATACATACTTCTGTTTGGGCGTAGCTGTGTGCTGAATATCGGTGAGTTTCAAAGCCCGGATCGAGTCTTGGATTGTCCCTGATGTCAGCATACTTCAGTTAGTTTGCATTGTTATCATTTTGGCCAAATATCTAACTGGATGCTTAAGAAATTGATGATGTGACATCTCGTGAGCAAGTTCCAAAAATGAACATGTGTCAACAAATCATATAGTTTCCCCCTGTACATGATTTCCCTACAAGAAATAGTGATTGTCCACATCTATATGAGTTTGCAGGAGGGTAATCCGCTATATTAAACCATATTTTTTGTTGGTTAATCCCCTATAAACCCCATCTTTGGGAGATCAACTGTTGTAGCTTGCCTATCGAAAATAGTGATGTTCCCCTGAAATCTCATGAAAATTGCCCTGTTTCCTCCATGGATCTCCATGTTTTTTCTCCCAGGAATGCCGTGCGGTGGCCTTGGAAGCACCAGAGATGTGGCGGAAACGCCATGCCAGGACACCTCCACATCCCCCATTAAAAAGGACACCTCTATGGAGAAAGTCAAACCAAAGAGGAATCAAAGATTTTAAGATATGGGTGTGTCTGAAAATAGTGTACCCCTAAACCCAATGGTGAATGATCATTATCCCTATTAAATGGCTATAATTGGGAATATACACTATTTTCAGACAAACCCATATATGTTCACAAATGTTCACAATGTTTTTTTCCTCTCAGGGGAGAACTCATTACATATAGCATTCAGTACATATGTATTTATAATATAGTATCATATACCCCCCACTTATTGACACGTTTTTTCTTGGGGGCGGTCATTGCTCGTTTTCGAAGGAGTTTCAAAACGAAGCTCTTGATCACAGGGTGCGGTGCCGCCGGAGATGTTGGGAGAACGTTTGATGCGATTTGACGGGTGCACCTGTATAGGTCAGTGTAGGTGCACCACACAGGGGGCAATGATGGGCAATCCCTTTCCCCTGTGTAAACCCAATGGACCTCAAAATGAAACGATCCAACACAGAACGGAAGTCAATAGCTGGGTTTTGCCAGTTTTGCAGCGAGGTTCGCTGTGAGTTTCTTTTCCCTGGTCATTTTGCTATTGGAGTGCTCCTCAGCAGCATCAAACAGGCGACAGTTTGAAAGCAGGGCAAACATCAAACAGCCTGTGTTGCCAAGTCGGGAAATCACAGTTCCCATCCAAACCCCCTTTTGGAGCTGGTTCCAAACTGGGCACTTCGTGGGGTCCATTCGGCCCGGTGTGCGGGCCATTTCCGATCTCAGGTTGCACGGAAAAAGATGCGGAAAAAGACGCGGACCAGGCCGGACCACTTCCAGTCGAACATAGTGCCTGATTATAACATATTATAACATACATTAACAATCATTAACATACAAGATGGGGGGATCCTAGATAGGTGGGCTAAACTCCGAGAACTGTGGTTTATGGTAGATACATCTAGTGTAATGTCAACCCTGGAATAATAAACCCTTAGGCCATTTAAGTATGAGATTTTGACTATTGGGGAAGTACCATGGCTTTCACACACCAACAAACATCACTGGGGGTCCACCTCGTAGTGGCAGCAGCTGGCGATTGATCTTGGGTTGGCAGTAGCCAAGATCGAAACGGATGAGGTGAGGTCGGTCAACAATTCGAAAGCATCAAAAACCTGGCAAAACAAAACATGCGAAGCTCGAAAACCACGGCTTAAATATGCTTAGATATCTTAGATGAAGTTCAATTCTATGGTTAATTTACGCTAGTGGCGCTTCGCGACCCCATAGGAAAGTACAATTTTCTAGTGTCTGGGGGTTTCGGGTGGGTGGGGGGCTGGAGGGGGGTTTGGGGGGTGCAATAACGTTTACTTGACGTTGCTTGTAAGGTGCAGGCGATGCCGCGCTACAGAAAGGTGACTTCATCTAATGTAATCTATGCTACGGTATTTAATGTTGACTTCTCCTATCTTCTCCTAACATACATGATGCTTTGCTGTGTCAGGTTAAGTTGAACTAGCATACGTCATTGTACGCTGCTTAAACAAATCTTGCGCTTGCACACATGTCTTGCACTCTCAGTGGATTGCACTAACGGCGTTGACGTTGACCTGCACTAACATACGTGATGTTACGCTACTTGCTTTTGATGGTTGGTTTTTGCAATAACGTTCAGTAGCGCTTCCATACATACAAGATGCTACGCTACTTAACGTGAACTTCAGATCGAATAAGATGTGATGCTGTTTCAAACAAACCTCTTGTCACATACGTAATGCTACGCTAAATCAAGCACACTTCATGTAACATAGACGTTGTTACGCTACTTGGCGTTAACTTAATTTCAAAAAATAATATGTTATGTTACTTGAAGTTAACTTCATGTAGCATAGATGATGCAGCGCTACTTAACGTTAACTTCATTTCAAATAAGATATCTCTTGTGAGAAAGTTGGGTTCTTGTTTTTGTTTTTTCAAAAACAACCGCAAGTCCACTGGCCCAAAATGAAAAAAGGCTGGCCTTCCTGCAAATATGAACAAATTTAAAGGCTTGAAATCTTGACTTCCACATAAAATGCTCCGAAATGCAGGTTTTGAGCTCTTGCCCTTTTGAACAATGTTCAAATTCCTCAGGGTCGCTATTGGCGCCAGCACCTTTACTACTGGCTACTGTATCTGCATATTTTGATATACAAACATATAATTAATTAATGCTATGAATGTCAATTATACATCATGTTCATTTTTACTTATTTGGATGTATTATATGGCAACAATATATATATATATATATATATCAATATATACATATGCAGTCGAATCGACACATAGGATGAAGTAGTGAATTTCGTGTGATATGGGCTTTTAGGTTCAAGCTTAGTATGCCCCCGGTTCCTTGCAATAAGTGCAGATCCGGGAGACAGACTGAGTCAGACAGCTGGTGTTTGGGTTGCTCGTCCCTGGAAGTGACCTTGCAGCTTTTTAGGAAGCGCTGGTCACAACCGGGGATTCGTGCAATCGCTGAGGAGGCCGCGCTGTCCTGTGCCAGGTTTGTCAGAGGATTGCACAACCTCGACAGCACTTTGTGTGCCCCAAGTGCTGGTGAAGGGATTCACCTGGCACCAAAGTCGCGGCCTTTGCGACCTAGGTCTCGTACACCGCTGAGGGACGAGAGACCTCCCCTCTTGCGGTCTGGACCAAGTCGTGAGCCCCCTGAACGCAAGCGAGATCGTGATCAACCTGAACGAGGAGAAGAACGCAAAGCCAGTGAAGAGTCATACAGCGAAGGAAGTGAGGAAGAAGAGGACGCTCCACACGACCCGGAGGTCAAACAAGAGGAGAAGGAGGCTGCCAGAGATTCAGGTCATTCAAGGAGACGTGAGAAGGAAGCTGAGGAGAAAGCTCATAGAAGCAGACGTGAGAGGGGCTCAGAGAAGCCACCGGAACCGCCTCACCCTCCGCCAGGCCACGAAGGTCGCTCACGACGGTCAGGCAAGAAACGAAAGAGAGGTGGTACAAAACATCAACGGCATTACCGAGAGCGTGAGAATCCCCTCAAGTCAAGTCACCGCCGTTTGGGCAGTTCACAACTGTCTTTGGCGAGGACCTTGGACGAGGGCTTGGAGAGGCGCGCGTAGGTTGCGTCGCTGGCCCATTTGGCCTTGCGATGGCGACCGAAGAAGTACCTGCTTGGCAGGTGAGTTCTGGCGACGAAGGGGCCGATGGCGGGCCTGTGACGCCAGCACAGATGCGGGAGCATTTGGCAGGGCTCCCAAAACCTTCTGTCCCTACAATCTACGATACTACGGAAGCCGATTTTTGGCGGCATCGTCATCTTCCTGCAGGTTCCGTGATCGAGTTTGTGGATCCCGATTCAGACCTTACAGAACCACCCCAAGTGGCAGTGCTGGTTATCAAAACCGAGTCATTGCCGACCGGACTTTGGCTTTCAGTCAAGTGCATCGGTTCTCCAGATCCCCAAGAAAAGAAGAAGGCTTCAGGTTATTTTCGAGGTGGTCGGAGGAAGATTCATATTTGCAGCCTGGTCGATGGCGAGTGCCCCTTGGCAGACGAGGATGCACTTCATCTCACCAAGTTCCATTGGTTCCCTCCAGGGGATTACGCTGTGGATTGGTTGACAAGTCACGGCAAAAACGTGGTCGCCTCTGGGAAAGACCTAGAGTTGGCCGATCAACGCAAAGCCCCACCTACTCCGAGTCCGCCTGGTTTGGGCGCTGGAGGAGATGGCGCATCATTGGTGGAGAAGCGCCTGAGTGCTCTACGAGCTCGGGCTCCCCGGGTATCCTTTGCAGATCCGCCGGCTCATCCAATTTCAGGCGGGCAGGAAGGACGCCCTCGGGTGCGGGAGGCTGGGACTGGTGGTGGTTCCCGCGCCTCAGGCTCACAGGAGGTGGCACTGACAGCAGTGAAGCGCGAGGTCGAAGAGATACTGGACTCGGAGGGGTCCGAACAGCGCAAGAGGTCGAGGAAGAAGAAGGACTTGGGGTCCACGCTGGCGAAAGCTGCACAAGCGCGCCGTGCAGTGGAGGCCAGGGAGGAGAAGCAGAAGAAGAGGAGCCGGTCCAGGTCAGGCTCGAAGAAGAGGAAGAGCAAAAAGAAGAAGAGAAGTTCGAGCTCAGACGACAGCAGGTCGAAGGACGACACCTCTTCGAGCGACGAGTCTCTTATGGCTCCGCTGAAGAAACGATCCCGTCGTCACCCCGGGTCAATTTACAAGATGTTGGAGGAGACAGCTATAGAACGACTTTCAGCGGATGGTGTGGTCGAAGAAGGGTACGAAGCTCAAGGCCTGAGAGGACAGAGACCCAAGATGCTGACGTTCTTCCAGATCGTTTTGAAGCCTCATTTGGATCCAAGGACCAGAGATTACAAGGAGCTCTCGATGCTGGCAAGAAGTCTCGATCTACTTCGGGACGGGCGTCTGGCAGAACTGGCAGATGTTTTGTCCTCACGCCTCATCGCCATAGATACAGCAAGCAGGCAAGGGTGGCAGGTGGCTCGACACCTGGAGGTCTACGACGAAGGGGAGGAGAATACAGCTCCTGCCCACGTGCTTTTGGCAGCTCAGAAACACGCCCGCCAGGTCCAAAAAGCTGGTGGAAAAGGATCTTGGGGCCGGAGCGATCAGTGGGGTGCCGAAAGCTGGGGGTTCGAGCCACGCCCAAAAGGGAAAGGAAAGGAGATCAAAGGCAAGGGAAAGAAAGGAAAAGGAAAGCCCTGGAAGGGGCAGTGGGGGACTTGGAGTGCAGAAGGCAAAGACAAGACCGCCGACGGCAAGAAGAAGTCAGAAGGAGACGCTTAGCACTCTGCCGACGAGTTACATCCTTCAAGGCCGCTGAGGAAGTGACGGACATCAAACCAGTTGAAGAAGTGGATATTACCCTTGGGACTGGCGCTGGGCCTTTTGAGCCCTTGCGGCCGCCAACGGAAGGGGATTCATTCCCTAATTCATTTGATGCAACTTCAAACATCTCTGGGCCCGTTGCCCGTGGAGAGGATTTATGCGGCATGGAGCCAAGATCCAGGCTGGAATGGTTGCGTGAGGTGATGTCAAGCAGTGATCTTGTTTCAATGGGACTCAGACTGGCATGGGGGCTGGCAGCTGGCTTCATTTTTGAAGGTGGGAGTCGTGCTGGACCCACACAGACGCCAGGCGGTGTACGCCGGTGTTTGTTCCCCCTGCCTGTCATTATTCCTGAAGGTCTTTGCTGGGAAGGCGCTGGGAATGAACCGTGCGCCAGATTCGCCTGTGCAGTTTCATGCTGGGTCGCATTAGGGTGTGCGGCATTGAATTTTCTCTATGGATTCCCCAATGCGGGAGCGAAGCGGAAACCAGGAAAAGTTCACCGAGCTGTGTTGGGAGATTTGCAAAACAAAGTGGAAAGATTCTTACGTGGTGAAACTCCAGTTTGTTTTAAGATTGATGATGTTGTTAATGAACTGAAAGAAAGGAAAGTTTCCTATTCAGGGGAAGAGATCCTTCAACCGCATCCACTTACAGCGGAGCAGATCATCAAGGGTTTACCTCCATCTGGTCATGGCGGCAGTATTCCTGTGATTCCTTTTCTTAAGGGTTATACCAAGTTTTTGATGGAAAATCCGCTGGAGTCCCTCCTGGCGGTTGAAGAAAGGGGGTCTGCACCGGTTTCAGCTAAGGTACACATTGTAAAGGGACAAGAGCTGGACGTTTTCAATTTGCTTTATCAAAGAGGTATCATTAAATGGATCCCCAGTGAACAAGCGTTTTCTGACGAGAGAGGAACCTATCTTAACGGACTTTTTGGCGTCATTAAACCTGGAAAGTTTTGTTCAAATCAACTTCCTGTACTTCGAGTTATCATGAACTTTATTCCTGTCAACGGACTTTTCAGTGTGATGCGGGGCGATATTGATTGTTTGCCCAGCGCAACGCGCTGGTTGCCCTTGTGTTTAAGTGCGGGCGAAGAAATCTCGCTGTCACAAGGAGATATGTCTGCTGCATTCTATCTATTTAGTATTCCATCTATTTGGCAGAGATATATGTGTTTTAATTTTCGGGTTCAAGGTAAACACTTGGGGTTACCTGGATTAGTTGATGATGACTGGTACAGACCGACATGTTGCGTATTACCAATGGGATGGTCATCGAGCGTTTCTATAATGCAGGCAGTTTCCCGGGAGATATTATTGTCGAAAGGCTTGGCCCCTGATTTGGAGTTGAGAAAGGGCTCCCCCCTGCCGAATTGGTTTGCCCAGGTAGTTGGTGGTGCAACACCTCAGAAAGCTTGGTGGCAGATCTACTTGGACAATTTCATGTCGGCAGAGGTGGGAGCAGAGATCACAGGACTGGATGTGGAGCTCCAGTCGGCGGCAATGGCTGCATGGCGAGAAACAGGGGTGCTGACAGCAGAGGACAAACAGGTAATAGGTGAGAGTACAGTCACAGAGTTGGGTGTCAGAGTGGATGGTAAGCATGGTCTACTTGGGGCATCAACAGAGAGGGTGTTTAAGACCATTTTGGCTTCACTTTACATTCTTTCCAAACAACAGTACAGTAAAAAGGAAGTACAGATCGTTTTGGGGAGATGGGTTTTTATTCTTCAATATAGGCGTGCGGCAATGGGGATGCTTTCACGATCGTGGCAAGTGATCGAGCATCCCTGGCCGACGCCCACCCATTGGAAGACAGTTGGGCGAGAGCTTTTGGGGCTTGTTTGTTTGGGGCCGCTGTTGCAGTGCGACTTGACGGCTACTTATGATGGCGAAGTGACAGTTTCAGATGCTTCAGAGTCTGGAGGTGCTTGCGCTATTTCAAGCGCTTTAACTTGGTCTGGTCGGTCTTTTGTGGGGACGAAGAATGATGCCCGGTTGGCACCAATTCATATCCCCGCACTGGTGGTATCCCTTTTCAACGGGATAGGCGGCGCATTTCGTTTGTATGACGTGCTTGGATTAGCCCCAGCAGGAAAGATTTCAGTGGACATTAGCCGCCCTGGAAATCGGGTCACTAGAAATACATGGCCGGATGTGATTGAGCTTCATGATATTGAGTCCTTGGATCGTCGTGAAATTCAAAGATGGGCGGCGCTTTTTCCTCATATCCTTGAACTGCATTTGTTCGCAGGTTTTCCTTGCGTGCACCTCTCTTCAGCAAGGGCATACAGAGAAAATCTCTATGGAGAAGGATCACGCCTTTTCTGGAAGCTACTCGAAGTGATTTCCTGGGTACAGGACATTTTTGGACAGTTTTGCAAGGTCAAGTTTTGCATTGAGAATGTGGCGTCCATGGACGAAGAGGCCAGGCGTACCATCTCGGATGAGCTAGGCATTGCCCCGGTTAAACTTGATCCGAGCGATGCAACGCCGATAAGTCGCCCCCGCTTTGCCTGGTGTTCCGTCCCTCTGTATGAAATGGAAGGACTTCATTTGTGGACAGAGCGTGATTATTTCCGTGCCTATGTGGATGCCGGAGACCTTCAACAATCTCAGTGGATAAGGCCAGGCTGGAGTTGGAATGCACCAGCTGGCACAGTTTTTCCGACATTTATGAAATCTATCAAACGTACCAGTCCACCTCCTGCACCAGCAGGCTTGTCCAGAACTCCAGCGGTTGCATGTGAAAGATGGCGGAAGGATTCTTTTAGGTACCCGCCATACCAATACAAGGACCAATTTTTGGTGGAACATGCAACAGAAGAGCCTAGGTTGCTAGATTCTTCGGAGCGCGAACTACTTTTGGGTTTTGGAGCACGACATACAGTAACTTGTATGAGCGCGTCAGAGGCCAAAAAGAACCTGCGCACATATGAAGATGTTCGCTGTTCTTTATGTGGAGACAGTTTTTCAATCTTTTCCTTTGCAATCATGGCTAGCATGATGTCGGCTGAGCTGACACCTCGAATGTCGCCCGCTCAGATTCTTCGGCGATTAGGCCTTGCTCCTGGATGTTCAGTTCATCCTTCAGTTCAGGTACCTATGACCAGGTGGTTAAGTTATGGTGGAGATGGAACTCAACCTCACCTTCTTCAAGAACTTTCACAGCACCTTGGACTTAGCGTTAATCACACTGGGTCTGATGTGCTCCGCGCGAGCTTGGTGGTGGCAGTGGAAACACTTGTTTAAGGTTAGGTGGTTGTTTAAGTCTCACATAAACTTCTTGGAGATGAAAATGATTCTCAATACCATTCTCTGGAAAGCCCGGGATGTTTCAAAAATCAACAAGCGTTGGCTTCACCTCGAGGATAGCATGGTTTGTCTTTTTATTTTGAGTAAGGGCAGGACCTCAAGCCATCTTTTGCAGCCGTTAGTTAACAAGATCGGCGCTGTTCAGATGGCAATGGGAGCTACGTTGCTTCATGCCCACGTTCGCTCTGAAGAAAATCCAACTGACGAGGCTAGCCGCGCTTAATGCCCAGGACTCTTCCAAGGGTGTTGCTGGCTGCTAAGACAAAGAAAGGTCGACAAAGACAGCGACGTGGGCTACGCCTCCGCGACTTCACTGTAACTCAGAAGACTAAGGCAAGGTATGAGTCCGCAGTCGGCAAGATACTTCCTTTCCTTGAGGGCCAAGACGACACTTCTGATCTAGATGGTCTTGTCTGTGACTTTATGGAACTCCAGTGGAGTCGGGGTGAAGCCGTGGGATACATAGCAGATGTACTGTCAGGTTTGCACTTTTTCATGCCGGAGCTCAGAGGGACTTTACGTCACAGCTGGCGCCTTTTCAGGCAATGGCGCCGTGTTGAGGCACCGCAGAGAGCACCACCGCTGACAGTTTGGATTGTCAAAGCGGTGATCGCCAGGGCGCTGGAAATTGATCAGCTGGCATTCGCCGCGCTGTTTGCAGTGGGGTATCATTGTCTTTTACGCACCGGTGAGCTCTTGGCCCTCCAGTACAAGGACTTAGAACTTTCTTCTGAGACAGGTGTTATCAGTTTATATTCGAGCAAGAGTGGCCTCAGGACAGGTACTGAGGAAGCCGTGGCCGTGAGGGATCCGCTGGTCTTAGATTTACTTCGGACCCTTGCGGTATCCCAGAGTTTCTGTCCCGGGCAGAGGCTCTGGCCATACTCGGCCCAGTTCTTCAGGAACCGCTTTGCTGAGCACATGAGATTCTTTCGAATATCTCATCTTCAGATGAAACCTTACTCCCTCCGGAGGGGGGGAGCAACTTTTTTACTTCAAATTGGTCTTCCTCTGGATACAATATTGCTCAGAGGACGCTGGCGATCTTTAAATGTCGCGCGTCTTTATTTACAAGATGGTCTGGCGCAACTTCCACATCTGCGCATTGACCCGGTGGATCGAAAGAAACTGGAGCGCTACTCCAGTCAGTGTCCCCAGACAGCCTTTCAACCAAGGCCGTGTTAGGGACCGTGGAACAGCGAAGTTCCAAATGGTGATGTGAGCAGGTTTCACTCATGCCATTGGGTGAGACTAGCTCTGTGAAGAGTGTTTTTTCTTTTCCTGACCATGCCATTGGTCAGTGATGTTTCAAAAGCCATACCATTGGCTATGTAATGCAAGAAGAATTTA
>Ga0126342_10007996_pt1 | contig 18908 bp, 19 predicted proteins | sample Cyp1metagenome_FD_92528 | JGI IMG/M metagenome (GOLD analysis project Ga0126342, IMG submission 92528) | Coral microbial communities from Lord Howe Island, Old Settlement Bay, Australia - Cyphastrea 1 metagenome | ecosystem: Host-associated > Invertebrates > Cnidaria > Coral ... | reverse complement strand
TTACGGTTTTACTTTGGTTTCCTTCGCTTCCACACCTCCTTTACGGTTTTACGCTTTTACGGCTTTACTACCTTTTCCTGCCCACGCTTTGCACACAGAACATGAATTTGCGGCTTGACTTCGGTTGCATGCGATAAATTTGGTAAATCGGTAAACTGGTAAATTTCACCGCTCTTCAGGCCATGGTAAATTTGGTAAATTGGTAAAGTAGTAATTTTTGCTGTGTCCGGGCAAGGGTAAATTCGGTAAATCGGTAAATCTGTAAATTTTAATCTAACTTTACCAATTTACTAATTTACCAAATTTACCAATTTACGGTTTTACGGTAAGTTTTGTTTACAGAAAATTTTGCAAATTTACCAAATTTACGGTTTTACGCTCCGAAAGCGGCACGCTCAGATCGTAAATTTACGAATTTACCGTTTTACGGTTTTACCGTTTTACGGCGCGCCTTGGCAAAAGACGTGCCTTAGACTCGCGCCTTACACAGAGACACCACAGCCAACCAAATTCATATGATCCATGTCTGCCAAGACACTTTCCGGGGGAAACAAAAACTTGAGAACCCCCTTAGCCTCCCAAGCCCAGAAACATGTTATTCATCCATTTGCTTAACAGTTTCCAACCACGTCCTTTCCAACACCATTTAGGTTCAGAATCTTTAAAAAAAAAAGCCCCCTGACCCATGGCCAATCCTAGACACACCCTGCAAATAAGTGTGTGCGTTTTTTGCTGGTCAGGTTGGTATATCGATCTATACCCCAATGGACTGCAAAAGATTCAAGCAATCCCTTCCCCCCGCAATATCCCCGAAACAAAACCTTGGTTTAGTATTGGATCTCCTATATATCCCCATTTCAGGATGGTTAAGCTTATTAAAACCTTTAATTTCTCATCACCAAATGCCCTAAAAACATTGATCTGGATATGTAAATTCTCATACCTCACTACCCTTCACTCATCCTAAAAACTTCGGCCTTCGCAACCCTCAACCCCTTATACTAACCATACGGTGGAAGAAATCCTGCACCAGTTGGGTGGTCAAAATCCCATGATTTCAACCCCGGTGTTCCCATGTGTTCCCCATCCCCAGGCATCGCCTGTCGCCGCAGCCACGGACAGCATCCCCTCCAACTGATTCCGCGCCAGATCCAAGCGCCTCAGCGATGGCACTTTGCTGAAAGCGCCGGGCTCGATGCGCCTGGCGTGTGGCGTGCCAGGCCACCGAAAAATGGCGAGACATTTTGAGGTGAATTCCATTGAAAACTGATATTTGATGGCAGTTGACATGGTTTCACCTGCTAAAAATTGAATGACCCCAGCAAACACGAAGGAGTTCGCCATCAAAAAATGGTTGAACATTCCCAATTGAATCAACCAATTTCAACTTTTTGGTGAGGTGTCAGATATGATTTGATGTTACGCATCCAGCTAAATGGTCCAAGATGTTTCCCGCCAATTTCTGGCCACTTCCGCTGGGGATCCGAGGTCATCTGTGCCTCAGGACGTTGTTCTCCAGGGATAGGTTGGCCAAGGAGGGGAGGTCGATGAAGATCTGCGATGGGCGGAAGAGATGTTCACGGATATATGATTAATGATAGATCTATGAGATCTGATGTGCATAAATCCAAAAACTCAGAGTTGGATTATCGAATATCAAATTGATGAAAAATTGACAGCTGTGGAAGAAATTGGATGGTGGAATCCATGAGTTTTCGCAATTGTTCCCAAGACCATCAAGCCAGTGACTAGTGCCAGTGACCAATCCGCAATGGCACCAAGACCACCAACTTCACCCCAGCAAAGCGCTTCAGAGAAAAGCTACATTTCTGTCCCCATTTCAGAGTCCCAACACCCAGTTTGGAGAGGCGGGACCTCAACCGAATCTGTAAGAATCTATGCTCTCCCTCCCTTTTTGTCATGACAACATGCGATGTCAAAAATCCAGAGGTGCTTGTTATAGAACGTTATAACCTCAGTAAAGCAATTGGATGCACCATCCCAATTTGACCATTTTTATGGCTGGGATTCCATGTTAAATATGGGTGGGATTCCATGGCTCTACCAACGTTCGAACCACCTCTTGGCGACAACATCTGACCACTCTCCGCCGTCAATCACCAAATCACCAATCACGCCCCACCTCTGAGTCGATCTCCTGCAGCGTTTGAATGGTAAAACCATCTATTTACCCGGCCTGGTTGTGACTAACAGTTCGCCATGGTATAGATGGCCCATTTATAGAGGTATTATGATAGGATGACTACTCGGATTATTAGGATTCTATTCCAATAAGATTACCCTCTGGTTATGACTAACAGTTCGCCATGGTATAGCTGGCCCATAGTAACTCATCCTATTCTAAAATGGTGGTCAGTGATAGTTAAATCGCTATGTTCCATACATGTTGCGGGTTCTCCACATATTTCCCATAAAAACGGCTGCGATATTCCATCATTAATCCAGATTATCATACAATTTTCTATATATATATATATTTATGTAATATATATATATATACATACTCCCCAGAAATTTCCCAGAAAATCCATATCATCATATGAGTAATCCCATATATTCACCATATTTCCCATGGATTTCCCATGCCCTGCTGCCTGCAGCAAGTTGTCGCGCAGCTCAATTTGCGCCAGGAGTGGCAAGGACTCGAAAACGCCCCGCGGCACGGATGACAGGCCTCGGTTTTTGCCATGGGAAGTTCTTCTTTTCGAATGTGGGATAATGTTGGTTCCTGACTAGTGTGAGGCCCCCCCCCCTCTAAACAATATCTGGACTCGCTTTAAAGTGGAAAGTCAAAAATTATTAATAGCGAACCTAGCTACTAATCAGAGACCAACATTATTTATAGTACCATAATAATGGTATATATGGTATATATGGTGTATATATATATATAGTACCACTAACAATAAATAATTGTATAAATATTAAATGGAATATGTGTATAATAATCAATGGTATCATGGTGTATATAATGGTATATATCATTAAAGTGGGATGTTATACTCACCATAAATAATGGTATTTCTAAATATTAACAGAAAATACTATAAATAATCATAAATAACAAATAATAATAATAAATAATTCCAGTGGAATATTAATACTTCCCATGTAGTTTGCACTATTACAACAATTATCCCAATATGTTGGTATTAGTAATTTCTATGATCCACTCTTTTCTAGTAAGATATTTGGCAACAATATTTATACAGTACCATATCAAATACAGAATAGCTCTATGTGATATTATGTATTAGAAATATGATGGAATATTTACTATTAGTAGCCTTTTTAAATTGATACTGTATATGATGGATAAATGATGGATATATGATGGGATATCAATGGGCAATTCAGGACCCTAAAGTGGAGGTACTGTAGCATTTTGCGGGCCATAGTTTGTGGGGATATGCAGCAATAATACACATCATATGTCATACCATCTGGTTATTTAACAATTCCCCGTGGAAGCCATGGCCCACAGAAATAGATGGTTTACCTAGCTATAAAATGGTCGGTACCTATTAAAAATGCTGATTTTCCATGGCTATGTTAGTTTACCAGAGGGTAACAATAAAACACGATGTGAGTTGCGCAGCCCAGGCAGCCCAGGAGCGGTTTTGGCTGATGTCCACCCGCACCAGCCATTGGAGGTCCTAAGGGTAGCCACAGTGGGGGGCGCCACTACATATGCACATATACGCATATACATATACATGATGAAATACCCGCAATATATATATATATCAAACTATCAGTTATATGCATATACCCACGCTATAAATACTATTTATTTTTAAAAAAAAAATATTATACATATAATCCAGACATATATATATATATACATATACGTATACTTTTACTTTACTTTATATTGTATATAATATATATAGAGAGAGAGAGAGTCACATCACATTGGTGTGTAATTGCAACATGTAGGTCGGTAGCTATTTTCTAGACCTCTATGCCAGGTTGCAGTCGCATCCCAGAAATGGCAGAAATGGACATGTTTCGAGCCAGTTGACCTCCAGTTGAAGCCAGGTCGCCTTAAAAATGCCAGCGGGAAGCTCTGAAAGCAGATTCCCCAGCACCAAAAGCCTGGAGATTCAGCACAGGGACCAGGGATGGCGACGCTGCGCGCCAAAAGGATGATTGCAATGATTACAATTTGACTCATTTGATTATGAATTACAATCATCCTTGTAAATGTAGATCAAGAACATCGACCAAGAAGCGTTTGAAGATCATTAATTCCTACTATCTTGAAACGATCTTCAAACGCTTCTTCAAACGCCATCCAATGAGGTCATTAGGATTTCCAAGGCAGGAGAAAAGGCCACTTAGCTCCACGCTATGCCAATGTTTTATGCTGTTGGGATGTTTTGGGTAGGTCGCATTGGATCCCCAGTAGCTGGCAGAGCGGGTCCAGTTTCGGTCACCAATGCTGCCATTTCTGGCCACGGCACTCTTCATCACCCACATTCCGACGCTCGCCACCCAGCAGTATCTGGGACGTGGGGTGAGATTGCTTTGGTTTTTGTGGGTCAGTCAGATTATGTCAGATTAATCCTGTTCCGGGTTCACCCAATGTCCACCCATGGTACATGTCACCATGTTGTCCCCGCTGGATCTGTTGATTTTGGTGGCATCTGGGTGGCTACCATTCCATGAGGATTAGGCCATTTTATGCCAAAATGATGCTTAAACCACCAGTGTTGATTGTTAACGAAGCATTTTCGATGTGCATTTACTCTTTAATGTTGATGATTAAACCTGGTTTTCGCTGCTTCAAACCCTTTTTTCGATCGTTAAACATCTCTCTGTCTTTCTCTCTGTCTGACGCTTGAGCCCGTGTTTTGATGGTTAAACACGATTTGATCGATGATAAAGCCCCTATGTTTGATGGTAAAAACCATCATCACCACGGATGGATCGAACCCGGCCGCCTGTTTCAGCTGGGGCATGGGTTCGAAGACATCCGGCGGCAGCTGGCGGATGTGGTTGCCACTCAAGGACAGCGAGCCCACTTGCCTTGGAGGATCCAAGGATCGACACGGATCCAAGTGGTGAATAACCAGAGGATACCATAGCTATCATGGTATAACATGGTATAACATGGTATAACTATCGGTATAACATGGTATGACATAGATATCATGGTATATCTATATCCCATCTATCGGTATAAGATGGTATAACATGGTATAACGGTATACCTCATTTCTAGATGGGACCATAGTGTTCGTAAGCCTGATTAGAAAGGAACTGGTGAGAAAATAGTTAGTAGTTCATCCATTTATAGATGGGATGATCCACTGAATGGAGACGTGCTAACCATGGTTACCAACCAGTTTTTTAAGTGGAATGATCCTCCAGACTTCCCTCAGCCACTCAACATCCAACCAAGGCACACTAGACCTTCGAAGTGGCCGCGATTCAGGTCTTGCAGCATACCTGGGCAAAACCTGACTTGGAGGGATCCTATCCCATTGACCGCTAAGACTTTATCGGCTTGGGCGTATCGTCCTCCTCCTCCTCCTCATCATCATCATCATCATCATCATCCAGTTGAATATACTCCATGGATTTGTTTCATACAACCATTGCAGCCTCCGAGTTCTTGCAGCCCAAAGTACAATGGCTCAAATCAAGCAGTCGCGCCTCCCGAAGTCCTGGCCCATGTGGCTATCCGGCTCTGGAGATGACTTCCCTGTTTGATCAATCGGTGTTTTTTGATATCTTTTCAACATCCAAAGCATTTGTTGATAGTTCCGCATTTAATCCAAAGCATTTTGGGAGCTGGTACCAAACCATGAGAACCCTTCCTATGTCTTGACGCTGTAGCGATTCCAACTGACCAAGGGAACTGGGGAAGTGGCATACTTGTCCTCAACCTCCAGCGGAGTTCCAAAAAAAATCAACCATCCCCAAGTTCTTCAACCCTCCCCCAGACCTCCTAAATACAAGTTGAACATAGTTGAACCACCCAAGTGCTGCATTTTTCCCTCAAAAACCTCGACATCTCCTGCCCTGAAAGGCCCTGAAAGCTCGCACCTCCGAAGAAGCCCGGGGGCAAGTTCTGCAGGTTGTTGGAAGCCAAGGATAGAATCAGCAAATCTTCACCCAGGGGATGCATGGCGCGTGGCTCCAACTCACCTTGGAAATCATTGCTTCAAATGGATTGGAAAATCGGAAAATCCTGGGAAAATCATGGAAAATAAGTTGAAATCATGGGAAACATCATGGAAGTCGGGGGAGACTCTGGTTTTGAGATGGTCTTAGTGTCTTTGTTTTTGGGGTGTCCAGTTGCCTAACATGAAACAAAGCGGCTTGTTGGGTCTTCACTTCATCTCTGGGGCCCAGCTCGGGAGGGTTCATAGTTAACCATTAATTAACCATTAGTATGTCTATGAGCTTAATCCATTAAGGGGTTAATAATGGTGCATAATATCCCATAAAAGTTAATATATTTAAATATCCCCTTAATTATTAACCATTATGAAGCAGTATTAACCATGATTGGATATCTACGGACCAATAGCCAAGAGCCATCAATAGCCACTTCTTAAGTGTCCAGCCAGTTCGACTGTCTCGGCCAAGTGGCTGATTCCCCGGTTCGCCAGGTTCAAATACTTGAAACCTGGCGGTGTTTCCAAATGGAGAGGTTGAACAAAAAGATGGGGAAGTAGTTCTTTAATGGACTTTTATGGATTCTAATGGATTTGAATGGACATGAATGCACATGATCCCATTCTTGAAATGAATTTCTTTTGGAAGCAAACATTTAAGGACACCTGCGGCCGGATTTTAGCCCTTTCAGGATGCAATGCTGAGGACATCGGATGTGAATTCCACCAAAAAAACCATGTATCACTATATTGTTAACCATGTTTTAACCATTCACCATGTGCAACCAGTAATCACTATTAAAGAAACAAGTGTTAGCCATCATTAACCATCATATTCCCAGAAATTCCCATGAAAGTCCCATGAATTCCCCAGCAAAATCCCTGTTCCGAGCTACGCAGGGTGGAGGCCAACCAACAACTTTCCAGACGCAGGGTGCCAGGCCTTGGCAAAGGAATTGGGATATGACAAGTATACTAGGGATACAGAGAATCAATATAAAATGTTGGGAAATGTTGGGAAAATACTGATTCTAGTGACTATTAACCATTATCAATCCCATTGTTTCTAGGAAGTACTTAGGAAAATGGGCGTTTAAAAAAAAACTTAGGAGAATATTGGTAAATTTGGGAGACTGTTGTAAGTCACTTATGGGAAATCATTGTTTACCCATAATTCAAAAAAGTAATTGGGATACAGAGAGTCAATATAAAATGTTGGAAAATATTGGGAAGTAATTGGGAAACTTAACAACCATGATATTTGTCACGACGATTATAAAACGGAAAACTTGAGAAAAGATTGGGAAAACAGACAATGTTGATCCCATCACATCTCCCTAATATTAAACACCCCATAGATGGACCCAAATAAGTGCAAATCCCCTGCTAAACCTTGGTTTCTGGGGTGGGTGTAGTATGAAGGGGAAGGGGACTAGCAGGGATACGGAGAGTTTATGAAAATTTGCTGAAAATTGATATTACAATATTGTGGGGATATCCCAAACATGGTGAGTTGTTGTACGTATAGTATGTCGGAATATGACAAATCGATACAGAAATTTTGAGAAAATATTGGGAAAACAAAAACAATTTATGGTAAACTATCGTGATTAAGAATGATTAAGAATGATTATATAACAATGATTAACATGGTTACACTGCGGTGGAGTAGTACCCGTTGGGATATCAACTGCTCACTATGGAATCCAAATTGGGATATAATATGCTATAATTTGGTTAACAGATAGAACAAATCATAGGGAAATATTGGAAAATGAATAAAAATGGTGATGAACCATGATTAATCAGCCTGGTTAGCAGAGTTGCTCCCAACACACCAAATGTAAGCTGAGAAACTGAGCAAATATGAGCAAATCAAGAGGCAAAATGGCCCGTTTCACGGTTTCCCCACCTTTTTTTGCTATCATTTGCCTATAATGTCTTTGAGCAACCCTGCTGTGTGCTAAAATCACCTGGATCTCCAACGATGGTGGTTGGTACCCACTAAGTCAGCATTGGGATACAACAACGGTACCCATCCGCCAAATAGTACCACTTGAGGTGATATGATAACTTGAAAGAATGCATGGAACCTGAACATGCTGATTTTCCGGAGCAACGTCAACCCTTTTTTTCACTAAACCCCTAGCAAACCCCTAGCATACCGCTGTTTGATCATTGAAAGGTACCACCGTTTTGTAGCAAATTAGTCAGTCATCCCGGGTTGACATTCCGAGGCTGAGCTCATCCCAGGGTCGCATGTTGGAGGAAACCAGTCACAAAGAGATTGGGATCCCGAGACCACAAGGTCAAGATGCATCTGGCCATTGCTGCACAAACAGGGGTAGCAGCGGGTGTCCATAGCCTGCTTGGGGTAGCCATGCCTTAAAGTCATGGAAGCAGAATACCGGGATAACCCAACAATCGCGGTGATGCAATCTACACTGACTTTGAAATCCACATGCCAAACCTTAGAATTCCATGAAGTTCAGAAATATATCTATAATTCGCATGGTCACTGTTTCCATTGTTTTTTGTCATGGTTAACTCCCATTAAATCTCAATAAATCCCATTAAGTCCATGTTAAACCCCATTACCACAAATTAATCCCACTAAACATGGATAAATCATGATAAATCTTCTTGATTAAACCATCATGAAATTCCCATCATGAAAAATTCCTATTCTTCCAAGCTGCTGATTGGCCACGGCCAACATCACAATCCCCACCATCACCATGAAATACAGCAAGGACAACAGGAAGCGCGTGCGCTTGCGTACCCCTGGGATGGTCAGAGAGAGAGAGAGAGAGAGAGAGAGAGGAGAGAAAAAAGAGAGACAGTCTGTGAATCTATATTGTACATCTACTGGCATATGTATATGTGTATATGTACATATATATATATATGTGTGTGTCCAATATATATATAGATATATAGATATATAGAAATATATGTGCATATAGATATACATATATATATATACATAATTATACATATATGTCCATAACATTTCCATTTCAGGCTTGTGTAGCATTTCGCAATGTTCCTTTCTTTGGTACAGCCCCCGCCTTGGAACAAGGACGCAATGGAGACCAAACGTCGTGACGTTAGCAGACTCGTACTGGACATCGAACGCTCAAAGCCGCGCTCCTCCGCGCTCTTCCTGGGTTTCATGGCATTGTAATTGGGATGATCACTGGATTTTAATAGGATTGTAATAGGAATATCACATTAACACCGTTTTATGGGGGTAAAAAAAAGTCAAAGAGATTACAATGGGATGCATAACCAACATTGAAAAATGAGGAGTTTGTAACCAACGATTGGTGACTTAATGGGATTATAATGGGATTCAACCAGCAATAATGGATAGTAATGTGATCATAATAGGATTGCAAAAGAAATATGAGGAAGATGGAATCCAAGAATTCATGTTTTAATAATGAGCGGATAATGGAATAATAATGAGTTGATAATGGGATCCTATTTATGTCCATCAGGACACAACCAAACCCTAAAAATGGTTTAAAGAGGGGTTGAACCAACAAAACTTGTGGGTATAAAACTATAAACATTATAAACTTCCGAATTATGGGGATACTATGGGGATACGATGGGATAAACCCCATTGTATAGCTAAGAATGCCAGGTTTTTCGATGTTTTTCGGTTACCCCGAGTTACCCCTTATATTGGAGGACTTCTAACATCTTCTAACCATCCATGTGCCAGTGGTCGGCTGAGGTTTCCTGAGGCCCCCTGAGGCCCCCGGCAAGGCAAACTGGGCCGCGGTATCTTCCAACACGCGGCAGACGCAGCAGACATGCACCAAGGAGATGTAGATGGAGACGTAACCTGGGAGGGTCAGCCCGGCCAAAGAACAGCAATTTCATCAATGGGTTGGTCGGAAAATTTGCAGAGGAAACAAAAGTCTTTTTACCCACCAACCTAGGTTTTGTTTGCAAAATTTCCCTTAAACCAAATCTAGGACTTGATCCAAGGTTCATTGAATGGCTGGGAGGTCCATTTTTTGCTGATGTGATCAGTTTAAAGCTCTGCAAGATGGGGAATCACTATCCTAGTGGGGAAACTCTTCCATAAAATCTGTGTTTCACATCATTTTGTACATAACATAACATCAACGCGAAAGTGGGAGATGTTCCCCAGCTTAGATGACGCCGGTGTGCGTTCGGATGCCCTGGCGGACCTGGCGCGCGTGTTTTTTTTCGAAAAAACGTGCCAGCAAGGTGCCCAGCAAGGTGGTTGGGAAAGGGAAGATGGGGTTCAACTCGTTGGAAAGTTGGATCGTCATATTCCTCAGCCAAAACGACCCGGTTTTCGAACAACTGGATCTATGACAGACGTGAAATGAGAGGATCAAAAATGGCAAGGGTGTCTCTATTGCATACATGCTTGGCATGTATATTACATTCATATTTAGATATATATATAAATAAATAAATATGTGTGTGTGTGTGATAAATATATATATAAATATGTGTGTGTGTATGTGTATGTATGTGCGTGCGTGTGTGTCTTACTAAATGCTAGGCTATGGAGAATTCAGCAACCTCAGAAGCCTTAGACGAATTGGCATCTCACCGCCAAAGCTCCCCACGTAGATCACCGTGTCCTTGAAATGCAACTTGTGCAGGGAGATCAAGCCTCAGTGGACGTCAAACTGGCCCCAAGATGTTGCCTCCGAATGTGGTGACCGTGGTGGCCTCAAAAAAGATTGAGCTATGGCAGCTATGGCGATTCGATAACTTTGCTTCATGATCCCAAGATATCCCATGAGGAATGAAAAAGAACCAAAAGAAACAAAAACTGTTTGCATGTCCACCAGCAAGATTGGCGATGCGTGTTTAGGACCCCGAACTCCAAGCAGAATTCCAAGCAGCTCATGGTGAGGTAAATCAAGATGTAGGACAGGTGAACGATAGCATCCGACCAGGCGGTCAGAAAGCTGGCCCAGCGATGCTCGCCGAAACCTCGACAATTCCACAGCTATGGCAGCTATGGGTTTGAGATGTGAAAAGGCATCAAAATCATTCAAAATCTGCCACAACTGGAGGGTCTACCTATCCAAACCCTTCAAAAAGTGAAGGATTTCATGGGATCTCGATGGAGATCTCTCTCCCCCGACAGCGTCCAGGCAACTGATGAGCAGGGCCGGATAGATGCAGTTGAGGCCTGTGGCCGATCATTCACCGAGTTCGGCCTCTATCCCTCCTGACCCCACAGTGTAAGACATGTATCCGACTCTTACCTGGCTGGATGGTGAATTTTGATGCTTTTTGCATGATGTATAGGAAAGGAATATCATGGAATATCCGTTCTGTCGCACCAATATGGAGAAAATAACTTGCACCAATTGGAAGCTATGCAGCTCATGGATCTACATGGATCTCCCGCATTCTGGGGGTCGGTTCTATCAGTTCATCGATAGGCTTTCGCTTAGGCCACTGCTCGATTCAATGGCGGCACCACTTATCATTTCTGAGCTGATCTATGGCCACTGGGTGGCCGAACTGAACATCTACATCCTGGCCTTTTTGTTCCATGCCCTAACCCGCAACCGCCACCCTGCCGGATGCAAACTCGGAGTTTGCAGATCAAACCCCAAAAAATATTCAACAATAGTTCCTTGTAACAGCATACAATTCTCCATTGGCTTGTCCAAACTTTCTAAACAATCCCACCAAAGATCTTCCCTTGACTCGCCCGACCCCGCAGAAACACTTAGCCCAGGGGCCCAGGAAAAAGACGAAGATCCAATAGCCCGTCACCAGCAGGTCGCTGACAGCGCGTTCAGACCCATCACCTCCTGACCACGTCGGATCGAAGTGACGTGTCGCGGGTTGGGGAAACCTCTTCCTGTTGGGGACTCCTGCTGCTGATGGGAAGTCATTGGATAAATGGGGCAACTATAGTTGCAAATCTTTTGGGTTTATATAATTCCAGCATGGTAAAGCCACTAATAAAGCCAGCGCCCATTGACTATTTTTTACCATACGAAGGAAGTTCCTACCCATTAAATATCGTGTAATACCATATTTGGGGGGAAAATTGAAAATCCTCATTCCAAAATCGATTATGATCCATCCATATCCATCCCACTTCTCTCCCATCACCGTTTTGCCGCCCTTCGCTCCTAAATTCGCCTCGTGTTGCCAGCGCACCTCGTCCGCGAACTTCCCGGCGGTGCAGATGGAACCCAAGAGGCCGATCTTTCCGAAGCATTGCCTCGGGGGATGGTGGGCGAAACCACAGTGGTCATCTGTTCTTGATAACGACCATGTAATGATGATACAATGGTTGATGATGTTTAGTTAATCATGGTTATATGATGGTTGATGATGGTTGGGTAATAGTGGTTATACAGTGGTTATATAGTAGTTGATGATGGTTACCCTCAACAAATGAATTTGCCCGAGTTTACGCCAAAAAAGAATTGGCTGGCCACAGATTGATCCCTGCCAAGCCACAAAGGCAACGCCAGGAGCTGCAGTAAGGCCTAAGACGGCGAGGTCAACCAATGGCTTCATCCTCCAAAGATGGAGAAGAGTTCCATAATTTCCATACAGTCTTCCTGTTCAACTTAACTTCCGTGTTGAGAAGGAATGGGCAAAACCATGGGTTTGATTTGAGGGAAGATTTGAGATGTACGGTTGTACAGTTTTGCCTCTACAAAGAAGGGATAACTGATGGTCGAGTTCATACACCAACAGCTCTCCTTCATGCATTCTTCCCCGCAATTGAAACGATCTCTGACCAGTCTGAACAGACTATGGAAAACCCACAAAACACAGGGCAGCTTGCGTACACTTGAACAGGCTGACCCACTGCGGAAGAATCAAAGGATACTAGCTTCAGCACTAAGAGCTGAAGTCTCAAAACTGCAGATTTGGAATTGATTTCCAGTATATAAGTATATACTTGCTGGTTGGTGGTATACCTACCCCTCTGAAAAATATGAGTTCGTCAGTTGGGATGATGAAATTCCCAATACATGGAAAACATAATCCAGTTATGTTCCAAACCACCAACCAGAATATCAAATATATATATATATCATGTGTTAACCATATATATATATAATCATATTAACATTATCGAAGGAAGTCTAGAAGTCAAACTTCCGACAATATGGACAGATGAAAAGCAGAGATGGGAAGAGCCAGAGAGAAGAGAAGAGTAGAGTAGAAGAGAGAAGATCAGAGAAGAGAAAGAGTCAGAAGAAAGAAGATGCAGATGCGCGAAAAGGTAAGAAAGTCGCGAAACATTGTGTTTTTCCAATGATTTGTGGCTCCGAAGGGTCGAAAAGTCGAAAAGTAGGCTCGCTAAAGCGGCGGGTTCTGAGCCATCTGGCCCAGATGAGAGATGAAAAATTGCACGCCGTTGTGGCGCGAAGCACATTTCGAAGTCGAAATGTACAAAACACACCAGGTTCGGACCACTTTTGGCAGTTGCGATGTCGAAAAAGTGCACGCCGTTGTGGCGCAAAGCACCTTTGGAAGTCAAAATGTACAAAACACACCATGCTCGGACCACTTTTGGCAGTTGCGATGTCGAAAAAATGCACGCCCTTGTGGCGCGAAGCACATTTCGAAGTCAAAATGCGAAGTCAACATGTACAAAACACACCACGTACGGAGCACTTTTGGACATTCAGATCTCGTTTTGCGTGGCAGGCGCAAGGGATTGTGCACCTTCTAAAAAGCAAGCAAAACGTGAGGGTTTTGTAGCATTTCCAAAAACGATGGCAGGCGTGGGACATTTGAAGAGGATCTGCAAAGATGCATTTTCCGTGGCAGGCGCAGTACAAACGACATGTTCATGAGAGATGTTAGGAGGTCAGGGCGCTGATTTCCTGAGATTTTGGAGCATCAGATCTGTAGGTTTGCTAAGATGATTTTGTGTGACAGGTGCAGCACTTTGTATGACCTGGCATCACTACAGGTGGACAGCAAAAATAGCAAAACGCAATGGTACGAGGCCGTCAGCTCTGCAGTCAACTTTCCATTTTTGAAGGAAGTCTCGCAGAATTGCTTCGTTTTTGATGTTGTCAAGTGTAAAAAATTAAGAAGTCTCGCAGAATTGCTTCGTTTTTGACGTTGTTAAGTTCAAAAATGAAGGAAGTCTCGCAGAATTGCTTCGTTTTTGATGTGGTCAACTTCAAAGGAGGAGGAGGTCTCGCAGAATTGCTTTCTGTTTGATGTGGTCAACTTCAAAAAATGAGAAAGTCTCGCAGAAGTGCTGCGTTTTTGATGTTGTCAACTTGGAAAAATGAAGAAGTCTCGTGGAATAGCCGGGTTTTCAAGCTTGCAGATAGACAGGTAGATAGATAGACAGACAGACAGACCGAGAGAGAGAGAGAGAGAAATAGATAGATAGAGATAGATAGAGATAGATAGAGATAGATAGAGATAGATAGAGATAGATAGAGATAGATAGAGATAGATAGGGATAGATAGAGATAGAAAGAGATAGATAGAGATAGATAGAGATAGATAGAGATAGAGATAGATAGAGATAGATAGAGATAGAGATAGATAGAGATAGATATAGATAGAGATAGAGATAGATAGAGATAGATAGAGATAGATAGAGATAGATAGAGATAGATATAGATATAGATAGAGATAGATAGAGATAGATAGGGATAGGTAGAAATAGATAGAGATAGATAGAGATAGATGGAGATGGGTAGATAGGGATAGATAGATAGAGATAGATAGAGAGAGAGGGAGAGAGATAGATAGATAGATAGGTAGATGGATTAATAGAAAGAAAGAAAGGTAGATAGATAGATAGATAGAGATAGATAGAGATAGATAGAGATAGATAGAGATAAATAGAGATAGATAGAGATAGATAGAGATAGATAGAGATAGATAGAGATAGATAGAGGTAGATAGAGATAGATAGAGGTAGATAGAGATAGATAGAGATAGATAGAGAGATAGATAGAGAGATAGATAGATAGATAGATTAGATTAGATTAGATTCGATTGGATTAGATTAGATTAGATTAGATTAGATAGATAGATAGGTAGATAGATAGATAGATAGATAGGTAGGTAGATAGCCAGAGAAAGAAAGAGAGGAGACCTCAAGCACCTTTCGGTCCATCAGTGGATTCGCTCTGCCATCCATGATTCACAACAACCAATCTCTCCTATAGGTTTCCTATTTTTGAAACTTCCGCCACCGCCTTGTGCGGTACTACTGGTATTAACCATATATTATGTTCCTTAAACCACCAACCAGCTAGTCATGTAACCATCATGAGACACCACACGTTGCTTCCCAAAAAACATCTCCCACGCCATGGACGGACGGACGACATTACAGAGCGGGCGGACTCCAGGCCTCTTTTCAACCCAGGTTGGCAAAGCTTCGTTGAGCAAAATAAGAACCATCTAGGAACTAGGAACCAAACATACAAAACTAGGAAAAAACCCACGTATTTAAATATTACTGGTTGGTGGTATACCTACCCCTCTGAAAAATATGAGTTCGTCAATGGGAAGGATGACATCCCATATATGAAATGGAAAATAAAAAAATGTTCCAAACCACCAACCAGATTACTATTGTTGGTTACACACCCATCACTAATCACTTAACAATACTTAACCATACTTAAACTATTGACTGAAGTCGCGCTCCGATTCAACGATCTCGGAGCACCAAGTCACCACCTTGGCGGTGTAGAGGCTGCCTTGGACCCCAAAGTACCTGCGTATCGAGGGGTACTTCGAAGGAAAGAGAAACATGAACCATAGATGTGGAAAACTCACATCCCATGGAAAACATCATAATGGGAATCCAACATCCCATAATGGGAATCTACATTTGTTTCTAACAAATAGTAACAACTGACCATGTCAACTATATTCAACATGCATTTCAAACGATAACAGTTTAAACATGTTTAAACTGATGATCATTTCAACCCATCATTTCAACAGATTTCTCACCTTGATCTGATCCACCTGGGTCACAACTTCCATCCCAAAAATCACCATCTGTCCAAAGACATGCCCCAATCAACTAATAAGACATGGGTTCTTCCAAAAAAATCAGGGTAGCCCCAATTCCAATGGATTCTCATCATTTTCTCAAATTGTCCTATGAAAATTGCCATGTGGAATTAAAAAAAACTCCCACTTTCAGCCCGAGCCATTTTCCTATATTCCCCCAGCTTTGGCCGCTATCCCCAGCTCAACCACCAGCTACCCCCCAAGCAAGCCCGCTATCCGGGGCACTTCTCGTAGATGGTGTGCATCGGCTTCAGCCGCTTCATCGGTGCGTTGGTCAAGGTGCGGAACGAAGGGCGCCGGATCAGGTCCTGCATGAAGATCACCACGTGGACCACCTACGGCTGGATACGGCCATACGGGCACCGAAACCTGGGGGGTGGAACTCCCTAGGTTTAAATGGCCAGGTTGGGATTCCAAATATTCCAAGGATTCCGGTTGTAGAAAATGATCTGAGGCAAGACTATTGATGAAGTTGCTTTAGAGTTGTTCATGATGTTTGATTGCAGGGGCGCGACCCCTGACTTGACTCGACCACCCAAGCAGCCAGGAGACGTATGGGAAGGCATAAACAAAGCCGCCCAGCCAGCTGAAGCCATCGCCCTCCTGCACCATCTAAATCTCCATGAGTTTCAAGTTCGGAAATGCTCTACAATTCATCAGTGTTCATCTCTTTTTATAAGTTTTCCATATCAAATCCCAGAAAATCAGAGTAAATCCCAGAGTAAATCCCATAAATATCCTATAAATATCCTATAAATATCCCATAAAAAGTGGATGACCAAAGGATAACCCATCCCAACTCCCCCAACTCCCGCAACTCCCGCGTTCCGGCGTCTCCCGCGTCCATGGCACCAAGGAGGCTGCAAGGGCGTCGTCGGTGTTGCCCAGGGCCTGGTGCAAGGCCTTCACGTCCTGAAGCGATGGAGGACCTGGAGGACCTGGAGGACCGGGGGCTATGACCAAACTTGGGTCACTAGGGTAACATAACTGGGGTAATGATGGTAAATGGTGGTTAATATACTGTTAATCATGGTTAATACTAATGGTAATATTAATGGTTATTACCCTCTGGTAAATTAACAGTTCGACCCTGGCATGAATTATGGGGTTGGAAGACTAGTGAAACCATTAAAAAATGGTGATTTTCAGGGTCCAACTGTTTATTTACCAGAGGGTAATTCACTGATTAATGTTGATTAGTTCAAGACAAATATCAAGCCTATCAAGCCCAAATCAACTTAATAACTGCAAGTAGCAACCATAATTAGTTCAGCTATGTTCAGCTGTTGATGTGTGGGATAAGCTACTGTACCTTTCCCCCCTCCCAAGAAATCACTGGGCCAAAAAAACAAAAAATGTTGACAGAAGCTGCAGAGTCGATTAGGGAACCGACTTGCGAGTAAAGCCTTCCTGGCCTTCTGGAATCTGAGGTCTGATTCTGTGACCATTTCGTGTGTTTCTTCCAAACAAGGGCATCATTATATATTCGATGGAACTTCCTACTCTGTTTCCATGATGTTCCTTCCATCAACCTATTATGTGGCATAGAAACTAGTTTCTCATCAACCTATAATAACCTACCCTACTTTCCCATCAACCTACTCTATTTCCATGATGACTTCCTACAGGTTTGTAAACCAGTTTAAACCCCATCAACTAGTTCGTTATATCTACCATAAACCATAGAATTCAGCCACTTATAAGGCAACTAAACGCTATCTTGGGGGCCCCATCCTGTACTATGTGGCTACATAACCATTCCATAACCAACACCGGCCGCCTGGTTGTGTTGGTCGCTCCACGCCAGCAGCGAATCCAAGGACCGCGGCAAGCGTTCCTTGGCGGCCTCGCGGCAACCGGGCGCCAACCAAGGAAAGACAAGCGCCGAAGCCTTTGGAAACCAAGGGTCCTGTGAATTCGACACCCCGGATTATCATAGAATATACGGATTACTGGTTGGTGGTTGAGCCCTACCCCTCTGAAAAAATATGAAAGCCAGTTGGGATGATGAAATTCCCAATATATGGAAAACTTGAACAAAAATGTTCCAAACCACCAACCAGTAGAATATATGACTACCCTCTGGTAATTTGTTCCATAGCTATTGAAAATTGCCCATAGAAATAGTTGATTTACCCAGCTATAAAATGGTGGTTTTCCAGTTCGTTATGGGACAGTTTACCAGAGGGTAAATCCTATTAAATCCCATTAGATCCCATTAAACCACCATAAAATCCCATTAACTCCCATTAAAATCCCATTATAAGGATTATAATTCAACAACAACTTTGGGATTCTGAGGGATCAATGGGATGAATATCAAGGGGGCCAATGGGATAATGAAGATTCAACCCCGGCCAGGCCGGTCAAGGGAGACGCCTCGAATAATAGTTGCTTCAGATTTACCCGTATTTCCCATATACCATCTGGTTATGACTAACATAGCCATGGAAAATCACCATGCTATTAATCGGTAAACCATCTATTTTCATGGGCCATCTATACCATGGCTATGTTAATTATATTTGTAGGAAATCAAGCCACAATCAGCCAGTAAGCACGCACACTATTTTCCTTGAGCCATAAAGTCAGGTGGTATACGTAGTAGACTACAGGGCACACTTTACAGGGAGGTTACGGATACTACCTAATGACATCCCGTAAAAATACCCCCCGTTTACCGTGGCTGCTTGGCAGCCCCGGTAAAAC
>Ga0126342_10007995_pt1 | contig 18909 bp, 17 predicted proteins | sample Cyp1metagenome_FD_92528 | JGI IMG/M metagenome (GOLD analysis project Ga0126342, IMG submission 92528) | Coral microbial communities from Lord Howe Island, Old Settlement Bay, Australia - Cyphastrea 1 metagenome | ecosystem: Host-associated > Invertebrates > Cnidaria > Coral ... | reverse complement strand
TATATATATATATATTATATATATATATATATATATAATATATATATATATATATATATATATATGTATTGTGTATAATGATATGATATTCTATGTGATAAATTGTAATAAGAAGTTTTTCTTCCTGCTTCCAAGATATGATACTTTTGATCTGCAAGAAATCTGTCGGGATGATATGTTAAGTGCATTGTCGAAACCTTGAAAAAAACGTAAATATCCAAAAAACATAAGAAAACCATATGGTACACTAAGTCACAACATGTCACGACATGTCACGACATGTCACGGGGATTCGGATTGGGGTCAGGACCAGACTTGAGAGCTCTCGCTGAGATGGAGGTGGGACCGTGGTGGGACCCTGGAACAGTGGGGCATTGACGGCGTCGACATCTCTCAGAAAAACAATTCTTTCACCGTCCAAAAAAGGATTGAGCAGGCGACGCGCATGGACTGAAGCAAATGGAAGCTGCCACTGTAGCTGTGAAAGTTTCGTGTGAAAGTTGGCAGATTTGGCAGGAAGTGGTGCAGCTGCCGGTGTCGCAGCAGCCCGTGCCGCGCCGATCGGTGAAGGAGATCATTTCGGTGTCCTTCAAGCCATTGATGCGTGGAGGACATGGAGGATTTGGTGAGAGCCAGAGCTTTGGCGAAAGCTTAGGAATCTCTGGTAGGCTGTGTTCACGAAGTAGAAGTCTCACAAGGTATACATCATATATATATATATATATGTATGTATTCAGTTGACTTTTGATTTAAGATATTTAAGGTGATCCGGTGGACTGGCACTTGGATTCTGTAATTTTGCCTTCGCCATGCTTTCAATCTAAATGACTTAAGGACGTCGGTGGCACAAAGCACGACGGCCACCGGCAACACGCAGAGCCCTATGTCTCTCAACACACAGAGCCCTGTGTCTCTCACTTCGGAAGTGCCAAACTCGGGAATCGAACTTCTGAGCGGTTCATGTGTCAACGGCTGTTTTTCACTGTTTTTTTCAGCTGTGTATTTACTGTGTGAACAGGTGTCAGAGGTGTTAACAGTGATTTTGACAACATCGCTGTTGAAAGCTGGAACTGCTTTACAAGATCTCACTTGAACAATAGTCAAAGAATGTCAAAGATATAAATCGGACAAGTTGTCGTATAGTTCCTTGGCAAGCTTCATCGACACCTGGGACTTTCTAGGTGAGTGCGACGTGAGCTTGAGATGAAGTAGAAATGAGCATTGCTTTGTTTGCTTTGCTTTGTGTTTTCAAAGCCTGCAACCGAAGTTCATGTCCTGTTCAAAGTTTTGGTGATCTGATGTATTAGATGTTATTGCCATTTTGATTCTCGTTGCCAGAACCTTTCAGACCTTGTTCAAAGCAATGCAAACTTCGTCTCTTAGGAGCAACTCGTGTGCTCTTTGTTCTTCCCTGCTTTTTCAGGGACGGGGCACCATGCACAAGATATTTCAAGCCGCTCCCCAAAGGAGCGCGGCAGTGAAAAGTAGAACCAGATAGTCAAGTCACGCGAAGTCCGAGTTTCCGTGTTTCAACGTGTGCAGCGACATGCCTAACATGGTTTCAAAGAAAGTTGCACTGTGTGGAGTCAAAAGTGCCCAGCTCGAACAGCTCGAAAGGTTGGTAGAGAATGATATGAAAACCATATGACAACTATGACAATTAAATAAAATATATAAAATTCATCTGGACAGAGGTGGACAACTGCTTCAACTGCTCTCTTTGTTCTGGAGCCCTCTGGAGCCTGGAAGCAGGCAATGGTCCAAAGTGCCTCAGCCGCGGTTGTCCAATCATCTTGGAGGCCAATATTGAAGCGGTGCAGAATCTGTTTGTCATTGCTGATGTGTACACAGTTTATATCACTTCAGACTAAAGTGACTAAAGCTTAGACTAAAGTTTAGTGATGTTTAGTATACACATGACAAATCATGACAAGCATCGAAGTTAGTGCTGTAAATACTGTAACAGCTACGACAGCTACGTTTTCGAGTGCATCTTGGTTTTCCGGCAGGGCACATGCACTCCGCAGATCTCTGAAGTGCAGTGGCTCCGGTTGCACTTTTGGAACTGATCAGGTCATTTTTGGAGTGATAGGAAAGCATGATGTTGTGAAGCAGTCAAATCGTGTTTGAAACCAATGTGAGATGCCCAACCGGAGACTGCAAACCACGCAGCTGAAGAAGCTGAAGAAAGGATAGTCTGATTTCGAAGTAGATCTGATGTTGATGTTGTAATCTGATGTTTATGTTGAATGATGATTTCCGATCACGCCCCGTAGTGCCGTGAGGTCTGAAGACGGCGGTGCTTTTTCGACGGGCAGCGATGTGCATCCAACGTTGCTGGCGTGCTCCCGGCTTCGAGAAACCTAGGACTTTGGACATCTTAAGAAGTACAGAGGAAATACAATACATATAAATTTATACATGTTTATACAATTTGTCATACATACATTTATATTATATATATATACATGTTTTTGTCTTACATGTTTCACTCCCTAACTTTCTTGGATGCTCAAGATGTACCCGATGGCACAGAGCTGGCCAGGTTGGAATCTCTTCAAGCGAAGGATTGAATTGTTAGCAGGTCCGGCAGAATGCTTCGGTTTTTGTCCCAATTTTCATCAATTTTCCCCCACATGTCAGCTGTCAGCTGTAGAAGCTGTCAGCTCACTCGTGTTTTTCTGGCACATAGATGTCATTGATGTCACTATGGATTGCTATGTATTGCTATGTATCACTGCTGTGTGCCTTTTTTTGCTTCCCATAGGTGCTGTCCGCGTTGCACGCTCTGCGGAGAACTCAGACTTGACTCGGACAACTCGACACCAGTGGCCGTGCCGCACAGCAGTGCGACACTGTCTGCCACTCTCAGGTCCGGACTTCCACACTCTACATCGAGGACTTTGGAATAGCATGAGCTCGCATGAAACATCATGAAACTATTCTGAAACTTTTCCCATATTTGAAAAATGTGTTTGTTATGTTATATATTGTTATGGTATTGTTATGATAATGTGCATAATTTACCCATTGCGGCAAGAGACCAGTGTGATTCACAGAGTGATTCGCAGACGGTGAAGTACAACAGGAGCCGTTTGCCGAATTTGAGAAACAACATATGATTCATTGTCATTCGTTGTCATTCATTGTCACTCATTCTGCAGAGTCCATTTATTAAGATATTAAGATGTATTAACTTCGTTTTTGGGTGTTTCTTCATTTCTTCAGGAGCGGCTCCTGAGTGGGCTCAATACCATTTCGACGGTGGACCGCTACCCACGCCTTCCGGACGGGGTCGGGTGAAGACTCTTCTGGCAATGCCTGGATAGCTGTGGTAGCGGTGACGGGAACGATATGTAGCTGATGTAACTGACAATGCAACGATGCAAGCGTATATAGTTTATGTATCTATATTGTCGATATGATACTTATATATATATTATAGATAAAGATATATATATTATGTGTATTATATGTATTATATATAATTAATATACATTCTATGAGAATTCCGCTGGCAGGAGTCGCAGCTGGCCATGGGCTTTGCTGAGGCCCCTCAGTCCCCCCAGCATCCCCAAAGGCATTCCCAGCATCAGCGGCGGACAGGCTCCGGTGATCCTACGACGGCCTCAAACTCTCCGTTGGAGCCCATGACAGACCGATGACAGCTCCGGATGAACGAAAAAAAAATACGAGAAAAACAAGAAAAGTGTGGAAATTCCATGGTGAAAGCATGGTGAATCGAGGTGATTTGATGATGCCAATGCCAAGTGGTTGAATTTGAAGATATTTTTTCAGGATCCCAATGATCCCAATGCTGCCCAGGTCGAAGAAATTCGGGCCTTTCTCAGGTTCGGAGTGACAAAATGAATAAAAAGTCTGCCATGCCTTACTTCACATCTTCAAATCATCTTCAAGATGTTCAACTTTCAACTGACGGAACTCACTGAACTGACTTTTCAGGGTCAAAGTCCCTACAAACCACCGATGTGCCCCAGTGCCATTCACCTGCTCACCGGCCACGGCACCTCATTGCGCCAATTGCACCAGTGGCGCACGCACGGCAGGTACGGACGAGAAGGTTTCCCCCAGTGGTTTTTGGACGAGGCGAAACCCGTCCGTGACGTGTCGACGTGTCGACATGTCCGTGACGCTGACTCTGAGACCTCCAGTGGACATGAAGACACGAAGAGTTCGAAGAAACCAGGGTCTCCATGTAGAGATAACGTGCGTTCAAGACATTCATCAAATGCTTCATGAACTAAAATATGATGGAAAGATGATTGAAAATCCACTGCTCTATGTTGACCATTGAATAGACATGAGCAGAATATTGAGTGTCACTGGAGGCGCCCATTGAGCTGGCTCCCTCGGACGTGAGTTTACGTCCCCTACGAGGATTGCAGGTGAGTTTGCACGGTGGTTGCAGGGTGCAGGGCGGAATTTGCGATCGACAGCGGAATCCCCAGGGGAATCTGCAGAATCAGTGCCCAGTGCTTTGCGCAGGGCCTGCTACTGGAAGGATTGGGCGGACCCGACGCCTTCAACTTCTTTGGAGAGGACGATTTGACGCGCTTGAGATGACTCCCGTCATTTTCTTGCGCTGATTTGGTGGGCTGGTCTCCCCTTGTGCTCTTGTATTCTCCCTTATGACATATATTGAAACATGGCATTAAATATCATTAACTAGTATGAAATGAAATGGTATGAAATGGTATGAAATGGTATGAAATGGTATGAAATGATGGCTAAGTCCTGTGAAGTTCATGGGTCGAGTCAAGTTGTTCGAGGATGTTCGTGTAGGACAAATCATTTCTGGAAGTGGCGTCGCCTTTGCTGGAAAACTTTGCCGTGGCCTGTGCAGCTCCAGGTGGCTTAGAGAAGGACGTCCCAGTCGCTGTGGAACAACGGGAACTGTTAGAACAACGCTCTTCAGGGACCACTTCAACCAGTTCAACTGGATTACGAAATAGAAAAAACATTAGTTGGTTGGATTAGGGGGCGGCAGACTATACCTTGGTTGATTTGGGGGGCGGCCATAGTTTGCAAGGCTACTTCAAGTAGACTTCCGAATGTTTTCGAATGCTCAAATTGACATAAATTGACCAGGCGGCTTCCCTGAAGTAGTATAGAACTCCTTTGGATGTGTCTTTTTTTCCAAATCATGACTGTTAAAAAATATACACTGTATGGATTTGGACGTGGGTCATGCCGGTGATGTCGATGATGCGTCACTACAGTCACTACAGTTTCAATTGCAGCGCCATCGTTTGAAAACGCTCACTTCCCAGGACTTGCAAGTAGATCTGGCAGAATCGACCATCGCAGCAAGATAGGATCTCAGATCGAATTACGCAAAATGTTATGTAAGTTATGTATCTCAGTGTACTGCTGCTATGCCGGTTCCACTTGGAGAAGCTTCCCCAAATCTCATGATTCTCATCGCGCTTGGCACAGTTTGCGGCAAAAGGTCACCTAATTGGCCAAACTCCAGCCGAAGCCTTCAGAGCTTCCTCACAGCGCCGGATGATCTGCGGTTTTTTCCTCTCAAGAAAGCACCCGGAAATATCAAATAAAATTCAAACATATTCAAACCACCTTTTTTTAATTATTTTTTGGCTTTTTACTAACTAAAAACAACCATCCGATAGTCTCTCACAGTCTCTCACAGTCTCTCACAGTCTCTCACATTTGTCATTGTATCGCATGAGCGCCAGAGCCAGTCCCGGGAGCATGGCAAGTCCTGGAAGCATTGCAAGCAACCCCTCCATTGCCTCAAGTGTCAGGTGGGAGCAAGCTGCAAATGCCCACATCCCAGACGATGCAGCGGGTCCCATGCCTCCCAGCCCGAGTTTGCCTCCTTTGCCCACCTCCATCTCTGAAGATAGCTCTGAGACAAACTTGGAAGCCACCGCGTCAGAGATCCAACTGGAGCTGGATCGCTTAATGCTGCACATTGCTAAAGACCTTGAGAACATGGAGGTCGTGAACCCAGAGGTGGTGAGGGTCACACCTGCATTCCGGGTTTTTCAGCAGGGAGCATTGGCCCTGCGAGAAAATGAAATTGACTTTTATTTCAAAAGTCAGGGTGCCCTGAAGATATCAACTTTTTGGAGTCATTCTTGGCATGGCAGCAAATGGAATAAGATCATTACTCTCATCACCATATACAACGGCCCGGCTGCTGCAGTGTCTGGCATGGTCTCTGCCGTTGTGGCAGTGATACTGTACTGCTTCGAGGTCCTTCCGAGCTTGGATCGTGGAAGGGAAGAGGATGGTATTTCCTATGGATACTCGTGCTGGTCTCTTTGGTTCGGATTCATCGCCACAACTTTAGTGATGATCTTTTGGCGGCCTCGAAAGGGTATCTTCTTGGACCGAATTTGCATCAGCAGCAACGAGAAGTTGAAAGCTGAAGCTATCTTTAGCCTAGCTGGGTTGCTGAAACATTCGGATTCGATGCTTATTCTTTGGGATCCGACTTGGACGGAGAGGTTGTGGTGCTTGTTCGAGCTTGCGGCTTTCTTGCAAAGCAAGAAAGATCAGAAAAAGCAACTCCTCATCAGGCCAACCTTGTCGGGTCCACTGCACATCTCGTTCTTCCTGGTCTCTTTTGCTGGCATGATTCCCATAAACATGGTGCCTATGGATGTTTCTGAACCTATCTTGATGCTTGCTAACGCAGGTGGGGTTGTATTGTGTGCTAGTGTGGCCTCATATGTGGCCATGAGCACTCTGCGAAGCTATTTTCGAGATTTGGACACCATGAAGCAGCAGCTGCTTCGTGTCTCCTTTGACACTTCAAGGGCCTCTTGTTGTGACGATGGTCATCGTCGTGGAGGTCGCAGGACCCCTTGTGACCGCAAAATTCTGAAGGAATGTGTGAAGCAGTGGTTTGGCAGCCAAGAGACATTTGAGCACACGCTGCGTTCCGAGATTCTGGAGATTTTGACGCGGGACTTGGCAAAGCGAGTTTTCACCACCAAATCGACTCTGGCCATGTTCATGCCAATAATTTGGGCCTTTATGGACCACGCAGCCAGTGAGGAGAGGTTCTACCCAGGACAATTCTGGGTGAAATGGACGGGAGCGGCCATGCTTGAGGGGTTGAGCATTTGGCTTCTGTTCATGCCGATTTTGAAGGATGTGTTGGTCCTTGTAGGCGAGGTGACACGGGTAAGGCCCAAGAGTCTACTCATGGAAGTGATCAAGAACTCGCTTGCCTCAATGACTTTGCTCCTTCCGTTAATGATCGTCATGGGGACCTATGTTGGTTTGACGTTTATTCCAGCCCTATATGACTTCCCCCCATTGGTCCGCTCTGGAATCTTTTTCGCCTGCATGCTGCTTTACTCCACGCTGACACGCTGCATCGCAGCTGGCATCAGGGCTTTCAGTTCCTGAGATCCATCAGTCCAATGAACCAAGCATGGTCTGATGATCGCATTTGAATGCATTTGATAGGTTGGTTTAGGTTGGTTTCCTACTATTTCCTACTGGCTGTCAGCATCCCCGGTGGCAGGTCGACCAAGTCGACGAAGTTTTTGGGTGTTTCCAAATGGAAATCACCAAGTCACTGAAGCAGGGAACAAACCAAAAAAAGCAGCAAGAGGTTTTTATTCAGACACCAAAATTGCGGTTTAAAAAAAGAACAACTATATACTAGAAACATCTAGAAACCACCATCCGAAATGTCCAAAATGTCAAGCCGTTCTGACAGCCATGTGAGGTGGTGGATGCCTCCGCTTTGCTGAGCTGCGCTATTCCAGTGTGTTGCAGGCGTCACTAGCTGATTTTGAACATGTTTGCACTCAATTTCTTCCACGGTATTTTCGTGTAAGATCTTGAATCTTGAATGTCTTGAAAGCATACAATTCTTCAATTCTTCCAGCATTTCAAACCTTTCGATGGCGCTTTTTGATGTTTTTACGAAAGCCAGCCAATAGGCTAGGCAAAGTTGTTTTCGCGAACGAAGTGAGTTTAGGGGGTGTGGGGGGTGGAAGTTGCCCAGGTGGACCAAAATCAATTTTTCAGGGGGGCATGTACCACTAGGCAATTTGGTGACGGTGGGGTTCGATTCTCCCTAGGTCCCCTGAAAACAGAAGGAAAAAGGTAGGAAAACCGAGGAAAATGAAGGAAAATCGTTAAAAACACGGAGAAGGAAGTTGCAGGAAGGAAACTTTTGAAAAACCGTAGGAAAACGCAGGAAAAGTGAAAAAAAAAGACATGAAATGGAGGAAAGGCAAAGCTTTGAAAAAGTTAGGAACATTGAGGCATGCATATTGAAAAAACTAAGGACCGAAGCTCAACAGAGAGCAGCGTCCGTTGGGGTTGGGAGCAAGACAGCTTGCAAGGGGATGAGGAGGAAGGAGTGGCGAAGGGTTGCAAAGCAAGGACAAGTGTGACAAAAAAGGAACATGCAGGCAAGTTGTGTCATCTATAGATATATATAGATAGATAGATAGATAGATAGATAATGTGCTTTAAAAAGACTTCTTGTTGCTGGAAGTAACAAAAATTGAGGAAGGCCAGACAAAAACGGGCTCTACCGCAACATTTCTTTGCAGAACCAAAAAAAATCCGGCTAGGGGCTGGTTTTCGTCCCCCCTTCTCAGGTGTGCATCTCTCGTTTTCAGAGTTCTGTCAAGTGACGAGACATGTCAGACACTATCACGGCGGGGTTTCAAGCTGCCAGCTGCGAGGCCAAGCAACGAGCTGTGTTGCTGTATTTGTGCACGTTCAACTTCGAGAAGCACGCGGCTGTTCCTTTGCTCCGGAGGCTCACCGAAGTATTTGGAAAAGGGGGGGTTCTACAAATACAAATATAAAACGAATATAAAACGATTATAATGTATGTTTAAATATGTTTTTATATTTTAGTATAAGAATAACATGGTCTGACAAGTTGCGCAGATATACAGGTTTATACCTTCCAGGATTGGACTAAATCTATCGGGTTTGATCGAAGCTTCGGCATCTTTTTGATGGAGACAGATCTAAAGGATCAAGAATGAGTCTCAGAATGAGTAAGATTTGTCAATGATCCATGTAACGTCTCATATGTATCATATGATTCATATGTATCCCTGGGGCACTGACTTCAGGCTGGCCTGTTTCAAGAAACCTGCCTCCTGTACACCTGTTGTTGGTGATTATTTGTTGGAAAGTGACATCATAATCATTCCCACTACAAAAGTCGTTGTTTCACAACAAATCACAACACATATCCTGCGTTCTGGCCCTGTTGCAGGAATGAATAAGGAGCAAAAATTGATACACTTCAATGAGTATAATGAGTTACTTCTCGGTTGCTTCAGCGCAGCTGTCAACCTTTTCACTTCAGGTCTTCTGATGCAATCTGCATCAATCTGCTCCATCAGGCATCAGCTCTACGATGTGCAGACCGCTTACAACATCCTGCAACTCTGGGACTGCCAAGCGTTGATTCACGAGTGATGTTTCTTGCAGACTTGAATTCATACATTTCAGACATTTCAGACATGTCCATATATGTCCATGTTTCTTGATGGCCCTTTTGAAAAATATGTAATCCTGATTGTAAACCATTCTCATCTTTAGAAAGTTTAGGAGCTGTACGGTCTCGACTGGCCACACAGAAGCAAGGCAACGGGTTTGTTTGATGTTGATCTTTATTTGCCATTTGGGCAATTTAGATCAATTTAGATCAATTTAGGCTATCCCTGGCGTGTTAACATCAGCCCTGCATTGGCCACTTGGCCACATCTGCACTTCAAGACAGAAAGTGGCAGAACAGAGAAAAAACCTATTTTATATGTTTGCATCAAACATTTGCATCAAACAGACACAATCAGTCAGAATCAGTCAGAAAAATGTCAAAAATCTGGTCACAATCTCGGTTACACGTCGTCATCACGACATCACGTCATCACCGACTGCACCAGCGTCGCTTGAAGACGTCGGCCTTACACGTCGGCCAGGTGGGCTTCTTCCTGCTGCGGCAGCGCGAGCCGAAGGCCTCGGAGGCGCAGCTGAAATCTGACATTTCAACATTTGGCCATCTGCTGATGTTGTTTTTTTTCATAGAAAACATGACTTTTATAGATCAAATAGATATAAATAGATACATTTTGTACATTAAATTATAGATTTTTATACATCAAAATCATGAGTTGATCGAATTGAATCCAATTGATTCATCGATGATATCCATGGGATACTCATAAACTCATAGATACTCAGCAAATGGCCAAATGGCCGGCACTGTTAGACCCATCTCATCTAGACCGATGCCCCTGTAGGTGGTGTACGTCAATGGCACGAAGCATCGCTCGGCTGTGGCCTTTCGCGCTGAGTGGCAATCTGCCGAGGAGCCTTCAAATGTAGCCGTTGAGCCCCAGAGATCTCAGAAAAGTTCTGTTTTGATTTCTGTTTTCCAATTTTTCCATAGAATTTCCGATGCGTTCCGATGTTTTTTCTCAGAAATTGTCCTCACATTTTGCACATGTTCCGAAAACGTGTTCGAGGAGGATCAGAAGCGGACAGTGGTGACCAAGGAACAAACGAAGAAAGAAGTCTTGCAGAGGCGATAACTCTCAAACAGGTAGAAAGAAAGGCAGCAAGGAAAATGAATTAAAAGATATGAAAAGTAGATTCGAATGATTTAAAACACTTTTTAGATTCTGACTTAGATTTAGAATACTTTTTGCCGAGGTTTTTCTTTGGCATTCCTCTTTATTGGTTCCTTTTCCACTGTTTTGGGGGGTTATCCACTAGTCAACATCCAACATTCCAATGATGTTTGTGTTTGATATTGTGTGTGTGCATGTTTTCTTGGCAGTCTGCGATTTTCAGGCGGTTTTGATGTGTCGCATCGCAGGCTGGAAGATCTCAAACAGAAAAAACGTCGCAAAGATCTGCAGGAGACCGTTTGGAGATTTGGAGAACTTGGAGACCACTGGCCCATGGTTTTTTGGATTGCCACATGCTGCACCTTGAATCGTTCTTCATTTGAGGATCAGTATGAGATGTATGAGTCAGAACATGTCAGAACAGTGGGTTTCCCAGCGCACACTGAAGTATTTCTACACTTCGCCACAAAGCTGCAGGAGATCCAGGAAATCTTAGCAACAGTCAGTGTCCCACAGTGCTATCCCCAGCGAAACCGTTTGAGCATCACGGAATGCCACAGAATGTCACAAGTATTACCAGTCGAATCACTCAAGTTGTGTAAGGGACGACTGTATGCTGTGCTTTGGGGAGGCGTAAAGTGTGTAAAAGGCATCTACAGATATCTGATATCTAAAGATGTTTGCAGAACTTTGCAGACACACTGACAGTATAACAAGATATAACAAGAGATCAATTGCATCAATAGATAACGACTATATAACGACTAGATAACGACTAGATAACGATTAGATAGCGAGATACAGCAAGTACATTGTGTAGATAACGCTGAGCTGCGAGTTGGCCGCCAGGCTTCTGGAAGCACTCGAGACCGGCAAACTACCAGGTGGCAAACTTCCGTCAAACGAATCGACAACGCAATGAGAACTCAATGAGAACTCAATAGACGAGAGAGAGAGAGAGAGATCACTTTCTCGACATAGCAGATCATCATAGATCATCATAGCAGATCACATGGCAGATCACATGGATATCATTTTCTGGACATCTCGACATTTTCTCCACATTCTCAGTTGATGTGGATCTTCACAGTGTCGAGGCACGGAACTTGGCTTGGGAAGAATGTGTGTGTCCAGATGTTTCAACATGTTTTAACAGGTTTCAACTGGATGCCATTGGACTCACTGATTGTTTTACTAATTCCTCCCAGGAATTGTCCTGATAAGTTCTGATCTCTTCACATGCTACGAGATGATTTGAGGTGGACGCATCACTACACTTCACTACGATTTTCCATGATTTTTTGATGGATTTTCCATGGTTTTCCAGGATTTTCCAGGATTTTTTCCACATCTTGGTGTCATCGTCATGTGTTGCAGGCCTGGATCCTGGGCAACCGTGCCACCTTTGCTCCTGACCGAGCCAATGACAAGAAGCTGCTGGCGAAGGCCACAATCAATGCAGACACCGAACACCGTGCCTTTGGTGTTTTGATATGTTCTGATGTGTTTTGATGTGTTCTGTTCATACACTTCATATCACTTCGTACATTGTCATACATGTTTGGGAGATCCTATGGGTTCCCAAAGGACAGAAAATGGTTACATTCTGTCGCGGCAATGCTACATTTGCTACATTCTGTTGCTGTGAGTGGTGTGAGTGCTGTGAGTGCTGTGGTCAATTCTGTCGCTGCACAGCGCGCGGCCGCGGACAAGCTGGCGATGAAGATGCTTCTTCTGGAAGCCAAGGCAAGACAACGGGCAAGTTACGGCACAAAGACAGAGCTCATTCTTTGAGACAGAAAACAAAGAGATGCTCAAGAGATGATCCAAAGAAAGAGAGAACATCCAAAAAATATCGCAAAGTTGATCTAGGGAATTGATGTACAGAGTCTGACAGAGCGTCAAAGATTCCAACTCGTGACATGTAGGAAGGGCACGGCTTGCCTTGTAGAGAGTGTTTGGTGTTGGCCTCCAAATCGTCACAGACCAATTTGGAGGTCTGTAAAAGCTGTAGACAACATGATTTGACATTTTTTGACAATTGCCGGTTCCAACCGCAGGAAACCAACCGAGCCCAAAAATTCACGGGCGACGACAGCGAAGCTCAACGTTTGAAGAAAAGCCGAGAATGGGAGGACCTGGTTCAACCGGAAGTTCAACCTGGTTCAACCTGGTGCCAATCTTGGTGCCAATCTGTTGCCATATATTGCTGCCCCCAATGCTGTAGATCCAGATGAACTTGGTATATTTTCGTTTCTGGACCTGAGTCGATGAGACATGATGAGACTGTGGATTCAATTTGGGATGATTTGGGATGTGGGTTTGAAGTGCCGTGGAAGCTTCGATGTTTCGCGTATGCAGTGCGTGCAGTGCGGCTGACGCCACAGGAGAGACTTTTGAAGTTTTATGGAACGCGTGCAGAACGTGCTGCTGAGGCGTCTCAAACAGTTTCCTCCGCATGTTTCCTTTCTTTCTCTCCTAATTGTTGCAAAACAAAATCTCTTTGTAGCTATCAGATATCAGTGACTTTGTGTTTTTTTCGAATCCCTCACCTGTTTCAAGACTGCAGTTTGGAACAAATGGAAGTTGAAAATGAAATTGGGAAGATACACAATTCACAAGTGGTTTATTTTTCTGATTTGATTAGTCATCGCCACCAGAAATCAATCAAATCATAGAAATCACATAGAAATCACATAGAAATCATGGCCATTTCCCACAGAGAAATCGTGGTCTTTCGGCGGTTTGGGCGGTTTCGGTCAGACGCAGTGCCTCGTCAAAGCTCACCGGACGTGGCACGGCGATCAAAGGCTCCGCGAAAGCCGCGGGTTTCCCACTCCACCAAGGGCTCAGAGAAGCAACGGGATAAACGGATAAGTTATATAAAAAAAGGAATATGAAACAATGAAAATCATGTCAATTCATGTCAGTTCATGTTGATTCATGGTATCATGTTGCACAATGCGAATCATGTGAATCAAGTGAATCATGTGAATGTTAAAGATATTTGATATGATATGTGCACTATGGATGCACAATGTGAAAGCGCGCTTTTCGTTGGCAACCATGAGATATGACTCGACACGATTAGAAGATTCTAATCAAGGCAATCTAGGCAATCTAGGCTGGGAGAGATGCGAGAGGTCGGAGTCTTTGTGATCGGCGTTGTCGTTGAAGTGTCGTTGAAGTGTCGTTCAAGGTCCTTCACGGTTCCTAAAGGTCGTTGAAGGTCGTTGAAGGCGATAGGAACCGCAGGTGGCTGGTGGAGGAGCCCGAAGCTCAGAACTGTCAGAACTGGCAGAACTGGCACCGTGGCGACCCGTGGCGACCCGTGCGGCACCGTCTGGTGCTGACTCTGACTCCAAGGACCGAAAGCGCAAAGTTTGGAACTCAGGAACTGAAATGAACTGATATACCCTCTGGTTATTTAACATAGCCATGGAAAATGGCCCATTTATAGATGGTTTATCTGGGTTTACATATTAAAAATGATGATTTTCCATGGCTATGTTAAATAGCCAGAGGGTATATATATATATAAGTCCCTGGATGTCCCTGGTATAGTATAGCGAAAAGCACATTCGAAAAGGAACAGAAAAAGAAATTAATATGCTATATATGGCTTAAATATCACGTTCATATAGCATCATATAGCATTATACAATGATATATACACATGCAATACACATGTATAAGTCTCAAGAGCAGGAAATGCTTGAGTTGTCCCACTGTTGTCCCCAATGTTTTTGTGAACAGAACATTAGACAGACTGCGGACTAGCACGTGGTTTATGTTGTTTTACGTTGCCTCATGTTGTTTTCGGTGTCTGTTTCCGAAAAAGGTCTGAGCATGAAGTTTCAGAGACCTCTTCTGAACGCGCAGAACGTGAAGAGCACGAACGGCAAATGGAACTGGCAGAAGAATTGAACAAACACATTCAAGAAGTCAGAGAGCAGTTGGAACGAGATGGGGACTTTGACTCGGATGATGGCTGGGGGTTCGACATTCCCATGCAACATGCCGTACAATCGAAGCGTTCGGGACGATCCCAAGCTTTCAGTGATTCTTGGTTCATGTCAAGCTTCACGGGCAGCGAAGACCTACAAATCCTACAAGAAGAAGTAGAAAGCGAGAAGCAGCGAGAGAAGGAAGCCGTATACCAAGCACAACGCCAGAAGATCTTCCAAGAGAAAGTTGCTGGACCGCATTGACACTCCGGAGCCATGTCAACACATCTTGACACATTGTACCATATTGTACCCAATGTAATGCCCATTATAATTCAAGAAGTCCCAGAATTCCGACATATCATGTGTTTTTAATGTGTTTCTCTCGTGTGTTTCATGTTTCAACATGTTTCAACCGTCTCCGAAGATCTGTCTCTGCTAACTTGTCGACATGAGTAATTTACAGTACTAGGTCATACTAGGTCTCAGTTGCCATCATTTGCCATGAGTAATCTTTGCTGTAAAGACTGCAAGGCTCACTGCATCCATATGCAGCAAGCAGCTCCAGAACTTATGAAACAACTTCACCATTTCACTTCGTTGTTGTGTTTGTTTCATGTTTGTTTCATGATGTGCTTTCAGGAAGCAAGAAAACAACGTGGCGAGATGCGGCAAATGGCAGCAACGTTCTGCAACAGAAGGCCACGCAATGTGATACACACGATGACACTCGATGTTTAAACCGCTTGGGATTGGAAAAGCCTTAGAAGATGTTCGAAGATGTTCAAAGTCAAAAACAATGAAGAAAAAACGCGCCCGGATATCAATGGCAATTCAATGAACAAGTGGAACACGTGATACTGTTCTGGAGCTTCAAAAACGTATTGGAAATTCATGGAATTTTCATGGAATTTTCTGCATTAAGGTCTCGAGTGGTTGAATGTTTTTGATGTCCCCTTGAGTTGGTTACTCTTGGTGACACTGAAAGCTTTGGAAGCTTGAAAACACTGAGAATGAAGCTGCGGTGCTTGCGCTTCGCGTGTGTGTAGTTGTTGTAATGTATCAAATTTTGTTGGAAAATCTATGTGGTTTCTGTGGTTCCAGTGACTTCAGCAGGTGTGCCATTGAAAGCCAAATTCGAATGGCTGATCAGCAGCAAGTGAAGGTGGAGCATCAGGCGCCAGTTTCGTCAAAGAGAAAGTGACTGGAAATGATTTTCGTCCAAGAAATCTGAATTCTTTTGAGATTTCTTGGACTACTAGATTAATCTAGATTATACATGAACTGTTTTCTTTATCTTGGTTTTGTATCCTGAATTCTGAAAGTGATCCATGTATCAGTTGGCCGCAGGATCGGACAAAGGAAAAGGTTGAGGCCAAAAAAAGACTTTGGCAACAAAGGCCCAGCATAGCAAAGTGCATACTGCATATACTGCTGCTATCTGCTGCTTATTTGAGTCTGTGATTTTGCCAGCCTTGCGTTGTTCACTTCAAGGCTTTCAGATTTTGTACAGCTCTGCACCTCGAAGGAGAGACGTCATGGAGTTGAAGAACCAGCAAAGTTTGGAGCATCGAAGAAGGTGGCCGAGCCGATTTGGGATGTCTTGAGAACTCAGAATTCCAGAGATATGTCTTTTTGGATATTGGATGAAGTGGATGGCCACCGCTGCAAATTTGCCTTCAATCTCTTGGCCGAGTCAGGAAGGTCTTGTCCAACAGACATCGAAATACAATGTAAGACATTGTAACAAATTGTAACAATACTATAATACATGTCAGAAGAAAAATATAGAAAAATGTAGATTCAGTGTAGATCGGTCACTATTTTTCATCCCACATTTGCAACGCCTGACATGTGAATGCCAGGCAGGTGGACGAATTACGTTCTGAGTTGCAATGGTTGACGCAGACGCAAAACGAAAAGTTGCACGAGGACTGCTTGGGATCTCTGATCTGCCACCGATAGTTGTTCATTTTTTTATGACATATTGATGACATTTGATAACTTTTTATGACTGGTTGCGAAAATCCGACGCGCATCAGTGCTTCGCAGCAATATTGCCGCACTGTGTTCGCCGAAATCGGTGGACGTGGAAACTCAGGAGCTTCAAGGGAAGAAGGCAGCCATTATGGAAAAGAAGGCAAGGGCCCAAGGACCCAAGGACCTGGCAATGAGATGGGAAACGCAGGGAACTGCAGGGAATGAAGGTTGACATAGCTTGATCCTGGTTGATCGTGGTTGACCCCTCGGGGGCTGGGTGATTTCGGGTGCTCAACGCAGGAAATTGCAGAAAGCTCAAAAACCTGTGTGTAAGTGACTGTAAGTGTATGTATGTATAGTATAGGTGAAAGTAGGACAAAAATAGGGATGGATTGATAGAGAGAGATAGACATGTAAGGACGTGTAGTGGAAAGTAATCGAATGTATTTGCAGTACATGAAACATCATGAAACACATCAAAACATATTGTGCATACGTATACTTGGCATTCTTAGTATATTCTTAGTAAATTCTTTGTATATTCTTAGTATACTTGTGTGGTTTTTTGTTTCAGAGATACATTGTATACACGGTGTACACTTCGATTGCCAGGTGACGAAGCGAAGCTCGACAGCAAGTGTCGAGTGTTGTCGGGTTCAACCGGCTTCAACGGGGTTCAACTGGAAGGGTTTCCACTGGGTTTCCAGGTTTCAGACATGCCAAGGTCTCACACGAGCTACGCAGCGTTTGGACATGGACTATGTGAACTCCTTCGATGCCTTTGGGAGGCGTTAGACGCAAGTTAGACTCAAGCTTTAAAGATCATCTGCAAGGGAAGCTGACGGCTGAAAGATCAAATCAATTGTGAAATAAGTGAAATAGAAATCAAATGAAATCAACGTAAAATCAACTGCTTTTATTTGTTCATATGTGTTCCATCTGGTTCAGTTTTGATTTGTCTTGCCTTGTTGTAGGCGCCCCATTTGAACATAATGGCCCAATGGTATTGTAGAATGGAATGGAAGTGGAACCATAGGCACTTCAACCACACCTGCACTTAGAGTGCTTTGTGTTTTCTCAAAACCTGTCAAGTTGATCTTCAATCCTTCTGGATCCAGAAATTGGCAGATTTTGATCCGTTTGTGTTTCCCGAAACTGTTGCTCCTTCGACACGACCTCGCACGACGTAGGTTGCCGATGCCAACTCCGAACACAACAACGTGCAGTGCCTTCAGTGAGGCCACGCTCAACCCGTGCGTCTTGCGATGTCTTGCGGGTCTTTGTGGTGGAAACATAGATTGGAAGATGCGATGGAAGTTGCGAGGGAAGATGAGTGGTTTTGTGAACGAAGATGTGAGGTGTTGACCGGGGTCCAAATGTCCAAGCGAGACTCGTTTTGTCACTCCGTGGACTTCCGCAAGACCATCGCCTGCCGAGCCCCCAGAGCCAGGGCAGCACATAGGCATCACATCGGCACGTCGCTCCACGCAACACGAGGTACAGAAACCACAGCCAGTGGTTTCACTGCGGAGGTCCAAGTTACATCAAGTTACCAAGTCTTCACTGAAGTTCCTTGGTTTTTGGAACTTCGGCAAATGTGCATCATGTGTATACTGGTACAATGGTGAGTTTGATAAAACACAATGTACATCATTTGATAAAACTTTTCAATGGTGATGTGAAAGGTACAATTATCCACATTACATTGTTTTTTTATCATGAAAAAGAGTTTGTCAAATGTGGTGATGTCAGGCAAGTGTGGACCCCAACCAGTCATGGGCCTCAGAGGCTCAGAGTCGGGTCGGACATCACCAAAATCCGCACGGAAGATCACAGAAGAGCTAAATCCGTATGACCCAAACGGCCCACAGTCAGAATCGGCAAAAAATCCCCGAGTGATGACATGTGAGAATGTGACAAGCCCTGCTGACTAGCTCAAGCATTTCACCCTTGAACAGCTTTGCGCAGTTTGTTGAAACAAGACTTCGGTCTGTCTTTCAATTCAGATGGTTTCCTTCTTGATGAATTTTATGTGTCTGCTGGTCATGAAATGTGTGACAGCCACAAGGGTTGGGGGAGCTCTGGCTCTCACAAGCGATGAAGGTGAGAAGAATCACATGACTTGCAAAACAGGAAGCTCCAACTTCTGCGATGGTGACTGGAAATACCTTGGAAATGGAAATTGTTGCACGTCCAAGTGGGCCCAATGCACCGAAGGAAGCTCCAACTTTTGCTCTAGCCCCTGGAAGTACCTTGGCAACAACCAGTGCTGTTTGACCTCTGATCAACAAGTATGGATCACTGAAGTGGAGGGCAGTTCCAACTTTTGTAATGGTGACTGGACGTACCTCGGCAACAACAAATGTGTCACT
>Ga0126342_10007994_pt1 | contig 18911 bp, 12 predicted proteins | sample Cyp1metagenome_FD_92528 | JGI IMG/M metagenome (GOLD analysis project Ga0126342, IMG submission 92528) | Coral microbial communities from Lord Howe Island, Old Settlement Bay, Australia - Cyphastrea 1 metagenome | ecosystem: Host-associated > Invertebrates > Cnidaria > Coral ... | reverse complement strand
TGAACATGCTGTGGAACTGGGCGGCAAAGTATGGGGGTGTCTGTGGCGCAACGTGTGCTTGAAAGTGAATGTAATGTTGAAACTTCTGACTCAGCAAAGATGACAAACCAAGCCGGCCGCGCGTGAATAGGCCGTCCGACCGTTGTTATGATGATCATAACACCCTCTGGTAAACATACAAAAAACTATCGAAAATCACCATTTTTAATGGGACAATTCACTATTTCAATGGCAATGTTCAATAGCAAACTGTTAGTTTACCAGAGGGTATTATGATCATTATCCCATGAAAATGTCTATTTGAACTTTACAACCTCAGTTTACAAAAACCATCAATGGCCTTTGAGGGAGGTATACCCCATTTCCAGACGCACCACGACACACTCATTCCACTCATCATAAAAATTACCACTACCATTTCGGGGTCTTTAACCAGGGACAAACCAATTGACCCAAAGATCGGACCCTTTGACAACAATACCAGGGAAGCACCAGAAAAGCGACCGCTGCGACCAAGCGTCATATGGAGAATTGACACTTGGCTGTTTGTACATCGACATGGCGTCAAGATTTGACTCAAGGCTAGAGAGTTTGGAGTTGTCTTAGGGGGTGCTCGAGCTTTGTGCTCATCCATAGGTTCCATACATAGTGTGTACATGGAAATATGCAAACATAGATGATCCCACAGATGTGCAATGTAACTTCTCTATGCTGAGTATGGTATGGAACTATCCAACTCTCAAGGTTTGGGGTTGCCTTAACCATACCTAAGGGACTCTTTCCATGTCTCCTGGCGAATGCTTACACCTCCAGCACGGCCGCGGCCAAGCATTTGTGCCGGTGATGCAGAAGTCCAAGGACAAATCCTGATAGCATAAAGCTTCACAGCCTTAAGACAACTATCATGTGTCCATCAGAAAATGCATGTATTTAACAGGTTTATGGTTTCTTGAAATGCTCAGAAGCCTTCGGTACGTCCGCAACTTGTCAAACATGGTGTGGGTTTCTCTTTGCTTAATAGCATGATATTAGTATCCATTCATCAGTATGATATGAACTGATCATATCACTATACACATTAACTACACATCAAGTAATCAAACATGGCTAGCTGGAAAACTACCCTCTGGTAATTTAACATAGCTATTGAAAATGGCCCAGTTATAGTGGATTTACCCATTCAACATGGTGATTTTCCATAGTTTTTTGTATGTTTACCAGAGGGTACATCATTAGTTCGAAGGTTTTCCCAGAAATCCCCAGAAAGCCGCCTCTGGAATCAGATCGGTATCCTCATCCCGGCCCCACAGGGATCCCCACAGGTGGCATGGCTTCATGGGGGGATGCACAAACCAGACCTTGCTAAATATTATCGGTTATTAATGATTATTGGTTATTAATGGTTAACTATCACCACCAACGAGATTAATAGAGACTATTTTGATTCAATGGATTGGTTTTCACGGGAAAATCTTAACCGGAAACCATAGAATTTCCCATGAAATCTGGGGGTTTCCTGTAAATTGTCCCTTAAACCAATACATTGATTGATGTTAAAAGGATATGATATGATATGATATGATATAATATCATATGATATGGATAATGAATGAATATTGGTTTCTAAATGGATATCATCACAAACCATCATTATCCCCAATGGATAATGTGGATTCAATGGGGATATGATATGAATTGATGTGATCTGATATGATCCCATCAATATGAAAAGCACGCTCTAAACTGTCCCAACCATCTAAATCACCAGAAAAAAGGAAAACAACAGCGCTCTAGGGCTGTGTCATATTAGGGAGAAGTAGATTTCCAGCGTTTCGGAAAATTTGGCATGAACAACTTCCCCAGTCACAAAAATTAGGGAGAAGCGATACGGCTGCGCTCTCCAGGACTCCGGGCGAACTTAAAGAGGCTATCGTCAAACAGCTGTGTGAAGTCTCTGGGCAACGGCTCATTCTCCTGGCGTCAAAGTAAAGGGCAAAAACGGCGGGAGATGCCGTCCTCTGATGTCGAAAAGATGGGATGATTGGATGATGTTAGTGAAACATACAATGTGAGGCCCCCAAGATAGCTAAGTTGGTTTATAACTCCAATAACTATGGTTTATGGTAGTTATAACTATAGTTACTGGGGCTTATAAACCAACTTATAACTGGGGGGGCCTCACATTGTAGTGAAACCATCTTCTCGTAATCTGGCGTCTACCAAAGGACCATGGTCTAACGTCCTACAGGAATGGTGTAGGAAGTGTGCCACATTGCCCTCATTTATATACGGCCATAGCGCAACAAGTCCTTTTTGTGGAATCGGTATCCACAGAAACTACCCAAAACCACACAAAAGTATTATATAGATATTGGCAATCCTCCATGCAGCCATCCTCTGGGGTTGCTTTTCCTGCTCCATCCCCGACAATTTTCACCCTATGCGAAAATAAACAATTTTGATCAACTGTGTACATAATATATATATGTTATATATCATGCTCCCACCTATCTCCCTGCACCAACCAAAATCATCCAACATCACCCCCTCGCTCCTGCAAACAACTTCTCAAATTCATGGCTAAGCCCTGCGTGTGAGGGATATGGTGATACTCGCTGAGCTCCGGCTCCTGGCTGGGAAAATCTGTAGAGTTCTGAGGCCCTCATTTGTTTTTTAAAGCTAGAGTACATAGATGTCACCATGTTTATCTCATTTCTGTCATTCCAACCTGCAGAATTGCCATAAAGAGCATGCAATATGCATTTGTATAGAGGATCTTCTGACTAAAATGACTATGTTCCATTACCACCTTAGATCACCACAGAGTGTCGTTTCTACTGTCTTTAGATCCCCCTTGAGAAGGGCTGAACCAGCGGCCACTGACCAGCCGCGCCTCGCCATAGCCGTAACTAAGCTCACAGTCACCCATTTTCATGAGCCTCAGTGGCAACCACACACAGGGCTCAGTGAAAAAAACAAAAAACAACACATTTTTCGGAGACAAGAATTCGAAGCTATTTGACATCGAATCCAAAGACAACAACGGATTCTACCAATCCACAGACGTTGCGGTTGGTTTTGGCCTTGAGGCAGAAACCACCTCACCAAGGTGTCGATGACCTGTCGATTCTTCTCGCAGTCCAGGAAATCATCCTGAGCTTCGGCTTTCGGCTTGGGGGTGGGCGTCATAGTAAAAAATATATAGTCTAGTGTATATGGTTGTGTGTATGTAATATGGAATATGACATTGTGTGTATGTAATTTGGACTATGAATGAATATGATGGAAATGATGGAATATGATGATTTAAAAATATGATGGTCATATTATAAGTAGAATGGACGCATGAACAACATCTTATAATTACACATTGTGCATTGTACTTGCCCACGCAAAGGAACTGCCACCCACTAACTAGGTCTTTGCGGATCATCTAGGGCAGGAATCAAGAAGACAAATCATTGACAAAACTAGGCACAAGAATTACAGGGAGAGGCCCCGTAGATTAAGTTGGCTTATAACTCCAAAAACATCCAAAAACTAAAGTTTATAGTAGATACATCATGATACATCATGATACATCTGCTGGTTGGTGGTTTCAACTCCTCTGAAAAATATGAAAATCAGATGGGACCATTATTCCCAATATATTATGGAAAAATAATCCAAATGTTCCAAACCACCAACCGGATCTGTATAGTTCATGGGATTTATAGACCAACATGGTACACACCATCCCCTGAGGCCCGGACCCCGAACATCTGCACGGAACCGATGACACAAATCCTTCCCATCCCGGCCTGCAAGAGATCATGGCAAAATGCCTCTGCTTGGGAACCCCAAACCCGGAACAGTAACTATCAATGGCTTGGTTTCAGGAAACATCTACAAGAAACTGCTTGCTTTTTGTTTTCACTGTAATTATCTGGTTGGTGGTTGACCTACCGATCTGAAAAATGATGGAGTTCGTCAGTTGGGATGATGACATTCCCAATATGATGGGAAAGTCATAAAATTCCATGGTTCCAAACCACCAACCAGTCATGGATTATCCCATATATTATGGAAAATAAAAATGTTCCAAACCACAACAAGAATTGTAGTAGTGCTTCCAACGTTCCGCACAACCCATATCTGCATTTGGAATCCGAAAGGCTGGTGGTTGCGCGATTTTCTGACCATTGCACCATTTCAGGTTCAAACTGGAATGCCTTCCTTAAATCTTTCCGAAAACGACCCAACGTTTTACTGAAATAAATAGTTAACTCAAGTTAACTCCCAAAAAATCATGGTTCATCAAGGTTCATCCTCATTTTCCCATCATTTTCCCATCATTTTGAGGTCATCGTGTCCACACCCCATGGTTTTTGCATGGCCCCCGTGACCGTGACCAAGCGCGCCTTGCTGTGCACTGCGGCCACGGGACGATTCAATGGATAAGAGATGGGCCTCAGTCGGAGCATTTTGGTTGAATTTAGAGGTTGATTTAAATGATTTATTTGATTCAAATATAATAATAACTATAACAATACATAATATATTTATATAATAATACTTAATACTAATAAGAATTGTTAATAATGATATTATATAAATGATGATAAATAATGATAAATGATGATAGCTAGAGATAAAACAATGATATATACATGATGACAAGTCTCTGATACAATCTGATAATGATACATATAGTGCACGATTGAACCAAGAAAAAAACATCCGGTGTTCTTCTGGGGTAGTTGAAGCTGATGTTCAAAACAAACTTGTTTTCCAACATGTTTTCTGTTTAAAACGGTTCCTCATCCTTGCTGCGTATGCCCTCCAAGAACGTACTGTATCAAACCGAAGCACAACATTTAGCCACGACGAGTTTGGTTGTTTTTTGTGGTTTTATCCGCTAAAAAAAAACATGGAGTATGTTCATTGTCCCAAACGATGAATTCGACTCACTATACAACAACATTGACTAACCATCCAGAAAAACATCAAGTACTTCTTACAAAATGTCTCAATATAAATATCACATTGTGGAGTACAACAAAAAGGTCTGACCCCATCCCATCTGCTACGCCGCTATGCCATGCCCCAGCCCACATGTTCGGCTGCCCGACCCTGAGGACAAGATGGGCACCGCTGGTTTCTGCGCATTGAGAGTGGCGCCATAAGGGAAGACGAACTCCAACCCGCCGTCGTCCTGGGGAAAGGTGAGTAAAAAGGCGTTGGAAAAGGTGAGCCCTCGTAGGATGGAACTGGGATACAACCCAATTAGTTACAGGCCATTTGCTAACATTTTATATATATATATATATAATTATATCTAATATATATTGGATTTGCTAACATATTATATATATGTATATATATGTTGCCTTTTTTTTATCAAATTTCAAGTAAAAAACCAAGCCATGTTCATCCCGAATCATCCCAGTCCGCCGCCCGGCGTCTCCTCTCCGTGACGTGACCATGTTGTATGACTATGTGTTGCACCTACCCTATATATGGCCTATATATATATAAGGCCTATGTAAGTGAATATCACCACAACATATGGCCTGAAAAATGGTACTAACGTACCTCCATTTTAGGATCCTGAAGATCTCCCATTGACAGAGGTTTGTCCAAATTGAAGGCTTTAAACTCTAGTGAGTGAGCGATTGTGACATGACCTGCAAACCATTGGAGACCAGTACCATAGCGATTCTGTCCAACGAAATCCCCAAACCTGCGGTAGATGTTAGCATTCTGCCAGCCCGTCCTAGTGTTCCATTTACCGAATTATGATCTATACAGAGTTACATGGTCTACACATATTAGTTGTGTATAGTTTTGTTTTGTTTTGTTTATGATCCCTTTTGTATTTCCCAATTCCTGGATACTTCGTTTGATAGGAAACCTCACAGTGCACTACGGGCCAGGATCATAGTAGATAGTCCCTGATTGGGCCTGGGAGTGTAGCCCCCATACTTGACCATCATCTTCTGGTTCCGTCTCTTCAACGGTTATTTCATTCAACATATTTGAACGTTTCCGAAGCCACATGATTTTGGGGGTCATGAAAAGGGAGAACATGTATATAAATGTGGTGATTGTTGATACAGGTTTGAAGCCCCCGAACGATAGCTAAGCTGACACAGATTTGTCTTGCTGAATTCTATGGTTTATGGGGGGCATATCATCATACTTCATTGATCATAGATAACTGTAGTGTTCATAGCTCCAGCAACTATGGTTTATGGCAATTATAGCCGCATATTATAGGTTAATAGGTTAACTATATTGTTGATAAATCTTTATGGAACCTATAACTATTATAACTGTAGTATTCATATTCTATTCATCTTGTATTACCCTCTGGTAATTTAACATAGCTATTGAAAATTGCCATTTATAGTGAGTTTTCCCATTAAAAATGGTGATTTTCCATAGTTATGTTAGTTTACCAGAGGGTAATGATTCATGGGGCGAAACTCAACCAACAAAAAAACAAAAAGGTCCCACTGTCGCTTCGGTGAGCTCCCCAGCGACCAGGTCGCCTGTCCGGTCGCCTGTCCTTGGCGACGGTCACGGTCTCTGCATCTTCCTTCCAGGTCCGATGTATATGGTGGGTTTATATAGTGGGATAATATATTCATCGGGTATTAGACCCATGATTATAGTGATATATAGTGGGTTTATATAGACCCATATTACCCATTAACGTTCAGAATAATGGTGATCATCATCATATATTATCATATATTCATGGGGTAATATGGGTCTAAATAGTCTATAATGATCTGTTAATGGGGATATGGGGTCTAACTAACTACATTAATGGGTCCATGATTAATGGGAAATTATGGGGTAACATATAGTCATATAGATCATATACTGTACCCCTGTGGTAACTTGTTACAGTTTGCGAACTGGAAAATCACCATTCTTAAACCATCTAACTAAATGGGCTATCTATAGCCTACAGCTATGCTAGTTTATCTCTCAACAACTTGGGATGTCTCAACCCTTCGTCACAGCCGCGGTGCGAAACTATCTGCATCTACCATGGTCTCAATTGTGTGTCTACGTTGTTAGTACATGTTGGTACACAATAAGGAGGACCTTAGAATCTCGCTACCCTCTGGTAAACTAACATAACCATGGAAAATCACAATTTTCAATGGGTAAATCCACTATAAATGGTCATGTTCAATAGCTATGTAACAAATTACCAGAGGCTAACTTTGTGGTTGGAATCATCGCTGATCCCACCATGCCTTGGTGATGTTCAGAGCCAGCCTTCGCAGGCATCGATGTAGCAAGTGGTAAATCGAATGTCCATTAAAATGCTTCCCAGCACGTGGTATTATGGGGAGCAACTGTATAACACGTTTGGGCTTAGCCACGTGATCTGATGATGTATAACATGACAAAACGATGCCACTGAACAAAAATGAGGTCCTTTTGGGCACACTAGAGTGCCTTTGTACACCCTTTTGCATCATATGATTAGAACGCTGAAAAATGGAGTCGACTACCCCTCGATTAACCTTTGACCATCTGGGACACTTACGACCAATGATCCACACATCGTACCCTTCGCTCAACAAGGATCTCCAAGGCAAGGCAAGTGACTTATCGGTGTTTTCCTTTTCCTGCTTCTTCCTCTCGCCATTGGCTGCGCGAACCTTGGAGAACTGAACATCTGTGGCATCCCAGTTAGCAAGTCGGTTATATATGGGTTGTATAATGTTGTTACTGTATATATCGTGGGCTGTATATGGCTTCTGTGATTGAATGGAATCACAAACTCACCTGGTCGATGTTTGTGCAAATCACCTTCAAAATCCCGCCAGTAAAAAAGTGTGGATTGTCTAGATCATTGCCTAGGCCATGGATTTTCCACATATATAAATATAATTATATATATATAATTATATATACAATTATATATATATATATTATACCATTATTTACCTCAGGGTACCGTCAACCCTACCCGGTAGGCCCTCCGACCAAATCTCGACAGAGCGTGCCGTGAGTGATCAAACACTCCTGAGGTTACACATGCAGCAGCCAACGACTGGTTGACTTGTATTGAAGGGTACCAGAAATGGGGGTTTTACATAGGGGATCCCCAAAGTTGTTGGTTGATTTTGATGGAAAATCCTAGTAAAATTGATGATTTAGGGGTACATCATGGTACATCCATGACTTAGGAAACCTGCATTTGGGGTCTAATTGTTGATTTAACCCTCTGAATCATTGCTTTCCTCATGAAAGAGTGACTAAGTTAAAAATGATGTGGGATCTCCCCTATTCAAAGATGCTCTATTCTAAGAAACCCTCACTTACAGAGGGCAAATGAATCATAACATTGAGTGCAAGATTTCCATACTAGTGCTGGTACTGCCACAACTTACAATGTCTCTTGTTGCACCAACTTTTGGAGTCACGATCTAGTCCTGGGTTGACAATCATCGGTTCATGCTCGTCAGTTGGGATCATCATCCCATTGGCCTAGGATTGAACCGAGCATTTGAACCAGCAACATCCCCCATAGGTTTTCAATGGTTCTCTCAATGGTTAAATCCCGGTTTCAACCAATAGCTGGTGCCTCGCCCCAGCAAGCGCTCCTTGGGATGATGGTACTTGTGGTACACAGTCCGAACCTCGGTCGTTGGGGAAAAATGGCCATCTTTTCACATGGGGAAAAAATGGGAAAATTATGATGCACCATAGATGTTGGAGGATTTCCGGACGGTTCCCCCCCCAAAAAAAAACAAAATCAGACAACCGGATTTGTTGGGATCGCAAGGGGCCCCAAGCGAATCAAGCCCCTATGCCTAGACCTGGAGATACCTTGAGCGTTTATCATGCTCAGCAAATGGTCAACGGAAAAGATTGAACCGCTTCACGTGAGAAACGTGTTGAGGTCTTTAATTTGATGCAAACCCATGTGTCGGGAAAATATCCACAAGTTCAACCTGATTACATCCACAGACTGAACATCAAGTTGTTGGCAATGCTTTGATGTCCTGTCTTTGTCTTCAGCGCAGCCGTTGCACCAAAGCCTTTTTCTCTCCATCAATGCATAGTCATTGCACGCAGATTGATTAACGGCACTACCAGAAAGCACTGAGCCACTTGGGGCAGCTTTGGATAACAGCGGCAAAAACCCTTACACCAATCGCTTGTAAGGTGCCTGTTTGAATGTACATCTCCTGACTCACCATGACAATTTCATCATTCCCCTGGGTTTCTGCCACTGCCCCTCAATGTTGCAGAGTTGGATCGGCCTTTAACTCCTCTCCTTGGGCAGATCCAGGTCCGGCGTCCCCGCGGCCGGAGTGGATTCGATGCCGCATTCGTTGGTGCCGCGACGGATCTTGAACAAGCCGTGCATCCCCCAGTGAGGAGAATAGGAGTTCGCAATCAGCCAGTAGTCCACGGCTTTCTTGCCCAGCTCCTGGATGTGTGTTGAATGACAATGTGGAGGATAAATGCAGCTGATCTCTGATAAATGCCATGATGCCATGGTGCCATGGTCTGTTGTATAGCATATACTGTCATATGCTATATATCTATAATATATCTATATTTACTCATCTATAAAGCTATTTATATCAATTTATACACTTGGATCGTCTAAAGAATCATGATTCCTAGGAATTAATGGTGAACAAAGCTGGATGAAGCTGGTATGTCGTGGTTTAAAAAGATGTGCATTTCTGAAAGCCAATTATCCGATTACTACAGAAACATTCCAATCATCTGCTAACCCATTGCATTTCAACCCGTAATCAGAACCAACATGTCCATTGCTGAGACATTTAGGAACACACCCCGTTTGGGAACCAACGGATCTCCAATCTTGTGGAAATCAAAGTCCATGAAAATTCCAACACGCCCCAGAGCATACCCTCGCCATTTGATGGTTTATGAAAGGATTCCCAAATCATTTGGGCATGGGGTATGCTCCATCTGTCAAAACGTCCAAACCCTGGAAACATTTCCCATTCTGAAACCCCAGCACCCAAGCGTTCCATCGGTCCTCGTCAATGCCCCAACCCAGCAGGCGAACAGCATGTCCTGCACCGGATTCCCATAATCCTTAAAGGTCCTTAAAGTGTCCTGAAAGTGTCCTTGAGGTGTCCTCAATGTCCTTATGTGGACTTACATGAGTAAATGGCCAAAAACGGCCGGTCTCTCAACAAAACATAACTAAATATTTAAACACAATCAAATCTGTATATGAGTCTACTATAGTCTACTATAGTCTACTATAGATATTTAATGACATTTGAAAATATCAGTTCATCTGCTCAACCTGAAACTTGGCGATTTTCCAGATGCTCCTCCCAGTGGTCCATAAGCACCCGGAGTTCGGAAGTAAACGCCGCTCCTGGAGAGGCGATGCATCCCAACTATAATGTGTGGTTTATAGACCCAACCCATATTGAAGCTGCATATATAACATTATATAACTGAGGTATGTTCATAATTCTCCCAACTTCATGGCATATCTTGAGGCTGAAACATGGTGTGGAGATCTTGAAAAGAATCCTGATGCGTTGAAGGTGCCCTCAGATCCTACCGCGCAAGCGCTGAAGCGCTCCTGTAGTTCATAAAGTCCGAGAAGACCTTGGTGATTCAGCGAGTGACTTTTTGTTGGATGTCCCAATTCATTGGTGTTGCCAAATCACTATCTATAGACCCTGATGTTTACCAAGCTTGATACTGTTATGATATTATCTGGGAGGTTTTCCGGTCAAACAGCTCCTTGTCCAGTGTTTGTGGACTCGGCACTAGAATATCTCCGCTTGTGACCCATTGTATCTGCAAGTGAATGTCCTCATTTTATCCCCCAAAATATATATATATATATAATATATATATATATATATACCTCAAAGCCGTCTCAACAATCAAGATACAGTACATCCTTCGTTTGCTCTTTTTTCCAAGCAAACATTTCGGGATCCCTGAAACATAGATTTGCTGATTGGCGAATGCAACCATCTCATGTTTGGGCTTACAACGTTGGTCACATTCCTGTGGATCCCCCAACGGTTACCCAGTTGGTTTGATCCCGAAGTCGGTAGACCGTTGAAGATCCCATAGGATCCACGTATGCTATATATGGTAACATTTACCATCAATATACCCCACATGCTAGCATATAATAACATATATACCATTGCTATGGATCCTATGGGTATGTTTGCGACAATCCCAACGTTCGGTCACTTCAACTACCATTCTTGGTAGATGATAGCCACCCCACCACCTCGAGTCATAGCGAGTCCATAAACCCATCCAACTATAGATGCGTGCACCGTGAAGCTATCCGCTAACCGCTAACCTGTACGTTATATTTAGATTCAACTTGGCACATCAAAGGCACCACTTGGCATTTCTAGAGCCATGTGTAGATGATTTATCTACATTGATTTAAGAACTAAAATGCCAGCTTTCCAGCCAAGCAAAATTGTCAGAGGGCCACCCCCAGGTGTTTCTTTAGGAAGTACCTTAGCTTACTACGAGTAGAGGGGCTAAACCCAATATAAACCCTCCCAACCCGAACCGGTCATTCATACGACGTTGCCTTCAGCCATGACTAAAATGAATGTAAGTCCTGTGAAGTCCCGACTTTGACATTTGACTTGCTGTTCACTGCTTGGATGCCCTTTTGGCTGCTTCGGGTCCTGTTTTCCTTGGATCTTCTCCCCCACTTCCGGTGATTTTAACACCTAGTCTTTTGTCTCGAGATACAAGATATACTTCTCCCGAATTCTATAAGAATGTTTGTAAGTCTATAACACGAGCTTAACACGTGTATATAATACAGAAAACACTGGTGGTTGTTATGGAACACCATCACTTGGTAAATTTGATAATACCTTATAACATCTTATAACACTATATAACATATAACATCATATAACACATACCATTTAACATCCGTTTACCTTTACCATAACATGATTCACCATTGATGATTTACTTGAAAACAAAGTTAACATTATTTACCATCAATGGTTGTTCCATGCTCCGCCAAAACACGTAGAAGGCCACCTCCACAGGCCCGGCCAGCAGCAGCTCGCGCTGCAGCGTGTGCACGTCGCGGGGCTTCGCCACGGCGTAGGCCTGGCAGGTGCTAGGTCGGTAGTTGAGTTGGTAGTGGGATTCAATGGAAAAAAAAACAGGGGTTGGTAACTGTCCTACTTGAACATCACCCAACTATTGGGGATAGTAATATAATCTCCAACAGATACTTTTTCAGGTGATGTTCAAAATCTCCAAAATGGGACATTTACCAAGCCCTGAAAAATAAGCCCTTATTGTGAGAGGCATTTGGATTTGTTCGAGTTGATTGGGATTCTGGATGTGGTTGGACAAATCAAACACTGAACCTTTGTTCTATTTATGTGTTGGAAACAAACACTGTTTCTTTTGAAAAGGTTTAAAAATCGGTTCTTGTTTGTGGGTGGTAAAACAAATTGAACTAAGTGAACTGTGGGAACAACAATCACCTTCGGGATTGACACTGCACTTTTTCCGGAATTTCAAATCTGGATTGAAAGCTGCTGCCAGATCCAGTATGCACGTACCCTTGTCAGAATCTCATCACATCTCGTGTCATCTAAAGACAAAGTAGAACCTACTCACACGAGAATGGCTTCGCAGGAAGGAAAGTGAGCTTTCAGCTAGGCAAAACCAAACCACATCCTCTCAGCATAGCTGATTTACAGTGACATGTCGTTACTTTTCATCGTTAAACTGTGTCAAAAATGGAGGTTTCCGAAGTCATGGGGGTACCCTCTGGTAATTTAACATAACTATGGAAAATCACCATTTCTAATGGGAAAATCCACTATAAATGGCCATTTTCAATAGCTATGTTAGTTTACCAGAGGGTATCCCTTTAAAATCACTATAAAAGTGAAGTTTTCTTACCATAGAAGCACCATAAAATATCATAAAATCACCATAAAAATGGAGGTTTCCTAAGTCATGGGGGTACCCCCAATTTTTCCAAGTCCTTGGACCAGGACTTCGGATTCACCGATCCCGAGCGCCTCCGAGACTCGGAAGAAGGTCATCTGGGAGCCGTCGCTACACTTGCCGCCACCTGGCGGTTTTTTGGAGGCCCCGGTGGAAAGTCTCCTGGGGGCTGCAGTTCCAGTGAACTAAGTGAGTTATATAAACTATGGATCAATACCTATAAGTACCATTTTTAGGGGGATGAACATCCATTTACCAGCTATTTTGATGTTCACCAGGGGTACAAGGTTTTGACACACTGCCATATACCAAGAATCGTAGGGCAAGCATCTATAACTATGGGATCTTTATGGTGTAGTTAGCATTAAGTTTCGGTAGTTATATGCCTATGGTAATACCCAGAAGTGGTGAACCAAGTGGTTATATCCCAACTTATGGGGATTGTTACCATAGTTATATCCATTAATAACCCCTGCGTCCCAAGTAGCTGGGACTTGTCCTAGATCTGGGGGATTTTTGTTGTGGGCAGCTGACTTGGATATAAGACTCGGAATTTTCCATCTGGAATCCAAAAAAGTTGCTGGGACATATTCATTGGATTTTATTGGATGGTGATCCAGAGAGTAAGGTTGATGTGCATCAGATGCATCATTTATCTTAGTGTTCTCCCAATCTTCCCATTTTGTTTAGATCCTCATCCCTGGGACTTTGTCCAGTAACATGCCATCATCTCCCTGCAAAATGGTCGGTTTCGAGTGATACCCGATATTTTGCAAAAAAAAACTGGGCAAACCCATGTCCAGTATATATTCATAGTATCCCCTGATTCTATACCAACTATATCCACATCGCAGATGATTTACACCTGTCACCTGTTATACCCTCTGGTAAACTAACATAACTATGGAAAATCACCATGTTTAATGGATAAATCCACTATAAATGGCCATGTTCAATAGCAAACTGTTAGTTTACTGGAGGGTACCCCTATCTCCTGTTGATAGCCCAGCCCAGTGTATCCCACTGTTGTGGGATATTGTTAGTTCCCGATGGTTCATGCTGTAGCTGTCAAGAAATCTGCATGCTATGTAGGACCTACCATTACCTCTAACTATGTAGGACCTACCATTACCTCTGATTCAATAGCCATCAATGAATTACCTTAAAGGCTATCCATCACAGGTCATGCCCGCGACGATCAACGCCGTTCGCTCCGAGCGACAGATCGAGCGTTGCTTCGCTTCGGAGCTTCGGCCGTAGGGAACAAATGGCCTGTGAGGATCATCCCATGGACAGCGCCGATAGATTCCCTATGTCCTGTATCGAAAAACCATTCTCACATATGAATATATTGTAACTACATTAAATTTGTATATATATATATATATTATACAGTAATTATATATAGTTATATTTTTTTGTATAGTTATATACAATTATATATATATATATTTATCTATATGTGCACCCCAAGTGTAGAAATGTAATGAAATGTATATAGTCCATGCGTCATTTTTATGTTTCCGTTGAAGAAATCTCCCAGCCTCTTCTCCCAGCCATAGGAGCAGCTGCGCTGCGTAGGCACTGGGCAATGCATGTAAGGCGCACAAGACTCCTCCAACTTTTCCATGATAGTTGAGCTGGTAAACATACAAAAAACTATGGAAAATCACCATTTTTCATGGGAAAACTCAGTATAAATGGCCATTTTCAATAGCTATGTTAGTTTACCAGAGGGTAGTTGAGCTGGTTAAACATGTTGCAGCATCTTTTTGGGTATTTTCATTAAAAAAATAGATGCTTTCGATTTTTTGGATGGTCAAATTATCATAGATTCCACGTTTTCCCCAGTTGCATCATCATCTTCCAGGCATTCCCATCAGGTGCTTGACATTGCCATATTAAAATTCCCCATCCACTAAACACATCCCCAAAATTCAGCAAAAATCCCCCAGTTTCCCAGAAGTTGGACTTCAAATCATCCCATTTTTCTAGTTTCCTGTGATGGTTCAAATCCCCATTTCACAACCTACTCCGTTGGTAAAACTCCCAAGATCCCATATGATCCCAAATATTTTGACCCAACCCAACCATCTTCCCACCGAACTTTCATGGGATCCTCCCAGTTTCCCTATGGATCCTCCATGAAATCATCCCAGGTCCTCAAAAAGAGTTCCCCATGGGATTTCCCAGTCAAATCATGAACCAATGGTTTCTAACCACCAACCAGCCATTTTTATGACGTCAAAAATGGCCTTTTTTTTGTTGAGTAAAATCCTCCATGAAACTACCAGGTCCTGAGTTCCCCATGGGATTTCCCATGGGATTTCCCAGTCAAATCCTCCATAAATCCTCCATGAAACCCACCGTCCTTGGGGATGCCGTGGCGCTTCAGGAAGCCCCACGCGTCATCCAGGCGCCCCCCGCCGCAGCCGTTGTTCTTCTCGTCGCACTGCACCAGCAGCTCCGGGGCCAGTGAGAGGCCCTGCATGTCCTGCGGCTGTTTTTTTGGGGTCGTTTTATGGAGATAACTCTGCATAGTCTATATGTACACTGTGTATATATATATATATACACACAATATGGAATATATATATATATATGAATACTGTGTTTACATATATGATGCAGTAATTCGATCATATTTCAGGTCAACAACCATTGATTAAGGGAAGAATATGACCAGTATATGACCAGTATATCCCACAGCTAACCAGCTCCATTTCCTTCGACCCAACCTCCAAGCTGCTCGCATTGGAGGCGCCCTGTAGCAGCTTCAGCTGACCCGCTGCCTGCTGCGCGGCCACGCAGAAGCGGTCCGTCATCACCTGGACAAGGGTCAAAGCAACAAATATCGAAAAGAAACTGGACATATAATGGGGATATAATGGGGAATATCATGTGATGGGGATATCCTTGTTATATCCCCATGATATCCCTGTTATATCCCTGTTATTATCCTTGTTATATCCCCATGATATCCCTGTTATATCCCTGTTATTATCCTTGTTATATCCCCATGATATCCTTGTTATATCCCCATATCGCCATTATATGTCAAAGCAACAAATATCCTTGTTATAATGGGGATATGGGGATATAACAAGGATATCATGGGGATCAGTCAAGTGATGACAAAATGAGGTGAAAAAATGTTAAGGTGGATGTTATTAGCAAAGAAAATGAAAAAACATGTTGATGTGTATAGATTTAACCAGCTAAAATACTTACGACATGGGGATTTACTCAGCAGAAATGTGGACTCCACCCAAGAATCATGGATTCAAGCAACGAGGAAGGTTACAACATCGGGATTTAACCAGGTTTTTTTTTTAGCAGCATAACATGGGGATGTGATCCAGAAACATAGAAATCTCATGGGGAAAACATGTTTTTCGAAGAGGAGCTTCTAAAGGATTCAACTGTTTCACTTAAAAACAAAAAGTGAACACAACGAAAACATGAGGATTTAATCGGCAACAATGAGGACGACCACGCAGCCAAAACGAAGGGAATAGATATATAATATCTAATAATTATGTATAATATAGGTATAATATAGGTATAATATATATATATAATATATATAATATATATAATATATATATAATATATATAATATATAATATATATAATATATATAATATATATAATATATATATATAATATAATATATATATATAATATATAATATAGAATATATAATATATATAATATAATATATATATATAATATATAATATATATAATATATATAATATATAATATATATATATATATAATATATAATATATATAATATATATAATATATATAATATAATATAATATATATAATATATAATTAATGTGTATATATATAATTAATGTGTATATATATAATAATAATGTATAATAAAATGATATATATATTTATAATATGATATTTAATATATATATATAACCATATCACTACCATAGTTTCATAATGAGGGTACAATGGGATTGAAATAACCAATAGCATAATACGGGTTTGTCCAGAAATGGGGTTTACCCTTATGATGAGAAAATGACGATAAACCCTTGGATGGAGTTGGATGTTCCTATAGATTAATGGTGATTAATAATGGTTAATAGTGATTAATGGTGATTAATGGTGATTAATAATGGTAATGTTCAAACAAAATCACGTATTGCCTTCTCCGGTATTGAACAATGGGCTACCAGCCAGGATCATCCAGTAATTCTTCAATTTATGTGACGCCTTTATTAATTAACCAATGCGAAAAGGGTTGGTCATCTCCCGAGTTTGGAAACAAACTTCAGTTGACACGATACAAGCTCTACAATTTGCTGCTCCCCAGCCATGTTTGCATAAACGCTCCAAGATGGTGCACAGGAAAGTTGTGTTTCTTGGTTGATAGCCTCCAGCCTCCATTCAAAAATGCTGTTCCTATTAAGACCTCCATTGAGTTCCGGGACTTTCCATCTATAAAACCCGCTAAATCACCATGTGTCATAGGTAAAACCCATTAAACCACCATCTTTCATATCATTTCCCAGCCATCTCTACCATCGCGACCTCCAGCCTGTCCCGCTTCTGGGCCATGTGACTGTGGCGGCAGCCACCGCCCAGCAAGAGCCGCAGCGACCCTGGGACAGTCAGTGTTGGTTGAACTCCTCTAAGAGAATCTGAAATGGCCCAGCCAGACACAGCCAGATAGATATTTCGCTGATATGTGATTGAGGAATTGGATATTTCACTGAGCAATCGGACATTACAGTTACAGTATGCATACAGCATATATATATATTATAATATGTGAAAAGCATGTGCTGTGTAAAGAAATGATAATATGGAATCATATGAAATCATTCTACAAGGAACTACGACACACCATGATTTGGAAAGATCCTTGAGAAGATCCATCCCTTTTAATATCCACTACGAGCATGAAATTTCCTCTACAACTCTCATACTCTCTTCGTCCTTCAATGATAGATTCTCTGCCATGAAAACCAATCAAAAAAAGTGATCCAAACATCCTAAAACCTTAACAATTTCGTAAATCAAATGTTCGCCCATTGCCCTAAACTCAAGTCTCTTCAACCTTTGCTTCATCATATATGGCTATGGGTTTGAGTCAAATTTGGAACCCAAACATCTTGAATCCGTTTCTCATCCTTTTCCTTAACAACTACATATTTGAGATAAGTCCAATATGGAGGTTTCCTGAAATTAAGGTACCCCCAAATCATCCATAGATGGATTTTCCCTTATAAACCATCCATTTTGGGTACCCCCATTTATGGAACCCCTATGGATCCAACATGATCCAGCGTATCCCCGCCTATCCCCGCCTGGTTGCGGATGAGACCGATGGAGTTGCACTTGGGCCATTGCTTCCGCGCATCGAAGATGGCAGGGACGTCTGGCGACGCCTCGTTCGCTTCCGTCTCGTGGCGTAGGAAGCTGGGCCTGGCATCAGTCGGGGGCTTGGAAGACTGGGGTTCACAACAAGAACTGGCGTGTTTCCAGGGTCTATCTACATTTTGGGGATGGATTTCCGGGATTTCCATGAAACAAAAAAGATTTCCATGTTTTTTTTGTTTTTTTTTTCCATGTGGCGGTTATAACATGTTATAACTGTTCATGTTTGAGGGTCGAATCACCAGCACCTGGCGGCTCCTTTGAGTGGCAGCTTCAAGGGACCCATCTCTGTGCCCAGCGAGGAAAGCACCTCGCGCACCTGCGATGGCGGTGAGCCCAAAGTGATGTGCTGCTGATGAGGTTCTAAGTATCCACCTATGAGATGTATAATACATGGTACTTGGTGGCTCATCCCACTTAGTAAGTGGGTTGTAACCCCAGTTATAAATGGGATAAGTAGGGTTAATCCACTTATAACTGGGGTTATAACCCACTTACTAAGTGGGATGAGCCACCAAGT
>Ga0126342_10007993_pt1 | contig 18911 bp, 19 predicted proteins | sample Cyp1metagenome_FD_92528 | JGI IMG/M metagenome (GOLD analysis project Ga0126342, IMG submission 92528) | Coral microbial communities from Lord Howe Island, Old Settlement Bay, Australia - Cyphastrea 1 metagenome | ecosystem: Host-associated > Invertebrates > Cnidaria > Coral ... | reverse complement strand
GACGCTACCATGCCCCACCCCAACCCACCCAACCCCACCGCTTCTCCATCGGAGAACCTGGGGCCCCTCGGGTATATATATATAACACCCTTTACTTGGAATTATAAACCAACTTAGCCAGCATGAATCCACATAAATCTCATGAACTCATAAAAAAAAACACAATATCAAATCAATATAAATCATAAACAATCCATATAAATCCCTATAAATCTCATGAACAATCATAGGTTGATGAAGAATAAACATATATCATGCTCATGAAAAATCCTCGATGAATAGATGAAGATTTCCAAAGCATGGACCGGTCCTTGTGCTTCTTCTCCTTCGGCACTGACACCTTAGGAACCTCTGGCACCTCTGGCTCGCCTGTGTCCTGCCGAAAGTGGCATATTATTAGGATATCATTGGGATACTATATATGTATATAGTAAAATATGATGCTGGGATATAAATGTGGATATACCCTCCAGTAAACTAACATAATTATATATATATATATACAAACATAATTATATATAATTATATATATATATACAAACATCATCATTGGTCTAGCATGGTTGTTCAAATGGCGGCTACCCCTCGACCAACCGCGAGGACCTTTCGATCGCATCGATCCAAGTTGATGATTCCGAAAATTTCTCAAAAATGGAAGCAGATTCTGTCGGGGCTTCCCTTCATTGATGAACAAATACCTGTTTCTGAAACTGGTTCATCAACCGTCATGTCCAAAGACTTTAGTCATTTCTGTGAGATACACCACAAAACTGACCCTAATCTGAGTATTATAATCATTGGCCCTAACCACCAGAACAATTTTAAGGGTAAACAAGGGGTCTATCCCCCCTGAAAAGACATATACATATTACACACTCAAATCAACACCAGACAACTATTCTATCATCTTGATGCGAACCCACCTAATTGCGGATCAACAATGATACACCATCCCCATTAAATGGGTTCTCTTGCCTATATTTATACTAACCTACTTGAGATGATTTATGTTTAAGTTTATCATCGCTGATAGCATTCCAAGGATCATGGTGGATTTGTGAAACTTCGCAAAAAAAAATACCACTTCGGGTTTCATTCTGTCAGCTTTTTCAGGGCCGTTTCTTGATATCCTCCATGGCTTATACAAACAGCAGCCCGTCCTCGACCTTGGCGACAGTCACCTTTTTCGTCGTTTCATGGGATGAATCAGTTGAGTTCCAAAACAACCATCAGATTTTACTCACCAAAATGGTATATACCCTCTGGTAAACATACAGAAAACTATGGAAAATCACCATTTTTAATGGGAAAACTCACTATGAATGGCCATTTTCAATAATTAGCTATGTTAGTTTACCAGAGGGTAATATGATTACTGGTTGGTTTCAACCACTCTGAAAAATATGAAAGTCAGCTGGGATGATGACATTCCCAATATATGGAAAAATAAATTCATGTTCCAAACCACCAACCAAATGATGTTTCTTCAAAATTACACAGATTCAAAACATGCCCAACATGTCTTGACCAACATTGGTCTTAGATTCTGATCTAAAATCAATGACCATTGCTCAAAGTTGTCAACCAATCTTTTAAACATCAACAACTGCGATTTATTAAAAGGCTGGTTGCACCCCTCCAAACGAGGCAATCAACGTATTGCTCAAAGTTGCTCAACAAATTGATTACAAACGAGGCAATCAACTTATAGCAGCCCTCCAAAGATAGAAACATCAAATCCTACCAGCAGCTCCAAAAAACAGTTTCACAAGCAGGAGATGAGCGGTTTCCCAGAGCCATTAAAAAAAAAAAAAAAACTTTCAGGCCGGCAACAAATATGGGAATCAACCAAAAGAAGATGGACATGATTATTGTAGTACTATGGGAAAAAAACACTATGTGTATCATATGTGTTGCTTTGTGACTTTGACATATCAACATCTACAAACTCCCAAAATCTCCCAAAACCATGAGGCTTCGACGATCAAACTGAGATTTTCTTCAACATGTCTTTTAAAAGTGACAACATGTACCCTCTGGTGAACTAACATAGCAATGGAACATGGCCATTTATAGTCGATTTTCCCATTAAAAATGGTGATTTTCCATTGCTATGTTAGTTCACCAGAGGGTAACCACAATGAGAATGTACCGAATAACAGGTTGACGAGTCGAATGAGAAGCCATGGCCGCACAGCCTTGAATGTCCACCTGCCAAATCAAGATTCCGTAGCAGTTCAAATCTTATTGCTGTACATCCCGTATTTGATGATTGAATTCCAGATGTTTCAAAACTAGCCATTTGACCTATAGTGATTTTGAAGATGATATGTAGGGTATCTCAAATTGTATTAATACATGTATATATATATAATATATATATATAATATATATAGAATATATAATATATATAATATATATATATAATATATATATATAATATATATAATATAATATATATATATAATAATATATATATATATATCATGAATTATAATTATACATCCCCATTTTATGGTGGCTACATGAACTCATTTCGTGCCTGCAAACTCCAGTTTGGAGAGTCAAGATGTAGGAAATCTCTAGGAAAGTGTTCTAAAACTTCGTTCAAACCTTCATTACAACCTGTCAAACAGTGTTAAATGACCATATAACGACCATTTTGGAAAGTTTACCCTCTGGTAAACATACAGAAAACTATGGAAAATCACTCTTTTTCATGGGTAAATCCACTATAAATAGGCCATTTTCAATAGCTTTTTGCATGTTTACCAGAGGCTAAACCCCCATTTTTTCTCCCATTTTGTCCCACATCAAAGCGAGAAAAGCCTGCCTGAGCCACAGCTTGAGCTCCTGAGTAGAGACCAATTAGGCCATATTTCATCACTGGTTACCCTCATCAAATGGAAAAAAATGCTGAATATACCACAGCAGTAAAATTGTCTTCCAAAGCCCAGTTGGGTAAGTTCCTTTTCGGTTTGAACAGTTGGATATCTTGGAAGTAGATCAATAACTGGTTGGTGGTATACCTACTCCTCTGAAAAATGATGGAGTTCGTCAGTTGGGATGATGACATTCCCAATATATGGAAAAATAAAATTCATGTTCCAAACCACCAATCAGTAACACATATACCACAGCATATGGGAAAAACCAGGAAAACGGTGGAAAAATGTGGGAACCATTGAAGGGAAACGGTGGTGATTTTTGCTGAGAGTTTTTCACCAGAATGGTGATTAAACTAACCATGATGGAGTGCAAAAACTCGCTTTGGGTGTGTCCTCTTCAAACAAAGCATGATCAAAATAAATGAGACATGGGCAAAGAAACACATCAAACTCATCAAACATTGATTACCCGTAGGATCCATGTATGCCATATATGGTAACATTTACCATTCATATACCCCAGTCATGTTAGCATATATATACCAGCACCATGGATCCGTCATGGGTTATAGAACATGAATTTTTACGTTGAAGCACCAGAATTTTCACATGGAAACGTTCTCGCCTGAAAGTAAAAGAGTCCGGAAACCTCGAAAACTCCGTGTAATCCACGAATTGCCAGTGATTTGCTGATGCAAAGATTGGATCTATTTATTTGAACTACCCGGCCTGGTTATTTCACATAGCTATTGAAAATGGCCATTTATAGTGAGTTTTCCCATGAAAAATGGTGATTTTCCATAGTTATGTTAGTTTACCAGAGGGTAAACCAATCTAGAATAAGGATGAAGAAGGGGTACCCTCTGGTTATGACTAACATAGCCATGGTATAGATGGCCCATGGAAATAGATGGTTTACCTGGGTTTACCTATTAGAAATGGTGATTTTCCATGGCTATGTTAAATAACCAGATGGTAACACTCCTGGCCAATCTAAAACACATCCAGCATCATCCAGCAGTCCTGCAGAAGCATCTCTAGGTTCTTCTTTCCTGGAACCATAGCTGTCCATGTGCCATGCTTTGATAAAAAAAAATCTGGCCGTCTGGGCATAATCCATCATGTGGGGATGCCAAATTCATCATGGCTCGCCATGGAGCCCCCAACAATGAGGGTTTTACTATACAGAAATGTGGTGTTTAAATGTCACCATGTTGTCTTGGCAGTGGCTTCAGCATGCTTCAGCCACCAGGAATCACGAGCCCAGTCAGAGCCCAATTGTTTCTCAAGTTTTTGAAATGGACAATCATCTATGTACAGTTTTATGCTATTTTATATTCGGGAATTTATCAACATTTGAAATCCCAAGATTCAGTATCGTGGTGTATAATTAGGTTCCTATTTAAAAATATCTTGGGGTTTCCCGCCCCATGTTGACAAAGCAAAATGAAGAAACTTGTCCCTTGGGCCCTTGACTCCCTACAGAGTTCTTCATCCAGGGTCAGATGGTTGTGGATCAAAACTCTATCCTCCTGTAGTTCATATCTTGAATCTTGAACATGCACCCAGAATACCCTCTGGTAAACTAACATGGCTATGGAAAATCACCATTTTTAATGGGTAAATCCACTATAAATGGCAATTTTCAATTGCTATGTTAGTTTACCAGAGGGTAATCGTTGTGTTGAGATGTAAACAACAACTGAATTTGGGTTTGTCCAAACATGGGCTCAACCAAAAATCCACCGATAAAAACCATGACCTCTATATCCTCCATCGAATGGCAATTTTGAGGGGTTACTCCAATTCAGACACCCATTTTGGGGCTGTGTTTAGTAATTATCAATGAACTGATGCCCTGAAAAAAATAATTCCAAATCACAACAATTCAGCAACCTATCCGTCCACATAAATAATATAAATATACATAAATCGGAACAAGATGGAACAAATTGAGCAGTGTTCAAACCCCCTCTGTTATTGGGTAATATTGGGATATATTGGTGTTTTGAACAGTATAAAACCCTCAACTAACAGTATATCCCAATATATCCCAATATATCCCAATATATCCCAATATATCCCATCATATATTAATGATATATTGGGTAGTATAATCCCCGAAACTAATCATCAACCAACAGGGCTGTCGATCGCAGCCATCCGAGCCTGCGTTTCTGCTCTGACCTGCGAAAAAAAAAACGAGATTTTTACATGAAAAGAAGTAGCCAGGCTATCCATGGCTATCCACATCTCAAAAGTTGGAAACCTGTTTCTAAATCCAGTTTTTGGGTCAACTTAGATATCCACTTAGAAGATTAGAACACTGAACTCCAGTTTTTTTTTATTCGTCCAAACCGGCTCAAAATCAGCAACACCTAGAAATAGAGCAACTTTACACAATTTCCTTTGTTAGATTCTATTCAGATGTGAAAGCCAAGGTATGGTTTTTCTATGCGCAGTCTGAAACCCGACCCCGCGTTGTTCTTTTAGAGGGTGTACATAATCTGTCGCAATCTCCCCAGTGACACACCCAAGGCACCAGGAAACCCGGGGTGCCCATGGCCCTGCCCCTCCTCTCAAGCGCTGGCACTTCTGTGGGACCTGCTAAGGGATGATGCTGGCAGTCATCGGGGTTGGAAGATGAAACCACTAAAAATGGGTGATTTTCAGGGTCTATGTTAATTTACCAGAGGGTATATTCCATTATATTCCCAATATCATGAATCAAACATAAATCATGTAGAATCCCAATATTTCAGCATTTTTGCCCGGTTCTTTCGAGGTTTCTGGCATTGCACATCAGGTTTGCTGTCAGACCCTTCAACCCACTTTTTCATCCATGGATCATAGGAGAAACCAGAAACTTGAGAACCTCACTTTAGTGCACATGCATTTTGGCCAAAACATCATACTTCACATGAACAAATCCTGCTTGAGAATGGGATTCGCCGGTTCATGGAATACGAAATCATGCGTTTTTCTTCCCCAGTTACTATTGGTATTATTACTGGTTAGCTGGGGATTATTGATGGTTAGTTTTTTTTTATATAATACCAAGTTAAACATTATGCTAATGGTTAGTATATATATATATTGATCTGGTTGGTGGTGCAATAACCATCTTGAAAAATATGAGTCCGTCAATGGGATTATCCCATATACTATGGAAAATACAAAATGTTTGAAACCACCAACCAGTAATGGTTAGTGTATAATCCCCGAACTAATCAATCAACAGGGCTGTCGATCGCAGCCCCTTTGAAAGTCGACATCGCAGCTGAAACAGTCGACATATCACTCCCAGTGCCTTGACTTTCGGGTGGAACCTGGCATCTGTGGGAATGTTTCTCCACCAACAAAGCTGTGAACTGCTATGAATGAATTACAATTTAATTACACAATAGATTCATAGATGAATCATAAGCAAGTCTGAAATTCTCGGGCCATACGTCAGCAGGAATGATCTGGAATGATCTGGAGAGTTGTTAGATTCGGAAAGATGTTGTCGTATTCCGGCTGAAGTCATTCAAGTCACCGCTGCATCCAATGCATCCAATAAGTTCCCTCGCCACTTGGGAAAAGAGACCCCAGCAGCCCTGGTTAACCATAAATCTTTGAAATATCCAAACGAAATAAGTTGATATTCATAAAAATGAATAGACCTCTCATTTTCATTCATGTTCATAGAAAAACAATGAAACACAAAGTACACACAAACCCATTTTGCCCAACCATTGACCAGTCGGCTTACCCAGTTCTGGCACTTTACCACCGGTTGCCAAACAAAACATCATCAATCTTAGATAAACTATATATATATATATCAGAAACAATGTCAGTTTATACGAAGGAAACCAAATATCAAATTTTGAGTTTGCACATGGTTGCATAATGTTGCATACATATATGGCAATCTCAATGTGGCAAGAAAGTCCGCCACAAAATTCGCCAAAGTTGAGCTATAAACCTTTCATTAAATGTATATTATATGATATATGTATGATATGTATATCCCATATAACGAAAAACAAACACCATGCACAGTCACAATTTTCTGGTTTTTCATATTATGATTTTTCCTCAACAAATCACCATGTTTTTCAAAAAAATGATGAACATTTCAGGCTCCACCTTCGAGGATCTCTCAGATCGCTCCACTTTCTCCTCCCGCTTCCGCTTTTTCTCCTTGGGCTCCTTTCCGATGACTTTTGGAGAAGGATTGGTCGTTGGGAAAATCTACAGAAACCATGAGGAAAAAAACCCAAAGATGGGGGGTTCAACAGTGTTCAACCGTAATTTTTGTTCCATAATTTTTGTTAAACCAATCCAATGAGAGTTCCTCCAGGTGGAATTGCAGGATTTTTGGGGCGTTGCAAATCAAGTCTTCGGAGAAGTTGACCAAAACTACACAAACTGCACTTAACTCAGATTTGGATCTCGGAAATTCTTCAGAATGCCTTGATTTCTGGCAACGAAATTTAATGGGCACTTACTTTCCATTGACCAAGACCATGAGATGACACATGGGCTGTTGGGACAGGAGCTAATTAGTTTCAGATTTGTGATTTGTTTGAACCAAAACACTCCATGGAGACCACATATCACAATCAACAGCTATCAGCAGCACCATTAACCAGCTCCAAACCAATAAAAGATCGAAGACTCGCAGAAGGAATATCAATTGAGGTAGAACGAGACACCACAGGGTCGTTGTTATGCAGTTTATCCCCATGTTTCATGGTTTTTCCCACTTCTTGGAAGTTCAAAATCCCACATGGTAATGTGGGTAAAACAATTATAAACCACCCATCTGGGAATTGTTTATACCACCTATATATGGTGATTTGGGGATGGTTTATTCTTGTTTTACCCCAGCAATTTGTTGTTTTGCTTTTTAGTTTCTCCCCATTTTTCCATTGCATGGTCCACTTCAAAACAAGATCCCAAGGGCTTGCTGGTGCGGTTGAGGCAGAGTTTTCTGTGCCCCCAAGGGGACCATCAGGATTGAACAGAATATTTCATGGATGTACCAATTTCCGCTGGTGATCCATTGAATTACTCAAATCATCTTAAATCCCATTTCACAGTTTCTGCAAAAACATCCCAGATCTCAATATACAGTAGGGCTGTTCAACCAATGTTCCGCATATGCTGTAAAACCATGCCTGAAAATCACAATTTCCATCAATTTCCCGTGGCTTTTCCGTGGTTTTACGTGGCTTTTCCCCAATTTCCTATGGCTTTTCTCCCAAAAATTCCACGTTTCCCGTGGCGGCCTCCCGCGCCACGGGCACAGTGGCGGCCAGGGCCGCCTTCGCAGCGAGGGCGCGGGAGTTTTGGAGCTCCTCGGCGGGTGGGAGAACTAGTTTTTGCATATAGTTGTACATCAATAGGGATTAATGATGATAGTTGTATATTAATGATTACTATATATATATATAATATAGATATATAATTATTGATATTGATGATATCTATAGTTGTATATAGATGATATAGTTATTGATCTAGATTTATCAAATAATTATTGATGATCATATCTATATTAATGATAATATATGAGGTACTAAGACTTTGGGAAGATCCCAATAACAAGTGGCAATGGGTTAATATATGTTATAATATCATTTGATATCTATGTTAAAGACAACATGTTCGCTGCAACCCCTAGGTTTGCCTGCGGCCAATTCCGCATATCCTTTGACATGCTCAAATCCCTGCACAGGGTTTAAGTTTTTTACTTTCCAAAACAACAAACACCAAAACCCTAAAACCTAAAACCCTAAACCCTAAATAAAAACTCTAAATCCTGAAAACTTAGTGTCAAAATCTCTGCATATAGCCAGTGTTTTCATTCATCCTCTGGTGATAAGTATATCATATTCTTTAAGGATGTGTTGTTTTTTTCGTGTGGGCGAACCAGGGGTGACATCGCCGCAGCGCTGAGGTCGCTGCATCAGTTCTGGGCCTAGGATGACGGTGAAAGCGACACGGTGACTCAAAGAGAAAGCTGAAGTCTATGCAAATCACTGGCCATTTCAGGCCTTAGTTTCAGGGAATATCCCAACAAAATATGATCTTATATGGTACTAACGTACCTCCATCTGTTGGATCCTGAAATTCCCATTGAGCAAATGAAGATGATGGTGATGAGGACGATGAGTATTCTTACCCATATGCGAACCATGGTGCTGGAATATGAATACCAACATTTGCCCAACATAAATCACCCAGTTTTGTAGGTAAATATACCAGCACCATGGAGCATCTGGGTTATGTTTATGATGATAGTGACGAATGTTTATGACACTTTGTGATAAGTTATAGTAGTGATGATTATCAAGAAACTATTAATGTTGTTGCTAATGATAACGCTGACCATTAGTTTGAGGATTATGAATTATGATGATGACAACGATGACAAATCATTAGATATGATGTATTATACAACTTATTGACGTGAGGATCATGATGATGATGATGATGATGATGATCCTCTGCCTCATGTCTTCTCGAACCGAAGCAATACCAACTCAAGGCATCTCCAAGCTTGGCAAAATACACCATATCCACAGATGTTGTCTTCCCAACGCCCCGGCCTTTTTTGTCAGCTTTCTGCATGTCAGGAGTGAAACTCACATCTTGCTGTGAAAGAAAGCTACTACATGCACATTCGCAGGTTCTAGATGGTTCTAGGATATTGCAAAAGCGCGGCAGGCTCTGAATTCAAGACTTTACCTCTACCAAATGCGAAGAAACACACCGAAGAAACGCCTTGGTGATGACACAATATGACAGCGAATCCCTACCTGCCATGGAATTCTGAGCCCTACCTGCCTATCTTCGGCCTTTGCCGTACGATTGTTTGCGACTCCGCTGCAGCTCTTCATAGTGTGTTCATGGTTGTTACACACTTTTTCAGGGATCCAGATCACCAGTGATCACGTTCACTAGCATCCCCCACAAAAAACAAGAGAAACACCTGGCATCTATGAAAATGGGTTCCCATATGTTTCCATTTACTTCATGTTCTACGGAATAAGAATCCTGTGCTTGGATTCGAATCTGAGCAGCAGATTCCCCAACTGGTGTTGATGGTGGATTAATCAATGGGAAGATTATGAAACATTAATAACACGTCATCTTCAGTAAATTCAGGGTAAAGCCATTGATCTGGGTTTTCATTGTCTTTCATGATAGTTACCCTCCCTATTTCATGATACCCTTTAGTCATTGATCACTATCCCAGGCCATGGCTTAAAGGGATAGCTACCCAGTTCTCCAATTCCCAGGCCAGATTCCAGCGCTCGGTCCATGAATTGTCTGGAGACCATGAACTCATTAAGCATGGTTCATGAAAATAAATTGGTCTACCATTCATTAATGAACATATTCATAAATGGTACATAATTGTATATATATATAATTACAAAAGTGGCATAGCCATGAATTGATTCATACCCATTATATATTGCTAGCCATGGAAATCATGGTCCAAAAAATCTTCCATGTGACCTGACGCCGCACCGAGCTTCAAAAAACTCGCTTGAGACTCGTGCTTGCAAAGCTTGGGACTGGCAGAATTAAATTCACAGATATTCATAGTTTATCCAACTAATAGCTGGTTGGTGGGAGAAACCTACCCCTCTGAAAAATATGAAAGTTGGGATGATGACATTCCCACTATATGGAAAGATAAAACATGTTCCAAACGACCAACCAGATAGTGAATGATGAATTAACAGGAATTACATGGTTTATGTGGTTAAGAGTGATAATTAATGGTTATCAATGTTGATTAGTGGTGATATACCATGATATACCCTCCTGTTTTTCCTAAGAATTCGATGTACCAACCATGATCGATCATTGGATGTTCCCAAAATGGAACAGTGGCTTCTCATGGCGTTTCCACATCGATGTTAGCTTATCGTAGGATTTAAGCGATGATACCAGTGGGATTACATTCTGTTTGGCCTCCACTTCGTGGTTCCACGGGTTGACACATGGAGGCGAGATTGCCATGGTACCCTTACCAGCGCAGCAACGTGGAACAGTGAAATCCTCAGGATTCTCAACATGTCCATGAATAGAAGATGTTAAAAAAAATGACACATGTTGGTTACATTTGGAAGTGGTTGCCATGTCCTAACATGATGTCCATTTGCAATAGGACACACATCTGGACATGGATGGTAAATGTGGAGAATTGTTCATTGTCATGCAAGGGATAACAAATCTGTCAGGGTTGAACTCAAGACGCGTACAGGACGACTCTGTTGAAAAATCAAAGGTGGCCAACATGTCCAGAATGGCTAAAAAAATGTTGACCCCCAAAATCTTGTTAATCCCCAAACTGGATGGAACATGACATGACATGTTTTTTAAAATCCGTTGCTGTCGCTTTCAAAGATGTTTCAATGTCACCTGTTGAAGCCACAGCAGCCGCAGCTAGTCCATTCCATTCTCCTCGCTCATTGGGCCTCGGTAACATCGGCGGCTGCGTCATGGCTTTCCTTTGGATGACCACAATGGCATGTTTGACATCACAATTCTATTCTGGTTGGTGGTTTCAACCCCTCTGAAAAATATTAGTCAGTTGGGATGTTTTTTCCAAATATATGTTCTATTGAAACTACCTGAAGATTTTAGAACCCTTCTGGTTGGTGGTTAAAAAACAATCTTGAAAAATGATGGAGTTCGTCAATGGGCAGGATGAGATCCCATATATGGAAAATAAAACATGTTTGAAACCACCATCCAGCCTTAAAGTCATAATGTTTCATACGAATCTATAAAAAATCTCGTTTCTGAAACGTCAACTGAAAAATCACTTCGCGCGCGCCTTCCTCAGACATCGGAGCCTCCAAGGAGGTCAGCCTCAGACGTTGGACGGATCGGGACGGTTGGAAGCGTTGGAAGCAGTGGATGCCCTAACTATTGTTGGCTTCACTATGGTTTAGTAAACCCTGTTGTGGTTGTGAATGCCGTGAGGATATCACGAAAAGATCTTGGCTTTCCGCCGATCTGTATTTTGGCTCCAAAATTTTGGCTCCTCCCAGTCTGGGAAACCATTATTACAGTTAGGTCTATGAGCTTGATCGAATTCGGAAAAACTTAAATCCCCATATCCAGCTTAGCTTTATATACAAATAATGTGTATATATAATATATTTATAATATATATATATTTATAAACTTATGAGACGCGGTCGGGAACCACCAGTTGTAGAGATACATATTCACAAATATCAATGATTCCAGTTTTTTCTTCACAAAATCAATATATATATATATATATATCATATATCACAAAAACATGTCAGGACATCCCCATCCAGTTGGGACTCCAAGGCCTCCCCCAAGGCCCCAACTTGGCTCCAAGGGACTTCCATCTCCGCGCCAGCTGTGCGTGTCCCGCGCGGCAGCCTCCGCCGGGCCGTTCCCAGTCCTGCTGACGCTGGAACCACTCGCCTTAGCGCCGCGACCACGGTGGGGGAGACCGTGGGAGATCTGGAAACATCTGGAAACTGGGTGATTACCATGGTTAGTGATGGTTAATGATGGTTAATAGTGGCAAATAGTGGTTAATTATCTGGTTGCTGGTGACTGGAACCATGGAATTTTATGTCTCCATCCCATGACGGATCCATGGTGCTGGTATATTAATGCTAACATGACTGGGGTATATGAATGGATATGAATGGGATCCATGGAGCACCATATATGGCAGCACCATGGATCCGTCATGGGCATAGTTATAGCTAAGTTATAGCTAACATAACTATCATAACTTGGTGAAGTCAGGTTTATGGTTTATAAGTACAGTTCATGGGGTTTGGCCAACAAGCATAACTGGGGCACCACCTTGTATCACTGGGATCACCCGGGGGATTTAAAAATTGGGGAAGCGAACCAAAAAACGAAACAAACTGGTTGGTGGTTGACCTACCCCTCTGCAAAATATGAAAGTCAGTTGGGGTTACTATTCCCAATATATGGAAAAAACATAAGTTCCAAACCACCAACCAGAAAAACTATGATTGTAATTCTTCCATAATCTTTTCCATATGATGTCGCTCCCCAGTCGTGGTCAGCACTTCCACTGAATTACAGCTAGGCTTGTCCATTTCAGGCGAATGGTTTTGGTTCAACTCGAAGATTTTCAATTCTCACTATACTCAGGGATTCCTAAGAATCATGTCTGTCGCTGAGTTACCCTCTGGTAAACTAACGTAACTATGGAAAATCACCATTTTTAATGGGAAAACTCACTATTTCTATGCCCATTTTCAATAGCTATGCTGCTATGTTAGTTTACCAGGCCGGGTAACTTTCATGAACCACCAGCGCTTGACAACTCGATCCACTGCTGAGTCACAATACTGCACCAATTGCAACGCTTGAAAACGCTCAGCTTCGTTCAGAAAAACTTCCACATTTTCCTGAGCGATTCCGAAAAAACCCGGAATTGCACCACAGGAGCACATATAGCATCACAACTTTGGAGTTGTTGAAGGGTCATTGCTGCAACCAATACTCATGGAATTGAGAGGGACAAAAACATGGAAAACCTACGGTAACTATGGTGCGAAACACCCATCACTGGTTTCCAGCAGATTTTCCCTTCAGCCCAGTGGAATCTTCAACTGACATGATCTGACATGGCAAAGCGGGACCTGACCCGACATGAGGCTCGAGACGCCCACCAGTTCCATGAAATTCACTCTTCGGATCACAGAATTCACCTGGTTGAAAAATGATGGAGTTCGTCAATAGGAAGGATGACATCATGTGACATCCCATATATGAAATGGAAAATAAAACATATTTGAAACCACCAACCAGTAACATGGTTTAACATGAATTAACCATGGTGCATCCGACACATCATGATTTTCCCGGCAAAGGTCTTCATCGACCGCCAAACTCAAGTGCTTCTCGCAGAGTTGTTTCACACAATCAACGCCTCAGCTGTCGCCGGGTCGCGCCGGTCTGTCAGAGTCTGTCAGAGTCCGTGGAGAATTCAAAAAAAAACAGAATTTTTGAGGGATCCTACAGAGATAGTCATGGAGACCATCCAAAAGTTCTCCAAAAGTTCTCCAATACCCAAATGCTCCATGTAACTCCATGTATGGAATATTTACCAACATTTCCCCAAAAAATCATCAAGTTTTGTGGGTAAATATACCATAATCCTGGATCATGATTGTCCTGATCCTAATTCCCAGATCATCCATGTAGAAGACTGGAAATGATGAGGTGAATATCATAATCTATCCTGGAAAATCTCCAGGTGCTGAAAGCGGCTTGCACCAACTATTTGGTGTTTTATGTTAAGACATGTTAAGACCTTAAGCCACTAGTTGGCGCTTTCGTACTATCTCCACGAAACCAGTGTCGGTTTTTCACCCTTCAATCAAGCCATCAGCCATGAGGATCGCCGCCGCGACACAAAACTGATCGGCAGCGCGTAGCAAACCCATCAGGAAGCACACGTCTCCTTGCTGCGTCTGTGACAATCGCAGCTTCCCGGTGTAGATAAACCTGGCTAGACGTCTAGGCTGCGGAGCATAGATGCCTAGATGCATTGAACTGAGGTATAGAATGGTATAACAAGGGAAATGTGGGGATCAAAATGTTCCAAGCTTCATAACATTGTTTTGAAATACATACTCGGATTTCGGGATAAAGCCACTAGCCCCAATTTTTTTCAGTCTGCAAGAGGTAGTATCGGGATGAGGATGCATTCTTTTATTATCTTCTATTCCTTGGAGTTCAGCATATATTCAGCTCTTCAACAGTAACCCTGGTTTTCACCGACCCTGGTACCCCCGGAGCATACAGATGCATAGGTAGCCATTGTCACCGTTCCTGGTCACCTGTGACAGCGTTCAGACGAGAAACTCCAGCAGGGCATAGAACGTGTCATAGGAAACGTCCTCGATGACAATGTCCGGTTCAAAGGTCTCGCGCATTCCGCAAGCAAAGGCCCGACCTGAAAAAACATGGGAAAACAAAAACACACTGAAGAGGATCAGATTTCCGCAGGACTTGGTATAGGATCTACGTAGTAACTCTTAACGGCGAACAGATGTGAAAGCTCGGTGGTTTCCAACCTATCAATGAACCAGGCCCACCAAGAGAAAGCTGACCAGAAACTATGGAAAGATCCACCATTTTCAATGGGAAAATCCACTATTTCTATGGTCATTTTCCAGTTCGCAAACTGTAAACGTCATTACCAGGCCGGGTATATCCCATTCATATCCTATTGAATCACTATAAAATCCCATTCAATTACTAGGCCGGATATCCACGCGGGGAGATCTTGGAGAGAAAGCCATTGATCAAAATCAAAACCATCCCCGAAAAGCCGTAATCTGGGACCATCATACGATGGGCCAGCGAAATCCTGCACCAAACGGATGCTTCAAAGCCTATATGGGATCAATTTCATCTTAACTGGTTTATATATGTTTATATGATTAATCATCCATCTTAACTGGTTAACAACAAACAATGGGATAAATATGATAAATGTCATCTTAACTGGTGCAGGATTTCGCACTCATCCAACGGGATCTTAACCAACTTCCAAAGTCGTTGGATTGGCGCCATGGCAACTCCGAGCCTTGTCCCGAGTTGCACACTGCCATCGGCATCTTTCTGGGAGTTACAGATACATCCATAGATAGTCTTTAGCAATAGTACATCTGTAGTATACATCTATACCATCTATAGAAAATTAATGATACTTACCTGGTTGGTGGTTGACCCACCCCTCTGAAAAATCATGGACTTCGTCAGTTGGGATGATGACATTCCCAACTGAATGGAAAGTCATAATCCATTCATGTTCCAAACCACCAACCAGATGATAGTATAATTTGATAGTATCTGGATCATATTGTCATAATATGATAGTATGATAATATGATCCCATATTTTTCCATCTTTTCATCTTCCATCCTTAGCCTCGCCGTCCCAGATCGCTCACGTCCCAGCCACGAAAGTAGTCCGAGAAGAGCGTCAGCAGCATCCGGTGGGCCATCAACCGTCGGCCTTCCACCAGGAAGGAGACGTCGGAGAACTGCTCGTTGTTCAAATACCTTGGGCCAGGGCCAGGGCGTGAAATCCGATGGTTTTAAGATACGTTGAAAACCATGTTGAACACACGTGACATTTAGGGACGCGCTTAAATCATGGGATATGCAACCATCATCAAGCAGCCATCCCTCCTTCGAGCAAAAAAGAAACTAGGTCCTAGGTAAGTAGATATTCAATGATATTCACTGGCTATGTGGTTGAGAAACTATTAGTAGCCCCTTGATTCCCCATTTTAGAATATATGGATATAATGGATAGATAGCCATAGCTACTTAGCTCCTTCACCTTCCCAAATACAATCGAGCCCAAAATAGCTGGACTTAATCGGGACGATAATGATCAAGCAATTTTAGGTGTTGAAACCTCTAGGACGAAGCCGGAGGGGCCATTGGGGATTAAGGTAGCAAACATGGCTAACCTTCATGGATGTGCCGTGGGTTTCGTCAGTGATTTTTTCACCCTAGATCTTTGGGGTCAACCTCCCATTTACGTGGATTATTCATGGTTATTCATGGTACAATGGTTACTACCCTCTGGTAAACGAACATAGCTGTTGAAAATCATCACGTTTAGTGGATAAATCAACTATAAATGGACCATTTTCAATAGCAAACTGTTAGTCATTACCAGAGGGTAACTAATGGCATGAAATGGGTGACCTGAGCTGATCAACCGGTTACCAGATTTCAACTGGTTTTACATCCAAGATGCTCACTCATCACTCGCCGAACGGAGTCCTTACAGCGAGATGCGCGAGGCGGAGTTAGGCATCAAAATTGGCGCAGCATGCTGCACAATTTGTTGCTCATCTTGAAAAGTGTTGAAACGCTTAAACATCGATGGGAGTCACTAACTTTGAGCCATAGCCATACTTTGGTCAAAGCGACCATGTTGGTAAGTGAGCACCGTAAAGGACACCTTCTTGTGGGTTTGCTGTATCGAGATGATTCAAATATATGCATCCTTGAGATTAGCTAAATGTTGATCATAACTTGACAAGATCCCATGAAACATCCCATTTAGAAAAAATAAATAGGACACGATAGAAACGGTGCTAACTCGCAGTACTATTCAACCCCCAAACCCTGGTTGATAAGTTGAGACTAATTACACTCAAAAAGAATGAATAATGACTGGTTGGTGGTTGACCTACCCCTCTGATTGTTGGGATGATTCTTCCCAATATATGGAAAAATAAAATTCATGTTCCAAACCACCAACCAGATAAAAATGTGGAGTGGTGCAGCTCCACAAGCTTTCCCTTCCTCACCAACCCGTTGGCCATGCGTCGGCACAAACAGGAGCCGCTGCGACATCGATCACAGGCGGCGCATCGGTGTCCAAAATGTACCACTTGCCCTTCCTGGGAGCGAGGCGAAGGGCACTAACCAGGACAGATGGATGCCACTTATTGGGAATATATATATAGATAGATATAATTATATATAATATAGCATGTCCAGCAGATTTTGTTGTATCTTGCAGTTCTTGTTTTAATGGAAACCGGCAACTCCCGCGTAAACTAACACCATCCCCGAAGATTCCAGTGGGTGCCAAGTGTCCAGCCTTTCCAACATTTCAAACTATTTCAAAAGTCTCAGTGTCAATGTCTCAGACCCAAATAGCCCTCAGAAAATGTCTCAACTTCAAAACCTCCATGAAAAATCCCCCCAAAAAATCCCACGGAAATCCCATAGAAATCCGAATTTTTTTCCCTCTTCGCCAAGTTTCCCATAGTACTGGGTGCCACATGCTCCTCCACTGATGAACAAGCGCCGATCCACGACCACCGCCACGTGCCCAGCACGTCGTGCCGGGCCTCGACAGGCGTCCGTGCCCTGCTCGTCACTGGCGACGCAGAGGAACCACGACTGCTCCTTGGGATCCTCAGTGGGCGAGATTCCTTGGAGGATTTCAAGTTGAAGGGGATAAACATCACCAAGAAAACTCATGATTTAGTATGATAAAAAAGTATGATTTAGAGGGATTGAAGCAAGAAACAATGTGATGTAGTGGAATTTCAATGGATTAGCCTCTGGCTATTTGTTACAGTTTGCAAACTGGAAAATGACCCATGAAAATAGGTTAATGATGACTTACCTCTTAAAATTGTGATTTTCCATAGCAACGCTTCTGATGAATAGAGGGTCTACTGGTTTGTTGAGAACAGGATTCCCCCCCTTTCATGGATTGTGATAAACCTCAATATATTGAATATATACCCATAGGATCCATGGTGCTGGTATATATGCTAACATTGGGGGTATATTGATGGGATCCATGTTACCATATATAGCAGCACCATGGATCCTATAGGATATTCTATAATTCCATATAGTTCCCTTTAATCATCAACCAACAGCGGTTCTTTCTTCACTGCTCACTTGAAATTTTCTGAGAGAATAGCATATAACGGAGATAGAACCATTATCATGAAAAATTGGCTAGGATAGAATGGAAGGTCAATATATATATATATGTATGTATATATATGTATATATATATATATATAGAGAGAGAGAGACAGGATAATGTCAGAGAGAGAGAGAGGATAATGTGTATATATATATATATAGTCACCCTGAAGTATACTAAATATGGAATTTTGACAAAAATTGTGAAATGGGAAGGTTTTGAAACATGCATGTTCTTTTGTACTTCAGGATGACTAAACATATAATTAGATATATAATTATATATATATTATATATATAATATTATATAGATAATTATATATACATATATATATATATATATACAGTATATATATATATACTATTTATATGTGTTATATGGTGTGGATTGAACCTGTGGTGCCATTTTCAATTTGGATGGACACGCACAAATCAAGAAGTGTTCACATGTCTCAGGGGTTTTACATGCTTCAGTCGTCTCACTGGCATGACCCCT
>Ga0126342_10007992_pt1 | contig 18912 bp, 15 predicted proteins | sample Cyp1metagenome_FD_92528 | JGI IMG/M metagenome (GOLD analysis project Ga0126342, IMG submission 92528) | Coral microbial communities from Lord Howe Island, Old Settlement Bay, Australia - Cyphastrea 1 metagenome | ecosystem: Host-associated > Invertebrates > Cnidaria > Coral ... | reverse complement strand
ATTAGATAGATTAGATAGATTAGATAGATTAGATAGATTAGATAGATTAGATAGATTAGATAGATTAGATAGATAGATAGATAGATAGATAGATAGATAGATAGATTAGATAGATAGATAGATTAGATAGATAGATTAGATAGATAGATTAGATAGATAGATTAGATAGATAGATTAGATAGATAGGATAGATAGATAGATAGATAGATAGACAGATAGAAAGATAGACAGATTGACAGATTGATAGATTGATAGATTGATAGATTGATAGATTGATAGATTGATAGATTGACAGATTGATAGATTGATAGATTGATAGATTAGATAGATTAGATAGATTAGATAGATTAGATAGATTAGATAGATAGATGTTATTTATTCATTTATATATGTATTTATTCATTTATGTATTTATGTATTTATGTAGTTATTCATTTATCTTTATGTTTATTTAATTAGTTATTTATGTATTTATGTATTTATGTATTTATGTATTTATGTATGTATTTATTTATTGATTTATCAATGATTTATCTATTGATTTTACATATACTATATATATATGTATGTGTATGTATAAATATATATATAGGGGATTTATCTCTGCTGAAGTTGCTATAGTCTTGATATGTCTTGATTAGTGGAACCTGGCTTAATTCCTCTTTTCGATCTGAGACGGGATTTCTGACTATTTCCCTGAGATGGTGCCCGTAAATCAGCAGTGGCTGCGTTCAGCACCCCTGATGATATTGGGGGGTATACTACAGTGCGCTTTAAAATTGGGATGATTATGATTGTGCTACTCATGTTGTGGAGTGTTATCTCCTGATACGGGCACACTTTTGGAGACTTTTGGGTGGTTGGAAACTGGATTCTTTTTGAGATTTGAGATGGGATTTCTTTGGGGAAAAAAGGATAAGGGGCCATTGGAAGATGAGTTTCAGGTCCGAATGATTTCCGGTGAATGGATGTAGCCAGACTGAAACCAAACTTAAAATTACTATCTGGTTATGACTAACATAGCCATGGAAAATCACCATTTTTAAGAGGTAAACCATCTATAAATGGGGCATTTCCCATGGCTATGTTAAATAACCAGAGGGTACATAAAATTTAACTACTGGTTTCTATTTCTGTTCTTCTTCATGGCCCCAAAGCACCCAAAATTCACAACGTCACATCTAGCGGAAACAAGTCTCGGTTCTTCAGCTTGAAGATCCTGTACCTGTTCAGCTTGGCCAGATGCTGTGACAGGGGGTGAAATACCAATCTGAGTTTTGTAACCCCCAGTCATCACTGGCATATCTCGTGCGATCTCCTGAAAATCCAAGTTATCTTTGCTTTTATCCTTCCACAGCATGCATATCGACGACACGTGACTCCGCAGTTACACAGCTGGCAAGGGATGGCTTCACAAATAGTCAGCTTGCACCTGTCAGGTGTGTCCATCATGTAGACTCGGGAACCAAAGTTTGAACCGTACCTGGGCCGGAAGCCATGTGGAGATTTTCCAATTTCCTGGGCAAATCTATGAACCAACTGCTGCACCCATGTGGCCTGTCAGAACTCTGATATTCAACGGTCAAAAAAAGCCCTGATCAGAAAACCAAAACTGGTCTCTCTTGATCTGTCTTTGGGACCTTTGCTTTCCCATTTCTGGGATATTCGGGATATCTACGGATATCTATGGATATCTCTATGGATATCTCCTATAAAATCCTGGTAGATTTTGGGAGATTTCATGTTCGCCAGCATCCCATAGCCATAGCCGCATCACTTGCTTTCCAGCTACTTCGTGGTTGTCACGAAGTCAATCTTGATGCCATCCTCCGTCTCCTTGATACCGTAGGTGGATCCGTACTGCTCCTGGAAAGGGATGACATGGTGGGACCAAAGGACCAGCGGACCATGAATTTCCAATGGGGCTAGTGATAGTGGTGCGTTTTACGTAGGGTTGCTGGATGGGTTGCTGGGGGTTGCTGGGATGATTATTACTGGTGATTATGGATCATTCCCGAAAATCCCCTACTAAGCACAAGTAAGTAGTGGTAGTGGGATTCGGACCAACCCAGTACTGAACTCGGAATCCGATCTGGGATCCGACGCGCTGGTTCCGTGACCATTTCGCAGGGCCCTAAGAAGCATGCAACACCTTTGAAAACCTACATACAAGAGCACATTTGACACAATCAACCTGAACTATCCTGAACTCAGGTGATGTTTTCATATGTTTTCATGGTGTTCCGAAAAAGCCAACATCTAATATGCAGTGACATCGCAACATGAGGTCCTTATACTTTTACCATGTTTTACCCAGAAATATGGACCCCTCCAGGCCCTGAAAATGCGGCTTTCCGTGCCTGGGAGGCCCCCTCCAGGTGGCAGTTCCGAGCACAGCTCACTGGATCGGGGCACAGCTCTTGGTTGAAATCGCCGTCCTTGTAACCTGCCACCGAAGCGGGGTGACCGCATGTGACCGCCCTGTTGGGACCAGATATGGTGGTGCAAATAAAAAGTTTGAGCTTGGAAACCATAGAATTCGAGTGTTTGAAGAAGGAATTATAAGGAATTCATCAAATGGAATCAGTGAACATCATTTCGGTCGGGGCTAACGCCAATTTTTCATAATTTTTCCCTGTGCAGGTGAGGACTGGCCAATAGAAAACCACAAAAGTCCATCAAGTCCGCATCATGTCCAACCCAATTTACTCCAGGGAATCCTCAATGTACAATCCAAACCAACCAAAATCCTCAGGTTTTTGTTGGGGGTCAAGTCCTCCATAAGTTTCATGGTGCTGAGCGAATCGAATCCCTTTTGGAAAAATCGCTTTCGCCATGTTGAAGTGGTCCAAGTGGCAGTTGGTGTATTGTCCATTGTGAAGCCATCGCCAGTTCGCATCCAGAGCCACGGATTTCATCTGTTTGATGCATCCGCTTGAGCTGCAGGTCCAAAGAGGCATCTGGGGATGGTATTCTTCCTCATGGACGCCTGCCGGTCGCGGAGCTTGGAGCGGAGCTTGGAGTTTCCCTTAGGCAGTTGGTGCTTGAGCCATCTGAATAATATCAAGTGTCAACTATTATAGAATAATTGGGATCATCATATTGGCGTGGTTGGGTTGAAAATCAAATTAGTTGAAACCAGGAACCAGCTTCTGTGAATGTTCCATTCCACTTCTGGGAATTATGGTAAATGGATGGTAAATGGTAAAGCTTACAGGAAACCATGATCTTTTCACCTGCCAAACATGGATGGAAAAACTCTAGATTTCCTCTGAAACCGGTTCTATCAAGTAGAATGTTCTTTTCTTATCCCTTAACTTAACTGAAGTTCTGTTCCAAAAGGGCCCGACGGCTGTTTATGGACCATCCCACAGATCTACGCTGCAGGTCACCTGGCTGTTGCGCCACGACGCATCCCACGAGAACAGCAATGGACAGCATGGCAGTCTGGTTCCGCTGGTCCTACAAGGTCTCTTCACTCAACTTGAGCCCTGAAAATGGCTGAGGGATGACCAATGATTCACGGAGTTTGGGAAATCATGATGTTTGGCAAACCCATGTAGAAAAAAAATGAAAAAACACGTGTCACGTGAAACAAAAATGAAAGTTGCCTTAAACTTCAACCCTTTCTTGTGCTCCGCTTTCGTGTGGACAATGATGGATTTGGGTGTCTTTAATTCTTGGAAACCACACAAGTAAAAAAAGTAGTAGGTACAACCCAGCAACTGCAAGGGCGCGCACCAGTCTCATAAATGGATGGCTTCGCAAAATGCAGAGTTTCCAAATACTGCAGTCACCTGTGTCCATCTGGATGTGTCTGAAAAGATGCTATGAAACCAAATAAACGGAGTATGGATACCTCCAGCGGAATTGGAGGTACCCAATTCCAAACCCATCGAAAAAAGAGCTACGTGGCCACCGCTTCGTCACCCCTTCCCCCCTGGGGTCCCCTGGGGTCCCTCGCCTTCACCACCATAGAGAGGATGCATGTGGCCAGTGTGGAGTCACTCATAGATCCCTGGAATCACATGGCAAGATTTTCTAATCCCAAAATATCCCATTGAATGCCCCAATGTCTGGCAATGTTAATCAGGAAAAATGATCATCAAGCCATAAAATTTATGGAGGTAAGCCTATTTTTAACCCAAGGGCAAAGTGTTGTAGACAGCCTGAAACCGCGAGGACAAAGAGGATGGGATGGTGATAACATCATCAGCTTCGATTTTCTCACATACTCCTGATCCCAGCTCTTCATTTGAGAATGAAGTGCGTGTCTAATGTGTAAGATCACATTAATTATATCATCATCACATTCTTTGATCTCATTTGGAGCTCGCATCACCATGATCTCCCCAAGGTTTCAAACGATTTTCCATGTGAAAAACGGGTAGCCAAACTCGCCTCATGTTCTAGAGCCGAGGAGGCCGCCGCACAGCGCAGCTCCAGAAACTTTCGACACTCCTGGCGGAGGGGGAAGCCGATGCGTGAGATACTTAAGGACTTAAGGTGAGACCTCCGACATGTCCAAGAGAGCTAAGTTGACATGACGTAGTTAACTCGAGTTTGCACCCCTTTTACGATAGCTAACTTGACGCACACATCTTGCGTAACATTTGAGGATATGGGGTATGCAATGAACTTTAGTTAATGGGTATATAAACCAACAAACATAGCTGGGCCGGCCGCCTCACCTTGTACCCAGAATCTTATTGTAAATGGGATAATCATAAAACCAACCAGAATGGGGTATTCATGGAATTTATCTCACCAACGATATGATATGACCTTGGCTTGTGTGAAAATATGTAATATCTTTACCTGGTTGGTGGTTGAGCCACCCATCTGAAGAGTATTAGCTCATCAATTGGGATCATCACCAAAATTAGATGAAAATAAGTCCTTGAATGGATAGAATATCTCCAAACAAATTGTCAAGATATCCGATGGTGTGGTAGATTGACCGATAAATTATGTTTTGGGATCTGTTTGCGTCCATTTGGTCTTTTCTGAGGATATTGGGGCAAACCCCGATTCGTAAACCCCAGGGTTGCTTAGTTTGGGGGTGCAAGTACCCGTCCAGGATTTTATCCATGTCATCTAACAGATCGCTATGTAAAATGACTCACTTGTAGATGGTTTACCTATTACCTATGAAAAATGGTGGTTTTGCATAGCTATCTTAGATTACCAGAGGGTAACTACCAGGGGTCTAGATATGGTTCCTGTCAACTGTTTGGGCACCTCAACAACTGTTTGGTCTCTTGACATTCTCAAGCGGAGTCGAAAAATCTATGGCCAGAGGTCAAAATGATTCAACCAACCCACAAGGTAGGAAGTTCAAACCCTCTGCCCCTAGCGCATGCTGAACTGCAAAAGGCCCTTTGATTGTGTTTGCCCCCTATCAACCAAAAAAAACAAAAACATCAAACAGTAAACACAAGCTGTCCAATGACTGATACAAATGTCGAATTGTTTCCTGCTTTGACCGAATCCCCCAACCACCCAACTAACTACCCGGCGCGGAAGTTCATCCTGCGTAACAATCTCCACTTCAGCTTGTCCAGGTGCAGGTGCCTGTAGCTGGCAATGATTCGTTCACTGGACATCCAGTCCACCTGGTTGGAAACTCTGGAAGATGTGACACTCAAGTGGTATTTTTCCATAATTTTCCTTGACAGAGATGGAAAATCTATGAACCTAAAGGGTCTCAAATCACCAAGCTGTCAGAACATGTCAAAACTATCTTCAAGACTTCCCCACCAATCCTCCAAAGCAAATGCAGCCCAGAGGCCACAGCTGAAAGGGGCAAAGCGCAGAGGATCTGGGCCAAGAAATGGGAATACAACAGCTGCAAGCGCGCCACGCGGGGCCAAGAGTCGGTCCAGTCCTGCAAAGATACCCTAGCTCTGAAGCTCATGGGGGTTTTGTCAAAAAATGGGGTTCCCTTAAAATCCAATTTGTCATCATCATGTTCTCTCAACTTGCCATAGACTGGCTATGAAACCCCCCATTCTCAGACACACCTGAGTAATATTGTTGGATAGCTACGTTCTTAAATGTTATAAATGATAACTTGTTAACCCATTGTATACCCATGTGATACCCCATTCATGTCCCATTTATCAGATCAGATGATTACGTGTGGGTAGTTCAGATGAGCCGTGTTTTTTTTGTTCTGGGTATAACAATTCTTAATGGGATACTTATAATTGTATTTAGAATCCATGATAATGGGATATATATTATATTATATATTATTATGATTGTGGGATACAATGTATACCCATGTGATATCGTGGTTGTTGATTATTCTGTGTATAACAATTTTTGATGGGATACTTATTATAGCTCATTCATCTCCCATTGTTTTATATCCTATTGATATCCCGCGTCCTTCACTGGAGAAGCTCCAAAGGGTCCCAGGCGCCGCGAGGCTCCCGCTCCAGGCTCAGCTGGGAGCGGAGGGAAGTGGCCTGGCCACTTTCCAGATCTTTCCAGATGTCTTTTGCTGCTGGATGGGGTGGTTTCTGCAGTTTCCACCTCCTGAAAAATCAGTTGATTTATGTATATCTATGTCTATTTATGTTAGTTTATGGGTGAAACCTCGTCAGTTTGGATCATCATCCCGGATCTTGAGGGGAAACAAAGAACATTTGCAGCCAGCAAGCAGAATAAGGAGATGATACTAGTAACTACTAGTAACTGTGAAAACTGATTTGGGTGATTTCCTGATCCCGTGCTAACCCAGTGCGCATGTATTTCATTCCCCTGTTTCTTGGTAATATTTCTCCTGCCTCAAGCAGGTGAGAGCCAAGGGCGCTTCCCAAAAACAGAGGTCGCTATGAAGCGACTAAAGACTGCTCAAGACAAGCGCACTGTGAAACGTCACACCATTGAAATATCATTTGGACACATTGCAAGCAGTAGACATGCGGAATATGACTGGGCAAATTACAATAATTCACTAACCTGAAATAAGGCCATGTTGGGATGATTCCTCTTATTAACCATGATTCCAGTGAGGTCGCAGTGAGGTCGTTATAATTTCCCCAGGGAATATGACTGACTGTTAGGCTATTGTACATCCAAAGCATTTTCGGCAATTTGATGACGGCGCTGCTCAAGCCCCTTCCCTCCCCACCCTCCGCGAAGGTGTTGGTCAATTCGCCCAGCACCAGCCGCAGCCACTTGCCACGGGCCACACGACCTGGACCCAAACGGCCCGGTAGAACTGAGGATTTCATAGTTACCCTCTGGTTATTTAACATAGCCATGGTATAGATGGCCCATTCATAGATGGTTTACCTATTAAAAATGGTGATTTTAACCATGGCTATGTTAGTCATAACCAGAGGGTATATCTCAAATTCACTAGCAATAACGGGTGTAATGGGAATGTAATGGTGAGATAGCCAGCTACAAATGGGCTTTGAATCAGGATTTGCAGTGGAAGCCATGGGTATATATAATCTCATTGATCCAATATGAAATACCCACCACTAAATCGGGACCCTTTTTGTTCATGAATAGATCCAAAATATTCCACCAGAGGGTTTTATTTTCGTTCAGTGGGTATTTCATATTCCCACCTTCCCAGCCACTTCTGTGACAACTCATCACCATTCACTAATCACATATCACATGGGATGAAGAAAACACCTCTTCTATTCATACCATGCCATATCTATTCCACTTCTTGCCCCTTTTTGTTCTATGACAGTGGTCATGTCAAATCTATTCCACTCATGAAAAAAAAAACTTACAGATTTTCTATATTCCATTCATAAAAAAAAAACCCTTACAGATTTTCTATATTCCATTCATTAAAAAAATCCCTTACAGATTCGACATCTTCCCCATCCAGTAACTAAGATCCATGGTTTCAGTCCCCCCCCCCCGCCGCAAAGGGTGAAGCTCTTGCCCGCGCTGGCGGCGGCACTCGAAATGCCCAAACTCCGGGCGGACGGCGCCTCGTGAAACGAGGGATCCCAGGGGTTGCCTCGAGGGGGCCCTGTTGGTCAATGTGGTACCCTCTGGTAAACTAACATAGCTATGGAAAATCACCATTTTTAATGGGAAAACTCACTATAAATGGTCATTTTCAATAGCTATGTTAAATTACCAGAGGGTAAAGCTAATAACTTACCGGCGCTCAAGGCAGGGAATTTTCGGGAATTATCCCAGTCATCACATTCGTAATGTCATCATCCCAGCAAGCCCCAGCAACCCATCCAGCAACCCTACGTAAAACGCACCAGTAAGATAAATCATCCCCAAAATCACTGGTTGGTGGTGCAATAACCATGTGGAAAAATGATGGAGTTTGTCAATGGGAAGGATGACATCCCATATATGAAATGGAACATAAAAGCCTTGTTTGAAACCACCAACCAGATCACTATAGATGGATGGTAACTATCATCCACCTACATTTAAGCATATAGATTCTCACATCTCGAACGTGCCTTTTCATGCTACCCCTGTGAAGGTTTGCCTTGGCCCGCCCAACATCTAAATACATGGGTGCTTCTGTATTTTACCAGTGGAAGAAAAAAAAACGGCCATTTCATACTACCGCGGATCAGGAGACCAGAGATTGGGCCTTGATCCCTATTCCAGCTGTGGGGATTACTGGGATTACCTTTACCATCCGAAGGCGTAGGAATGCTCTGACCCGGAAGGATTTGCAGGCCATGGTACCCAATACATATATATATATATATATATTATATATATATATTATATATATATAGAATATATATATATATAGAATATATATATATAGAATATATATATAGGGGCCTGTTATCTGAAAAATTAGGTGTATGTCTATCTCCATCGAAAACTTAGCCCTGTGAGGACTTCATCATCCTTTGGGGAATTAGATCCACATCGGAAATCCCCAAGTTGATTTAGTTGCTTCAATCCAAAAATGTTTGCCATTCTTTGCCACTCATTCTCAAGGTCCATATCTAATCATTTATCAATCTTACAGTAGCAATGCTATTTCTACGTCGGGGTAGCTCCACGCCCAAGAATTTGGAGAAAATTTCCGGCACATTACCCAACCAAGAAGAAATGTGGTCTGTTCCCATATCCAACCAAACATCACAATAATGATCACTCTGGCTGAACGCGGCTGAACTATGATAAACTTACTAACCTGAAATGTTTGGCCATGTTGGCCCCTACTTACTAACCACCTTTCCAGCGACATGTATATATATAATATTATATAATTCACCCAGAGTCAATGGATGCAATGGATTAAGATAGTAATATGTCCAACCTATGATTAATGTGACCCATTCCCATATCCAACCAACTATGAACGACCAATGATTGACAATAATGTTCATAGTTATTGATGTAGTCATATCCAGCGAACAATTCATGTTGCGCCAGTCAGTTCCGACCCATCTGCCAAACCACCAGCTGGTGCGGTGCTTGCCACAACAAAGCTGCAAAGGCCTCCCGCAGCCCTTGACCTTGGGATTGCGCCAAGGCCTGTGGTGCGTGCCGTTTTTCTTGGGATCGGCGCTCCAGAAAATTGGGAGGATCAACTTAAATAGATCCTACCAATTTTTTGGACTCTATTGGGTTACTTGGTTTCCAATGTTCAGTTCCGAAACTTTGCTTTCTTTCTGGGGAAATCATTGAATGTTCAAAAATGCAAAAAACCTGCCTACAAGCTGGAAGATCCAAACCAGCAGCTGCAGTCAAAGAAACATATAGGAAGGAACCTCTCCCACTCTCCCACATCTTGTTTGATATGTTTCCTTTTGGGGCAGGCATCAGAAGCCTCCTCTACCTACGAGCACTTGCAGCTTCTCACACGAGTACATCCAAGTCAAATCACCTGAAATCACCACACCTTGGTACACTTAGGTCGGATGTATAATACAAACACATTCTATATCCCTCCACTTCGGTGTTCCCTAAAATTAGGCCACCCCAAGCTATCATCCAACCTAGTGGTCATTTTCTGTGGGGATTTCCGAATGGTCTTGGGATACTACAATTTGAGCAGTGTTGAAAACCATGCTGAAAATCCGTTGTACTGGATAGTTACACTGTGGATGCCAATCATCCATAGTGATAAAATCAATATTTTGTTGTAGAAACATAATTAACCACCCTAAAGTTAGGTTTTGATCCTAAAATTAGGGGTACCCCCAGTTAAGGTCCAACCCATGTATTTTTTTTCATGCAGTTTTCCCAATGGTTTTGGGATACCCTCCATGGTGCACCTGCGGATCCTTCCGCGCCAGGGCCGTCAAGAGCAGCTGCGCGTTGTGCCGCAAAGATCGGTCGAAGAGGGACGTCATGGCGACGGCGCCCAATGCCGCCGGGTTGCCTCGGCTGCAAAACGCCAAAAGGTGTCCGTTGACCCTTGGGGAGACCATGGGACATTGGGGGACAATGGTTTTTTCGAACCATGGGTATGGTGACAATGGCTTACCATACATATGTATATATATATATATATTGCCATATAGTTTGGTTTATCAGATTGTCAACTATGGGTGACAATGCGAATCGTGACCAGTATTCTTCCTGGGATACCTAGGGAAAACTGTGGAAAGCTAGATGAATGACTTGGGAAGTGAAAAGACACTGGTCGTGCAAAAAGCAGGTTGGGGAAACTTGGTATTTGAAACAGTTTTGCCGACCAGTTGGTACATAGACTGATCGTGTCACTTTAGGTTTTGTTATTTTCAAGGTGGATTATCGGGGGTATCATGTCATAATGAAAAAACACGGGCCAACGTTGGACACGGTATCTTTCTGTAATGGCTGACACTTTGCTTTTTGGCTCTGATCTTTGGACCCAAGCCCAACGGCATGGAGTTTCTTTGTCACTGGAAATGGAGTGTCTTGAATTTGAACTAATGGCGCAACAGAACCAAACAAGTCTGATTGTCCCTGCCAGAATTGCTCAACCCGAGACAACCTCCACTTTCATCTCCAAGTGTTTCCGCAGTCCCTTGCAGTTTCAAGTAGCCTCCTCATCCACACCATCCACATCATCCATCATCATCCAAATCCACTGCCAAATCACCCACATCCACATCAACATCACCACCGTCATCGTCATCACCAACTTCATCGTCATCATCATAATAATAATAATAATCATCATCATCATCATCACCATCATCATCCTCATCATCATCATCACCATCATCATCATCATCATCATCGTCATCATCATCATCATCCTCCTCCTCGTCGTCGTCGTTGCCATTTCCATCTAGCACTAACATAAAAACACAAAATTGTATAATGGTTGCTATGTGACTTTTGGTTACAATCAACAACGATGATTACATGTATGACAAGTACGAGAACGGTAGCTCTAACTAGATTTGTCATGATGATCAGGGTGCGCCGGCCTTCCCGACAAAACGCAGAACGGAGCGGGAACGGAACGGAACAGAACGCGCGAAACGGAGGTTGGATTCTCGTTCTTCACTTGGCTCAGGTCCATGGTTCCTTCGGCTGAATCTTGAGTTTTTGGTGGTTATATTCTCGCTCCTCATACGCACAAGTTCCAACAACCAAAATAGATACTTTGGTTTGTAGTTGAGCTTTGGGGGGTTGGATTCTCAGGGTGCGGGTCGGATCGGGGTCGTTGGATCGGAATCTAGATGGGTCGGATGGGCGCCCCTGGATCAGAATCTTTATGCGTTGGATCGGGACGGTTTAATATAGATGGCCACCTTGCACGCGGACTATCACCGACCATCCCGGCCATTCCGACCGTCCCTAAGAAACCCTAGAGAAATCTTAAAGAGGCCCTAAAGAAACCCTAAAGAAACCCTCATCCCGACCATTCCCGACCATCCCGATTTATCCACGATGTTGATCCAGGACCGTCTTTGACGCTGATTCTGCGACGCTGATCCGAACCTTTGGATGTTGATTCAGGACGCTGCTCAGGGACGCTGATCCGACTCGATGGTTTCTGATACGGAATTTTCTTTGGATTCTCGCTCTTCACTAGGATCAAGCTCCAATCTCCCAAATGCTAGATTGGGGAGCTACTTTGTTGGCAAGGAAAGAAAATCATCAAACCATCAGGAGTTGGAAGTCATGCAGCGCCAGCTGCAGGGGGATGATGCTTTCCAGTTTCCATCGTGAGCTGATCAAGTTTCATTTTGACAGCAAGACCTTGACGTCCACCCAAGGAACAGAGACTGCCTTGAAGGTATCACACCGCTAGGAACGAATAATTAAAGGGCAGCTGCTCATCCAAAACAATCCGAAGAAATCAGGTACCTCATACTATCTCAAAACAGGTAACGCACAGCATCCATGGGTATCATACTGGCCTGCTTGTTGGGCCGAACCTACTCAAGTCTTACCTACAACAGCACACTCTCTCAAACTAGCACCAAGCCCAGCCTGCAGCTGCCTGTGCTGGGCTGGTCTGGACCTGGATGGCATGCTTCAAGCGGCTGCCTTCATTCCTCCTGCTCACCACAGCTCTGTCGAGGTTCCGGGAGGTCTGCTGATTATTTCCTTCTTCGTCTGAGTCAGGCAATTGTTCATCGGCAAAGTCTGCCAGGGAAAATGAAATCCTCGGACAGGATAACGGCCGCCCCATCCGATGTCTTGCCTAAATGCTGCAGTCGTGACAGTCGTGACAACCTCATCCGGAGCCATGTTGGTTGGACCAAGGACACGTGGCCTCCGAGGTGTTCCCGAATCAGAGAAACCAGACCTTGGCAGAAAAAAGTTATGTGGATTTGTTGAACCGCAATGCTTGGCCGAAATTCATGTCTACTAATTTGAAATCATACTCCAGATGGGAAACACTACCAACCAGTGCATTTGTTGGGAGAAGGACCATGGCCTATGCGTGGGAAAGCGCATCTGACTTTGGTTCTTCAAACACTACCCAGTAGACCGTCCTAGGCAAAAAGGTACAATAGATAGATGTTTATCTATTAGACAAAATTTTGTATATAAGATATGTTTAAAGATATCTATGTTTGGCAAACTATTTTGTAAATGGATTAGTTTAGATGGGATACGAACAACAAAATAGACAAAAATCAGATATTATCAAAATAGAAAACTAAAATAATCAAAAAAATGCCGAAATAGATATCTGATATCTATTTTTGACCCTTAAACTTCGAAGGAACTTCTGGGCCGTCTTTGGGTTGTCATTTGAAACTCAGGAAGTTTGACATCACAATTTTTTGAGAAACGCAGGAAATAATAACACAGGAAACATAAACTACTGATAAACTACTGACAAGCTTCGAAGTCAAGCTTCGAACAAACTACTAGGAAACAACTGGCAAACTTCGAAGTTATCTGCATGGTCCATTTCGGGCATCGAACTTTTATATTTCTGTTCATGTTTGGGGTGCAAAAAAATGTCTAATAGATTTTGTTGTCTATTAGATAACTTTCAAATTGCCGAAATAGACAGACGCAGTGGAGACGTCGCATGCATGAGGAGCTTCTGCAGCAAGAAAGGCTTCTGAGAATCAGTCATCGGCTCCACTGCACATTGCGCTGGCGAATCTTTCGGCACCTGGAAAGTCCACATTTTCTTTGCCGAAAATGATGACATCTGACGAGAGACCCAGTCATGAACAGCACTGAACGAAATCCGGCGGCGGGTGCGGATATGAACCTGGGAATTGTGAAGCGTCACCTCATCCGCAAAGCGAATTTGGCCTTGGCCTTGGCCTTGCACCTTCTGAAGCAAATGGTTGAATATTGGATCCAGGAGCGTCTCATCCTTGACGGCGATTGCCCAATCATTGCCCACTCTGTTCCGAATCACCGGCATACCAGGTCATCGCAACAAGCACTGGCTACATGTTTCCCCCTGTGTGTGTGTGCGTGTGCGTATCTTGTGTTTCTGCACATGTGTTTGCGCGCATCCATGCATGGGCTAGATGTGAACATGTCGGTGAGGATGTCGTGCATGTGTGGGTGTGTGGGTGTTTGCGTGTGTGCGTGTGTTGTATGTGTGTGTGCGTTTGTGTCAGTATAGGTGCATGTGTCTGAATGTGTGCATACCTCTGCCTAGGTGTGTGTGTGTGCGCGCGCATGTGTGCTTGATCGTATACACTGATGAAATGTCAGATGCTGTAGAACTCTTGCTCTGAAAACTCCAGCAGAAAAATCTTCCTGAATTTCTTCTCATGCCTGGAACACTTTTGAGCCATCAATTGGAACCGTTTCTTGGACATGCAAGCTGGTGAAATATATGCAACATGCCACAGGGTCACAAAGAACGCCAAAAGTATTGAACCTTCAAGCTTTGCAGCTCTGAAATTCATGGGTGTTTTGAAGAGACTAGCTGACGGCTTTTTCCTGTCACAGCACAGCTTTAGACCAAAAATCTCGAAAGTTGGGTAAAGTATAGAAAAGGGGCTGCGAATGCTATGATAGTGAAATCGGGCACGAGCGATTCATGGTGAAATGCCACAACTCCGCCCGGACCCTGCATTTTTTCACTAACAACTGGAAAACATGGACTATGCCTGCAACATCTGCAGGCAAAAACTATACACGTAATTACACGTATCTATCCTTATCCTTTGGCGTTGCCAGGAACTATTATTGTTGTTTTGCAGCGGCAGATGTTGCCTGCTACCAACAGGTATACCTTTAGGCAACAGTGTCTGTTTTGGACAAGTTCCTTTGGTGTCCAAATTGTTTCTTTCTGACCCCCGCTGATTTTTGCACATATTTGATCCTGGTGTGAGCTGTTTTTTGCTTTGGTTGGTTTCTTTGGGTTTTCACATATTTTTCTTTCTGACACTTGTCTTTCGCACATTTTCTCTTGGCCTAAGCGGAGTTTGTCACCCAAGTTCTTGATAAAATGGAGCAAATGGATGGGTGATTCGGGTGATTCAATGGAGTCTCTTCATAACCCTGTCAAAGTGAATATTGAACTGAAACTGTTGGTTGACAAATATCCTAATTTTTTTTACATAATTACCTTATACATTTCCTTGATTTGTGAAAGTTAACATTGCGTCCGACCTGGAAATGCGGGAATGTTTCACGATCAACCCTAGGCCCTAGGTACGGAGGGTGGCCCGCAACCATCCCCCTGAATAGTTTCAAACATATTTGGAAGACCTGGCAATCAAATAACTACCATTCATTTTGGAACTGAAAGGCTGCCGAAATAATTCTTTGAAAATGGTTTCTTCGACAAAAAGTCGACCAGAAGAAATTTGAAGGGTCATCACTCCCCAAAATAATTAGGAAGTACACCTGAATGTTCGGCTTCAAATATTACTTCAAAGGGTCTTGGGTCCAGAAAACAAAAACACGAACGAAACAAACAATATAGTTCCAAATAAGTTCCCAGGGTAGCAGCAGCCACTTCAGCACCGCTAAATTGCTGTTCATCTGCCATGCTAGTCATCAGGTGATGATGATAATTTTAATGGTCTGATTGATTTTTCATGATAATGAAGACTGTGATTTGGTTTATGGGGAGCCAACAGGTTCAATCCCCAACATCACTGCTATTGCTCTAGCTGCAGCTTTGGAAAGTTCTTTTTTGGTCTCCACCTGAAATACAAATAAATAAATTGCACCTTCAAGTTGCCATATTATCAACAGACTTGAACGCAGCAGAACGGAACTGAACTGGCACAACAAAACGGAACGGAATGGAACCGGCATACCCTGATGATTTATACCATATTATTATAATTGTTGTTATTATTGTTGTTATTACTATTGTGATTATTGCTATTGTTATTATTATTGTTATTATTATTGTTATATTATTATTGTTGTTATTATATCATTCTCATATATACATAATCATCATAATGATCATCCTACTATATTGTATTTCATTTTTGTAATAAGAAAAATAAAAGTAAAGTAAACCCATCCTAAACACCATCTCCCCACCCAGCCATTGCCGCCAGGGTCACCTCCCAGCCCCGCGCGGTGCAAGGCGCGCGCCGCCGTCACCGCCATGCGCCGCAGCGCCACGTCCCCGGGCTCTGCGCGGCGGTGCAGCCCGTGCCGCGCGAAGCGCAGCACGGCCGGCAGGTGACGGGTCAACTTGGAGAGCACCGCGGTGCAGCCGTCCTTCCCTGGTGGTTTTGATGTTTTGGTGCTGCTGTCTGCTGAATGAAGCGGATCGGTGTTTTTGGTCAAAAATGGTATTCACATGAATTCACTGGGGTTTCACCATCAAAATGTGGATTTGGAGGTGAGTTCTGTTTTTTTGTCCAGGAGTTGCATGTTCCCCAGAGATCTTGGGATGAAGAAATATATGCGACTGCAACTGTTTGTAGAAATATAAATATGCTGAGGTCATTGTATCAGATAAAAAGCTGGACCGAATCTCATGTCAATGATTTAACTGGAGCTTCCACACATTCTATGGTAGATTTACAGAGTACTGGCAGGCTCACGCTTTAGCTCGAGCTATTGGCATCTTTGATTCATCCGGGATCATCTGGGTAAATTATGGTAAATTAAAGTAATTCACTAACCTGAATTCCCACCAACGAAATTATTATAATGTTACAACCGAAATAATTCACTAACCAATTTACCCACTAACATAAAATCATTATACAACCTGAAATATAAGGCTGCTATAGTGTAGGATAATTCCCACTAACGATCGTTCCAGTGAGGGAGAACAGTGAGGTCCTCGGAATTTACCCCGATTAATGGATGTTTCCCCATATATTATTGACCATTAATGGTTTATATCATTGGAATATAATTCTTATATACTCTTTTACATATATCATTTGATGTTAGAATTATAATGGGAATATTATGGGAATTATAGTTCTACCGGGTCCTTCTTCGGATTCACGGCTCAGGTGGTCGCACAAGGAGGCCAGGACTTCCAGGGAACGCTCCGCGAGAAGGTCTTGGCCTCGAAGTGCGATGGAAAGGTGCGAACGGATGAGTGTATTTAAAGATAGGAATGATGGATGGTCAATATATGTCAATCTCACATGCGTATGGCATTATGACGTATAAGTGTGGTATTAATATAAATATGTATAAATATATAGTTATAGAAGGGATGATGATAATGATATGAAGCTAGGATTGATCGGGTTCATGAATCGAATCATCCAAGGAGAGTTCAACCATACCATGGGCCGACAACAGATATGAATAGGTGGGAATTGAACGTAGGTTGAACCGGCCACAATTGGTGGCAACCAGGAGTTATCCACTTCGGAACTGGATAGGGTGCCGCAGGGTCAACAAAATAGACGTTGAATGAAATTGACACAACCAGCAAAAAGGAGACTATGCCTGGTTGCCAACTACTGATTGGCGCCGTGGGTCTTTTGGGACCATGGAAATCCCAGAGCTTCTGGGTCTCCAAATGATTAGTTCAGCGAAGGCATGAATCAAAACCTCTGGAATATCATCGAACGCCCTGGTGAATACGAAAATAGCTAGTGTTTATGGATGTTCATCCCCCTAAGTATCGTGTTCAAAATGTTGCTTGTTCAAATCAATGTGTTTCAGGTCTGCTTCGCTATGATGGTTGAGCTTGGAATGAATGAGGAGCCATCAGCAATTGCTGGTACTTGGCCTTGGGTATTGCGGCTGTAACTTGCATGCCGGAAAGCAAAACCTGCAGACTCGTTGTTATAGAGTTGTTGATTCTCTTCCAATACCCGTGAGAAATCCAAACATGTGCTGCAGATTCGACTAAAACAAAACGTAGAACATCTAAACTGGTGGCTACTAGGTACCTGGGTTTCCATCATGCCAGAAAGGTTTTGCCAAAGACCCCAGATGCTGAAAATATAGGGTTCCTTATCACCCCCTTCATTTGCCAAAACCTGTTGCATATCAAATCCTACAGAATCTTATCAGATATGTCTTATCAATTGACTGTTACCAAATTTCAAATTCTACATCTCAACTTCACATTATCATCATGATCACCCGCTTGGGGGTTTTCCCCAGTCGTTTATGAACGGGACAACGATTCAGGGCTCTCCACACCCGTTCGCCACAGCCCGGCCGAACCTGTGGCACCGAGGCCGCTGGAGATCACTTTGTCAAAGTCCTCGGATCCCACCTGTCGCTGGGAAAAATCATTTGTGTACGTAATGCTATACCGTACATGCGTATACTATACACAATAATATTCTATAATTAAACGACATTACATTGAATCTCTCCGTGGAAGTGTGGCAGATGGACTGCCACCACTACTAAAAGTGCCGAAGCTAAGCTGCTGAGACACATTCAAATACCAGTAGTATCGCACAAGGAGGTGGCGGAAGTTTCAAATATAGGAGAGGTTGGTTGTTGTGAATCACGGATGGCAGGGCGAATCCACTGATGGACCGAAAGGTGGTTGGATGTAGTGTGGTGTAGTGCCTTTGTAGTTGCAGTTGTAGTGTAGAGTAGTGGAGCTGTAGCTGTAATGAAATGTAATTAGTGTAGTGTAGTTGCAGCTGCTGTTGCAGTTGTAGTTGTGGTGTGGTGTAATTAGTGTAGTGTAATGTACTGTAGAGTCATGTACTGTAGTGTGGTATAGTGTAGTGTAGTCTAGTGTAGTGTACCGTAAAGTAGTGTAAAGTAGTGTAGTTGTAGTTGTAGTGTAGCGTAGCGCAGTGTAATGTAATGGTAGTTGCAGTTGTAGTGGTAGCGCAATGTATGTTAATTAGTATAGTATAGTGTAGTGTTGTGTAACGTAGTGTAGTTGTAATTGTAGTTGTAGTAGTGGCAGCAGCAGCAGGAGGAGGAGGAGCAGCAGCAGTAGTAGTAGCAGCAGCAGCACATCATCATCATCATCATCATCACCATACCTGACTCTACTGGACATTGCACTCAAACCAGCAGCAACACAGTGACGCTTCAGGTTCAGAAAAGCATCATCACATTGAACTGAAAATGATTTGCAACACATTT
>Ga0126342_10007991_pt1 | contig 18913 bp, 14 predicted proteins | sample Cyp1metagenome_FD_92528 | JGI IMG/M metagenome (GOLD analysis project Ga0126342, IMG submission 92528) | Coral microbial communities from Lord Howe Island, Old Settlement Bay, Australia - Cyphastrea 1 metagenome | ecosystem: Host-associated > Invertebrates > Cnidaria > Coral ... | reverse complement strand
TGTATGTATGTATGTATGTATGTATGTATGTATGTATGTATGTATGTATGTATGTATGTATGTATGTATGTATGGTAATGTAATGTAATGTAATGTAATGTATGGTAATGTAATGTAATGTAATGTAATGTAATGTAATGTAATGTAATGTATGTATGTAATGTATGTATGTATGTATGTATGTATGTATGTATGTATGTATGTATATATATGTATGTATGTATGTATGTATGTATATATATATATACACACTCACACATTCATATACACATGTAAACATGTCCATACTAATTTTGTTGAAGTCTAGAGAAATTCATATTTTCCACTGTCACCAAGGACTGCATGGGGAGCCAATGTCCACAACCATCCACCAGTGCCGGAGTTGCTCAGCAGGATTGGCGGCAAATTGTGGAGTCGAAGTGCATGGATTCTGGTGAGAAAGTATCATCAAATGGTGGCAGTTGTATATCCATCAATGATGAACTATGTATACACGGATATGTATATGTAATATATATATATACATATGATCATATATGTATACATATATATATATATATATTATCCTAATAATAATGATTAATGATAATAAAACAATCAAACCATCACTTCTATGATTGTTTGAAGACGGAAAACATTTTTTTCTCCGCATGGCTTTCCAGGGATGGATCCATCATGGAGGTTCCTTAGCATCTCAGACATCAACATCATACTATCACTATAGTATCTATTATTGTTCTTACTAATGTGATAAACATGATGATCATCATTATCATCATTGTGTTCATGTTCATTATTATCATTATTATCAATCATTATTATCATTACTATCATTATCATTATTATCATTATTATAATTATTATCATTACTATCATTATTATCATCATTATTATCATTACTATCATTCTCATTATTATCATGTTTTTTAAACAACTGAAAACTAAAAACATTATTATTGTTGTTTTTCCTATTATATATATGTATATATTAATATTATTATTATCATGATATCATCATTTCCAATGCCCGCTGGTGCTTCCGAGGTTCGGAAGCAGCGCGTCCGTGGAGGAGATCGGAGTCTTCAGTGCCATGGCCGGTGGGCCATGACTTACTGGTGCTAAACGTAGGGAATGGATGGGTTGCTGGGGGTTGCTGGGGGTTGCTGGGATGATTACTAGTGATGACTGGGATCATTCCCTCATTCCCTGCTAAGCACCAGTAAGAAATGTTAAGACTCTGGTACAAACATATTCGCAGACCCTTTTTGTTTTCCTCAGGGTATCTAAGATTCGACATGTATTGAATGCACACAGAAATTGCAGGCAGATGTTTCCCCATAATTCTGGTTGTTTGGGTTGTTTGGTTGGAGCATTTCATTTATGGCTTTGTCGACCCACTCAAATCATTTGTTCGGGATGTCCGCCATTGTTGGACGGGGGGACATACCGGGCTTCCCAAATTTGCTCCAACCTATCCGGATGGTTCATGATAGCCACTAGGGGTAGTAGTTTTGTACCTGCGGGGTTGGGAGCTCTTGAAGGGATGGTCTGCAGTCTTCCATAAATGTGTTTCGGTTGGTGGTGTGAAATGTTGTGATGAATCCCGTGAGAGACCCTGATTGGTAGGGTTTATAGATGTTTCGACACAGAGTTGAGTCGCATTTAGCATGTTGAAGTTGGTTGCCTTTAAAAACAGTATGAATATTTTTAATGCCCTTGCAAGTGAACAACATTGAACAACTTTGAAGCTGAGCTAAAACTCAAACGTTTCCAGTATAACAAGCATTGTGACCATCAAAGATCAAACTATCGAAGGTGGCTGGATATCCTGCAGAATCCACACACTCTCAGGTCGACGTGTTTCCACTGGTCGCTGATGTGTTATTGACATTATTTCAACTTGGTAGTTGCTTGATTGGTTTTTGAATGTTTTTGATTTGTATCCCAAGACTCTTGGTTTCCAAGCTATCATGAATGGGTTGTGTATATATATATATATTATATACTGTATATATTTTTATGTGTGTGTTAATGTGTATGATATTTTGTCTGAAATACAGCAAGCACAACTTCGACTTGGATTTCCTCGGATCTGTCATCCACAACAGCGGCGAGTCGGCGAGTCGGCGACTGCAGAGTCCACTTGGAGCCCACCTACCATATTGGCGGATGCTATGCTAAGATATGCTAAGTCTTCAGAACTTCAGGATCTATTCATCATAAGTATGCGTATGATTTACGAAGATATGTTGCTGTTTTGATTGATGGTAAAATATTGTTTGTGAATGTTTAGTGCTTAAACCTTAGTGATGACAAACTCTGTGGTAGTTTTTCCTTGTTTTGTTTGACACCAAGAAAACAATACCACTCAATTTGTTGCTCCAAGCAACTGCAGGTCTTTGCCATCCACCACTCTGCAAAGCTCATGTGACTTGGACGTTGGAGCTTGATACAGGCTGCAAGTTGCAGATCGGTTAAGACTGTCACATAGACATAACAAACAAAAATATGGAATATTTTGTATTGCTGCAATTTTAAACTACTTCTGCTAGATTTGATCAATCAATCATTTATTCGTTGAGCAGTCAATGGAATTACATCTATGATCAGATATCTATATATATATAAATGATTATATATGTTCATATATACATATATGATAGTAATTATATATATATATTACCATACATTATTTTATATCATATATATATAGATCATGTATATATATATATAGACTATATGTATATATGTGAACATTGGTTTCGCCACACGTCAGGAGGTGATCCAATTGGCTTGGCATTACTTGACCAACGTCCTGATGCAGAGCCAGCGCCTGCGCCCCAACTGGGCCATGGATAACTGCCCTGGGCCACCGCCCAACGCCAAGACGCTTGGAACGGCGACCGGATGGTGGAGACGTTGCTGTGGATTTTGTTGGGAAACTAAGATAGATGTGAAAAATCAGCAAACATGTATTATTTTTTTCATTTCGCGTTACTGTGCAGTCTGCACTTGGTCATGCGAAAGTGCCAGAACAGGCGAAAACCAAGCCTCAATCATGACTACACAACGGGTCGATAAAGGTCCGGTTGGACGATATCACACCCAACAAAATCCACATGATTGAAAGGCTCAAGCTCCTGGGGCAGCCCTGCTGAAACGCGGACACCAGCATACACCTTCGCAGCCTGGGTCAAAATCGCATCAGCCAAGGCTCTGTTCAGCCCTTCAGGATAAATCTTGCAACGGGCTGTTCGGAAGGTGGTCCCATCTTCCTCAAACCCTTTTAATTGAGCATGGGCATGAGCGCCATGCGGGCACCGTCCACATCGGCCCTGAGCAAAAACGATCCTACGAAACCGCGGCAGCCTCAGGTGAAGGATCGAGGTGGGCTTGACCGCTGCTGCACCAAAGACGCACTGGCCGAAGGAGGTCACTCCGCAGCAAGCCAAAAGGCGCAACGATCGGATCGCCGGGTGAGCCCAAATGCTCGCTGGCTCCTTCGATCGAAGCCACGTAGGGAACTGAGGATGCTCGCAAAAGCCGCAGCCTCCACACTTAGCCAATAGCAGCAGCTGGTCCATCAAGAACAGGAAGAGCCGGGTGCCCACAATCACCTGCTGCCATTCTCGAAAACGTAGCGCAGGAAGGCCATCAGGAAAGGACGCGCTCCGCAAAACTCGAGGACCACCTTCTTGAAAACGAGCAGCAGTGAACGTTTCACAAGGTGGACCGCCGCCAGCACCTATCACCTGCCCTTTGGCAATTTGGTGTTGCCAAAATCCATGAGCGGCAGGTGTGACCAAATTGCCTTGTTCCTTTTGAAGACATAAGTCAACCGAAATGACATGAAGCTCAAGGCCTGGGGCAAGCTGCTGGTGCTGGAGATGCGCATGCAAATCGCCCTCACGGCGAAAGCCAAGCATACTGATGTGCAAGTCCTCCAAGGTCATAACGTCCATCGCCTTCTGGGAAACCCGCCGGCACGTTCATGACAAAGGCCGGGAAGTCCTCTGCAAACACCTGGACCTGCGGTGAATCAGAAACAGGACCATCTCGACGCCCTTGAAGAAGTGTGGCAGCCTCACTGGCACCAGAAGAACGTTGCATGTACTTCTGAAACATCTCATGCGCAGCGGCGGAATGAGGAGGAGGCAGACGCGGCCCAAGCAACTTCCGCATAGGGTGCAATGCCTTCGTAGCGCCCCATCCATCTGCTTTCATAGGAGCATTGTCTTGCTGTTCTTGTGCATCAAGCTATGCCAAATGGTCATCATCAACCGGCGGAAAGCAATGCTGCAGTGTCTCCAGACAAAGAGTCGCATCACGTAGGTGCTCAGCCAGTCTGCTTCGGTTGTGGTAACATCGGCAACAAGCCTGGCAGGTATCGCCAACTGCGTACAACTTGACCAGGCGACGGTAACCATGAACTCGAGCTGAATGTGTAGCGAGCGCCCTGCGTGAACCAAACCACTTGTCGCATTGATCGCACGTCCAGCGTTCAGCACACGGCAAAGGTCGAGCAGGAAGAACTCCACCAGCTTCGGTAAAGGCAGTGTCGAAGCGCTTTTGCCAGGTGACGGATTCCGCTGTGGCCTGTCTAAATCGTCGACACGCAGCCCCGGCTGCCTTGACGCGTCCAAACCAGTTGGCGTCAAGACTGACAATTGGCAACCAACTGGCTAGATTGTTGTCCGCAGGCAATCCAATGTGGTCCGAGTAAAAACGACGAAACCAGTCGAACGAGCGCTCACAAGCATTGATCCACGAGTCCTCTTTGTCCTTGGTCTCCATCAAGAGCTGCCATAGCACATTGGGAGCAACTTGAACCAACCTGCGCAGATAGCGCAGCCGCGCCATGTGCAAACGGTCGGCGGGAGGCAGGATGTGCAACAGGCCACACAAAGTCTCCACGTCTAACAGCAAAGGCGAGACACCAAAAGAATGACCTCGGGCAAACAATCCGAGCGGCTTCCTGATGGAGTTCTGCCACGCATGGACCATCGTGTCTGTCACCGGAGCCCAAACATGGCAGTTGTACATAAGCCTGGACATAGACAAGGATTCAAACGCGGTCATCTTGGCCTTAATGGAGACATAGGATTTGGCATAGAGCGACCGATGCAAGGCGCCCCAACTCTGTCTCGCAGCTGTGCCGCGCGCCACCACTTCTTTGGAGCTCTTAGCCCCCTGCTGGAGCCATGTGCCAAGGTGCTTATAGCAGTGGACAACCCGAAGCTGAAATTGCTGTGAGTCTTGCTCCCAGATCAATCGCTGCGAAGACTCCTGCAATTGGACCTTGGCAGCAGCCGAGCCCTTTCCAACCAGATGAAGAATCACCTCAGTTTTGCCAGGAGCGACATTGAGAAGAAGTCCACGACCTTTGGCTGCTGCGTCCATCGCCCCAACGGCCGCCTTCACGATGTCCTGGACACGATGCAGCGTAGAAGAATGAATGGCCATCGCGCAGTCATCCACAAAAGCAAGGTCAATGATGGCTTCCGGAGGAACTCCATCGGGATGCAGGAGATCAGCACAAGCCTGTGGACTCCCAGCCCAAAACACACCAGTGGCCTTGTGAATAAGGTTGCGCGCATCCCGCAAAATCAGACTCATGACCATGTTGTAAAGGAGATCTCCCAAAGGGTCACCTGGCCTGGTCCCACGATGCGTGCGGCATGGAGCGTCAAGCCCCCGGATAAAGAAGTGAGTATTGGTCAAAGCATCCTTCAAAAGCCGCCGAAAATGATCACTAACACCTGCGGTAGCATCATCCGTGCTGGTCACCTCTAGCATGTGATCAATGTCGGCGCTGCTCACTCGAAGGCGATGGAGTGCAGCGACCAAAGAGGAAGGGTACTCTTCATCAGGAAACAAAGCTTGCCGCAGGACACTGTAGAATGCTGATCTGATATCGAAGAATAAATGGGCGTAGGGTTTGCGAGTGCAAGTAGCCCAATGTCCATGCGCTTGAAGGATGTGGTGGGCCAAGTCGGCACCGCGCTTGCGTCGCCCTCCAAGCTGCAACGAGGAAATTCCCTGTTCCCAGATCTCCACAAGGTGCGCCCGCAGAGCCATGTGGTAGAGCTTCGCCGTAAAGTTGCTGATGAAGATACTTCGATAACCCAATGGATCTGCTGCATCTGCTTTACCTTTGGACAGTGGTACAAGCAGGCCACCTTTCCACTCCAGTGGCTCCTTGCAGTGAGCAACTGCCTTTGTGGTCAACGCACACAATTGCACACAAAGTGTACCAGCGCCAACTTTGAGCACTTCAGTGGGGATCTGATTCAGCCCAGGTGTCTTTCCACGTTTGAGCTTGCGCAAAAAGCTCTGTAGGATCCAAGGGGATGGAAATAGTGCTTGTTGTTGGACATCAAGAGGAGGCCCTAGGCCTGGGCGATCCAATTGTTGGAGCGCAGACCAAGACATCTGTGTCCCTGCCTCAATCTCGCCAAACTGTTTCATCCACACTTGCTGCTGCTCTGTAAAGGAGGTGGCAATATCACCATCCGGCTTTCGCAGTTCAGGGAGAGGACGAACCACAGTAGCCCTTTTTGGTTTCCTGGATCCAAGGCGAGCCAAGATTGTGTGCACCGCACGGAGGTCATGAATTTCACCAGCTGCTTGAAGTTCAACGAGAATTTGGTCATAATGAACCTGTAGGTCTTGATACACTTGAGCTTTCACCATCTTCTCAATGGCTCGGAGCTCAGTCTTGTAGAGCTCGTCGTGCATCAAACCCCAGCGGCGACCGCAGTCAAGAACATGACGCTTGAATGCGATGTTGGCAAGCGTTGCAGGGCGAAGCTGAGGACGACGACGCTTGGGGCGGTGTTCTTCGAAGAACTGTCGAGCAAGCTGCAAGACATTGGACTCGTAGAGCCGACAGTGCTCATCAACATTGACATCCCACGTAGGCAATGGGAGTGTCGCCAGGGCAGATTGGAACTCCTGGGCAACAGCAGGATCACGTAGCCGATCTCTGTCCCAGTAAATTTTGCTCTTCGAAGAGGTGGTCAACGTCACCTCACCAGCGACATGAGCCATGACAGGAAGATGATCCTCATGCTCAAAGGTTGAGTCATGATCCACGAGCACCGTGGTCGATCGCACCATGGAACGAGCCGCTTGAGACACTAAGATATAGTCACGTCGCAAAGTGCTCCCTGTGGAATGTGTCCATGTAGTTGACGACCCACGATGAAACGCCTCAAATGTGGATGGCACCATGAGTTGATGTGTATGGAGAAACTCCTCAAAAACATGGCCCTGTGCATTCATGGGTTCTGAATGATGCATGCCGAACAAGTCGGTCGCCGTGGAAGCCAATGGAGCATTCGCGTCAACCAGATACCAAGCCAATGCATCAGCGACGTGTTTGGAGACGCGCGTTGATGTCTCAGTCCACCAGGTCTGAATGTCATCAATGGGTCGATGTCCAGAGCCCTTCGTTTTGGACAAGCAAGGCGCGTGCAGGACCACAACAACGAAGGAGAGGCCTGGGTGCTCAAACTTGACCATCAATCGACGTGGGTCACCGTGGGTGACGACAGTATGAAAACTGCTGAGGCCAATACTGCAACCAGAAGCTGTAGTAGCGAAGGGGAGGCTGCGATGACACCAAAGTTCGCACCCAAATCTTGCGGCTGCCGGGCCAACATGACCAGAGGACCAAATATGGTAATGCTCGGACTCAAAGACCCCTTTTGGCGTACGGGCTTCTTGCACCCCAACTAAATGGATCTTTCTCGCATGCCATTGTGCATCTAGGCGCTGAGTACGAGCTCCAACACGGCGGCCAAACTCTTTTGTGGGTTCCTGGACATCCAACGCCAAGACATTCGCCGTGGCCATCTGTATGTCAATCAGCGCAGAGCCAGGAGCATCAGAGTGTAATCCTAGCGGAGAAGACACCGAAGTGGCCGCACGCCGTAATGAATGAGGAAACTGCATCACCTGGCCATCACAAAGTGGAGGAAAGGCATGGAGCAGCGACGTAGGGCAAGTCTGCATCCAAGACCACTGAGCGTCAAACTTCTCCACAGCAAGTCGATGCAAAGGTTCCAACGCAAGGGCAATGCTTGGCGCTACATCAGCGGTGAGGGCAAACCGAGCTAACCGATCAGCAAGCTCATTCCATGGATGATTTTGGTGCCCTCGAACCTCCGCAATCTCAAGTCGAGGCCCGAGCCACGTGGAGAACGCACGAAGCAACGTAGCAAGCACCGGGTTCGAGGTGGTACAGCATTCAAACAAGGACACTGTGCGGCTCAGCCGTAGGTCAGGGCGAATCAAAACCTTGCCCGGTAGCTGCTGTGAATGCACAACCATTAAGGCAACCGCTAAAGCTTCAAACTCAGCTGCGATGTTGTCAAGGGATGTGGCACCAATCCAAAGTGGAGAATCCGAGCCAATCACAACTGGTCCTGATATTTGACCGTGGAAACGTGTGCCAGCATTCGTGACCTGAACGATGACGACACTCCATGCAGCTGCCGTAGCAGAAGTCGCGCCATCAACGTAAAGTTCCCAGTGAGCATCTGAATGCGGCTGCACTGCATCCTCGTTCTCAATCGCAAAGTATGACTCAAGCGGAACCTGAACGCCCTCAGGAAGGGGGAGAAACGGAAGCGGCGCCGAGGGAGTACATGTCGCTGCCCAATTGTCATCATGAAGCCAAACAAGCGCGGAGGTTTCGTCTCGAAATACGGGTTGATCTGGATCACCGTCAGGAACTAACGATGCAGCAAGCGAAATCACAACAGGTGAGTTCACCGTTGCTTGAACAGCAATGTCTGGTTGTTCCCGCTGGCCATCTACTAAGTGCTCCCACAGGGCAGTAATGACCAGTTGTAGCTTCTCAAATTGGGAAGTGATGACCGCATCAAACGGTTCAACTTTGTCTCCATTCCATTGATGAGAAGCCGGCCACGTGGAAGTCGCGCTTGTAGAGGATTGGAGTTTGGCACGTTTTTGAAGAAGCTCAACGATGTCCCCAACCTCCTCTTCGACAAGTACTTCTGGAACAGCAGGAAGTGAATCAGCTTGCTCAACCACGACTGTGAAGCACATGGCGTGGTGTACTGGAAAAAGATTGCCAGCTGTGAGCTCAACCTGTCCAAACCACGACTTGCAAATGGAAGTAGGGTCAATTGGTGGGCACTGAAACTCAGCAACTGCTTCACGCAATAGCGTCCAATGATCGATGGCATGAGGAAGCACTACACAGATATTGGAAGGAAACCAAGGATCAGAGTACTTGTCCATCACCGTGAGCAGGCAGGAGAATCGATCTGGTTGCGGTTGTTGCAGCAACACAACGTGAGCTTGCACAGGGTGATCATGTCCAACTGGACTGGGTGTGACAACATGAATCTGGAAGTCAACCTCGGGGACAAACCAATCATGCCAGACCTGTTGAATAGCGGCCACCCATGTCACCAAGTTTGGTGAAAGCTGCACAACTCGTCCCTCCTCAGACCAAGGGCGCCTCAAGTGATCAGAATACCACACTTCAACTGAGATCCCATCCGGAAAGTGCACGGCGTGGGTGCCAAAGAAGAAGTCCCACAGTTGCTGCAAGGTTCGCCATTGCGTGGGCCACGGTAAGGGAATGGGGCCAGCATCCTGCAGAAGCGCTTGCGGCGCCGGTTGATTTTCAAGTTGCGCAGACGAACAGGCAAGGTGTTGCTCTGCTACACGGTCACCAGGTTCCTCAGAGGGTACAGCAGCTGCACTTCGAGCTCTGGCCCAGCGCCGGGTAATCTGCATAAGTGAATTGGCTGTCGCAGGCATAATATTTCGTGGCACAAAAGAGTCTGCAGAACTGGAAGCACCTTCATGTCCCTCACAGCGTGGAGCACGCACATGGAGCTCAATGCTCCGAGCTGTGGGTAGATCATGCCGAATGAACTGTTGCATGGGAATGCTGCCAATCTGGGCCCGGCAAACATGGGCTTCACACACATGGTTGATCTCCAAGATGTCAATAATATCTTCCGTGCAAACCCATCTCGGGATCGACCGACCACATTGCAGAAGACGATCATCTCGAGGTCCATGAAAGAGCGCTGATAGGACCGCGGCCGTGCGTGCTTCACTGGGGTGCTGCTCAATCATGATATGGATCGTGTCAATGCGAAAGGAATCATGTGGAGGTTGTCCATGGACGATCGCAATGTGCGTGGTGGCTTGCGGCTGCAACCACTGCTGCCACGGCTCATAGAGATCTTGCAACCACAGATTGCGCAGCTCATCCAAACGCACAATTTTTGCTGCAGGGCACTGTTGATACGACTCATGATTAATAAACCAGGTCCAAACGTAAAGTACAGGCCCTTCCTCCTCAAACTCAATCAGCGCATGGTCACGGAAGTAGTCATCTAAATCACGAAACCATACGGCCTCATCAGGTTGTGGCTGTGCCGACAGGACAGGCGCCGGTGGAGCTGGAGAAGGGGCTGGAGCATCAACTTCAAGCCCCGGTGCCGGGCAAGGTCCTGCAGCAGGTGCAGCTACCGGAGCGTCTGAAGGTAGAGCTTGTGCTATCCTGATGGAGTGCAAAGTGTTGGTCTCATCAAGCGGAGGAGGCACAATCACTCTCAAATAAGCCCCATGCTGCATTCGAATGGGTCCAGGTCGTAGAATGGGCCATCCGCGTCCATTGTGTTGCACAAGACAACGATCATGCTGAAGACGACAGTATTGTTGAACGCCTGCAAAACCAAGGACATCCTCTCTGGTCACATGGAGGGGCACCCGAACAACACGACGCGCAGCAGCTGGCAGCGGTTGGAGCCCACCTGGGTTGCGAGCAAAATGCACCTCCACGTCCAAGATTACAAGCGCATCGGATGACGCCGCTGGCAAGTCCGTGATGGATTGGAGCACGAAAGAGAAGTCAGCAATTTGATCTCCAACCATCTGAGCTTGGACCGGGTGCGCTTGGAGAAGGCTAGCCGGAACAATGCCAAGATGTCGAGCTAGTTCTCGAAGCATAGGCACACCCGCCGCATTGTTCAAGAAGATATGCAGTGGAGCATGTCGCAGCCGATAAAAGTGGCAGTTGAACAGAGGTCCATGAGCCTCGATGTTGTGTCCATGAGGATCAGGGGGGGACTCGCCACTTGGACTCTCACCTCCGCCATCATCAGAGCCTTCATGTGTTGGACCAGGGTCAAAGTGATCTTCCGTAGGGCCAGTTGGTAATCCAAACGTTTGCACATCTTCCAGCGTGCTCGCTGCAGCTTCAGAGTTGCCAACGTGAATGTGAGGTTCGTGTGGGACCTGGATCATGAAGGAATTGCCAGGTCGCATGCGATGTTGGGGATCAGCATCAACAGAAATGGCCTCCCAACCATGAAAAATGTTGCATGCTCTGCCAGTCACAGGCGCACAATAATGATGTACATCTGCCGCATCAACAATATGATATCCACTAACCCATGTCGCAAAGGAGGCTGCAATGATGAAGGTTCGCTGACCATCCAAATCATCCAGAAAGTGCACTGAAACCAGGCCTGAAAATCTGGGGTGATGCAAGCCTTGCGACACGATCACGTCAAGGGCAACAAACTGGTCCGCATGGCCACGATATGGCATTGGCGTAGGCAGAGTGAAGGCCTTGGGAATGTCAACGTCAATGATGTCTGCCCAAACATTGACAATCTGTTGGATCCAATCAGCACGATCACCGCCAAGGTGGACCATACGCGGAATGGCACAATGCTGGTGCGTCTCATGATGAATGTACCATGTACGAATAAGCACAGCACCCTGAGCAAAATTGGCTGGTGTTGCCAGTGCTGGATCCATTTGTGCTAGCATATTGTCGGTGAAGTCCGGAAGATGGCCTGGCTGATGTCCAAATGGTCCATGAGCAGGACCTCCGGCTTCACCATCATCATCAGGGATGTGCGGCAAGTTCGCGTACTCATCCATGATTCGAAGCTGAAGAAAAGGCGGCTCGCCTGCACCACTGCGGGCAAAGGGCACTTGGAGCCCAAACATCGAGTGCCATGATGGAGGGTGACAAGGCGGCCGAAATTTCCGACGGATTTCATAAGGTTGATCTGTCCAATCATCAACAAGGTCCCAAGGCTTACATGGCCAACACCTCAATGCAAGATGCGGCACCGCCAAGAGCTGCAAATCCCCAATGCAGACTTCAATCAGCGGACGAAACCTCACCTTCTTGGTCTTTGCAACAGAAGGAGGAGCACTTGGAGCGAGTTGATGTTGTCGTAGAGAAGGCCGCAGGGAGTGACCAAACTCAAACGCCAGGGCTGCTGCAGAATCAATAGCCGACCATTCACTGACAAAATCTGGCTCGGCAATGATGGAATGGGTCCATTTGCGGACCAGTGGATGCCAATCACCTTGAAGACAAGGTAGAGCTCCAAGCCCTTGGTGGTCGTACTCGAAGGTCACGGGCCACCGGGCACACCAAAAGGCGGCGCATTTGGCGATGAGGCCATACCAGATGCACCCGGAACGGCGCCTGCAGGTGCTTCGACCGCAGGAGCGGGTGCGACTCGTGGACGCTTTGTCCGCTGTTCCTCCTGCACCAACTCTTCGGTCTGATGATGGAGGGCGGACATGGTCTCCACAAGGCTGGTAAGGCCTGACGCAATTCTTTCGGCTGCAGCCATCGGGACGTCTTTCAAGTCCTTGCACTCTTCGTCGTCGGAGATGGACTGCGCCGACTTGGCATCCACGGGCACCATGTTGGCCGCATCTATCTTGGCTGCATTCATGGTGTCCCTGGCTTGCACAAAGGCATCTTTTGCTTGCTGTATACGTTCTGTCAGCAGGGCCTCCTGTGATTGAAAATTTGCAGTATGCCCCTGCCACATCTTCAAGCTTTCGGCCAGAAAGTTTTTCCACTGGGAGTGAAGCATGGCACGTGCAGCGACTGCATCGTCGTAGACCTGTCGAGCATCGTCCATAGCGTTCACCGCCATGTGCATCGTCTTGCGATTGGCCTTGGCTTCTGTAACACAGACCTCCTTGAGATCCTCTTGAACATCGTCCGGTATCTCCATCCCTCTGTCCTGGTGCTTCTTGAGTTTCTGTGTCAAGGCACGCAATTTGATGGAGTCTTCCGAAGGGGCAGGAAGGACCGGTGCGACTGGTGCATTGGCAATGACCGTCGCTGGCATCTGCATGGTTGGAGCCGGCAACGAAGTAGCTGTCAACGGTGGAATTGGAGGCGGCGGCAAAGGTGGTTGAGCAGCACCAGATTGGGCAGGGTACTGGTCCTGTCCTTGCTTTCGCGCCTTTTTCCCACGCCGTGACTTGCGTCGATTGCCTTGACCTTGCTGACGATGTCGAGGGCTTTGTGATCGTCCTTGATGTGCAGGATGAGATTGAATCCAGGGCTCCTGGGGCCACTGCCAAGCCTGAGAGTAGGCCTCTGTCTGACCCTGCTGATGCCTCCTTGGTGAGGTCGGAGCTTGCTGGTCCACTGCAGGAGTACCGTAAGACCACGATGTCCTGCAGTCCGGACAATTCCAGGCATTCTTCCTGTTCTTCCTTCCGCACGGGCAATACCAGGGCAGCGCCGTCATGGCTGCGCGGATAGCTCGTAGAAGACGAGGATCTCGCGAATGATGCTGAGACAGAATGCGGTGGATATGCCGGAGACCCCGCTCCGACAAGGTCACCAGCCCAGTACGATGTAGGTACCAACGCCGCCTGGCTGTTGCTCTCGACCTCCTCAGAAACCTTCTGCTGGAGGGAGTAATAGTGCAGGATGAAGATCAAGGCCAAGAGGATCTTGAAGGCACCCACAACCATAAAGCGCACAATGAGCCCGAACGCCGCCACAAAGGCCAGGAAATAGCACGCGCCGCCCCAGCGCTGCCAAGCCCGACCGTGAGGGTGTAGAGCAGCAAAAAGCGCAAGGCCCGACCTTGTCCAGGTAGAGCCGGAGAACCGAGATTTGCTAAGGCAGCCCACCAAGCAGCGCTATGGCAGGAGCCCGCGGATCACTCGGAGATCCGCTAGGGTAGATGGGACAACGGGGGGAAACGCGGACCCGTTGAACCAGAACACCTCAAACATGTATTATACTATATAGATATATAGGTAGGTTAGTTTACCCCATTATAGAAGGATATAATATCTGGCTACCCACAATGAGGGAATTCATCCATAAATGGGCCATAGAGGTCATAGATGTTTAATGATCCACCCATTTTGTTCGATCATGTTCGTGAGGAAACCATGGGGGAAAACCACATCCTTTTTGATGTTTACCCTGGGGTAAGTGTTAGACACAAACATGTTGACCTATAAAAATTGGAAAAAAACAATGACAATGAGGTGTTATAAACATTGTCAAGATACCACTTTTTATGGAGTGTATAAGATTGGAATTTGCACGTGATCATGGGAAAAGGTCGTATAATTGGGGAGGTGATTTTATGGGAATTCACTCTGTATGGCAATTCTCATTGGTGCTTTGTGTAGGAACTAGGAAACTTGGAAACTCTCACTGGCTTTTGTCACACTCTCTGTGAGTGGATATGCTATGGAGACGACTTTTCCTTGTAGGCAGTTTGGGGGCTCAAATTCGGTGCATGAAGCAGCTCGGGTTCAGCGTTACCTTTTGCGCAGTTCAAATCTTGAGTGCGAAGGGACAGGTTTGGTTATCGTTCTTCTTCTTTTCGAAGCTTACCAGGATTGTCAATTCATTCAGCGGGGTTCCTCAATGTTCCTCAGTTCATCTCATCTACTAGGGTGCATGACTAGCCCCAGCTAGAACGTGCTCTAGAAGCCTTTTTTGCCATGTCTTTACACCTTTTCAGTCTCCTTAACATGACTTTCTTATATCACTCCTTTTCATTAGTGCCTGTCTCATGATATCCCATCATTCGTCGATATTCGTCGCATATATATATATATATGTATACATGTATATATTACGCCATTTATCCTATCATCCCATATATTATATCATTCGCTATGATTCTATCTACTCCCAGACTTTATTCAGTCTCTCACCACAAAAAACATCGCTATTCCACTTATATTAGTGTCTTTTGTGTTTGCCTATTATAAATGGTGATCTATTCCTCGAGTTATTCCAGGCTTCGAAACTGTGCTGAGCTCAGGCTTCGCGTGCGGATTTCCGAGCCCTTGGATGCCGAGGCGCTGTGGAGAAGCTATGGTTCAAAGATGTCCATGGGTAGTTGTCATGTTTAGATCAACGAAAACCAAATTATATACATTTATAATCATCTATACATATATAATCATATATATATATATACATATCAAGAAACATATTTGTAAACTAGGCTGTTTAATCATTGTGATGTCACTGATGCCAGGTTGATATTCTCAGTGGTTACCCCGTCATTTTGGACATCTGGGCATATATATTCCCCAATAAATGGAGGTTTGCCTGTGGATTTTTGGGGATTCTATGGAGATTGTATCTGGCTTTTTTTTTGAATTTTATGGCCCCAAAAGAGCAGATGCAAGTTATGGAGACATGTTTTTCTTTAAACATGTGTACTGTAAGGAAAAGTCCAAAGTCTAGGGCATCCAACAGTTTTGGGCACGTATTTGCTGAGTGTGTTGAAAGATGGTTTACTTTCTGCTTCATGAATTTTGCTTGATAAATAGATATAAATAGGACAATAATAGGACATATTTTAATGTGTGTAGTAACGTATTGAACCATATTGAACCAGCATTGGCAAATCTTGCTGGTAAATGTTTTGGGGTTGAACCGTTGAACCCACCAGTCGCCAAAATCCACGACAAAAATTGCAGGTCTTTGCGCTGAATCAGTCAGAGCAATTTGATCTCTGGCAGCAGGAACGCTCCGCCGACGCTTGGAAATATTGGGATTATTGGGATGTTTTATTGGATATGATATGATTAACTGAAAAATATGATAGTTTGGGTGTGAGTGTTTGAGAATGGGGTATACCGGTATATCTCCCAAGTGCCCATTCAATAGGGATATATAGATATATATATAATTATATATATATAGAGATGATGAAGCATCAAATTCCGGGTATCGTATTTTACACCGTGCTATAGTTATTTTCTTCTTTCTATTGTGTGCCGGTAACGTTTTTTTCCTCCTGCAACCCTCATATTTGTCACGAAGACATTTTGGGCCTACACTTCAGCCATACTTTTCCATTGTCTATCCTACAGTCCCTATGGACCTAAACGCCTTCCCATATGGTCCCTGACCCCCGGAACAGATCCAAACAACTGTTCTTGCATGGTCAGGATTCAAAGCAACGTGCAGAGCATCCAAAGATGACCGCGAGCCATGGGAACAAAAAGTTTGCTGCGTGTTGCGCCGAAAGTATACACCGTTGCAAGACATTCCACCCATAAAAAGTAGTGGTCTTTTAAACACGTGTTTTTTGTTGCCAAGTTTTGTGGCTACATTGAGTGTCGTAGCCACCAACGCAACCCGGTCAGGTCCACAAGAATGGATCGTTTCTTGCATTTTGAAATAAGAAATCTCTACTACATAATCACTTGGTCGCCCACAAATGGCACAATGCTATGTGGCCGGAGTCTAGGGCGCGTCTGTGGATTGAAATCCGATAAGGGTTTGTTTGTGCCGCATGTTCTCAAGCTATGGGTTAGTTTGTTCTTCCAAATATATACCAAGGTCTGTTGGTAACAGCCGCCAATTTTTTTTTATGTGAAGTCTGAATTCAGTCGCTTGGACAACCGCAATAGTTTCTTCAATGATCATGTGTGCCGAGCAAAAACCCTAGTGTATGACCTCAAGTGGCTGGTTTGCCAACATGTTCTCCCTGGCATGGCATGTTTTTTTCAAAACTCAAAGTTATAAAGTTATACCACTCCATCTACAGCTCCGCCCTAAGATGGTGACCTATTTTGTTCCATGATTTCCATCAGGACCTGGGCTTGAAAGTCACGGATCTCTTTGAGAACTTTGAGGAAGAGCCCATTGCATCAGCCTCCATTGCTCAGGTGGGACACCACATTAGACTTCCCTAAGTTAGGCATGTTAGATAGTGGATATTGATGGACATTGTCACATTGTATCAATAAATGTCAACACATGTGATTTCTGTAATATGACTGTATTATAATCAGAGTTTAAGTATACAAATATCTAAAGTTACATTGGGAATCAAAAGTTACAATCTTTCTATGTAAGAAGTACAACACAATTGCGATACCGCCCTGGCACAGGTTCATGCTGCGCGTCTTCGTTCTGGTGAGCATTGTGTAACTTGGAGATCTAATGGGGAGCCAAGGAACTACTGTTTGTCGGGCTCAGCCTACTTAGTCGGATGGGATTGGAAACCAACTTTCAAATCAGGTTTTCCAAGCACAACAATATCATTTATATCATTTATATCCAGTATGTCCATTCTTATGCGTTCAGCTATCTATTATATAATATTATATATATAGTTGTCTAACAGGTCATTCCATAGCCATGGGCCAGGTGTAATCCAGGAATTCGACAGCGAAAGTGTCCTGTTTTTTCTCACCATTTGCCCCCCAAGTCACTAAGTCCCTTGGATTCCCTTGGTTTCCACATGTCCCATGGCGCATCTTTGCGGGCTCTTGCCCTTCAGATCAAAATGCTGTGCAAAAGGATGCAAAAGGAGGATGCATGTTTTTGTTTCAATCATTCCCATACATTGAAAATCCAAATGCTGCAACCCAATGCCTAGCCCAGGTCGTGAAGGTTTTACGGCCACGCGTTCGGGAGCGTGTCTTAGCCACGTTGGTCTTTTCAGATGTTGCTTGCGGGTATCCGTTGGTTTCAGATGGGAAAACCACTGGGAGCGACTGGCTTGCATATATTTTGGGCCATTTGATTAGGGGATCATCATGGATCATTGATAACCCCGCTGCGGTCGGCTCGTAGACCGAGAGTTGATTGATGTCGCTGGACATGTCCGAAACCAGCTTGATCTGTCCGTTGTTGGGTATGTTCTTGACAAAATATTTGCAAAGGAACACATATCCTATAATTCCCATTATATATCCTATTATATATATATACATTATATATATATACATTATATATATAGATACATTACATATATATATATACATTACATATATATACATTACATATATATATATACATTACATACATATATATATTATAGCCTATTATATATTATTATATATATATACATATAACATACAGCTTATTATAATCTATTCATCTGACCGAAGTCTCTATTTTCTCGCCTGAGAAACTAACTGGGCCCGTGGTGTTCCCTTCACATGAAACTAACTGGGCCCTGGTGAATTGGTCCAGTGACTGGAGCGCCATCGATCAGCTTATTTTCCCATGGCTGAAATCCTCGTTGTTTCTCAAATTCAGGTTATATACATATATGGGATATTGAACGTTAAACCCGTCATAACCCCTTCCTAAGGCTTCTATCCCCATTTTAACACATAAGTGAAATTGATCAAAGCCAATCCACATTGCTTCCATGGGATCCGCGAAGTTTAGTGAGAAACCATTGCAATTTTGGCGGGGGTCTTCATTTTCAATCAAACACAGAACTGTAATTAAGTATCCCAGAATATATATATATATATACAAATACACTATTTATCTACACACAGGTTTGTATCTATGTACATATATGGTCCCGTGTCCCGTGTTCCCACCCCCCCATGGGATGGGGGGGGTATGATGCCCCTGTGGTGGTGTATATACATATATACAAGCATGCATGCATGCATGCATACATACATACATACGTACATACATACATAAATACATACACTACATACATAACATACATACATACGTACGTACGTACGTACGTACATACATACATACATGCATACATACATACATACATTACATACATTACATACATTACATACATTACATACATTACATACATTACATACATTA
>Ga0126342_10007990_pt1 | contig 18913 bp, 11 predicted proteins | sample Cyp1metagenome_FD_92528 | JGI IMG/M metagenome (GOLD analysis project Ga0126342, IMG submission 92528) | Coral microbial communities from Lord Howe Island, Old Settlement Bay, Australia - Cyphastrea 1 metagenome | ecosystem: Host-associated > Invertebrates > Cnidaria > Coral ... | reverse complement strand
ATAGGAAAACTGGGGAAAACCGAGGAAAATGATGGGAAAACTGGGGAAAACCGGGGAAAATGATGGGAAAACTTGGGAAAACCTAGGAAAATGATGGGAAAACTGGGGAAAACCGAGGAAAATGATGGGAAAACTTGGGAAAACCGATGAAAATGATGGGAAAACTGGGGAAAACCGAGGAAAATGATGGGAAAACTTGGGAAAACCGATGAAAATGATGGGAACAAACGAAGAAACTGATACCCTCTGGTAAACTAACATTTTGCGAACCAGAAAATCACCATTCACAATAGGTAAATCAACTATAAATGATCATGTTCAATGGCTACGTTTAATGAGGGTAAAAGCAGGTTTCCTAAGTCATGGGGGTACCCCTAAATCATCAATGTTCATAAGATCCTCCATTATAAACCATCAATTTGGGAAATGGAAACCCCCAGATGATCAATCTATGGGATGTCATTGTATAATCATCATTGACGCACAGTACTCGTATCAATGGATAAAAACCAACATTAGTAATTTATGATTATAACTTATGACCTGGGTTTGCTGAGTTGCCGCGAATAGTTTTTAGGATTTCAATAGTGATGATAATAGTCATGATGTTTGTTGGTTTAGTTTCGCCAGTTGAATACTGTAGTGATTAATTCTCCGTAAACGTAGAATTCGCCTGAGTATGTGTGTCAACTTAGCTATTGTAAACGCGGGCCTCACACCTTGTATGTTATGTTGTCATTAATATTATGCAATTCTATGCAGTTTTAATGCTTATATATATATATATCGTAGTTATATGTACAATGTGATAATGTATGTAATTATATATGTATATATCTTTGTTTGTATTTGGGATCAAATTTAGATAGTTGGGATACAAACTAGCCAGCAGAACTTGTTTTGTCAGGCTATCTTAGGCTGCAACAAATTGTATTTATACTACAAAAGGTGGGGAACAGCAGGAGGGCATCAGGCCTAGTGAATGCAGGATGGGGCACCTTTTGCGATTGGAATGATCACTTTTCTTGGGCCCACATATAGAAACTGGCTTTCCTTCTGGGTTGACGTGAGCATGAACTTTTTTTCGTGCTCATATCAGCTATGCAGTGGGCATATGATACGACAAAGAAAATAGACAGTGAATGACAGTAATCATGTGGAGGCTTCCTGAAATAGGGATACCCCTAAATCATCCATTTTGACAGGATTTTCCACTATAAACCATCCATTTTGGGGTACCCCCATTTATGGAACCCCCCATGTGCCAATCATGAAACATGTTGACAGACGTCCTGTAGTTCCTGGACATGAGGTGTTGATGGTGATGATGGCGATGAACACCACAATATATATATGGCACAATGATTGTGATCATGCTAATGCTGTATATTTACAAAAAAAATACGTAACGATCATGAGTAATATAGTAATGATGTATAAATCAATGAACATGATGAGGGAGATAAATGTAATGATATGCCATTAATGATATACCAATATGGCAATGGGTCAAAACCCTGCTACTTAGTGAACCCCAAAACAGCTGGAAGATGGATGTTCATCTCACTGAAAATTGATGATAATAGATTTTGACCCATCCCCATATATTGGGTATAGCAATATCATCCCCATATATTCGGTATAATTATGTTATAATATGTTTTAATATCCATTGAGAACATATTTATTGTTATTTTGTTTACCCTCTGGATATTTAACCCAACCCTGGAACATGGTCCATTTATAGATGGTTTACCTTTTAAAAAATGTGATTTCCCATGGCTATGTTAAATCACCAGATGGTATACATCATTACATTATCATTGCATCACCATGATGACCAGTGAGTGACCAGTGTCCCACCTTCTAGGCGGAGTGGAGGAGGGATCCACTCTCTTCTTGAACTTGGAACTTTGCGACTTGGCCACTGGTTTCGGGGAAGAAGTCCAGGCTATTTGACGAAGACATTTAACAATATTTAACAGGTTGCTATTGAAAATGGCACATGTATATACTTGATTCAATCTGATTAATTATATAACCTATTTAGAATGGTGATTTACCAGTTCGCTATGATTTTATGTTAGTTTACCAGAGGTATTCGTAATGCTGATATGAGCTACAGCTAAAATTTAGCGTAATGGAAAGCAGTATTCGAGACATCTTTATTTTTGGAAATTGAGCTGGGGCTTGGAAAACGGTAATATACTCTTCAAAAATTGATGACTTGGAGCTATATACTAAATATTGACCGTGGCCCATATATATGATAGGTGTATGGCATCAAAAAAAGGGGCACTTCATGGGATTTCATGGGATATTTAATGGGATATAGACAAGAATAATAGACAGATATAATTGGCAATGTGAATAAGACACATGGTATCTCTATTATTTCATGGATATTTAATGGTAATATACTAGGAATCTATATGGTGGATTATTTAATGGTTTCATAATGATGGTAATATCATGTGGACAATCAGGAAATAACCAATAATGTGGATATAACATGGCTCATATATCAAAGTGCTGTTGGTTGGATCCCTATCATAATGGATTTGATCACGTTTCATGGTTTCATAATAGGGATCGGATCCAACCAACAATATGGTCTGTGTAAACAGCTGCGGAGGGATAAATGGACGGGATGAGAATTCAACGTGAATTCACCAATGAAACGAGGGCCATTACCTTGCCCTTGTGGAGGATGTGAAAGTTTGATAAACATGGGTCTGAAATTGATATGAAACTGGTTGGTGGTTTGGAACATGTTATATTTTCCATATATTGGGAATTTCACAATCCCAACTGACGAACTCATATGTTTCAGACAGGTTGAAACCACCAAGCAGGAAAATTATCATCCTACCTATGGGTTGTTGAATGGGGGGAAGCCCTGAATCAACTAACCAGTGGGAATACAGGACATCTATGAGACAGTGGCTTCGCCTGAACATATAGAGATTAACACATTGATGACTTGGTTTTCACAATGGTAACTAGTAATAATGTGGGTCAAACAATGTCATACACCACCCATGACTGGGAATGGTAACCATACCACCTATAAACATGGTGATGACTGGGGGATGGTTTATGGCATCGTTTTACCCACATTAAAATGGGATACCATGGTTGACAACCATTAGTATTGATTAATAATGATGAATATTGATTTACTAGTACTGTTACTACTGGTTAATACTGATTAATAATTGGATGAATATGGATTTACTAGTACTGTTACTACTGGTTAATACTGATTAATAATTGGATGAATATGGATTTACTAGTACTGTCAGTACTGGTTAATACTGATTAATAATTGGATTACTTATTTAATAATTGACAGTTAATACTGATCATTAATATTGGATTCATATTGGCAATACATGGATTTACGCTCCAGTAATCAAACATGGCAACTGACAATTCCCCACTACTTGTTGGATGATTTTCCCACAAAGAAATCGTCCATCTTCATGGGACCACAAAATCTACTCGTCTCATGAAATCTGCAGTTGTGCCATCAAAAATAGCCTGGTGACACTCTGGTAAACATACAAAAAGCTATTGAAAGTGGCCATTGAAATAGTGAGTTTTCCCTTAAAAATGGTGATTTTCCATAGTTTTTTGTATGTTTACCAGAGGGTAATTGATTGCTACAGGGGATAAGAAACTACCTGGATTACTGGGGATTATGATAACCCGTAGGAGTGGAAACCGTTTTCAACCAACTAGTATTTCATGAGATGGGAAAACGAGGTATTTTTAATGGCTCAAATGACTGTAGGAATCAGCGTGGATCATTACTTGCATGTGGCGTCCCAGTTCGTTTTTTCTGCTGAGTTCAGTGGTTCTTCTTGGATGTGCATCCCACTTAGTGGTTTATAATGTTTATAATCCATATGTAACCCGTATGAGCCCATATATCATTGGGGTCATTCCACATATTATGTATATATATATATGTATATTAGTGGGGGTTTCTCACCCATTTACTAAACATATTTTTTTCCCCCGCAATTTGTTCATCGAAATGTTTTTTTTTTGATTTCAAGCGGATCCCCTGGCAACGAGGTGGTGGTGGAAAGAAGTTCGAGAGCCCGGGGGATTTTCCCAGCTGTGCTCCATTGATGGGGGATCTTCCCAGCTTGCCACGTTTGATTGCAGGAGGGTAATAAAGAGGTTTTAATGGGAAAACCATAGGAAAACCATAGGAAAACCATAGGAAAACCATAGTTCACCTGGTTATTACCCTCTGGTTATGTCAAAATAGCTATTGAAAATGGGCATAGAAATAGTGGATTGTCCCATTGATAGCATGGTGATTTTCCATAGCTATGTTAGTTTACCAGAGGGTAGTGTGTCGTTGTCAAAACCAAATTCACAATTACAAAACCTAGATACATAACTTACAGAACCTTGATTGGAGTGGTTTTCCAGTCCACTTTTTGGGGTACCCTCTGGTACCTTCTGGAAATTTGTTGCAGCTTGCGAAGCCATAGCACATTTAGAATTTAGTTGGATGATTTACCTGTGAAAAATACGGTAATCTCCAATAGTTCTGTTAAATTACCAGAGGGTACACTCTCAGCGCATTCTTTTCGGAGGTAATGTGGGTTTCTCCTCGGAAGGTTTCAAGCTTTTGTAACCGATCAGAAACTGGAAGAGAATGCAAAGGGTCAAGCATGACTTGGGAATCTCTACCCTGGAATTTCACCCGTGATGAGAAACATAGGTTCAGTAGATAGCCAGAGTTGTTTGTTTCCACGCTGATAAAATTCATGAGTTTCCCATATTTTCCCTGTAGATCTCAACAGACAGAAAAAAAAGGCGAAAGAAGAAGACCTACACCAAGCCCAAGAAGATCAAGCACAAGAGGAAGAAGGCACAGAACGGAAACTGCGGGAGGTGTAGAGGATGTTTTAATATGGTTTAATATGCTTTAACATAATAATTGAGAACATCCATTCAGACCATTAGGATCCATTAGGTAGGTACCCGGCCCATATAAAATGAGATAAACATGAGATAATAATACCATCATAAGTTTTACGGTGGATGTTTGGAGTTGTTTGAACCAGATCTTTGGGACCAAAAAATATGGGGGATATGGAAAATTACCATAGAAATAGTTTTATAAATATATATATATATATAAGATATGGCATATGGTAGAATAATCCAGAACATATATATATATATATATATATGGCTGGATGATTACCCTCGACATGTAAACGTTTACAGTTTGCGACATTGATAGAAAATGGCCCAGTCGAAATAGTGGATGACTAGCCATGAAAAATTAGCATGGTGATTTTCCATCGTTTCTTGTGAACGTTTACCATGTCGGGTAAAGTGTGCGAATGGGTTGGGTACTTCAGTCGAGCTCAACTTCATCCTTTTCGGTTAGCCTCTGGTAAACGTTTACAGTTTGCGAACTGGAAAGATCCACCATGCTATTAATGGGCAAATCCACTATACATGGCAATTTTCAATAGCTATGTTAGTTTACCAGAGGGTACCATCCCTATTGTTCTTGCATGAAGATTCAGACCTTTCAGACACACAACAATACCCCTATGCTGATAGTTTTCCAAATATAGCTTTGATTTTCATGATCTAAAACAAAAAGAGGGTCATAGTCATGATCCATTGAGGCTCCATGGTTAGGATTACATGGTTAGCGACCAGGCTGTTCGAATCCAGGGCTGAATCCAGATGGGAAAATCCTCGCTTCGCAATCCAGGGTGATATTCTAGGATGGGGAAAACAGTCGAGCGAATGCGTTCAGTTGCCGAACAGAAAAGTGGTTGAATTCTATGGTTTATGGTAGATATAACTATAGTTAATGGGAGTTTTGTTGTGATATATAATGGTCTAGCAAACCGTATGTGATTAACAGAGGATAAACCCATATTCATCCCATTATTCATGACTAGTAACAGGGTTGCTCAAACCCATAGATCATTACAGATACATCAGATAAATGATAGCCACATGTGGGTCACTCATTATAGATCATTATAGATTGTACATAAGTACATGATAGCCACAAGGTAGATTATCATTATAGATTATATAGGTAGATTATTATTATAGATTATATATTATAGATAGATAGGCTATGATAAGCTTAATACTTGTTGTTTGTTCCTAAAAAACATCATGCTATATATCGTGTTTTGCTATGATAGGCTATGATAGACTTAACATTTCTCACTTCAACCTCCTTCCTGGAGAAGTTCAGCCTCGATGAAATCCAGGTGAAGCTTGCGGTGTTGAAGTTCTACAAGGTCGACTCAAACGACAAGGTGGGGCCAGGTTAGAGAAGGAGGTTACAAGACGTTGAAAAGAATGGGGGGGGTATCCCAAAAACGGTTGGTTTATACAGGATGGGCCCCCCCAGTTATGAGTTGGTTTATATACCATGACAAAACCCCCATTAGCTAGTTCGTTATATCTACCATAAACCATAGAATTCAACCACTTACTAGTATAAGGCAACTTAGCTATCTTGGGGCCCCCATCCTGTAATGGAAAATCTCATGAAAATGGATGATTTAGGGATACCCCCATTTCAGGAAACCCCCATATATGGTTTTACATTGTTTTATACGGTTGAAGAGGGATAATATATGGTTTTATATGGTTTAATATGTGGGATAATGGGATGTGTTTATGGTAACCTCGACAGAAAAGATTCAATATATCACTAGAAATGAGTGTGATATATTGAAGCTTTTGTCTATCTAACCTTCGAGGTTGATGATTGGTTTGGGGATGATACTACTCTGTATTAATTGGGTTTCATCATCCATGATGGGAAATCCTATGAAAACCAAGCAGCCCAAGCACTGTAATACATAGGACGACGTAAAGCGTCTTCAAAAAGCACTCAGATGATGGTGAAGTAACTGGGAAGTATGCAGATCTACGAGGTGTCCAAAACCATCCCATACCAAGGTTATGAATTACTGATAATTGGAAAACTCGAGCATGTGCGGCAAGTGTTGATTCAAAGGTGTGCAGGAGAAAGAGGTTGTGGGTTCCAAATCAGGAGAGCACATCCCTTTTTGTTTTCCAAGTAAAACTATGGATCTAACATGATTTAACCATGATCTAATCAACAAATATGGGTTTAAGCATCAAAATCATCAACATCTTGGGCGTTTCAGACGTCAACCGATTGTTTTTCAATCGAGATGCCGGAATGTGACTGCAGGTGACTCGATTGAGACGCGAATGTCCTCATGAGACCTGCGGCCCTGGTGTGTCCTGGCAGCTGTGGAATTTCTCGGCATAGCTTCAATAGCTACCCTCTGCTAAATTAACAGTTTGATCCTGGCAGTCATCAGGGTTGGAAGATTCGTTTCCGAATGGCTTATTTTCAGGGTCTATGTTAATTTACCAGATGCTAAATCTGCTAAATCAACAGATTTGTTATGGGCAATGTTCAATAGCAAAAACTGTAGCATTACTGGTGGGTAACCATCAACAACGGCCAAAAGATGGATGGGACAATGGTTGAGATTTTCAGGATTTACTCCAGCAGGGAGATGAAGACCCTTCAGCAGAAGAGTTAGCGATATGACTTTGGGTTGCTTGGCAGTGTCATCATGTCTTCAAGATGTTTATTGATATATATATATATACATATATATATATATGTATATTGAAAATTATTGAAATATGGTTGTTTCTTTGATATTGGGATATTGGGTCTTTGTCCAGTTTTGGGATTCATATAGTCAAACATAGGTTGGATTCATATAGGGATGGCTGACTCAGAGGGCCGCTTTCCTCGAGATGGATCTGTAGCCTCTGAAAGGCCATAGAAAATGGGTACCCTCTGGTTATGACTAACAGTTTGCCATGGTATAGATGGCCCATAGAAATAGATGATTTGCCCAGCTAGAAACACCCATTTATGGTTGGGATTTTCCATGGCGATGTTAAATAACCAGATGGTACATCATGGTACATGGCCATTCGCTAAGCGCAAAGAAATACGAATATTCAGTTTCATTCATATTTATTCTTTGGTAAACTAACACAGCTATTGAACATGGCCATAGAAATCGTTGATTTACCCACTAAAAATGATGATGTTCTATAGTTATTTGTATGTTTACCAGAGGGTACTAATAAACAAATGCGGGATCTGTGTCAAACCAAGAAGCGCTCCGAGCCCCCTACTGTAAGAGTTGGTTTCATGGAAAATCCAACATTTCTTCATGGATGATGACTACAGGATGGGGCCCTTCAGTTACCCTCTGGTAAACTAACATAACTATGGAAATTGGCCCATTTATAGTTGATCTACCTATTATAAATGGTGGTTTGTTTACCAGAGGGTATGTTTGTTGGTTTATAACCCTATCTAAATATAGTTGTTTGCGTATCATACACCAGCTTGTTATTGAAGTTATAAACCAACTTAGCTAACTAGCTAATTACCCTCATTCTAGGAAACCTTCATATAATTCTAGTGTCGCCAGATTGCATCCAAAGGAGCAATGAAACAGAACAGGAAGGGTGAGGAATCAGAAATCCACCTGTCCGCACCTGTGTAAAATGGTGTACCGTACTATACCCTCCGGTAACTCAACGTAGCTATTCAACATGTATACATACTTCTCAACAATTTGATAAAACATTGTGTTTTTTCCATAGTTTAAGAAGGGCGCAAAGGATTTTTTGCAACACATCAATCCTCCTCACAAAGTAACACACATAAAAATCAAAAACAAGAGAATAGGGAATGTTCAGTATGTGGTGCATTTTCCCTGATGCTAGTGTCAAAATACACTATATACAGGCTATATATACAGTATACATTGGGTCTGGGTCAAAAATTAAGACCTGGTGGACCACAGATTTTAGCCTATTTTTAGTATTACCCTCTGGTTATTTAACATAGCCATGGTATAGATGGCCCATAGAAATAGATGGTTTACCTATTAAAAATGGTGGATCTTTCCAGTGGCTATGTTAAAGAACCAGATGGTAGCCATCTCATTATTGGGCTGCCCCATGAATTGACAATTCCCACCGATCATTCCCATCTTCTCCAAGGTCTTTATGGCCATGCACTTCAACCGCTACTACTGTAGCGGCAGCCAAGATTTGTTGGAAAACTCACCAGCCTTGTTGGTTGGGTTATGAAACAGGGAATCATGATGATTTATGAAGCTACTTTGGTTATTGCGGATTATGACATTGGTTATAAACTAACCCGTTCAGGAAACCGTTTCAACCGACGAATATTTCATGAGATGGGATACAGATTCATTTTTAATGGTTCAAGTGTTTCCCTTTGGCCACCAGATTTCAATGCAGATTTTCATGATCTCTGGTGGAAGATGACAACAAACCTTCATAACTAGGGTGCTAGGGTGCTGTCGGTTATGAATCTTATGTTATGTTATGAATGTCATGTACTGTTATGAATTGTATAATTGTCTTATATTGTTTTGCTTCGATTTGTTGTAATTTATTCAGCTGTTCAACTGGGGCTGTCCTCACAGGTATGCTTGCTACAGACATGTTTGAGACACGTTTTCAGACCCAACGCATTTATGTTGCTACCGGTCAAACAGAAAAACAGCAGAGACTTGCAAGCAAATAGAGGTGAGGGTGAATTTTGGTACTTGAGATTATTAATACACTATCTACGTATTTAATCTATCTATCCATCTATATATCTATCTATCTATCTATCTAACTAACTAACTCTATCTATATATATATATGTGAATATATATATATATATATACATGTATGTATATATATAGATTCACATATATTTCTATTTCGATACTCTATATATATAATTATGTATAGATATATGTATATAAATATATATACATATATATATATATATACACAATGAATATGTGTTTCATAGCCACGACTTGAAGCCCTGATCCTCACAGCCGCTTGTGCACCCGTAGTTTTTCTCAGGGAGCTATGGAAAATGGTGTTGGTGAATAGATGACAAATATAGTCTATATAGTTTTAGTGATAGTTCTAGTTATTCATATATATATATATATCCATATATATATATCCATGTATATACTATAGTTTTAGTTAGAGTTAGTTATACGGTAACGACATTGAAATATGTGGAGGGCAGGCCAGTTATAGTTAGCTATGACAATTAGGTACCGAAAACATATTATAAGAATGGATGATAAAACCATAAATCTCGATTGAACCATGGTGATTTTCGCTATGTGGATCATGGTCAGAGTGCAACATCAATGGACAATCTACAACGTGAGATTCCCGTAGAGCTTGTAGGGGATTCCTTCGATGGAAGGTCCTACGGGCAGCCAGGGTCTTGGAAATTCTCAGGTGGCAAATGTCACTTGACCTACCTGATCAAGAAGGACGATGAAACATGGCATAGTGACATTTCCCCAATTGAAGTGTTGAATTCCTAGAGCTTTGGAATCCCTATGAATAGCATTAGGGGGCTGAACATCCGGAAATCCCAGTTTTGATGTGAACTACAGGGATCGAAAAAGGGCTACTTTTGGTTGGTGACTTGGTGACTCCCCAGATGTCATGTTCCCTGTACACTATCAGCCGCTAGGATCCATCAAGGGATAGATACTATGCTTATGGATCAATACTCATAATGGATAAATTCCTGGATAAATCTTAGGATAAATACTATTATCATTAGCTACTGATTTTTGCATGATTATTATCAATACTCATCCCATTATATAAAATTAGTTTTAGCTACTAAATAACATTATCAATACTCATCATATGAGTATCATGATACTTTATTATAATATTTTTAAATAATAGTATCATATCAGTGTCAATACTCATCATATCAGTATATTTGTTATAGCTACTAAATAATATTATAATAAACATATCAGTATCATGATAATAATATTGATAATATCATAGTTGATACTAAATTAGTATCATAGTTTAGTTGAAAATATAGTAAAATAATAATATCATAGTTTAGGCATAGCCTATAACCATTAGGCATAGTTTATTATTTTAGAATCCCCATGATTCAATGTATCTCCGCTGAGCCCAACATCCGAATATCATCCGAATATAATCTCCTTGTGTTGACGTAGATCAATTGGTTAACTACAGTATATGTATGTAGATGTGCGCTTTAAAAAGGGGATATATGATGTATATATATATATAACTGGTTAAACATATAGATATACAGATATTCATATATGTAGTTATTCATATACATATATATATATATATACATAAATATAACTGAGAATATAACTGATATAACTCTACTGAATGCGCTTAGTTTTCCAAATGTTGCGATGTCCTTTTTCGCGGGCCTCACCTGTGTAGAACTTTGCCATTTTTCTGTGGCAAAAGCAGTAGATCTACGGATACGGTCAAAAAAAAACAGTAGATCTACTAATATGTTCAGTTACCTTTTGATAATGGATCGAGTAGATCTACTGATTACTTTAGACTATCCATTTATATTTATAGATCCATTGTTAAGTCATAGAATATGTTGTGTTGCATATGTTCAAATGGATCTACTAAACAAAATCTCGGCCGATTCTGAGATTCTGGTTGGAGAAAATTGAAGATGATATATCAAATAAGTTGGGATATCCAATCAACTTAAATACTAATGAATGATTGTTGGGAGACGATTGATACCCTCTGGCAAACTCACATATGGAAAATCACTATGCATGTTTAATGGCTAAATCCAACTATTTCTATGGCTATGTTCAATAGCAAACTGTTAAATGACCAGAGGGAATCCCCCCAAAAAAAATGAAGTTGGACATGGTGATTCCCTCTGGTAATTTAACATAGCTATTGATGACAATACCTGGTGATTATGTGATTTTCAATAGCTACAAGGTGGTGCCCCCCAAGTTATAAGTTGGTTTATAATCCCATTAACTGTAGATATATCACCAACAAAAACCATAGTTATTGGAGTTATGTGAACCCCAACTGAACGCTATCGAACGGGGGCACCACCTTGCATCTGGTTATGACTAACATAGCTAACTAGAAAGATCCGCCATTAAAATAATAGGTAAACCCAGGTAAACCATCTATTTCTATGGGCCATGGATTATGTGATATTATGTGGTTATCCTCTGGCAATATCCCAACATGTGACAGGAATAGAGGCCGAGACATGGTCGGCGAGGGAAAAAAAAACGGGGCGCGGATCTGTGGTGGTGTTCAGGTTGGTGTTCGGGATGGAAGTTAAGGGGTAGCCATTCCCCATAGGTCACCTAGGTCAGCCTCAAAAAAATGAGCCTTTGGTGATTGAATGTTATTTAAGACTTTGCCATGGAATGATATGGAATATGGCCCACTTATAGATGATTTAATATGATGTACCTATAATATATCATGATGTTCCGTTGTAAACACGTAAAACATAGTGATGTTCCAGTTCGCACAGCGTTCAAGAAAACATGGTGAGGCAGCCAGGCTGATGAACTGCTTATCTTTTTTGGGGGGGTTGCTGTAGAGAAAATCTAACATTCTTCACTGCAATTCACTACGGTGATATTATCTGAGGTGCAAAAGAAATATATTCTATAGTTTGCATAAGTGGAATTTCACTGTAGTAATCAACTATATGAGAAATGAATAGTAATTCTTCACGTTATTCATGGTAATTAACAGTTATATCCCCAGTTATTTATGTCACTGTAGTAATTATAGTAATTTGAACTGCCAGTCGTTCTAGGGACTTCGCTTTGATTGTGCACAAGGATCGGCTCTCAATGCCACTCACGTCAACAGTGAAGGTCATCCTTTGCCCTTGATGCAGCTCCTCTGAGTTGGTTTAGATCATTCATCCACTCTAGACTCTAGTTGGAATGTCATCATCCTAATGGTTAATGATGGTTAATCATGGTGAATAATGATGGCGAATAATGATGAATATTTACATGGATACTTTAATCCTTTAGTCTTTTGGTATGAATGAGAATATCTACTAACCACCAGCAATGAATTTGTCATTTTTTGCAGGTATCTGGCTGATTGGCAATGCACTGTAAATGTCTGGAATTGGTGAATTGTGGGTCAAAAACCGGCGCTGGGTTGACCAGATCCCAAAATCACCAGATCCAAAGACTCCGATGTTTGTTTTTCATGGCATTTTGAATGGGGAAATCGTGAAAGACCATATAAAAACAAGTAAAAACACCACTGGGAGTGTTGATGATGTTGATGTCCAGATTTCCAGCCAGCCATGTTTCTTTCTTTGGATTTTTCAGAGGAAAAGATACAGGTTCGAGATGACTGGTTGGTGGTTTCAAACATGAATTTTATTTTCCATAATATATGGGATGTCATCCTTCCCATTGACGAACTCCACCATTTTTCAAGATGGTTAGAACCACCAACCAGATGAACAGATCTTGTTTTCCACGATCTTTAGCCAGCAAATAAAGGGTTTTCCCGCCACAGCCAATAGTTGATATAGTGGCTTGTCCTTCACGAGCGATGGGCTGCACACAGGTACAAGCCATGGGGAGCCATGGGCGGAGCAACAGATGGCTGGCACAGGTGAATTTATGGGATTTCCATCAGGATTTATATGGCTATGAGTCAAAACCCTGGTACCTAGTGAACCCCAAAATAGCTGGTAAATGGATGTTCATCCCATTAAAAATGTATCTATAGGTATTGACCCATACCCATATAAATGCTGATGTGATGGAACTATTTCATGGGATAATCATTAAATCACCATTTAAATCCCCATGAAATCCCATAAATTTACCTGTGCCATATATTTGATGGAGAAATCAAGGATGGAATTGACCCAATCTTCCTTGATTTGCTGATGATGTTTGATTGGGGAATTTACCCGGGGAATCTGGATTCTTCATTTGTTTGGGGTTCCGAAAAAGTAAATGTATATAAGTCATGCAAAAAACACGTATACTCTAAAGATATGTAAACATTGCATACGCATCATACGCATGGCAATGAGTTATTGATGATATGTTTTGTTGGAGTCTCACATCCAGCCAAACTCTACGGGAGATTCTCTGGATCTTGGTGAGTGAGTTACAGTTACTGTGATTTTCATGCTCCAGGCTGATATTTCTCGAGTGAGATGAAAGATATTAGTTATATATAATTATATATACTTATATATAGTTATATGCCTTATTGAACATCAATGGATTTGTTTTTCCGGGAATATCTACAAAATTCTACCATCAAATATAGAGGAGGTTCCTGTAACATGTCCCTTACACTCATCCAGTGAGATGTTGACTTTCACTCTGGTGCTTCAGGTGGCACAGTTTTCCCATTGGTTGGTTGATTAGTAGAGGGGTTTGAAGGTTTACCATTTTAACAACAGGTTTCTATGATGATAGATGGTACACCAAACCGGCCCAAAGCTATATTTACCAAAAGGACATTATTGGGCTCAAGTGCGAATCGTACTCTGATCACCATGTAAGATATGTATATTGAATATGTTGCTGTGACAAGAAAAAACCAGCTGTTAATTAAGATAGATACCCTCTGGTAAACTAACAGTTTTCTATGGAAAATCACAATCCACTATTTCTATCACCATTTTCAATAGCTTTTTGTATGTTTACCAGGCCGGGTAATGGAAAAGCCTCCTGCTACGATCATTTTCTGAAGGGAAACCAGAGGGGTGCTCAACAGGATATACTTCGGGGAGCAGTTGGGGTGACTTTCAGAGAACTATCCTCCTAACCCCTGGGTGTAACCCCTCAACTCTGGACATGGCCCAAAGTGACTTTCATGGATCTGGCTAATTTATAACGACCAAACCCTGTTCTCCCGAACCCTGGAAATCATGGTTAGTAAGGGAAATCACCCCCAAATGGCCCAACTATTCAGGTTGGTGAAATATTATAATTTACCCAGATGGATACAACTATGAGATTCTAAGCTTCATAAGTTGGGATTCTTCATGCCTACAAGTATGGTGAGCTATAAGCCAGCAGAATGATGGTTCCACTATACCTCCAATTAGTCACCTACGTCAACCTGGCTCACTCTGGCTCAAAGGACTGGCACATGAATATGGCTCTTGGTTTTCCATGGAAACATGGGAAAACTGAATGGAATGGGAATCTTGTGCCCAAGTTTTGTACATCGATGTGGGAACCAATGGTTCAAAATGGAGATTTTTGGGACCCTGAAATCCTACAGGTCTTGGGATATTTCAGGGAGGTATCACTGGGTGATGGTTGGCCAAACCCAGAAGCCGAGCCACGAAGAATGGGCTGAGTCCCTGCCCCTGTCTGCGAGTGTTTCGGCAGCTAGATTTGAACGTCTTTTCTGAGTCATCAAAAATACATGATTACTAGATATTACAAATTATTACAAGCTTCACGCTTGGTTTTCCACATGTCTTTGTGAATCATCAATTGTTCCTATGTTTTCCTACCAGGAATCCCCAGGATTTTCCGAATGTGTCCTATTTAAATCCAGCTTCCCCCAAGCTTGGGACCTTCTTCAATGAGTCCTGTAGAATCCTCCAGCCATGGATGTGGCGCTAAAACCGCTGGCTCCGTGGGTCGGGTGGACAAACCAAGAAGGACCGCAGCAAAACTCTGCAGTTCACCATTTTTTGGGTAACCCCAGAAGTACATTAATGGGGAATATGCATACTCATATTAATTATCTAATATATATATATTATATCTTCATAGATATACAATACAGATATCTAATCATATATATACATATGTCTAATTGTATATATATACACATACATATACATATATATATATATATATCCATGTAGATATACTAAACGGGTAATCTACGATTGTATGAGATATAACGAGGTCAACCTGATTCGCTAAGCCGAAGTAAAGGGTTATTGAAAGCCTTCCTTCATTGCGTGAAGCATGTTTGATCAGGTGCCGGTGTTGTGATGATCATAGATTTTATTAAACCATATACATATTAATCAATATGCCATCAATGAACCATGTTTCTGATATGATTTTCCTTGATTACTTGTGTTTTGCGCCATTGAAACAGCGCTGACGACCTGTTCGGATCCAAAAATGTTGGTCACCTTTAGCCGGCAGTCATGAAGTTGATGCCAACGCTCATAGGCGGCCTCCTCCGCCACAGACTTCTTTGGGCTGCATGGCCAAGAGCCCTCCAATGAGCAGGGGCATCTTTTCAAGGCCTTCTTGAGTGATTTGGGGCTCTATGCACCTTCTACTATGGAATGGTGCCATCAGGGAGAGCACACTACTCGGGTACACCCTCGTGGGCAGCGACTTCGTAGAGACTACATTCTCTGCGATGAAGAGGCCTTTCAGTGCCAAGCGTCCTGGGTTGATACCGCACATGATTCAGGCTTTGCCCATGATCACTGGCCCATCAACAAAGAGGTTGCCTGTACCCATAGGATCCATGGTGCTGCCATATATGGTAACATGGATCCCATCAATATACACCAGTCATGATAGCATATATACCAGCACCATGGATCCTATGGGGTAACCAAGGCTGTGAAACGAACATCCGCCATCAACCAGCAGGGATGTCTCGCGGCCGCTACGTTTGTTAAACCATGATCTTCAATATGAATATATCCTCTGGTAAACATAGAAAAAACGATGGAAAACCACTGAAATCACCATTTTTAATAGGTGAAACACCTCTAAATTGCCATTTTCAATAGCTTATGTTTGTTTACGAGAGACTAATATAACTAACCAATATCCCAATGTCAAGTGATGTCATTCATGTCATTGATGAATTCCCATGATATTCCCATTCAATCACCATTGCTCAACTGATGTTTGCCGTAGTTTTCCCTAGCTTTCCCCTCAGCTTGAGGACGACAAGTCGCGCTAATGTCGCGGTCAGCAGGCGGAAGCTGGATGGGGGTGAATCCGGAGCGTATCGAGATTGGAGCCCCGGAGTTGTGTTTGTTGGTTAATAAACACGATGAATACTAATATAATATAAATACAATAGTTATAAGTATCATTAAGTATCAATTAGCCATAGCTATAGGAGTTATGCAGCAACTTAGCTATCGTTTGGCCCCACGTTGTATGGATAGATATTCATGCAAGTGTACCAATTTTTGCACGGATGACAATAGGATAAACATCACAAGACCAAAAAACTTGGTATAACTAGCGCGGAGAGAAAATATTGAAAAGTAGAATCGTAGTAGAATCCTGTGAAACGACTAAATTTGTTGTTTCAAATATGTTCTATTTGTTCATCCGCATGAAATCTCATGAAATCACATAAGCTGATTGACGTTTGGGCTTATGGGGATATAACACATGAGATATTCTACATTGTTTTACATGTATATATAACCATAGAATTCATGTGATATCAGCGTAGTATTCATGTGATATCAACCATAGTATGTATACCATAGTGTTTTCAGGTGATGTATAAACCAACGGTCCAACATGGATCGTCGCCTCATCTTCTCTCCATGTCAGGCGCTCCAGGCGCTCCCGAGTTGCCGCCTCTGCCGGAAGTCTTGCTACGGCCGCGCTCCGAAGGAGGCTTGTGGGAGCCCCTTTTTGTGGGGAATTTCGGCATGAAAACCATGGTTACCCTCTGGTAACTAACAGTTTGCTATTGAAAATTGCCATCTTATAGATGATTTTACCCATTAAAAATGGTGATTTTCCATAGTTTTTTGTATGTTTACCAGAGAGCAAATCATCATTTTCTTAGTTTTTTCCCTTCATTTTCCTTCCCTTCATTTCCCTGGGGTGCGCATGGGATGTGAATGGGACAACTCGGGGATTGAGTTTGACCATGTTCGAACCATCCTGGGAGACTGGGATTGTTGAAGTGGTTGAAACGATCATAAACTGCTGGTGATTTCACATACAGAAATCATCCCTTGAAATGGGATGATGGTCCCCATGGACCAAGTACTCTATATATACCCTCTGGTTATTTAACATAGCCATGGAAAATCCCTTATGAATGGAGGTTTTAATGGGAAAATCATCTATAAATGGTCCATTTTCCATGGCTATGTTAAATAACCAGAGGGTATATATATATATATATGGTTGGTGGTTTCAAAGATGTTTTTGTTCCATACATTTGGAATAATAATCCCAAGTGACTAATATTTTTCAGAGGGGTTGAAACCACCAACTGATGATGGTCCCTAGAAATACCAAGTACTCTATATATACCCTCTGGTAAACTAACAGTTCGCTATGCAAAATCATCATGCTATTAATGGGTAAATCAACTATTTCAATGGCCATTTTCAATAGCTTTGTTTGTTTACCAACGGCTATGTTTTTTCCATAATATATGGGATAATCCTTCCCATTAACTGATATTTTTCAATATGGTTAAAACCACCAACCAGATGTATATATATATATATTCATCGGGGTGTGGTGGCTCAACCACTAAGCAGTTGGGATTAAAGTGACAAAAAAGGAGCCATGGAGCTGGACTTTCCAGATGATACCCCTCTGGTAATTTGCAACAGTTTGCTATTGAAAATGGCTGTTGAGTTCGTTGATTTAGCTATCAAGAATGATAATTTTCGATAGCAAACTGCTTGTTTGCCGGAGGGTAGTAAAATTAGAACCATCCAAACTTGGGATTTTTTCAGTGACACTGTCAGCATGGACTTCGAAAGGCTGCAATCCATGTCGATCATCCCATTCTGCTGATTGTGCTGATTGTGCTGGCTATAGTGAGTAGCTGGCTATCTCACAAAATTGTGTGAGACCCACTGGGTCTGTCTTGAAATGGAGATTTCACCGCCCCCCCCCCCCCGTTTTTGCCCTTTTTTGGGGGGGGAAAAGGGGGGGGTCAGTGGGTTCTTCGGGGTTTTTTTTTTTTTTTTTCCCGGGGGAAGTCCCCCAGGATT
>Ga0126342_10007989_pt1 | contig 18915 bp, 21 predicted proteins | sample Cyp1metagenome_FD_92528 | JGI IMG/M metagenome (GOLD analysis project Ga0126342, IMG submission 92528) | Coral microbial communities from Lord Howe Island, Old Settlement Bay, Australia - Cyphastrea 1 metagenome | ecosystem: Host-associated > Invertebrates > Cnidaria > Coral ... | reverse complement strand
TCTTCACCTTTAGGAAAAACCTTCAGGAAAACCTTCTGGAAGATTTTCAAGTGAATCTTCACAACAGCCTTCTAGAAACTTGAGATCCTTCAGGTTGACTTCGCTTAAGCTGTTTTCTCCCATGGAGAGGTCCTTTTCCACGGCCTCGCACTGCAGACTTGCCATGCTTCCCATAGTCCTTGCCTTTGCCCTTGTCTTTTCCCTTCGATTTGCCACCAACAGATTTCGAATGCTTTCCCTTGTTACTGCCCTTGAAGTCTCTGCCCTTCACTTTGCCTTTCTTGCCCTTGTCTTTTCCTTTGCCGCCCTTGACTCTGTCAACCTCCAGTGGGGCTGGTCCTCCATCATCAGTTCTCGAAGTTCCCAAGGCCATAGCTTCAGTCCATCGAATGCTGGCTTGATCATATTGAAGCACTGTCTCCCTCAGAGTGTCATAGCTTGCATCCTCCTTGAGCGTGACGTTGATGTGCATGCGTAGTTGGCCAGTTATGCACCTAAGCAAGATGGCAAACTTCATCTCAACAGCTAATGGTTGTGGCGAGATCTTGTCGTACTCTCTGAAGGCTTCTTCAAACTTCACGATTTGGGCTAGGAAGCACCCTTCATGTCGAATTCTTTCCAACTCATCAAAGCGTTGAGGATTCCAAGGCTTCTGTTCCTGGACGTGGGTTGGCACTGCAAGACCAATTGCTTTCGTGCCTCAAGCCATTGTTCTCAAAAGCCCCACGAAGAACAGTTAGAAGGCGTCCACGAAGTAACGAAGCAAGCAATCCATAGAGGAACATAGATCGCTTCTTCTCATCATCGCTCATCAGCCCAGGGTCTTGGTACACCGTGGTGTGGGTCTCGATGTGCTTGATCTCGGTCTCGTACTTGCTGTCCAGAGTGCACAAGTACTGGGTGACTGTCCACCACCATTCGCGCCACATTGCAACCTCTTGGTCGTAGTCCCTGGGCTCGAACACATTGGGCTTGGGCAACAGCTTGAACCAATCTGTACCCCTTGAGCTGCTACCTCCACCTTCAGCTTGAAGCCTCAACATCTCCACTGCACTTGCTGTCGCAGACGCAGCTTGGGCAGCTGTTTCTGCAGCTTGCATCATCCTCCTTGCTATTTCTGCTCCATCTAACGCTTGACCCGCTAAGCTTCCTTGAGGTGATCCTTGAGGGCTCCCATCAGGACTCAAATGTCCTGCGCTACCACCATCAGTCGCCATTGGGCTCCAGTTTCTCGCTCCTCAGGGATCTCAAAGACCTTGTCAATCTCAGGCCCCATCAAAGCTCCGCTGCCATGATTGGCAGCATGGCAAAAGCGGATCACCTGTTTTGGCTTGAACGGAAAAGCCTCAATGGGTCACGATTGGATATGCTATATCTGAATTTGCAGGGGTGTCTCTGCAGGACACTTGGGTTTCACCAACCCTGTATTTTCTCAACAACTATCACCAAGTTTGATGGTGTGCTATTTGAAGACAAACCCGTATGAGAAGAATTCAGAATAGGGATCTGGCTGTAAGTCAGAATAGGGATCTGGTTTGCAAATGGATGGTCATCTCCCCAAACATGGCTCTCCAAAAGTATTTGGAGCATTTTTTCAAGGTGCCCTTTTCTGACCCCTTTCATCGCCCTTTTGGAAAGGAAAAAAGGGCACCTGCAAAAAACTTGAACCAAAACAAAGAAAAGAAACAAAAGGCTACAATGCAAACAACACTTCAAAACATTTACCATCTCTAGAGCTCATGAAATGGCAGTGTCTGCTATATAAATTGCTGCCGCAAGGAAATTTGGATAGCCACTGTGGGAATGAGCGTTTTGAAAAATGCCTGAAAGGGGCCATTCTTTTGGTGTTTTGAATGTGTTTCTTTTTGCTGTTGTTCTTATCCTTTTTATTTTGGTAAGATACTCAATCTCTTCCAGAGCTCTCTTTGTCCATCTTCCAGAATCAGACTGATTTAAACATGTCGAGAGTGGTTTCCCCATGCTTTGTCAACTTTGTCTAGATTGAACTGCTTGGGAAACTTAGGCCACATTCGGCCACATCGAAGTCCAGTCACTCGAAACTGATTCAAACCAAGTCATCCCAAAGTGAGTCATCCCAAACATTCCCAAACCATCCAAAATCTTTCGACCTTTTCAAAAATTTTCAAAAGCTCTGTTCACTCGCGTTCGATGCATCAGAATCCCTTCTGGGCGTGGCTGATTCTGAGGCCACTGGAGATGCCTCCGACATTGTCCAGTCGACGTATGGGTATCGGTATGGGTACCAAATGGTACCAATTAAACCAGAGAGTTTATTATCTTTAGTAATCCAATGTAATCCATCTATGTGAATCAATAATAATAATAATATTGAGCCCTTCCCCATACTTTGACATCTGCAAATGTTCCAACATGTTCCAACCTTCTAACAAAGCTGGGTTTGAACTTTGCAAATGTCAAGGTAGATTTGGGATCGGTTCGTAGCGACTTTCAATCCGAAGTTTCTCAGCAAAGAGACCATCAGAACTGTTGAGAACTCTGAAGGTCAACGCACCCCACCTTTGTCGAAGGCTTGGCAGTTTTTTCAAACTTCGGCCGCAGCCTTTTGCCTGGAGAAAGTTGTTAGTTACATCCAAAAAAGGTGGAAAAATATGAGCAAATCAAAAGTTCACCAATCTCTACAATCGAAGACAACCCCCAATCTCTGCCAAAACTTGGATTGAAATGCTCAAATGTTCAACCAAGCAAGTACATTTTGATGGGCATTTTGGATGCGCCTGGATGTGGCCCTTTGGAATACAATTGTCGGATCCTCTTCACGGCTAGGGCCATTCCCTGCAGCAATGGGCGGAAGCGTCATGAGGAAATCCGGATCAAAGTGTCGGGGATCCAAACCAAAGCACGGGTGAAACATGCTGTAACATAAGTATCAACATAATTCAACATATCATAAGTGGAACATGGTGAAACTCTGATTACTTGGAGCCATGATCTTCCTCAAAACTGACAGTCGGATTGGCACATTGGATTCCCATTGCATTGGTACGAATTGGTACGAAGGTGCTCAGGGTGGTTCGGAACCCGAGTCTGCATGGACAACGGTTGGACACTGGGTGTACTGGGTTGCCTCGTCGTATGTTGGTCCAACCGTTTGCCACGCGGCTGCACTTGAGTCTTTGGTGCACCACCGCAGTGTCTCCAACTGGCCATCGACTGACCAGCGGGGGAATCGAAGGGTGGTTTGAGATTCCACGCCTGACCCCAACCCCACCGAAACCGTGCCTCAAAAATAGACCATGGTTCAAAGCTCGTGATCTTTAAGTCAAAAGCACATTTAATCAAGTCGTAAGAGCACGTGCAAGCCCAATGAAAAATCAGCAAGAACGAGCCATGCCGGTCTCCCCCACATGCAACCCATCTGACAACGTGGAAACTCCATACCCCATCCCTGTCGCACTCGTTGAATCGCAGGTTCCGGTGTCCACTCGCAGTGCTCGGTGGAGCTTCGGGTGGCCCTTGAGACTGGTCGACCCGAACTCCTCCGGTTTTCAGATGAAAAACAATGACCATTTAGTGATATTGCAAACTGGTTGGGCTGCAGAGTCATGATTTCATCTTTAGTTTGAAAGTGCTTTCCATGGCAAGTGTTTTATTGAAAATAATACAATCCATGTAAAAACTGAGAAAGAACAAAAGAAAAAAAACATCTTCAAAAATCAAACTCAGACGTTCCAACATCAATCGCATGAGTAGGTGCAAAACCTCGAGACCATCACCTGAGGCATCTGGACTGAGCGCCTGGCGCTTCAAGGGACAGCGGTCAATCCTTTTGCCAATCTTACGATCACAAAAATCATATCAATGAATGTATGATAACATATGTGCACCATATCCAAAATGATCCAAAATGTATCATGGCACAAACATACCAAATATGTTGAAACATGTTGAAATATCCCAAGTTTTTGGTGCCAATAGTTCCGATCACCACAGCAACGGTGTGCACACAGCTCTGCGCCTCCGTTCGGCCACCAACCCCGGCGCTGCCAAGGGGGTGCTGCGCGGCAACAGGACCCACCAGTCATTGGACCTCGACGTCACGAAACTGTCACGAAACTGTCACGAAACTCAGGGCCTATCATGGCCTACCATAGCCAAGCCTACCAGGCTTTGATCATCCTGTCACTTTGATAGTTTTAATATCTTTTAATAGCTCTAATTCTCTCCACAAAGTTCAACCCATTTCCCGATCGCTGTAACTGAACAATACATCATCATCGGACATCATCAGACTTCATCAGACTTCAATATTGTCAATCTCAGATCCTTCTGACTGCTGAAATACATAGACTTCGAGACTTCGGGACTTCACCACGACTTTTACGCAGTGACACACCGTTTGGTGAGCTAAGCAGACGTTTGCTGCTAGGTTTGCACGCTTCGACGGGCCCACTCGGATGACATCTTTGACATCTTTGACATCTTTGATCACTTCCGCAACGCTCATAGGTTTTTGCAATTTCTATCCGACGTTCACTATGTTTCATTTTGTGTCATTATGTTTCATTGTGTCAAATGTGTCATTGTCTTCATCCGATTCTTCCGGGCAATTTGCCACCTACAACACCCTGTGCTGCCGAAGATTTCATCGATGCAGCGAGTGACGCGCGAGTCCAAAAAGGCTTTTGCAGTGACCTTGAGAATGGCAAAATTGGCAAAATCCGAATGAGTCCGACATGCAGCACCATGCCTCATCTCGCATTCAAATATCATTTAGGATCAAGGTCAACGTTCTTTCGGCCATTCTCAAGCGCTAGTCTGCAACATCCTCGAAGCAAATGCTCAATCTAAAATCTGCTGGTGTCAAGGCATGTTCAACGGCATCGCGTTGCAAGCCATCGACACATGCCTTTGGCAAGTCCAGTACCAAGATTTTCCTGCGTCAGGGTGGTCATCGTGAGGGTTTCCTGTGTGAAGTTCTTTCTATGAACGATATCCAAAATGAGCATGGAACCTTTGCTCAACTACAACATCTACAACATCTACAACATCTTTCCTGGCATTCCATCCCTGAATGGTTGCCATATGTTGCCATCTAAACTTTCTAAACATTCTACCAATTTCAATCAAAAAAAACAACCGATGCCGGGCCTTTGATCCTCGGTGCGACGATGCAGAAAGGCGTGATGCCACCAGGCTTTGAAACGCAGCCGTCGCCGTCGCAGCCATCCCTTCTGCACCGTCAAAACGATCATGCCGTCCGGCTGATCCCACAGGGGCCTCACTGAACCGAAGCATGTGACGCGTGACTGCGGTGCCCTGATGGTGCCTTGATGGTGCCCTGGGTGACTGTGGAAATGACTGTGGAAATGCACAGAAAATGACAGAGCTTCAGGTGAAATGAATGAAATGTGAGTAAAATGCCTTGATATTCTTATCAAAGTTTCGTAGAGAAACGGCGAGTTACTCTTGAACGGCCTTTTTCCCTCTGAACCACCTCCTCTTTGACCCCACTTCTCTTAGATAAAGTCTCAGCTAACCCTTCTCGGAGAGACCTCTCACGTCAGCTCAATCTTTTCTGCGCTACCTCTTGTGATTGCAAACTCTTCGCCATTCCTACAAGACTATTGAAATTGTTTCTGAGGGACATGTTTCAAAGACCCTTTCCTAATCATTGGCATCATTGGCGATTCGGAATTCAGTTTCTGGCTGAATTCCATGATTTGCTTCCCAAGAAGCCCCTCAAAACGCACTTCCTGGTCGCTGCTTTGCAGGTGGCGACTGAACTTGTGCTTCACCTCGAGCCTTTCGCTGTTTCGGCTCATGAATGCCACCTGCCCAAAGCAAAACCAGATTGGAAATGGAAATTAGGGCAGGAAGTCTGTCTCAGTCTGTCTCGCAGTCAAATAAGAAGCAAAAGCAAATAGAGCATTCTTTCACCCAACTCCAGGGTATTGAATGTTCATTCTTGAGTTCCAAGCTTCCAAAATCTTCTCCGAACTCACACCGCCTGAAGCGTAAACGGCTCTTTCTCGTTGGCTGCCAAATGTCTCAACAGCACCGCACAGGGTCGGTACTGCAGGGAGCCCGGTGCTATTGGATCGCTCAGCAACTGCACTGTGCCCTCCAACCAAATCTCGAACCTTGGGCCATCGAGGCCATCGACCGGACCAACAAACGGACGGACCAACAGATGTTGGAAAAAATTCGATACACCGGAAGTTCAGCCAGGCTGGTCCCATTCCTTTCCATTCCTTTTCCTCCTAAAGTGATGATGCCATCTGCAACCCTGAGCTCACAGGCAAAGACTTTCGCCCAAGTGGCATAGCGATCCACCTGATCTGCGAGGGAATGGTGACACCCGCGCGGGTGCCTCCACGGATATGTCCAAACCAATGCAGGGCATCCCTGGCTGACAGCACCGCGCCAGCGTAGAGCAGCAATGCTGAGATCCTAAGGCCGTGAGCTTGGCTGCCCACCAAAATTCACCAAAGTCACAAGGCCGAAATGAATAGAATGATTATTGAATAGGTCACAACTATTCACAACTTTAGTTTCACCTGTTTTTGCTCATTTCTTCAAAAGAAGCTCCACACGAAAGTGGTGAAAGTAATGTTCAAAAATAGAAAATCCATCTGCCCAAGGCACATAGTCCCGGACCGGCCCTTACCAGCCTGCTGCCCACAAAGAGTGCTCGTTGGTGCTCATTGCACAACAGCTTTTCGATTGTAAAGTTTAGATTTCACATTATTTCACAGGCGGAATCCGGCCTTGCAGTGGATGACCGCCACATTGCGCTCGTCTGCTTTCAACCATGCCTGACAGAGGGCGCCAATGATGCTTCCGTGAAACACTGAGAAGAGTTCTTCCACAAATGAGGATGTTTCAACAACCCCTGTGCACCGTGACATCATATGACATCATGAGTAATGATGCAATGAGTCTCAATGAGTCTCATTGAGTCTCATTGAGTCTCATTGAGTGTCATGGGCACACAATCAAGATTCAAAAGTGATCAAAATGCACCCAGCCTCAACATCCCGACAAAATGCCAAGATGTCTGCGAAGTCCGGCGGGCAATGATCGACGCATGGGAAGCACACCGTCTCTTCGAAGCCATTCTCTCGGAAGCTGCGCTCGGCGCACAAGTTGTAGACCCGAAAGCTGCCACGGTGGGCCCAGTGGAGGAAGCGCCGAACCTGGAGAATCTCAGCAGAAAATCTGCGGAGAATCCGAGATGTTGAAACAACACCGAAGCAACGAGAAGCAACGTGAAGCAATTCTCCCATTTTTCCATCATGTTTCCATCCATTCCCGTAAAGCTCGCCTCCTTCTGCGGATTCCGGAAGCAAGCACCAGATCCTCTGCCAGGGAAACCCATAGCAATGATCTTCGAAGTCACCTTGGAAGTTCTGAAAAAAAATAGAAAAACATCAGAAAGTCGTGTGAACTGGTTCCACCATGTTCCACCATGTTCCACCATGTTCCACCTGAGTCTTTGCTCGTGGAATGTAACAATCTGAGCATCTCCACATCTCTCCACCAAGTCGCATAGGCCAGATCCAAGTCGAAACCATCTGACACATAGCGACAACGGCTGCGAGCAACCTGCCAGTACGGACGAAGCTCGGCAAAGAAAAAAGTAGGTGACAATTTGCAATCAAAATGAGCCAGAATCATGCAGATGTTTTTCTATGTGCAGATTGTGCAGATTTTCCTGACCAAAGGATCTGCCATGTTTTGCATCTTCAAATCGAATCGATCTCGCCTTGCGTCGCATCCAGCCGCGCAGCCCGGTACTCCAAACACCCAGGCGCTCCTGCGACGCCAGGGCGACGCCATGATGATTTTCTGAAGCAACATCTCTTCCGCACGGGTTGATGTTGGAAGACATGAAAGACATGAAAGACATGAAAGACATGAAAGACATGAAAGACATGAAAGTGATTCATCACCCCAGAGACAAAAAGCATCACAAAGATAAACATAATGTGAAATGAATGTGAACAAAATCGACAAAAAGTATCAAAAAGTTACAGCACACTGACATGATTTCGCTCCTGGGAGCCACGTTTCCGGGCACTGCCGAGCCAGTTCTCCTGAAGGAGATCCTGCCGGGGGCAACAGGGTGACATTCGGATGACATTCACATGGCATCAGTCTCAAACACTGAAACATTCAATGTATCATCAGTATAATATATATATATCATTATATATATATATCAGTATATATATATATCAGTATCATGGGCTCAAATTTGAAGGAGTTGGCTGACGCTGCTTGTCGTGGCCAAACCCTACATCAGACAAAGCCTACAATCCAGAAAGGTTCAAAGCAGCAAATCAAAAAGAGCGAGAGAGAGAGAGAGAGAGAGAGAACTGAGAGAGCCGGAAAAAAACGTTTGCAAATGGCCAGATCTCATGAGATCTCCATTGGTCAATCTGAATGTGATCTCCTCTTCATTGCCGTCAATCTCCGGCTTTGGCCAATGGTCTGTCCCACCAAACAGTGCAGAAAGCGTCAAGGATTCAGAGCTTCGACGGCTGTTGGCCGCACACATGGAGCGTTTGTCTGTTTGCATGGTGCGCCTTGGCCAAAAAGGGGCAGCCAGATCCAACCAGATCCAACCAGATCCAACCAGATTTCACACAGATCCAACCCAACCAATGTCAGGTCCTTACAGACATCATCAGACATCCTGCATACAGACGCTTCTGAAGCTTGCCATGTCGCTGGGTAAGTGGCGAAGGATGCTCCCAAACGCTGTGAATCACTTCTCCCTTTGACTCGTCCTCGCCTAACTGCAGAGATCTGGCAGATCTGGCAGATTTCACAAGCACAACAGCCGCAACAGCCGCATCCGGTCCTTCGGGGGCCAACCCTTTGTCCACATAGCTCTCTGTGCAAGAACCTCAGCGGCAAACGGCAAACAGGTCATGTCACGAAAAACAGCAACAACGCTTTAACCTCCTGCGTTTCGTCATAAAGGTGACATGTTCTTCTCAAATGTGGATGGTATTGGATGATTGCCATGGTCACCATGGTCATCGCCATGTCTGTAGACTTCACGTCATTGAAATCAAGCCTGCCAGCTACAGAACCAGCAACGGATCGTTGCGAATCGTGCCAAGGGAACCAATGTGGGCCACATTGCATGGCGCTTCCGAGTTCACCAGACTGTCCTTGGCAGGTGGCCGATTCAAATGTCTTCAATCCGGGGAATTCTGGAAACCGGAGATAACCGGAGTTTTTCTTGTGAGAACCCTCTTGGTCCCCCTGTTATATCTGTTATCACAAGAAATCTTGCTGAAATGGTGCGAACGTCCACAGGTGCTTCCAAGATTCTGGATTGGTCCAAGCCGGTGCCGTCCAAGAACCAAAGTGTTCCATGACATCGGCACGTTGAAAAAAATCTCTGCTTTGTTTGGCCTTTCGGACTGGATAAATCAAAGATTGAAACAAAAAGCCTTCTGGAAGCCTGTGGAGTTGGTGGTACCGGAACAGGTCACTTGAAATCTCTGGTGTCGTGAAGTGCGTGGCTGGATTAAACAGCTTGAAGCATCGCCGCAAACAAATCGGCGATCCTTTGAGGCTGTGTTTTCCGTGATGTTTTTCTTTTGTGTTTTCCATGAGAGGTTTTGCTTTACTCTCAGGCTTTGGACAATATCAGCTTCAGCTGTGTTGGCCAGCTGCAGCGGAACGAGAGAATTGGACGAAAGGTCAAAGGCGATCAATTCGTGCAAAAATTGTGCAACATGCAGCCATCCAATCTTCCACCTTCAAACACCTTCCCGTTCGATGGCATTTGCATGCATTTGCACTGTCATGGAGTATGAGTATCGAAGCATCAACAATTGCCTGTTACATCTATCACTACCGTATCTACTCACTTTGAAAATTGGTGACTTCTGGGGTCCTGACTGAGGCATTCCGCCTGAGAAGACAGATCCACCCCTGGTATCCCAATACCAACTTCAATGCTGGTTGCTTGAGAACACCTTAGCAGCATCATGTAGGATCATGTTGACATTGTTTCGCATCATGTTTTCATTTGTGTTCCATCATCTCTTGGTGTATCCCGACGTGCAGTTCACCTGGCTATTGAAATTCTGCAAGCCTCCAGGAACTGTTGGGGGCGTTTCTGTGTGCCTGGCATCAATGATAGACCTAAGAAAAACCAAAGCACCTGATGTCTGAGCACTGTCAAGACTACTCTCCCGCAGTTTACGCACGACTAGTCACGACTAGTCAAGACTAGTTGCACCACACGCTTTGATCCAAGACTTGAACCGCACCTGTCAAACCAGCTTCGCAGCTCAAATGGCGTCTCGGCGTCTCTTTGGAATGTGCTTCGGTGCTTCGGTGCTACATCTTTCAAGTCTTTCAAGGATGCAAAAACATCAAAAAACAAAGAACTCAACGGACAATCTGATGAACTCTGGGTAGAAAATAAACGGAGAGGCTAGGCTTGTATTAGTTTGTTTGGGTTTGTATCAGCTGTCTCTCGGTCTTGAACCAATAGACTTGACAGCTTGCAAACGTCCCAAGCGACAAAATCCGCAATGTAGTGTGTACACCTTTCAGATGAATACAAGGAGAAGATCCAACGAGTGCAGACAGGAACACATATAAACTTGAATCCAGCAGAACCCACTCCCATTCGAGGTCTCTCCGGCAAGACTTTTCATTGTGGTTTTGACCTTCATAGTTTGAGTTCATCATCCTGTGTCAGTATCTTCTCACTGAATCAGTTTCTATATTCATATCCGTCATATCCATCATATCCATCATATCCATCATATCCATCATACCCCATCCAACACTTCAATGGATCTGGATATGGAAACGGGTGGATATAGGAACTGGTTGTGAATATCCATGGTTCATCCATTGTCTCAGTTCATCCATGGTCATGGTCGTTTTTTCTCGGCCTTCTGTTTAGCGCGGCTTGCGCCGACCTTTGACCACCGAGGTGAAACCGTCCTCATCCACAATGGGCTCAGGGACATCACGTGGCTTGGAATATCCTTCGTTCGGCCTTGGAAACAAAAAAAACATGGGCTATGAGTTGGTAATATTGATATCATGATATATATACGTATATATATATATATATATAAATGTATGATGGTTTCCTGAAATGGGGGTACCTCAAAAAATGGATGATTTATAAAGGAAAATCCTATTGAAGTGGATGATTTAGGTGTACCGCTATTTCAGGAAAGCTCCATGTATATATATACTTATATACATGTATATTTATATATATCATTGTATCATCTTTACACTATCATTGGATTTACTATCATGGTTTCCCTCTCCGCTGCATGTTCCACCAAGGACCAAGGACCCTGCGTTGGCACCTGCGTTGGCTGAGCCATGTGAGCCATGTGAGCCGCCATGGACGAGACGTTCGCATCCTGCAGGGGAACAGTCGAACGAAATGGATCTCGGAGATCGAAACAAATAGAACAATAGAATTACAATAGATTACCTCGAATCAATGATTACCAATGAAACAATAGAACCAAATAGAACAGATCGAAATAGATCGAACAGCTTCATTGATTCAACTCTCGTGATCTCTCCGCTCGAACTCGCTCTGACAAGGTTCAGAAGCTTCGGACGGTTCGGACCAAAATCATCATGGGACTTTGATAGGATTTAAATTTATTAAACGGATTTAATAAGTTGTAATAGGCTCTTGACCCTGTCTTAGCTCTTGACGTCATTGGTACAGACGCGGAATTCTGCACCTGAGCTTCGCAGGAAGGGTCTCCATCTCCATCGCTCTCCTGTGCGAGTCCAGTCCAACGGATCAACGGATCTTTTCACGACAAGAAAACATCAAAAGACTCATTTCAAAGGAACTGCGAGACAGTTAGTTTTGTGACCGAATTGAAGGATCTTGATGAAAGAGCATGAAAGAGCAAGGGAAATCTAACGGCCATTGAAATCTCCAAACGAATTGCTTACTGATCTTACTGTACTGTCGACAATTGTGGGCACCAATGAGTCTAAAGGACCTTCTGTCGTACTTCCCTCAAACCTTAAATCCTCTGGTGAAATTGACAAGGGCATGTGTGTGTGTTGATTCTAATAGATTCTCACCTGCGAAATCTGGGAAGCTTCATAGACAGTGTCCTCGTCGATGTCCATGCCATCGAGCTTGTCCAGCAGCTCATCTTCCTCCGTGGCATACTCTATCCCTGGCAGTCGGAAGTGTAGCAATATGTAGCATATCGTAACAGGTAGGTTTCAAACACTTCAAACAAACTAAGGAGCTGTGGATACCAGTGGATCATCTCCAAAAAGGTTCCCAACTTCGCTAAGCGTGGATCGAAACAAACTGGGAGGTTTGGAGCAACTTTGGTTGAAATGATGTAAGTTAAGTTCAGACTTTGATCACATCAATTGAATTAAACATCCTTAATCATTAATTCATTAATATCATGAATTAACCAGTGATACTTTATGAATCTTTATGATATCTACGGTACTTCGGGAGATTTACGGTTTAAGATCTCAGCCATCTGCAGATCTCATCTGGGATCCCAGGCGTTCAGATCCCTGGCTCTTCAAGAGGTCCGGCTGAGGAGCAGAGTCGCAGACCTGAAGAACCTGATTCGCGAAGCTCAGATCGCCCTGCTGGCAGCTGTTGAAGAGCCGCAAACCTCAGAGATCTCTGAAGATCGAAGAGATCTGCCAAAGCTGCCCCTTCCTCTTCCATATCTCAGTTCCCTGTATGTTCAAATCTGGAAATATGTTTACACATGTGTATACAGTACATCATATATGACACATATCTTATACAGTATATTCCAGCTATCTTTTCAAGTTGTGGCCGGGAAACAGAGCGTCGCTACCTCCATGGGTGAACCATCATCCGTTTCGGTACTGAACAACTCGTCCAGGCGAAGGTACAGAAAGTATGCCAGGTCCTGGTCGGATATCTCGGATAGCCCATGGGTTGGAGGCAAGGACATTAAGGACCTTACAGAAGGACCTTATGAGGACCTTATGATATCAAGAATGTAGGGACTTGTTGAAATTTGAGTAGCTAAATCTACCAAAATGCATGAAAGTTAAGAAAGGGAACTCTGCACAAAGAAACAAGCTGGCAGGCTGGCATCCAATTTCGTGACAGCATGTTTTCATGCTGCACCGGGTAACATCGGCCTCGCAGTCTCCAGGATTCTCCCAGCTCGGAGGTCTTTTTTTCCTGTCAGACATTCGCCGATCTGCCGATTTGCTGCCGTACAGCGAAGCCCAGCGAAGTCCAGCGAAGTCCAGCGAAGCTCCTGGAGGCTGCACTGAGATACTCGATCACCTCCGCCTGGGCTGTTTCTGCGTGCAGAGGCACATAATTGCACATAATTTCACAGATTCATAAGATCACGCTCACATTTGTCACGTCGCACCATCAATGCCATTGTCTTGCTGCACCTGCAATTGTCGTCCTTTCGCAATGGAATCTCGACCACCCCAACCTACACAGCTGAACTCTTGGAGGTGCTCAAGAGTCGACCAAAGAGACGTGAATCAGTGAAATGCAAAGATGCGAACTATGATTCTTTGGGCAATGATAACTTTCGGATATCTATCAATCTATCAGTTCCCATGGGTCATTTGACGAGTTCAATGTTCTGATGTTCGCCACTTGTCTAACGTCACCTCTTGAATCTACCGCCGAACATCACAGAAATTGTACTGGCAGGGTGAACAGCAGTCTACAACCACTTGAAAAAATCATCAAAACAGTGTGAACCTTGTTCTGTTGCAAGGGCCAAGGTGGTCCACCGCTGAAAGATGCGTTGAATCGCCTGTGCCAAACGAGAAAAAAAACCGGCCAATCCAGGCACTCCCAAGTTCGCAAATGATGTTGACCTTAACATGCCCCAACGATAACTGCCCCAAAATTTGCAAATGCATGGAGGGTTTGATATCATTGCACATTCACATCATTTAACGTCTACCCGTCTGTTGCTGCATGTATCCAAGATGCATTACACTATATATACATTCGTGAATGCAGTTATTTTTCAAATATAAATATTACATACACGCCATATCTACATGTATATATCCCAACATAAATATTTTGTTTTTGATACATTCCAATGCAACGTTGTTGGCAATTTGGGTCCAGTTGGGTTTTCGCCATGTTGCTCATAGTTTGCGCAACACAATTTTTTATCCACGCAGGTTATGTCGGAAACATATAAATTCAATTCACTGTTTTTTTTTGACTGGTTATGCTGTTCATTTTCCATGTACCTCATTGAACTTCTGCTCCACCATCGGACTGATGGGTTCCTGAAACAAATCAATGTTTTTTCATGCCATTCGCACCATCATTGACCGACTTCCGTTTTTTTCAACTCTAGAATATGTTTCATGTGAAAAGACCAAACCCTGTGATGTGGTGTTCTTCAACCGGTGGAAATCAATGACATGGATAATGAACCGATCTATTGACAGAACGGTCATGTTTTTGCGCAAAAAATGTGTTTCGACACAGTTTTCAGCGCATTTTTGTGCCTCGATTTTTTCCTGCAACTAGCGGCTCACCAGCCTAAGTAGCTGGTGCAAGTCATGACCCTGTCGCAATGACCAATGGTATTGAGGTTATAAATTATGAATCGGCAATAAACATGTGCAGTTGACTGAATCAATGGCCCCAATTTTTCATGTGTAAATAATCATTGGTTCAAATGATTGTGGAACCGAATGTGTGCCTGTAGTTCCCGACACCTCCCTTTTTGAAACGTTGAAAATTCCTCACGGAAAAAAAGAATTGGTATCATCAACAGATATGTGCGCTGAGTGCGTGTCAAATTCGGGAAAAAATGTTCACCAAACCCCATTCATTCCATCACTTGAATCTTCTGGGTGCTCCGACCCCATTCCGGATGCACACGCAGCAGAAGCGCCACGCGCGTCTTGCACCCAAATGGGCTGCAAGTTCAACGGCGAATAAACTGTGGATGTTTAATCATGTTCATGTCTTCACGTTTTTTGTCCAAATAAAACGGTGGTTTATTTAGTCAGTCAAACAAGTCAAGATGTCAAACCGAAAAGGAAGCAACCACACTAACATTTTGATTTGAATGAGTTCGATGTGTTAAAGAATACTTTTTGAAAAAACATTGTTTGAAATTGGTGGTATGCTGCGTCCATGGCCCAACTTGAAAAACATTGGCCTTGACAAATCCAACACGCCCAGATTTGTGTGCAAAGGGCCACACACAGATCCTGACACAACCAACTTTCAATTCCCACTGAAGAAATTATGATGAATGATTGGAATTTTTCCCTGATGCAAAAGTGTCTGCAGATACACTTCGTCAAGTTTCAATCTGGTGCAGCGGGTCTGACTTTTTTTTTTCCAACGCAGGGAACAACGAGGTGAACCTCTGGACGGTATGGTTAGGGTTTTTTTGACCTGGAGGACTCGTTTTAAACGATGTCCCGCCCACTCCACCACTTAAGCCAGGTTTCGACGAAGAGGAAGTAAACTGCACACGCAAATGACTTTGCTCAGATGCAACAGGACTGCTCGATTTTGTTCCAGAAGTTTCACCGTCAAGTTGCAATCTGGTGCAGCGGATCTGACTTTTTTTTTTCCAACGCGGGGAGCAACGAGGTGAACCTCTTCCCCCTTCTTCATCTCGCTGCGAGCCGCTTGGACTTTGCACAGGATTTTTTTTTCCAAACACAGTGAAGTTTTGTCAGATTCATCTTTCGAGGCAGGCAAGAATGGATGCTGAAGAAAAATAGATGGTATGTCAGCAACGTTTGCCTCGGTAGGCACACGCGCAAACCAAACATTTGCATTGAATTTCACCTCAGTCTCAAGGTGTTGTCTCATGATTGCATGTGCTATCAGTCCCAAATCAGTTCCACGGATTAGCGCAAACCGCACGCTGTCGTTGTCCCCGTACAACACGGGGTATGCAGATGCCATTTGGTTGGCCCAGATGTCCATCGCCATGCAGCACGCTAGTACCTCTAGTCTCTAGTTCATATATTTTGGTCTCTTTGCAGTCGGCACCCAAAAGCTGACATGCGTCAGCTTCCAAGCGCAGTGAAAACCATGCACAACAGTTTCCATCGCAGTTCACTAGCACACCTCCTAGGCCTCCAACGCAAGCCTGGTTGTCATATGAAGACCGTAGTTGAGTCTACCCTGTTAGGTCCAGCGCAACGGAGTCCGTCCACCATGAGGCCCAAAGCAGCCGCCAGCTCATCATCCACGCTGTTTGTAAAGCTGTATGCATGGTCTACCAATCTCTTAAGCACCAGTGCACCAACACGCCCATGCAAGAAACCGTAAGCGAAACCCATTTTTTTTTCATTTTAAGCGCCTCATGCCTATTCAGCGTTCTGTGTTGAATCACCTTTTGTCGCTTTTCAATGTTTCGCACCTCCAAAATGCCGTCCTTCGAGTCATGCAAGTCAAAAGCCACTCCAAGCGCCGCGCACAAGCTTGAAAATTCGGTTGTTTTCTTGCCATCTTTTGCGTATTCCCATCCAGCGAAAAGAAAAACAAACTCCAAACAACTCTTGGCCGAGTCTTGCAGTTGAGGACAGCTGGCAAGGATGAAGTCGTCATAGAAGTTGGTGGTCAGCAGCTTCGGCCCCCTACATGCCACGCAATGCAACATCTTGGCAAGTCTCAGAAAACTATATACGCTATGAGTTGCACCAAAAGGTAAGGTTCGGGATCTGTAAATTTCCACAGAACAAGTCGCATGATTGTAAATGCAAAAATAAGCATACTTCAGGTGGTCACTGCGCACCGGTATCTGACGGTACGCACTCTTCAAATCGTAGGTTTTGGCCAGAAGGCTGCAATCAGGCGAGCTTTGCATCATCTTTTCGAAGTACGCCTTGATCACTGCAACAAATGCATCAATCATGTGCAAATCCAGTTTTGTGTGTATGGTGCAACTGTCGTTCACGTCAGAAACACAATGAGATTGTTGCACCAGGCTCCATTTGATCTTGTCGCCAAGGGCCATCAGCCCAGCCCCTTGCAAGTTCGTCCCTAGTTTCACGCAGCACTGCTGCATCTAAGTCAAGTGAGCCTGAGTTCTTGGGCATGGACAGCACTAACGTGCTCCGCTTCGCCGCATTCTCTTTAAGCTGGGCCAAGGTGACAAGGCAGGTTTGTATGCTTTTTGAAATACCGAAGCACCATCTATTTCTCCAGCAAGTGGAAAGCCCTCATCCAATATTCTGAGAGCCTCTATGTCCTCATATTCCAAACTCTCCAAAATTTCTCTTGTGAGTTTCAATCTTTTCTTCAGAGTTGACAGGTGTCTCAACATCGCCACCTGCTTCTCTCCTCGGTCAAGCTCTGCGGCACGGTGGAGCCACCTTTTGCACCACGTGAGTCGGTACTCCAACATTTCTGAACACCAATGCAATACATGAAAGTTTATTGCATCCAACAAGTCATTAGGCACCAGTTTGCAAAAGTTAGCTGGATGCTTTGGCCATGAGCTGTTCATATGACCAAGGCAACCCAAACGCAACTTTGAAGCACTCATCGCCGGTCTGCAAGCCCCCCTTAGTAGAAAATGGTGATTGAGTGGCAGTTCGGCGCAGAAACCTTGAATGCTGTGGCACCTGTTCAGGTTCTCCTGTAGCAGTAAAAACATGCAAGGGCTTGTCCAACTTGTTCTGCAAAGAAAAAGGCACATCTGACGGCTGTTTAACATAGAAGACACCTACAGAAGACACATCTGAAATCAGTGGAGGCAGCTTGCTGCGCCCGGACTGTGAAAGCGCTGAGATTCGAGCTGCCTGCATCTCGAAAACCTTTTCATTCTTGACATCAAAAAGTGAATCTGGGAGCACCTGCATGTTCTGTCTCTGCAATTGCCTGATGATACATTGAACAAGTGACATGCAAAACTTCCAAGGGTACTGAGCCTCTAAATTTGTTGCCTAAACTTCCTTCCCTTCGTGATTCAAGGTTTCTCCACATGGCAAATGAGTGTGCAAGTTGTCGAACGTAACATCCATCTCAGATATTGCAGGAAGAGTGGCTGCCAGCTTTGTCCATTTTGGAAGAGATTCTCCCATCATACACATTTGAGTGTTGCAGAATGAAATCTCATGAGCATCAAGCAGCTGTTTATAGGGAACCGTTTCCCAGAATAAACTCCTGGATGGGTTTCTAAGGTCACCAAAATTCCCTGGGAAGCGCAGTGACCAAAAAGCCTGCAAGTTTCCCAATACATGGAATTTGCCAGCTCCACACGTTGCTTTTCTGCAGCTGTAAGATCCGGCAGCCCCATTGGAAAGTCATCAGAGCCAAGTGCCCTGGGTCCACCATTCTTGATTTGCCGTGCCTTTGAACACGTTCCACACACTTGTGCCATGTGCACCCAAGCAAGGAGCGGTGACTCAAGCCAGTGGTACAACAAAGCTCGATCCGTTGGATTGAGGATGTCAAAGACGAAAATTGTAGAGTGTGCACCCCTCTTGCGCATTTTGCCAAGCGCAAGAGAGCCACTCATCCCGTATTGTTTTGCGACTGAACACAATGTTGCGGTCCCACTGTAAAGCTCAATCATGAAACACTGGTTGAGCAAGCTATTGGTCCAGTCTTTGAGACACCGTCAAGATGCCTTCTTTGGGTGACTGCTAAGCCCATGGGGCTGGAGGCATTTAGGTTCGGCGCACAAATGCCAACCTTTGGGACAACGCTTCCCATCACGGGCACCATCACAACCACCAAGATTGTAAGCAAAACTAAAAACATCTTTTGTAACCACAACGCCTGCGGAGTAAGCGCTAATTCACATCCATGCTTGTTGCATGACAGAACTCTTTGGCTAAACTGAGGTTTCAGTTTTGGAGTAGTTTTCAACTAGCAAACTGCCTATACAACCGGGCTGAGTCCAAAGTACAAAACTCTAT
>Ga0126342_10007988_pt1:12500-18915 | contig 18915 bp, 19 predicted proteins | sample Cyp1metagenome_FD_92528 | JGI IMG/M metagenome (GOLD analysis project Ga0126342, IMG submission 92528) | Coral microbial communities from Lord Howe Island, Old Settlement Bay, Australia - Cyphastrea 1 metagenome | ecosystem: Host-associated > Invertebrates > Cnidaria > Coral ... | reverse complement strand
GAGAGAAACCTAAGGATTAGGGCACTCAGCGAACCGGAGGTTGCGCTGACAGCTAAGGTCCGTTCCATGGACCACTTGATCCCGAGATTTCTAGCGGGGTCCCAAATGCATGCTTTCACCATGAGCAGCCCCGCTAGTAAGCAATGAGTACCCCTAGTTAGTCCCTTGGGCCTTCCAATGATTCCGATGTTTGATTGCCAGAGAATATCCAATGTTGCTGTAAAGCCCTAAATTGGTTGCTTCGACTGTCAACCCGCGGTTCTTGTTGTTGTTCCATCACCAAGTCTCTGCACGTGGCAAATGGCCTTGCCTTGCTCCAGGACTTTGTAGTCCTGCATGGGGACGTGGAGACTCTCTGGTAACATAGCCATTGAAAATCTCCATTTTGTTTGATAGGTAAATCATCTATATATGTTGAATACCAGATAGGTAATACATCTCTATTTATACTAATGTATACATACATATACATACCATAGCATTTTGTTGAATTACTGCAGGGTAGGATCTTCACATATCTTCTCCCAGATCTTCCCAGATCTTCCCATCACCGGGCCCATGCTCCATGGCTATGGAAGAATGGAAGATGGCCCAGTCATGGATCATTTACCTATTACCCTCTGGTAAACTAACATAGCTATGGAAAATCACCATTTTCAATGGGAAAACTCACTATAAACGGCCATTTTCAATAGCTATGTTAAATTACCAGAGGGTAAAAATGGAGATTGTCCATAGGAGTCCATAGTCTTGATAACATTGCCAGAGGCTCCACGCCGATGGCGTCAAATCCTCTGGAGATCTCACAGATCTTTCACCTCAATGGGGTGGTTCATTGTCTGAATACCTATGTTGCTGGGCTTAAAGCACCATTTTTGCCGATCTAGCAGCAACTTCAGTTGCTGGTTCAGTTGGGGTCAGAAGCCTGATACCCTTTGTTCCCATCCCGAAAATGTTGCAGGAATAGACATGAGTAGTCTATGTTAGAATGAGAACCCAACCAATTTGGAGAGTTTAATTCTGACCCGCAGCCACATAGTGGAAATCAAACATGGCAACGGAAAGGGCCCTCAAACCAAATGCAAATGACTTTAAGTCAGGATGTGTTTTAAACGATAATGGGATGATTTACCGACCCTTTTCGAAAAATACATTTGTTCACCATTTGAGCAGTGGAAATAAAACCTTGTTTGTCGTCCCGTATTACTGGCCGGTTAGGATTGAATTTCCCAGCTCATGGATTCTGATCATCAACCAACCATCATTTATGAATCATATGTCTCGATCTGTTGATAGTGTTAAAAAAAAAAAAACACTATGAAGCAAAGTTAGTTATATCCTACAAGCATTATCCTCTGGTAATTTAACGTAGCTTGAAAATGGCCTTTATAGTTGATTTACCCATGAAAAATGGTGATTTTCCATAACTACGTTAGTTTACCAGAGGGTAACCAATTAAGTTGATAGTTGATAGTGAAGAAAGCTACTGAGCAAAGTTAGTTATATCCAGCATTCATCATCTCCATAAATATCATTGGCCAACATTGACCAATAGGCCCTCACAGCAGCCACTGTTCATCGCTTCACCCGTGGCGTCTCCTTAAAGCCCTGCGTCGCTTTGAAGTTCTTGGCCCATCGCATCATGGCGTCGGAGTCCTCCACCACCGAGGCCTGACATCCGGTTGAAAATTCGCGATGAAAAAAGCCAAAAAAAACATCGATGATATGGATAAACCCATATCAACCCATAAAAACCCTGGTAATTGATATGTAACCTAGCAAAAAAATATGTTTGAATGGAAATTGTTGTTTGAATGTACTGGAGATGTAATGGGATGTTTCTTTAAAAAAAAAAACTACTTGGAGGTGCAGTTCAGGTGGCTATAACCATGGTGATTTTAAGCCCCATAAGTTGAGAAAAAAGCCCAACTTAACTATGGTTATATATATACACATATGATATGCATATATAATATATCATATATATATATATATATATATATATATGTGTGTGTATTTATCCACTTATAACTGGAACTGCACTTCCAAGATGACACATGGGTCTGTCCATGATGTCTTTGGCCCCAATTCATGGCTATGAATTGCTCTTTGACTGTGGAAACTTGTGATTAAACATGGAAAATATTCAATGGGATTTAATGGGATCTAGTGGAATATAGTGGGATTTAGTATACTCCCAACTACAATTGGACGCAGCAATCTTGCAATTTGGATATGAATGTCCTGCCAAAAATGCCCAAATTGCTGGTGGTTATGAATAGGTCCCAGAGGCACAATCTATCCCCCTACAGAGCATTCAGCAAAATTCAAAATGCGTCTGCAATTCCCAAATAGAAAAATACATTCGTATGTATACATGTACTTACAAATACTGTATTCAGAAGGGCTTGTTCTCAAATACTGCAGCTTGGTGACTGAGTCAGCCCCAATTCAACCAGCCCAAGGTGACCTGCAAACATTATTTGGGTCACCTTTGGGATGGGTAAACTATTATATCATCCCCATTAAGTTTGGTTTAAAATCACCAGAAACATCACGTCAAATTTGATAGAGGAAACGTCCATACTAAAAAATCTCATGACTGTTCCATGGTGATAGACTGAATCTCATTAAATACCGTTAAATCCCATTGAATATGGTCAAACCGACTGAATCCAATTATATGCCATCAAAGCCATGGAATCCCATTGAATCCCATTAAATGTCATTAAACCCATACTAAACCTTGGAAATAGATCTGCACCTTGCTTGTGCCCGCTGGTAGCAGCTGCTGCACGGCCATGGCTGCAGCAAGACCTCCAGTTCGAGCGGCAAGGGTCCATGAAAAGTCGATGTGGAAAAACATTACACGATATATAGACTAATCCTCGAATAGAAAAGTAAGTTGTCACTATTTCAGTGGGATTTGACTTTTCGACATCTTTTTGGTGTCTATGTACATGGCTTATGCTCGAAATTATATTTACTATAATTATATAATTATATACTATATTTATTACATAGAGCATGATCAAACCCTCCAGCAATCAAACATGGTTCACTGGTCTTTCCCCAATCAGAGACATGATCGTTCAAAATGTCATGACATAGCTTCCAAAATCAGGGTGTTTGTCTGAGGGTATGGGTCAAGTCGTTGGAATTCTCAACCAACAAAAATAGAAAAAATAAGTGGGTCTGATACCTTCTTCAACCAGATGGTTGGTCAAAAAAAACATCCCGGCAATCCAATGTATCGCAATTATATCCCTATTATATACCCAACAAATATCCCCATTGAATCCCAAGTATCTTTCCATTGTATGTCCATGGTTGTTAAAAATTCTCATGGTTTCGTTGGTGAAACGCCTCCGCTGCCGTGTAAACCATTGCCTGCGTTGCAGCTGACCACCCCAACGCTCAACTTCAGCGACCTCCAGTCCACCTAAAAACGGAGATGTACATTGCTGGAGGGGATAGGTATGCTATCTTGGAATACACCTGCCAGTTTGAATAGTTCCCTTCTATTTATTTTGTATGTAATTTTGAAGATGAATACATGTTCCCTTCTACTAGTATGAATTTTGAATACATGTTCCCTTCTATACACCAAATCCCTCCAACATCCGAAATCGAAGGAATCCGTTCAAAAAACATATTCAAATGGGAAAGGGTATGCTCGAGGGGTCTGTTGGATTTTTCTTAGGTACACATGAATAATGAATAGATTTTTGAAGATGTTGATTTCACGCCTTCTGCCTACCCGCGTCAGGTTCATGTCCAATAATGACATAAAGTTGAAAATTCCTACCCACAATCGCATACGAATTGGACTCACGTACAAATAAGCAACGTTTTGCACACATATCCAATAAGTAGCGGATTTTGTGGATAGTGGCGGTGACGGTTGAAAAACCCAAAACCCATGGCCAAAGACTTGCACTGGTGGACAAGGAAAATTGTATCGATCCATGAAACCTAAAACGAGTTTAAAGGGGCACTCACAGGTATTTCCACCCAAGGTTTTAAAAAAAGGAACAGAAACGGAAAAAAAAAAACGGCCCGGCCATGAACTGCTGAATCCCCTGCACCCGGCTGCGCCTTCATCTCACTGGCGAAGCGTTCCAAGTCCTTGATTGGTTGACCTGGCTCAGGCCAAACAGAAAACCCCCAAGGGCCCAAGGGAGTTATGTTTTTTTCATGGGGAAAATATGAGAAAACAATGATCAACTAAGTACTAGTGGTTTTATATTCTATAGTTGTATAGCAAAGAAAAATCCGAAGCTTGGGGGACTCCAAGTGACCAAGTTAGTTGTTGGTCAAATGGGAATGGGGAAGAGGGGGTATCCCAATTTTCAGAAACACCCAAATGGTCATTGAGGCAACCCAAAACCGCTGACTGAATTTGACCAACGTGGTTTTTGTCAACCATCTGACCTTTGGGGTAAGTCAAGTTGAACAATCGACGAAAATGTTTGCGGACTTATATACAATCCCAATTGCCAACGCCTGGCCTCGTCAATGGGCACACGCAGAAATGGCGGACATCACTCATTTTTTTTTCAAGGAATATGGCCCTCAACATACCCTATATATCATGTATCATTTCCCATTACCCATACTATCATGGCTAGTTTGCTGATTTACACATATGTATTGATGGAATGTTAGCAATTACGTACAACTATTCTAATAGTTTATATATATATACAATAATATATATATATATACAACTAGATATATATATATATATACAACTAGATATATATATCTAGTTGTATATATATATATATATCTAATTATATATACACACATTATATGAAGGACATCCCTCCACGGACATCCTTGCCATGACCAGACCCAAACCAGCACACTTACCGCGCCTTCCAAAGCCTCGCTGCCGTCTTCCGCTTCGTCATCGGAGGTGTCAGGCTCTGGAGCCGGCTCCGGCTCCGGCCTGGAGAAAGGCAAAAAATAAAAGTCGAGCAAAATGATACAAATAGAGGGGTTAGATAGATTAGTTGGATTAGATCAATCAGATTGATAAGATTAAAAGGATTAAAAAGATTAGATCGATTAGATTGATAAAATTGATGGGATTGATAAGATAGATAAGATCGATAAGATCGATTAGTTTGGTAAGATAGATAAGATGCACAAAATAGAGAAGATAGATAAGGTAGATAAGAAAGATTTGTTGATTGATTGATTGATTGATAGGTAGATAGATAGATAGATAGATTAGAAAGATAGTTTGGTTGATTGATAAGACTAATAAGATTGATAAGGTTTATAATATTGATAATATTGACAAGGTTGATAAGATTCATAAGATTCATAAGATTCATAAGATTTCAGCTGAACAAGTTTTGACTGATACCCATTACTCATATTGGTTTAACAACATCAACCCTGTAGTCCTAATAATAAAGTGACCTTATAAATATGTGATGTTATTTCGAAGTTGTTTTGCTTTTGTGATTCGTATGCTAGCGTGTGTGTGTCTGTGTGTATGTGGTTCATTATGTTTTAATATTATAATTTGCTGTGTTCTGCCGTTTGCATGTGTGCTTGTGTAGCTGCTGGGGTGGTATAAGTGAACTGGACTATGAGGCTCTCATGCCCATCATCACACGCCTGCGAAGCTGCTTCAGTGGCCGGCTTTGGGCTGGCTCGCGGGTCTCATCAAACCTCGAGCTATGAGCTATGAGGTGTCTTGGGAAGATGCGCAACAATGAGATTGCTCGCGCTGTGTACCTGAAATATGTGCGGTTCTTTCTACAGTATGTATACATATACGCATATATACATATACATATGTATATCCTATATGTATATATATATATGTGTGTGTACATATATAAAAAATCTTATATATTTATATATATAGTAGGTTTTACATATATTACATATATTATATGAATATATATATATATATATTATTGTATATTTTATACTGTATATTAAGTCATATATATATATTCATATATATAATTTTTACATATATGTATATATATTATATATTTATTTATTTATTTATTTAAAATATGAAAAAAATAAATTAAACATTTACAGCGAGAGAAGCGGGGGCGCGTCAAAGAAAAATTGTCGTTTCCGGCACTGCCGCTTGCCTCCTTCCGCGACCTGTTGGTGCCAGTTCTTTGCGGTTTCTTTGCAGCTTTTGGTGGGCAGCATCGGTCCTCCGACGCCTGGCTTTAAACGTGCCCCGGCGCCCTTTGCAGCCTTTTGGTAGGCAGCATCCTGGCCCGCGGCTTTTGCAGCTTGATCTGCCGGGCGCCTTCAGAGAATTTCTACCGGCTTCAAAAAGCAACATTAGGCAGTAGCCTGGCTTTAAATGAGCCTTTTGGTGGGCAGCATCCCGGTCCTCCTTCGCCTTTTGCAGCTTGCCGGCCGCCCA
>Ga0126342_10007988_pt1:0-7500 | contig 18915 bp, 19 predicted proteins | sample Cyp1metagenome_FD_92528 | JGI IMG/M metagenome (GOLD analysis project Ga0126342, IMG submission 92528) | Coral microbial communities from Lord Howe Island, Old Settlement Bay, Australia - Cyphastrea 1 metagenome | ecosystem: Host-associated > Invertebrates > Cnidaria > Coral ... | reverse complement strand
GGCATTTGCGTACAATACTGAAAAACTTGCAAGAATTGCAGGTCCATTGCATGGGCACGTTCTTCCTGTCGGCTCTTGATCGAGCTTGCAGAGCAACATTCTATTCCCTACAGGTTCCCTGGTGGATTTACCCATGGGAAAATGCCAAAAAGAACCCTCTTCAGCAAATCCAAGATTTTGAGACTTAAGTCTCTACTGGTGATGGTTTCAATATCATATCATCATCCCTATAAAATCTCTACAAAGTCAACATTCATATCCCATGAAATCCGTAATTAATCATGAATATCCAATAGCAGAGAGATTCAGAGAACTTAGATGATTCAACCGAAAACCAGCAGCAATAAACACCTACCCTTCAGTAATCAAACATGGCTTGGTGGAAAATCCCCAGAAACGAACCCGGTCCGACGATTTTCCCAGCTATGTTTGATGACACCGGAGGGTAACGATATCGTATCACATATTGTTGGCCACAAGTTCCCATTCAGATCCTCATTATATAATATCAAATCAAAACAATTAAATCCCTGTTGCAAAAAAAAACTAACAAACTTGTCTCCCTGGGTCCTTGTGGGCTCCGTTCTTTTCCCCACTGACAAATGGACCAAAAAGAGAACTTCGCCGAGGCTCCACTTGTTGTCTGGCATGCGGAAGCCCATTCCTGCTATGCTTTTTGGGCGGGTGATAGCTGAGGTATAGCCAATAAAGATGGAGATTTAACCGGTAAAAATGAGTCATATACACATATAGTCATATAAGTCATATAGTTATGCTAGATACTTGGATGCATAAACAACTTGGTTAACCCAAGAAGAAAATACTCGGAACGCTTTTTGACCACTCGTGCATGGTAATATTGGGGCTAGTCTACTATTGGGTTCTACATGGTTTTACATGGGTTTTACCACAGTACCACCTCAAACTGAGCTACAAACAAAAACTGTTCGAGGCGCTATGTTTGCGCCAGTGGATGTCGGCGGTCATCGGCCCTGATAATTCAACATAGCCACGATAAATGACCGGTTTGTAGATGATTTACCAAGTTTCAACATGGCCACAATCCATCATATTCCATCATCTTGGCTATGTCAGATTACCAGAAAAAAATCCAGAGGGTATGTTTGAGAATTTCAGTGGACCACTTTGGCCTTGGACTAAGCCACCCCTTAACCGCCTGACTAGCATGGTCTGACCGGTGGAGAGTATGGATCTGGCTGGGATGTGGGTCAAAACTGTAGGCGATGCTGAAAAGTTGTGCTTACAATCGTCGCAAAACACCCACCACCCAGCTCCTCTAATAAAGTCATTGGAACCAGCCAGTTCCTCTAATAAGTCATCAAATAAGTCATCAAAAATCGTTGTAGTTTCATCTGCAATATGGTGGATTTTCCAGCTGGCTACGTTGGTCTGGCCTGCTAGCACCTCAGCCAACTCCTCTGGCATGCGGTCGAATGCCTCTCGGCCTGAGATCCATTTTTGGACCAATCATCGGGGAAGGCCCACGAGGATAACTCATGCAAACCAACCAACATTTGGTGGTTGGTGCTCAACCACCCCCGGAAGATAAGTGCAAAGTCATTGTGAATCATCTCAACCATTTGCCAAACATGACAGGGATCTGCGGGTTTGGAGGGATTAGATTGCGTCCACTTACTTCTGCAAATATTCGTGCCCATCTTGATGGCCCTCAACATCTGTTGCGTTTGACGGCGCGCCACCAATTCATACCCAATTATCAACTTCAGCGGTGGTTGCAGGAGATCTGCATGGTTCCTTCTGAAACAGACTATTGATTGTGGAGTTGGGAAGCTTCCCATCTTTGGTGCTATGTCTGTCCAGCTTGGGCACTGGAAAGTTGAGTAGTTCTTCACATCCCAACAGAATCTATGCTGCTCAGGCTTGAAAGGTTCAAGATAGAACCAATTGGCTAAGGCTCAAACTATTGACAAAAAATCTTGTCCGTCACTAAAAAGTCCAAACCATGAAAATCGCTGCTTTCCGAATTTGTTGACGACCATGGTCAAGTCCCTGTTTCCTGGTTTTTTCCCATCTTTAATCAAAGAACAGTGGTGGAAACTCACGGGTTAAAACCAACAAAAACTTGGTTCAAAAAAATCTTGACCGTTTCTCCTTTAGAACGAGGAAACATGAGAAAATCGTGCCCTCTGGCAATCAAAACACGGCTTGCTGGAAAGTCCACGTTTAGTTCGATGATTTTCTTATTCAACTCCAAATTATAGAAGATTTGAAATTGCGAGAGATGATATAAACACCCAGTGAACCCAATTACATCAATTACCACTAAGTGACTATAAGTGTCCAATTATTTCAATCAAAAAAACTCACTAGTTGGATGACACCGGAACTGCCAGCATGTCGCGGGTGAAGAAGACCAGGCTGATCCGCGTCCCAGAGAGGAAGGGCATGGCCATGTGCCCGTGGCGGCCATCGAAGCGCTGCCTGGTATTTCTATCCCTATGGGAAGATGACCATCCACCTACTGTATATGGGTGTGATCATGGGTGTATATGATCCAACTTTTTCGGGAAATTGGGGAAGTCATCTTCCACAGCCGACCCCAATTGGGGTCGCAGGCTTCGCGGTTGATGGGATACTGTAGGGAAGTGGAACCAACCCATTTGGGCCGCTTGGACGGCCACTTGGACGGCTTGGGGTTCCACTGGGAAATTCTGCGGCCACCAAATGTTCACCTGATCTAGAGCTGATGCGCCAGCATCGCAGCTGCATCCAACATGACCAGAGATTGTTAGCACCTCAGAAAAATCAGTAGACCTAAAAGTTGTTTGGTCTAAAGTTTATAAAGTCATCTTTGTTCTCAACATAATTTGTACTTTCTCCAGGAATCTCCATATTTCATGTCTTCTGCTGGAAGGAAAAACAACCTCTCAGCATCCGCACCATCGGTTCCGGATGTCGAACAGCTTCCCTTTGACCACCTGAACACGGGCTTTGCGTTCGATGAAAAGTTGACCGCGAAATGGGAATTTCACCCAGACAATGATACAACTTGTTGTTTTAAAGCATTTTGAAACCAACCCAAACGGGGAGTTGAGCAAACATGGTTCAACTCAACAAAAACTCGGACCAACAACACAAGTCAAAATGTTGGTATTGCTTGTCAACCCCCACAAGAATCCTTAGATAGCAGTGAAAATGTCCCAACTCTGGGGTCGAAATGGGCACCAATGGAGTGTCCGTTGGATTTCAAGAGTTTGAGTTCGGCTTCCTCTGTCTCTGTGATTGCCATCTTCAGAAACCCTAAAATGCATTAAAATGCCAAAATATGTTCCGGGCCCATATTGGGTATGTGCACAATATCCTTTGAGTATTGATCATGCTGAATAGCAAATGTTTCAAGCCATGACCGTATCAGTTGTCGCATGTGCATCTATATATATATAATATATATATATATACTCCATGTCTTTAGCGGTCCTGATCTTGTTTTGATCAGCACCAGCCTCCCTCAAGAAGCAAGCCACGTCGACATACCCTTTTTCAGTCTCGATGCCTAGTGGTGTCGCTCCAGCGTCGATTCGGGCTGTGTCAATGTCAGCTCTCGCCTCAATCAGCAAGCGCACACCTTCAAGATGGTTCCCCACAGCTGTGACGTACACCATCATTGGTTCTTGCCTTGTGGATCTCAGCCCTGGCCTCAAGCAGCACCCGAACAACTTCACTGTGGCCATTCTGAGCTGCGATGTACAACGGTGTGACGTGCGACTCCTACGTCTGTGGTGGCCGTGTCACTGTTGCCACCTGTAGCGATCAACAATCGAACAATTTCTACATGGCCATTCTGAGCTGCACCCCACAGTGGAATGCCTCCAAGGTCAACTGTGGGATCTGTGTCGGATCCACTTTCAACCAACAGGCTAACAACATCCATGTGGCCGCGGAAAAGCTGCTCAGAACGGTGTACAACCTTGATATATTATGTCTCTCTGCACGTGCTTCAAGCGTCGCATGGGTTCCACACGCATAGTGCAGCGGAAATCCATGCCTTATAAGAGCGTCAGGATGTCGTGGGTGGATGAAGCAGCTTCTCGTCTCCCAACGGAATCGTTTCTGCTGGATACAGCAGCCATCCTCGTGTCGTCGTTTTCCTCCGGAAAATAATCTAACACTACCAAGTGGACACTCACGGGCTCTGGTGCAAGCACCTTGTCATCAGTTCACGAGACCAATCTTCAGACCACAACCTCTGCCGACCTTCGTATTCATCCAAAACAGTATATACTTATTTCACCTGACACTGCTGAATAAACCGTGAACATCTGCGCTATGGCGGCTAAGAAGCCCACAAAGAAATCCGTGTCATGTGTATATTGACATCTCTTGAGCCAAAATGCTATAGTCTTGTCATTCTTGTTGGACTTGATCCACAATGTCAGTCCACATCTATGACAATGTCTTTGTCAGGATTATCTCGGCAATGTGCTTCAGTCCACCATTTTGCTTTTGCTTGATGAGTGTATTACGGTATTGCTCAAAACCATTGGCTCATGAAAATGTTCTGCGTGTCATGATGTCATGGATGTTGGTCAGTATCCATCAGCTCTTGGGATGAAACGCCGCTTCCCCACGCCTGGCCGGGAACGTAGCCACTGGGAACCTTCTCACCGAGGGTGATTTCGTGGTCGATACCACCTTCCTGCCGGTCTGGGCCCAGGACTTTTAACCACCAGTTTAACAGTAGGGGGTACCATATGTACCGATTTCAAGAGTGATTCATCAGTGTTTTTGGGTTTTCACCCCCCGAATTCATCAACAGAGTTTATCAACTTAGGGTGGAAATAGAGTTGTCGGAACCATTGCTACGCGGTTTTGAAGGGTACCAGTAGACAGAACCAGATCTCGTAGAGAAATCAAAAAGTCGTGATTCATGATTGTATTGTAGTCCTTTGTGTCCTGAACCAACATGGGTACAAGTTCCTGGGATAGTCACCTGCATGATGTGGCGCAATCCACTGTAAAATGAGCAGGGGTCGATGTTGAGGCTCAGACAGAAACAATGCTGATACCATACTTCCCCTTAGTCGGTCCTGATCATTAATTAATGGCTTGACCATTATGTAATTATCATTATATATATACTACATACCAATGATATGTAATTATGGAATACTAAAACTTTAATCGTTGCTAGATTAGTTATGATGGATTATCCATTATTGATGGGGAGATGGAGGGTGATGTTTGTAGTCCTGTCTCATCTGTAGCCTGTTTCTGTTTAATGCTTCTGATATGAAACTGAACCTCTTGCAGATGTCTCCCCATAGATTAGATCCATTCTGCCACCGGCAGTACAGCACTAGTTGGTGTAGAGCCACAAAATATCAAGAGCTGAGAAACCTCCATGAATAGTCTGGACCTGATCATGAAGATGATGGAAGGACCAAAAACAACAGTAGAACAAGTACACTTAAGCACTGTTATGCACTTAAAAATGAATCCAACTGGGGTACTAAACCTTGGTTGGCCGACGGAGATCTGCGAACAAATGTTTTGCCTTTCGGGTCTTATTTCACGCCTGTCAATGGGTAATTACATCTCCAAGTGTTGCCAACATTGTCGAATGAACCGATCCACATGAAACCCCATCAACTTCGGCAGTTTCCTGTGATCAATCACTCCCCAGCATTCAAACTGCACCCGCGAGAACATCAAAAGATGTCCGTATTCCGCTAGATATGGTCATATAGATGTTGACCCATTGGCTACGGGTCAAAAATTAAGGACCAAAAAAATCGACCAGCTGTGTCCAAACATTGCCCATCCAGTCAAAATGGCCATGTTCATAGGAAGATGGTTCACCAGTTGATGGAATGTGGTGCACCTGTACCCAGTGGCTTGACCCGCAGATCCCAAAAAAAAAAACGCCTCCTCGTCAAACTGGCCCTGGCCCGGAGGCGGGTGTAGAACAAAAAAATGCGATTTAAGCAGCAATCTTTGGGAATTGACGCTCAACAAACATTGAAATAACAAACATTAAACAACACCGTTTCCACGAACTAACACTATACATAATTAATATATACCAGTAGTGCCCGCACGAGGCGGAACGGAAGTTGCCTTAGGGATCTGAGGGTTATACTATAAGGCCTTTCTCATCTATAGAACTTGCATGCGCCGTGCGGCAGCCACGCCCGTGCGTGCGTGCTTTGTGCGAACCTGCTGCACTGTTGTTGTCCAAGAACATGACCTACGCAGGACCCCGGCGCAATGCAACTCCAAACGGCACTTTCTTCACACTTCACACTGCACTCTTCACACCCCACACATCACACTTCACACTTGCACTTCATCTCATCTCAAATCATGTGAGTTCTTCTCACTTTATCTCGGCTCTTCTCATCTCATCCCATCTCTTCTCACATGTCATCTAAGTAAGTTCTTCTCAATTGTTTTCATCTCATCCGAGCACTGATCAACCTTTCTCATCTCCTCGAAGTTCTTCTCAACTCATCTCAGCTGTTCTGCACGCCAGAAAGCTCTTACTGTCAGAGAGAAGTCTCTTGCACAAAAAACCCTTGGGCACAGAAAGCTTTTGCACACAGAAGCTTGAGACACCAATGCATTGACACAGAAAAGCCTTTACAAAATATCTTGTACTACAAAGCTTGCGCAAACCACTTCCCAGTACTACTTTGTGCTACAAAGCTTGCACAAAGTACTCCCCAGCACCTCTTTGTACTACAAAGCTTGCGCAGAGTACTCCCCAGTTCTACTTTGTACTACAAAGCTTGCACCAAATACGTCCCAGTACATCTTTGTACCACAAAGCTTGCACAAAGCACTTCCCAGTACTACTTTGTACTACAAAGCTTGCACAAAGCACTTCCCAGTACCACTTTGTACCACTTCCCAGTACAGTACTTCTTTGTAATACAAAGCTTGCACAAAAAAGCACTCCCCGGTACTACGTTGTACTACAAAGCTTGCACAAAGGGGTGACCAATCACTTGCGGCAGTAAGATTCAATCACTTGCGGCAGTAAGATAAAAATCACTTGCGGCAGTAAGTTTCAATCACTTGCGGCAGTGAGACTCTTCGAAACCAATCACTTGCGGCAGTAAGAAAATGGAAAACCAATCACTTAGTGAATAGGGAAACACAACCGCTACTCCACTTCCTGAGACTTACCATCCCACTTCAACCTTGGGGGGTGGGGTGGGGCTAGGGAAGAAAAGGCTAGGATCTACCAGCCACAACCGTTGCTTGCATTCATTATAGGGAACCGCTACTCCACTTCCTGAGACTTACCATCCCACTTCAACCTTGGGGGGTGGGGTGGGGCTAGGGGAGAAAAGGCTAGGATCTACCAGCCACAACCGTTGCTTATATTCATTATAGGGAACCGCTACTCCACTTCCTGAGACTTACCATTCTTCTTCAACCTTGGGGGGTGGGGTGGGGCTAGGGAAGAAAAGGGCAGGATCTACCAGCCACAACCGTTGCTTACATTCATTATAG
>Ga0126342_10007987_pt1 | contig 18917 bp, 14 predicted proteins | sample Cyp1metagenome_FD_92528 | JGI IMG/M metagenome (GOLD analysis project Ga0126342, IMG submission 92528) | Coral microbial communities from Lord Howe Island, Old Settlement Bay, Australia - Cyphastrea 1 metagenome | ecosystem: Host-associated > Invertebrates > Cnidaria > Coral ... | reverse complement strand
GTGCGCACTGAGCTGGGAAGGTCCCAGGTTGAGGTCCAGCGGTGCGCACTGAGCTGGGAAGGTCCCAGGTTGAGGTCCAGCGGTGCGCACTGAGCTGGGAAGGTCCCAGGTTGAGGTCCAGCGCTGCGCACTGAGCTGGGAAGGTCCCAGGTTGAGGTCCAGCAGTGCGCACTGAGCTCGGAAGTTGGCGAAGAGCTTGGCGAAGAGTTGGCAAGGCGGAAGTGGAGGTGGAAGTTGATGCAAACTTGGTCGAGGAGAAACTGCAGGAGGAGGAGAAGGAGGAGGATGAGGAGGAGGACAACAGCTCTGATAAAATCTAACAACCCTCGCCTGGCAGGTGGGGAATAACACGTTCATACAGACGGACAGTCGCATAATTACACGTTGGTGCATGTTACACAAAGTGATTCCATATGTTTTTCTTCAACTCAGTAGGTCAATGTCAATGTCACTGTTCGCTGGCAGGTTGCAGTACAAGTGCCGGTCGTAAGCAGCACCTCACCGGAGAGCCCGTTGTCGGCGGAGGCAGGGTTGAACGCAGCAGGAATTTCAAGGATTCGTTGCGCTATATCAGGCTATTCTGCAGTGCCCCATGGGAAGTAACATGTACGCTACATGATGATGAAATCATTGATCTTTAATGTCCTACGCAACTTGTTCTTGATTCTTTTTCCCTGTCACTGTCGCTGAGTCAGCTTTCAAAGAGCTGTTTCTTTGAGCGCCCAGCTCAAAACATGCTAGTCAAGTGTTCACAGTGGCTTGCGACAGGACCCGGGCCTTCCGGCGGCCTCCGGGCATACGTGGCATACAAGAGCCAAAAAAAAAACAAGACTTTTACCATGGTTATTTTGATGTGAACTACAGGGGTACGTCAGGTTTTGACCCATCCCATGGCAAATTAAACCATGGTGTTTCCGTCCAGGTGCTGGCCCCTCCACCTGCCGCGGCACCACCGGCAGCCCCGGTGGGTGCGGTTGTGGAGGCGCCACGGCGCCACAGGAAGTCCCAGATTGTGATTGCTATGCATACCCTCTGGTAATGACTAACAGTTTGCTATTGAACATGGCCCATAGAAATAGTGGATTTACCTAGTAAAAATGGTGATTTTCCATAGTTATGTAAATGTTTACCAGAGGGTATATGTAGATGTACATATCCATGGGATGGGGATGGAGAGAGAAAGAGAGAGAGAGAGAGATATATATATATAAATATGCGTATACATGTTTTATATCCGATGACGATGTGTAGCAGAAATGTCTTGTAATTTTACCGTGAAGTACATCTTATGTTCATGATAATATTGTAGGCATTTGTAAACGTATTCATGTACTAAGTGTCATTGCCACATAAATGTTATAATAGTTAGTTTGGCCAGTGATGGTATTTGCTTGTCAGGCAGGTTAGTGACTGTGAGAGTCATTCAGCCAGATCAACACAAAACAATATATTTTTTTTGATGGTAACAGTTTAAAAGGCATGGCCATGTCTCAAACACGCCGCATCCTTAAATGGCCCCCACTGTGACGCTCCAAACTTATTCTTTCCATACTGCTTCACCCTCAGGTGCACAAGAATCATGGTAAAATACTGTGAACGCCATCCCCACTTAGTTGCTTAGTTCAGTATATCTATGGTTTATGGTAGATATAGTGACTCACCCATTAACTATAAGATTTTTATGATAGATGTATCTCTATAGTTGATGGGCCACAAGGTGCAATATTAATCAATATGAAAATATAATGTTTACGGTGTCCATGTGTCATCATTGTCAGTACTGTTCATTGCAACACCAGTTGCATGGCACCAGTTGCATGTTGCACGTGGATTCCAACAGTCATGGGGAATCAACCAGCCAACCACCCAGCCTGATTTGGCCTAACGCCTTATCTCAGACGGATTGTAAGGTTTAGTAACCACCAAAAACCAAACCATAACTGGTTGGTGGTTTGGATCATTTGGATTGTTTTTCCATATATTGGGAATCATCATCCCAACTGACGAACTCATATTTTTCAGAGGGATTGAAACCACCAACCAGATAAGGGTTTGTAGGCTTATTAAATCTTATTCGCAATCTGTTTGGGTGGCCACCTGGCCACCTTTTTGGAGGGGTTGAATCCCCTACAGTTCCTACGCGTCAGGCCGAGAACTCGAATCCTGCTGCCAAGTTTTCAGCTGTTCCAGTGCCAGCCCCCGCTGCAGCACCAGCCCCTGCACCAGCCCCTGCCGAGGGAACCACGAAAACTGTCAAGCAGCCTGGGGATGAAGACAAAGATGGGACACCACAAAGCAGCAGGCAAGTCAACAGAAGCACTCTCAATGAGACCGGGGGTGCAGAGGAACAAACGGAAGACAAGGATATGGCATCGACATCACCAAACCGACAAGTCAACCCCAACAGTTCCAATGAAACTACAAATGGAAAAGCTCCAGAGGAGGAAGCAACAACAAGGAAGCAAACCAGACAAGGCAAAACCAGCGAAACCACCAAGACCGTGGGAACTTCTCAAAAGGATGCCACAAAATCCACAAAGACCTCAGATCTTCAGAACGATAAGAAAGACACTCCCAAAGCTGCCAAGATCTCATCCAGCGAAGCAGACGGTCCCAGTTCAGCACAAACAGAAGGGGCCACGGAGGCTTCCAATGCAACAGCTGAGAGCAAGGACAGCAAGGCGGCCGGAAGCAACGGCAGTGCAGCTGATGGGAACCCGTTGGGGTGCTTGGGTGTTTTGTTTTTGTTTTTATCGCGGGAAAGGTGATGAATCAACATGGGCTCTACAGCCCTCGAAATTTTCGCCTTCTTCTTGTGTCACTTATACCGAATGATGCCCTCCCACTCGAGATTTCCAATCAGAATGGTAGTGCTTACACACAAAATTCTTCAAGATCTTGGGTGCAAATGTCACCAAGAAACTCAATATAGATGCCCAAACAGACTGTCGGGAGTTGCTAGCATGCGTCTAGCTGCACCATGTCGCCATATTCGTAGGGTCATGGAGCGCTGTCTCACCCAGTGCACAGATTTTACCCAAGCCTGACCTGTCCAAGCCAACCTTTCCCAGGTCGGCAGCTGATGAGGAGGCAAGCGATCCAGATTCTGGAGAGTCTTTTGCCCACGATGACCTCACTTGACGTTAATATTCTGCAGATGGAGCGGGTTCCGGTTCACCTTCCCAATCACTTTTGTGGTCCATTCATGCCTATGGTTAGTTGGAATTCAAGTGTGCGGCTGCTATCAAGGGTTTTGTATGGTTTTGTTGGTTCTCGTTCAAAGCCTGACAGCACTGTTGCATCCCCAGCGGTGACATTCCCTGGACTGGTCATATCTTTGGGCACATAATATTGACCTCAAACATTCCCAAACAACCTCACAAAGAATGATCGTTTAGACATGTTCGCTGCAACCCAGACGCGGAGCTCCAGGTGGCTGTGAAGATAAAGTTTATGTTATTACGCCAATCAACATATTGTTCAAAGGGGGTGGCGAATTTTGATCCCTTATGGAGATAAAGATGATGTTATTACCCCAATCAAAATATTGCTCATAGCGGGTGGCGAATTTTGATCCCTTATGTAGATAAAGTTGATGTTGTTACCACAGTCAACATATTGTTCATAGGGGGTGGCGAATTGTGATCCCTTATGAAGATAAAGATGTTTTTACCCCAATCAACATCTTGCTCATAGCGGGTGTCGAATTTTGATCCCTCATGGAGATATAGTTGGTGTTATTACCCCAATCAGCATATTGCTCAGAGGGGGTCGCGAATTTTGACCCCTCATGAAGATGAATATGATGATTAAGATGATGGTGATGATGATGATGATGATGATCATGATGATGATGATGATGACCATGACGATTGTAAGTGTGGAGCAACATCCGGGTTGGTTTTACAACGTGGCTGGTTCTATGTCAATGAAGCCACTGACTACAACATTCTATAACATACTATAACATACCATAACATACTATAACGGTATAAGCGTGAACCATGAATCATCATAAGACACTTTAAGACACCATAAAACCATACAACTGCGAAATATTTTTAAACAAAGTAGCATGAGAATTAACGAAGCATCGAGTGTCGACTGGACGTTGATCCCGCAGCCCTAAGTCACCAAGGACGAGCACTTGGTAGGTTGCTGGTAACATCATGATGTGAGGCCTCAGCAAACCCTCCTGGCAGGGGAAAATATGACTCTCTAAAGCTTATAGTTTTGGGTCTTGGGTTGTGGGAAAAACTTTAGATTAAAGTCGTTACATCTCGAGGATTTTCCTTTGCCAGGTTCGATCACTCGGCATTTGATGTTACCAAAAAAAGTGTGGGCAAGTTCTGCGAAGATCATCGTGGCAAACGATTTTCTTACCTACATGTAACTCCAGTCGGGTTTTCACTGATGGTTTCAACCCTATTTAACCATTACTATTGGATCCTATTTGGACTGATGGCAGCTGACCACGATGTTTTTTTAGGGTTAGATCCGCCATCAGATCATCACTTGCCATAACTTGCCACAACGTGGTGGCAGTGATGGTGCCATGCGCCCACCGTACTGTTTCTTCTTGAACTTGGCATTCTCGGTCCATGGGCAGCTTCCTGCTGTGGTCGTTCTTTGGATGCACTGACGTTCGTTTCTTTTTTCGTTTTTTCTATTGGGAATTGGGAGCAAAGATGTTCAAAGTCACACCCAAAAGATAGATCAGAACTGTAATTTACAATAATTTACATGTTTAATGTTTAGTGGATTTTACATTTCTGTCTTTTTAGGTGCTGCTCTTGGGGAGAAAAACGCAAAAAAAGACAACTCCAGACTGGCAAAACACATGATGGGGTTTAAATGACCTTAAGACAAGGAGTTGCGGCAGGCAAACAACAACATTTGAACATATATTGGTTCCGGTAAGTTGTCCCCTTGGCTCCATTGAGTTACTATTGATCGTGCAAGTTTGAGCTGATGGTTTTCAATCGCAAGACTACTTGGGCAACCGGACATGACACTCGTCAACTTTCCTATACTGTATATATTCTAAATACCTATGCTGTTCTGTTTCAAAACCATTTGAGTGACCTACACCAAGCTCGCCGCGACACTCATGGGTGACACTTCATTATTTACGGAAACCTGTATAGACACGAACTGTATATACCACCGACAAGACTCGCACGATGAATAGCGTTATATTGTAAAGATCCTGATCCATCAGTTCTCAGGTGGTCACAGGTTTGTGGTCACCCCAAATTTGGGTCCCTTTGATCGCCATATCCCCGGAATTTGAGAAAATCGATGGTTGAACAGTTGAACAAGCAGAAACTGTCATGGGAAAGAGATGGAAACAGCATGTTAGGGTTTCCGGGGTTTCCTGTAAGATTTCAATCAAGACAGGGTTTTCTGCCTTTTCTGCCATCCAAGAACTGGCTAGTCTGAAAATAAGGCATCCCGCAAAAGCCCATGGTTTCAAGCACCATTTGCCCTCGTAAGGTTGCCATACCATCCTTCTAACATAGACCTAGCGCGAGTTGGGTGATTCTTAGGGTCAAATTCAAGTTGTTTGGCGTTTTTTTGTTGGAAGACCTATTGTTATATATCCCAATATATCCCAGTCATACGCCATTGACTATATATCTACCATGAGTCCATTCATATTTCATGGTTCTCCCAATGGTTCCCCCCACGTCTGCAGGACATCATCAAGGCCTTGCCGGAGCTCTCCTCCTTCCGTGAAACGCTGGAAGAGACAGATCTGCTCACAGCTCTGGAAGGTGAAGCGTGAACGGTGAACGCCCCATGGGGAGATCTGGCCTGGACAATCCACCATTTGTTGAAACTGATTGGCCCTTCGTAATGGATATGTTGCATGATTTTGCATGCTAGATTACTGCAGTACTTCTTGTCCGAGGTATCATTTTATTGTTGTGCTTCATAGTTTTTAGAGAATATTTCTCTGCCACATGTTTATAATCAATGGAGGGCAGGTCATTTGAGAAGATCAATGACGATGAAGAATCAGTTGGGCTTCAGATGTGTCCATTCTCCTTTCGGCCAGTAGAAAGGATGTTGACACTGAGTTTGGTTCAAAGTTTCTGTGGAGACCAGGTTCAAAATTTGGGACGAGCCCTTGGATATCCTTGGATCTTAGACATCTCCTACCCCTGGAGAGAAATAAACAGTGTTGGTTGCCCAGTAAGTATCAGCATCCAGCATCACAACTGCTTTCTATGCCCTGGTCCGGTTTCAGTTAGGCGAGGCCGCTGAAAAAATCCCACAGTCTTGAGTCGTAATGAACACACTTCATTTAGTAACAACATGACTTGCCAAGAGGTCATGCACACATCTCAAAGCCACACCGCAAATGCCTGGGAATGACGACGTCACGAGGATGTTTGGCATTAAGGTTTTTTTGAAACCACCTCAATGCATTTAACAAATTGGTGGCAAAGAAGACGCCAATGTGATGGCGCAACATATCAGGCTCGAGATGTACATCATGCCATTAAAGTCAATGGGGTATTGAATCAAGCAACCAAACAGGAGGGTTTCATCCATCCACTGAACTATTATCACTACACATATTCCGATCGAAATCTAGCAAACATGATGAAATATTAGCAACACTAATTGTTAAAGATAATAATACCTAGAACAGAACAATAACAGTTGTATATAATATTATATATATGTATATATTTAAATAATTATATATATATTGTTTTTAGCATAACATATGCTTGGGCTATGGCCTACGAGTGTTATGCTCAATCAGTTGATCATCAGATTGTCCTTGTCAGCCACAGCCAGGTGGGGGTCCCTTCACTGTTGCCTAGACGCAGCTGTCAACGTCGTTTCGGATTGGATACTGCTGATGGATCTGTCATGGTCAAAGGGGCGAAACCTCAATGGCCATTTTAATGAAGAAGATGATTCAAAACATTGGATAACAGCTACTGATCTCGAAGGGCATCGAGCGCAGCTTGATTGAGAACTCAATTGTCCAATTCTATTGAGTGACTTGATTGAGTTCAAAACAAGTCTTACACACGCTTTGTTTCATTATAGCAACCCTCAGAAAGAATGAAACAGAAAGAACAGTAAGATCGTATACTAAAGATTGTGTTAAATCTTTGTTAAATCACGTTTCGGCCAAATCATTTGCTGCTTCAGTTCACCGTGTTTTCCGCAGCTGAAGAGCTCATGACGTCACAGGTTTTTGCACCGAGCAATACGGCCATCGAGCTCTTGGGACCAGGTGTGCTGGCCACCTTGCGTGTCTCGGTTGGAACGCCGGACATCATGGGACCCTGAACCCAGCGGTGAAGCTGGCGAAGCATGTTGGGACTGTCAAAATGGCCAGGATACAATGTATACAATGGCAATAAATTGACAGATAGATAGATAGATAGATACATAGATACATAGATAGATAGATAGATAGCTGTATTGATGGGTAGATGGATAAATGGATAGATGGATAGAGGATGGATAGGATAGATGGATGGATCGATAGGACAGCATAGGATAGGATAGATAGGATAGATATGATAGACAGGATAGATGGATAGATAGATGACTGATTTATTGATAGAACGCTAGATCGATAGATCGATAGATGGATATATGGATACATGGATGGATGGTTGGATAGATGGATGGATGGAGAGATGGATAGCTGGATAAATGGATAGATGAACAGATGGATTGATGGATGAATAGGATGGATGGATAGATAGGACAGAATAGGATAGGATAGATAGGATAGATATGATAGACAGGATAGATGGATAGATAGATGGATGATTTATCGATAGATCCATTCTATAGATATATTGATAGATCGATAGATGGATTGATGGATGGAAAGATAGATAGATTAGATTATATTAGATTAGATTGATAGATGGATGGATAGATAGATCCATTCTATAGATATATTGATAGATCGGTAGATCGATAGATGGATAGATGGATAGGTGGATAGGTGGATAGATGGATAGATGGATAGATGGATAGATGGATAGATGGATAGATGGATAGATGGATAGATAGATAGATAGATAGATAGATGCGGGGCATTCGGTGTAAGACTGTTTTCAATCAAAGATGATGGTAGTACATGGCCTTGAATGGCTGCGAGTGGGGCAGCTTTCCAATGTGAAAATCTTCGGTTTCAAACAGGGCAACCTCCAAATACATCGAACAGTTGGAAACATTTTTCGGCATCTTTTCGGCATTGGTATCAGTATGTATCAATATGTTTGACATCCAGCCCTGTTTGGCATGTTACATCAATATACATGAATCACAAGTTTTTAATCTGTTGGTGAGGTTGAACATGGTTTTTCAGCCACCGAAACAAGACACACAACTCATGTGTTCCAAAAATTCAGCCTTGCTACACCGCTACACAGCCAGGCTCTGGTCAGAATGAGCAGAAGTATCTGGATCTCTTGAGGCGCCACAGCGAAAGTTTGCTGGCAACACAATGCGCAGATATGCACAATTATATATATATACTATATATATATGTATTCTAAATATATACTTTATATATAATATTATATATATAATATTGTATTTTCCTATGTTTTATACATAATTATTTATTTGTTTATATATATATATATGTGTGTGTGTATATGTTTAAGAATTATGGATATGAATTTCACACAGTGGTGCAAGATGTGCAAATTGCTAGAAAGTCAAACACGTTGGCATCATTTCGATCCCTCAGCTGAGGTACCACGTTGTCTATGCGGAACTTCGCAGCAGGTGCCCTTCTTACGACTGGTCCCTCAGATCCCGTCAGCTCTGCTGAAGATTGCTGAAGTACATGACTAATAGCTGATGGCTTCCCAATCATTTGTTCATATATTTACAAGTTATTTATACACATCCATCCAACCATCCGTCTCAGTTACGACGGATCAATGGTTTATGGTCAATGGAGCATCATGGATCCATACAGGCTCCTCCCATATCCCCTGCGACCGCGCCAGTGATATGCATCCTGGGCTCACATTGATGACTTGGAACTCACTGACGGTGGAAATCACTGACGTCGCTCCAGTGGTCCGTTCCGTGGCTGCAGATGCTGACAGAAAGGAGAACAGGCGCTTCTGTCGGAAGATGAGTTCCATGTAGGAATTTACCAATCTAGTGTTCCACAATTTGTAATTTCTAGGTTTGGATTTCATTCATTGTACATGTTTTTTCATGGATCAGCCACTTCAGGACGGTCGCGCTTTTGGGTAGGAACTCTCATGATTTGGGGGTTGGGCAGGCTTAAGTCATTGAGAGTCTTTCCATGTGCCAGCGTTGACGTGATGTTTCAAGTGATTCATTCTTCCCTTCATGGAAGTGCATCAATATCATCGCCCTAAATGGTTCGGAAAATGGTGGCACCATAAAATTGTCAATTTATCACGGGAACCATGCTGATAAACCAGCGGATCAAGGGGGGGTGGCTTCATGGCCCAGGACTCAACGGCCAGGCTTCGGTGTCACAGGCGGGTATTGCCTGCTCCAATGGCTGGGTTCATGTGGTGTCACGGGTGGCAACGGCAGCAGCCTACGTCTTCCCACCGCCCATGAAGAATATCTTCCAGCGCCTCGAGCCCAGGGGAGATGGCAACAGGTAGCCGACCACAGATATCGGAAAGCAACAGAAACCTGTGACCTGTGATGTTTGGGGGATGGGGTGACATTTCTTTTGAAAAGAATGAATTGAATTACTGTACATATACATATAGATTTTCAGCTCCTGTTTTTGCAGATATGTTTATTCTCGGGGTTAAAGCAGAATTCAACATAATAATATACATTTTCTTTTTGGGGGGTTCTGTTCCATGTCACTTAGAGAGAGGCACATTTTGCCACCTTCTCAGCTACAAGCTTATAACCCTCAGAATTGGTGTATACTTGAAAAGTGACTTGAGCGAGTAGTGTTAGTAGTGGGTGACGTTGTGAGTGAATCATATAATTACTGTACATGATATTACATGCAATATCATCTCACTTTGTATACCTTTTTCATCCTTTTTCACCCTAGAATTCCCTTGCAATGATGCCGCCCGGGCCCCAGGTTAGCTCAATCCACATCATACCTTGCAAACATCGCCGTTGGTGCCACATTGAGTGGCCTTGAAAGCGACTACTCGGATGAACGCAGCGAATTTGTCGCTCGGTTTTGTTGGGAGCACTGATCTGTGGGCGCAGAGCTATGTTGATATTGTTTGAGTATTTTTAAGGTTTCTCCATGTGTGTATACTTCAAGCCACATTTTGCCTCTAATCACTCTAATCTCACGTAATCTTAGGGTCTTTAGATGGCTTTGGGAGCCTTGCAATTCGATCTGTGTGGTGCTTACCAGCGCAACTCCATGTGAAACTTTGGCGATGGAGCAGTCTACAATCACCATTTGTCCTGACAGAAACACGCACAGGTCCATTCTGAAAATGGTCAAAGATATTCGTGTATAATATATATACATACACACACATATATATATATATACACATACATTCGCATATGTATATATATATGCACATAATACACACATATATATATAATATAGTTTAACACTAGGAGCGTTGTTTCTCAGCCTGTGCGTGGTGCTTGAGGTCCATGTAAAAGTTTGATTGTGTTGGTGGTGCGGGATCAGGCGCTGACCGTGTTTCTACCCACTGACACGGCATTCACCAAGATGGGCTTGGGTGTGGCTTCCTCCCTGCAACCTGGAGTGGCAACATGTGGCAACCCCCGCTGGTGGCTGATGCTTGTTGGGGACCATAGGCGACCATAGCGGCTATACCCCATCTAGCATAATGTAGCATAGCCATTTGAATCCATTTGATGCGATAAGCCATGGGATGACTTTCAGCAGGATGATGAAAATTTGCCGTTTGCTTTCAACCATCACTCAAGGGACTGGCAGAAGGGATTCCGCATGATTCCGCCATAGTTCAGAGGGCGCTTGTTAGCCGGAAAATTATGGTAGGAATAGTATCAACAGTGGGAGCCTCAGTCAAACTGCATTAGTTCATGGATTTACTGAAGCTGGTGCGAAGGTGCTGCCACATGTGGGATCCCCACAAAGAAAGGACTTGGAATCACTGGGATCCACCTTGGCATCTTGAATTCTTTGTGTTTTTTATAAACATCAGGGAAAGACTTTGAGGGAGCAAGATAGCCAAGAAGCCAATCTGCGGTTTCAATATGAACCGCATATGAACCGCATAGGTGCCCCCCAACCACCACCTGGAATTGTTTGGAGCTGTGGCTTCGCCAAGGCAGTTGAAGGCGAACGAGGCCCGGCTCTTGCAACTGCTGAAGTACCACACGGTGCGAGGCGACCGCGAAATGGGGAGGGGATTCCAGGAGGCTTCAAAAATAACATAGCCATGGAAAATCATAATTTTTAATAGGTAAACCATCCATAAATGGGCCATCTATACCATGGCTATGTTAAATAACCAGAGGGTAGTTCTCTGAATTTCATATTTAGAAAAAATACGTGCACCCTCATTTTGTATCGTTTATCCATGAGAGATGGGAATAGGCCTTAATACCTCGTGGATGCCTGCGGTTTCAATCGCCTATCATTTTCACGGGATCTTAAACCAATGATCCCTATATCGCCAAAAGCTACACGCCCCTAATCCTTCTGAACTGTGCAAATGGGAACCTTCTGGATCTTAACGGTCCAATCATTGGCGGCCCCTGGAATTTTCCACCGGAAAAATAGGATGGGCCAGGATCAGGAGACCCCCAAAAAAAATCAAGTAACTTCAGTAGTTCCCAGCCCTGATGGGCAAGGCCTGTGACAATTTTGACCCAGGTGTTTATCCGAGCAGCGCCGCTGAGCTTCGAAGTTGGCCAACAAATGTGGGATATGCAGTCGAGTAATTGCATCGTCGATTCTTAGGGGTCCGAAAGTCAGATCTTTTACTACTAAACGTGATCAAAATTGTTCAGGGTCTCAGACAAAGTGATTCATGGGGTGCATTCATGGGCAATTTTGTTCACATGGAGACCCTGCCTTGGAGATGCTCACGGATTTTCAACTATCCCTGAATTGGAGTCTTGAGGCACGTATGATTGTCAAAAAAATGCATCTTCCGCAATAATGCCTTGTTCCAGCATACCTTAATAATGAGCCTTTGATGATGTTGACAAAGGTCAGAGCCATATTGAGGTTTGACCTCAAAGGCGTGCTGTAGATCTCACAGGCTTTTCTAAAGGCAACAAAACCATTGAACACACGGACCCCATGGTATTTAGCTCCGCGTTTGTACGTGTTCCGCCCCACTCAAACAAAGCTTGAATTTACACTCTATAGCTTTGTATGTGCACCTTTGCCTGCAAATAAACTCGAAATTTTGATATTAACATCTCTCTCAAGCCTCAAACCTCTCAAGCCTCAGTTTCCACTGGTAAATCGTTCTCTCTCCATCGCCTTTTTAGGAGCTGTCCTTCGGTCAAACTCTCAAGAGCTTGGAGGGCACTTTGGTCACCGTCACCTCGCTAGTGTCATGGCGAAAATACTGGGCAAGGGGGCCCGAAGTACATATCATCTTTGGGAAACAACTATTAGCAGCAAGGTTTACCGGCATTTTTCTTGTTCCAATCTATCAATAGATTATATATTCGAATTATGTTAGATTATACATACAGAGAGAGAGAGATGTGCATATTGTATTTTTATGTCTATCTTGTATTTGATGGACAGATAATCAGATAGGACCTGAATGAAATAGATATATCGGTGGATTTTGTGCTGGTGGGGTCGATCATCCCTTCCAAGAAATTGTCAGGGTATGGGGGGGTGTCTTAAGTCACGGAGGATCCCCAAGTCACCATACGGTCGTTTCAACATGAACGAATTCGGGTCATCCATGACCCGAATGATTTGGGGTACCCATTTTAGGGAACTTTGATATTTTCAATGGGAAATTCAGGATCCTAAAATGGAGGTACTGTACCATATAAGGCCATATTTTGCTGGGATATAGGCCTTATATAGGCCTTATATATGGTAGGTACCTCAAATTTAGATTCCTGCAATGGCCAATGATATTTTCGGATGTAAACATCAACTTACCCTCTGGTAAACATTTGCAAAACTATGGAAAATCACCATTTTTGATGGTGAAATCAACTATTTCTATGGCCATTTTCAACAGCTATGGTATCAGTCCAGCCAGGGATCGGCTTCCATAGGCCATAGGCTTCCTACATGTCGCTCCAGGTCCCCACCATGTTGGTGAATGAAAAAGCAATGGTGATCAGCGCAGATGTACCAGCCACCAATGGCATGATTCAGCGTCCCGGCAGGAACCCATGGGAGACTGGAGGTACCTACCATAAGGCCTATTTTTCAGGCCTATGAAATGGTACCATAGAGTAGCTACATTTTGGGATCCTGAAATTCCTATTGAATAGACCCTGGCACATGGTTGGAAGACCAGTTTCCAATAAAAATTTGTTATTTTTGGGGTCAAACTGTTAATTCACCAGAGGGTGCACCTTTAAGCGTGTTTGATGGTGATGTTTGATGCGCTGCTTGGAAAATGTTTGCTGAGGCCTATCCATTCGTCGATTCACACTCCGAAGAATCCTAAGATGTTTCATGTTGCAGGCCCATTGCAGGCCCCAAACTCACCTGAAAATCATTTAATCTTGACATTACTTTGGGAGTTCCATGATTTGGGGGAGGATGATCATGATTGATCATGCCCCGTATTTGCCGACCTTTGGCCACTACTCGCGCTTCTCATCTTCGCATGGGGCTGGGACTCAGGCTAATGGATACGGTCTTGCTGCCTACCACCTGGGCTTATCCGGACAAGACCATCTTGCAGATCATTCAGGTGCTGGCCCCAGCATGGGGAGGAAACGTCTACAGGAACCCCTAGGTATGTTTAAAATTTCAGTGGTTTCCCGTCAAATACAAAGTCAAATCAGCCCATCGAAGTCACATCTACCAGCTAAGTCTTTGCTACTTTGCAGTTCTTGCAGCTTGAATCCTCATCATTGAAGGTAAATATGGTCATTTCGTCTTGTTTTTCTGTGAATATTTCCTTCTTGCCGTGGTACATGCGGTCATTTCATCTGGGTTTTCTGTAAATAGTTCCCTAGGGCCCCCCTTCCTAGGCCCCCCGATCTTCCTAGGCCAGTCCGGACCTCTCCATCCTACGGACGGCCTTGCAGAAGACGGACATGGCTTGGATCTTTGCAAGCGCCCAGTTCGGCAGAGACGGTTTGAAAAGCAAAACATGGGCATATGTTGACAAATTATATCTATTAATTGTATCAAGAGTGATTCAACCATCCATTCATCCAAGTTGGATTTGAAAAAGATTTGATTTGTTTTTTACTGTTTGCCCAGGATTGGGGTTTAATCTTTGCTAATCTAACAGTTGGGTATGGAAAAGTGCAGTAAAGCTAGGCAGCCTATCTAATCTATCTACAAATGGTCCTTTTCCATAGCTAAATTGAACTAGCCCAGGGTGACCGGCAAGATTTGAGATTTCATTGATTCAATGTGGGAAACCCAGAAACAATCCGCTTCAATCCCATCCATTTATGGTGATATTGGGGATGGTTTGTTTGCCACATTATATCATTTTTCGGGCCAGGTTGGGATGACTGAGAGGATATTGGGTTTCATTGTAGACTTCAAGGGCCGTCAATATCAAGTTGGGCGCCTCATCAAGAAAATGCAAACATATATGCCTGCACTGATGCCCATGATCTCCCAGCCATTTCCAACTGATGTGGTAAACCCAATGAACAAAAATACAAATCAACATAAATCAACCATCATCACCAAATGATAGGTTTCCCACATGGCTTTCCCGCATTACTTCCACTGAATGCTCGTCCTTTCGGCTCAGTGCCCTGTGTTATGATCAACGGCCGCGCAGTGACGGTGAGCTCGGGGTCTCTGCCGGGCCCCGGGCCCGTTCCGGGCCCCGTTGGCCCCGTTGGCCCCGTTGGGCCCATGACCTCTGTGACCTCCGTGACCTCCGTTGCCCCGGGGCAACGGGGGATGAAAACCATCCAGCGGGCGGAACGTGCGGAGGCTCGTGGAGTGAATGGGGAGGAGGAAGATACCTTGAGCAAGGCTCGAAAAGCGGCCAAAGTTCACCTCAATGCCTTGAAAGAGCATGTGGAAGAGGCGTGGAGGGGACAATTTGGTGACTTCAATGCTCATCCGAAGTACAAGTGAAGTTTGGTTCAAGTTGTTCACACAGCCCTTGCGATGCATTCAGAACTCTAACTAACGGGTCTCTCAGGTTCGCGAATTCTCCCGAAACTTACCCCAGCATGATAAAGAAATAGAACCAGCAAAATCAAACCTGCTTGGCGTTTCTAAGTATATATCGCAATTTCTGCCCCTACCGATGATGATGATGATGATGATGATGATGAACTACATTTAATTACCAATGTTCTGTCATTTTAGGGGATTTGTTGAAACTAACTAGCATCCAGAAATTTGGAAGATGGCAATGTATCCTTGCAACGTTGCAGTCACCATTCCAGGCAATGGAGGCATTTCATCGTTTGGAGGGTGGCTCGGTCTTCGCAGTCTGTGGGCTGTGGACATTTCTGTAGGCATTTATGACATTTATCTCGGTAAATTATAAGGACCTCACTACGACCTCACTGGAATCATGGTTAGTAAGGGGAATAATCCCCCAAATAATATAATTTACTCAGGTTTATGAAATTAAGACTTTGGACCATTCTGTTCTACATGAATTCCATTAAGAATTGCCATTGAGATCGATTGCTGGCATGAGTGTGGAAATTTTCCGTGACGTCCGATGCTGGCCCCTCAGAAAGGGCGTTGCAGATAACTTTTTGCTGAATTGAAATGATCATAAATAACTTCATAACTATGGCTTATGGATTGCTTATGGTAGATATATGATATAACTAACTATTGTTAATAGATGTTAATGGGGTTTATAAACCAACTTGTAACTGGGGGGGGCACCATCCTGTATTCATCCAATTTTTTGATTCATTTGCAAGCACAGTCTCTCCTCTGCTGGGTGTCCATAGATTCCTGCTGTGTGATATTAAGATATTTGTATGAGAGTGGACGCTAAATGATGGCAACTACATATGTTTTTTGATACAGTATCTTTTCCTTGCTTCCTCATGAGAAGGGATCAGATTGTGGTCCATTGAAAAACCACATGTAAAACAACCACTTTCATGGACAATCTGGATGCAATCCATTGAACAGCATTTCTCTTGCAAGACTGAGCATAGATTTCCCCAATCCATCCACTAAATCCCGCTATTTCATAGACTGCCCAGCAAACATCCTCCAACTCATGAAAAAAGTCCCGCATTCGACCATCCATTCTAGACAATGTTCATACATTTTATAGATATTCCGATATTCCCATAATTTTCCATATGTATTTCCATTTTTTCCCTATATGTTCCCATGATCTTCCCATATTGTTCTCATCCAGCCGCAGAACCGGCACCGCCCTATAGGCGTGGTCTTCTCTGCTGCCGAGTCCGTGAAGGCGGAACGCCGCGCGCTGATCGAAGAGTCGATCCAGGCCTACAAGGGCTGGGGCCCCCAGGGGTCCCCATCCCCAGTTGGTTCATAAACCAGATAAAATCCATAATATAATGTCAACCCTGGATTAATAAACCCCTAGGCTGTTCAATTGGGAAGGTACCATTTCAGTATCAAATCATAACTATTGGGGGAATACCGCCCAATTAATAAACCATGGTTTATTAATCCGGGGTTGACATTAAAGAGCTATCCCCCATCCCATAGCTATATATAGAGTTATTGGAGTTATATGGGAGTAAGTTGGGGCACATAACTCCGACAACTATGGCTTATTATACTTATAACTATAGTATTCATGGGGTTTAAAAAGCAACAAAAATAACTGGGGGGGCCACATTGTATGAAATTACCATATGACTGGAACATCCAGCATCATCCAGCTTTGATGATAGGGGGTTATAGTTTAAGTGTTAAGGGATCATCATGATATATGTATCATGATAATTATGTTTTACAACTAATATAGCTATAATCATACTTAACTTATTATCATAGGGGATAATCATTATGAACATGGTTTGAGGCTGCAGAGGGCAACATGCTAGAACCACAGGATATTTGAACCCCATAAGCCCCACCTGGGAATTGGTCAACAAATTTGGGCTTCGCATCTTCACATCGTGTTTCAGTTATTGTATTACACACACACACATATATATATACCCTCCGGTTATTTAACATAGCCATGGAAAATGGTCCATTTATAGATGGTTTACCTATTAAAAATGGTGGATCTTTCCATGGCAAACTGTTAAATAATCAGGTGGTACATAGTAACTATATTAGTATGTTGTTCTTGTCAATATCCGGGTCGAACCCTGAGTCTTCTGAGTTTTTACATGACATGAGCACATGTTGATGATCTGGAACATGTCTTGTGTCCTTAGGGGTTGAGTAACCATGCCAGGAAAGGATGGTTGTTGCATCGTAAACTCAACAATGATGAAAACTACATCCACAGTAAAGAAAACAATGACGACATCAACAATAATGACGATAATCACAGCGATACGTATGGCAAATATTGGCAAAGATGGTCATGGTTTTGACAGTGTTGAACATCACAATCAGAAATATTGCACTGAGTACTGATATGCTAAGAAACTGAGAATGCTAACCATGAGAAACATGTTTTTAGATACGAAGAAACACCTTTGTTTCTGGGATGGTGCTCCGTGTTTTGCATCTAAATTGGCACCCAGGATACCAACTGATCACTTGGCTGTGGCTCAAGCACCAACCACTAATTCATGGTTGCACAACTCGCTAGTCATCATGGGAAATCCGCGCGGATTTTCTGACTGGCTTTGTTTCCTGTTGTCCACCGGAAACTTGAGAAAAAAACATCTCTATTCCATCTATACATTGATCAGTTTTGCTGAAGATATTCCATTTGCCATGTTAGCTAGCCAGATGTTCCAATCTTCCGGCGGTTGGAAGCCCAGTAAGTTCGGTTATTTTTTAGATTGGTTTGTGTGAAGATACAAGGCCCATTGTTGATCATCATATTTCTATTTACTTTATGGCCATACATGAGGGTATACCGCATTCTTATTTCAATGGTTTGGTTTGAGGGAAAATCTACAGAACACTTCCATATTTCATGGAAAAATCAATGGTTTCCTGTCGATTGTACCTTAAACCAAATCATTCAATAGTTGAAATGCTGAAGCACTTGGTCGAGCAGGCTCAAAGCGAGCGAAAGAAGGCGGAGACGGAGTTGCAGGCGAAGCAAGAGCAGCTGCAACGAGAGCAAGAAGTGTCGTGGCAGGGGTTGAACCAGCAAAACCATGGAGGGTTGGACCAGCAAAACCATGTCGATTTCACCATGAACTACTGTAAATTACAATGGGAATTGGAGCGGGATCAATAACCAGTGCGGAGATTTGGCATATTTTGATGGACATTTTGGGATGAATGCCTCCGGAATGATAGTCAGGATCGGGGGAACTATCCAGTCTATCCAGATCTATTTATCCAGAAAAGCTGGGTGAAGGGTCATTCAACGACTATTGATAGCATAGTCATAGGCAGGGGTAGTTATATATACAGAGAGAGATAGAGAGACGGAGAGAGACCATTGGATTCGCATTCACTTTATACATAATGTAGACCTTGAATTGCTTACATTTTATCTGCATACACATACTGAAATTATATGGAGCCGCGACTGCTTCTCCCTCATGCGCATCTTGCTGACTGCCCGATCGCGCCGCACGCCGTCCCTAGTGCGCCGGGCCATGTGCTCTGGGTGGCAGCGGCGCTGGTGGGCGCTCCTCGCCTGTGCGGTGCAGCG
>Ga0126342_10007986_pt1 | contig 18918 bp, 13 predicted proteins | sample Cyp1metagenome_FD_92528 | JGI IMG/M metagenome (GOLD analysis project Ga0126342, IMG submission 92528) | Coral microbial communities from Lord Howe Island, Old Settlement Bay, Australia - Cyphastrea 1 metagenome | ecosystem: Host-associated > Invertebrates > Cnidaria > Coral ... | reverse complement strand
TGCCGTACCCACTGTACCCACCGTACCGTACCCATAGAAAGTGTCATATGTACCTACCCGTGCTGAATCATCAGAAAACATGCTTTTCATTCCTCTTGAAATTAGATAATCAATAATATATATGATATACCCAGATCCACCTTGTGGCTGAAATAAGTACCGTATAGTGCTGTTTCCAATTGTGGCTGAAATTTTGGCCGTCACCTCTAGAAAACGCCGTCATGAAAAATAAACGCTGTGGCTCTACAAAAATGCCGTCAATCAGATTGAGAGTGAACCATGGTTTTCCAATCTATGTGTTGAACCCCTTTGAATTTTATTTGAATGGTTGTCATGTTTGTGGGCCCAGACTTCAGTGGCCACCATTTCATTGCCAGTGATGCCCATGATACATGGGAGAGTAAAAATGGTTTCATCCCAAACCTTAAGCCAAGACCCTTCAAAAATTTGATTTCAAGACATTCAAAACCAGTGTAAAACAGAGTACGGAGATTGACGCCATAATTACCCCAATTTACGCCGTAACTTGGGAATGTGTTTTTTGGCATTTGTTTACTTTTTTTTTTAGACCTATACTTTTTGGATTCTTAGTAGCAAGCATCATGGGCTGCTAACAACCTTTTTGCAACAGCAGGCTGTCACTGGTTGCTCAAACCACTTTAACTGACTTGAATTACACTTGACCAAAATGATGGACATGGAGAAATGAGCCAAAACCTTTGGCCAATGTGATGTCAGACCCCAACTAATGCATTCCATGTAATGCCGTTGGAATATGTTGGAATAACAAAGAAATGCCGTAGCCAAACAAATTACGCCGTAGTACCGGTAAGGGCTACTTTCTGCGAAAAGTGCCGTGTTCGATGTTCTAGGTATATTTGTCGGTTTTGTTTCACCCAACTATAGACATATCTACCTCAGTTTGTATCAGTTTATACTAAACTTAGCCCAGCTATTTCAAGCAATATATCTGGGGGGCACTTTGTTTTCAGTCACATCTTGGTGGATGACAATCAATACCCGGCCTGGTAAACGTTTACGTAGCTATAGAAAATCACAATTTTTCATGGGAAAATCCACTATAAATGGAGGTTTTAATGGGAAAATCCACTATAAATGGCCATTTTCAATAGCTATTTTGACATAACCAGAGGGTGAAACAAAAACAACATGATGAAATTCAATGATTCCATCCCAATCTGGATCACTGAGACATTTCGACATTTCATCCCAACCATTCAGACTTTTTAATTCAGCGGCCTGCGAGCGGTGACGCAGCAGTCAAAATCTCACCCTCTGAAGTCATCAGCGACATGTCGCCTGACGGTGAGTTGAACTGCTTTTCGGTCATCGCAGTGGTTTTTCCCACCTTAAAGCTAAGTTAAGCTTGCTGCAAATAGCCAGGCGAACGATCGTTTCTGGAAATCTGTAGTTAGACGGGATTATATATCTATATATACACCCATAGGATCCATGGTGCTGCTATATTAATGGTAACATGGATCCCATCAATATACCCCTTTATGTTAGCATATATATATATATATATACCAGCACCATGGATCCTATGGGATATGACCAACTTACAACTGGGGTCTTGCTGTATGGGGAGGTTGGCAAGTTGGCATCTTTTGAAAGCATCACTGGAAAACCGGGGTAACCAGGATGATAACACTTTTAAATCATTGGCTTTGGAGATACTTAGAGGTTGAAATTAACCAAAGGACCTTGAGTCTCAACAATTGAGAGAACTTGTGTCATTGTGTGTACATATATACATGGGAATGTGTTTTAAAATGCCCAAAAAGAATGATTGGTTTGACCAGTTCTAGTCAAGGCTCAATCATCATTGGTCATGGGACAATCCAAGTTTGACCCATGAGCACAAGGATATTTTCAAAATAACTGCATCCAACAGCTACGCAACTTAAAACGATGTCCTTGCATGAACGTGCTATAGCGGCTACATCAACAACTTTGTTGGCAAATCCCCGTGTTTCCTTCTCAAATCTCCACGTTGCTCAAACAAAAAGAGCAGGGCTGGGTCCCTGGCTCGACCCACGAACTGTTTGAAAAACGACATGTTTGAACTGGCTCGGGATCGACCCCCCACCATTCCCATATTTTTTTGGGGGCATGAACATCAATTTACCAGCTATTTTGGGAATATTTATGGGAAAATATGGGAAGATCGTGGTTTTACTGGTTGGTGGTGCAATAAGCATCTTGAAAAATATGAGTTTGTCAATCGGAAGGATGACATCCCATATATGACATGGAAAATAAAACATGTTTGAAACCACCAACCAGATTTACCAGCTATTTTGGTGTTCACCAAAGGGCACCCAGCCTTCAGACCACGCAGGAAGAGACTTCAGCTGCATTTTCAGGGCAGTGACGCCTATCGAATCCCAGTTTCTCAGCTCGGGAGTGGCTTGGAAAGTCGCAAAGTACAGAGATTGTTCAGTGAATTGTACCCATAGGATCCATGTATGGTATATATGCTAACATTAGGGGTATATTGATGGTAAATGTTACCATATATAGCATACATGGATCCTATGGGGTATGAAGTGGGTTCCCTACCGGACGATTTTGTTTGACCCTGCCCTAGCCGCCGTCTTGGGAACTTGCATGCAGTTGCGGTCCGTTCAGCCCCTCATAAAGAGATAACTACAGGAACTGCGTTTCAAAAGTCGGGCGCTGTTAAGTTAGTAAACACCCCAAACAAGGTCAAGTAATATCAGGTTGGGATGTTCATCTACCCATAATTTTGCAAACTTAATTCTATCTCCAAACATGCGGATGCGGCACCAAGCAGCACTAGCAATTGCATCATGCGATGATTTCTCTATGCGTCAACTAGTGCTGGTTCAAATAGATCAAACAAATCAGCAGCATATATCTTTCTGGTGCCTCAACTATGTCCGTATAGAACAATGCTGATGTATTTCCCTCCAAAAAAAAATATGGCTAAACAATAGATAAACTATAATACACTGACTGTTTTAAGGGTGAACTAATTACAGTAAACTGAGCAAACCAAGCTTTTTCTCAGTAAGAATCTGGCCTTCGGTCTCCAGAGGTCCCAAGATCTCTTCCCCATTGATGCTGCGCACGACGACGAAACCGGCCGAGGCCGCCATGGCTTTCAAAGCGGCCCAGCAAGGCGTCTGTCAATAGGGGAGACTCCAAAGTCATGTGGAAACTCATGAGAATCTGATAATCCTTTGGACATAGTGACTATATGTTACTATATATATATATACTATATCTGGTTGGTGGTTTTAACCATCTAAAAAAAAAAAATATTAGTCAATGGGAAGGATGACATCCCATCTATGACATGGAAAATAAAAGCCATGTTTGAAACCACCAACCAGATATGTTATTATATACTATATAATTATTGTTTGATTGGTGTTCACCTTATCCGTTGAGTATTTTTGTGTGGAGCCATTTACGGAGGACGGCGGTTTCGTCCCAAGAGGAACTGGTTGGTTCTGGCTGGTTGAGCCTATGTGTAATCGGCCAGAAGTATGCCAAAAGCTTTGGTATCATTTTAAGGACCATATATTACAACTGTAAATAAATAAATAAATATATATAATACAAATATACATATGTATAATATATACATGTATAATATATACATGTATAATATTTTAGATACATACATACAATATATATATATATGTATGTATGTATGTATGTAATAATTGTATATACGGATTACAGATATAATACATATATAGATACATACATTCTTGTGTGGAATCATAGTCAAATTCGGTAATTCAAATGATTCGACAGAAAATCATGTTTCCATAAATTTCCAATGAGCTGAGGACACATTCTTCAGCTCCAAACCTTAGGAACTGAGCAAAATGCTGCGGTGAACCGATTCATGCAACTGAATTTGCTCATGCTGTTGGTTTTTTCATGTTTTGTTTGTGTGTTTCCAAGAAAAAACGGGGGAATCCAAAAACAAGTGAAACATACCCTACTCTTCCTGGTAATTGAAGTGGTTACCTGTCCCAAAAGATAGTTCAAAGAAGTGCTTTCGCTACCCCAAAAGTCACCCATTTCCCCCTGGGTGACTTGGTGTCTGTAATCTGCTGACCCAAAAACCATGCTCCTTCATGCCGAATCGTCACCCTTGAAATTGGAAGGTTTAATCATGTTTAATATATCCCATAGGATCCATGGTGCTCCCATCAATATATCCCCAATGTTAGCATATACACCATACATGGATCCTATGGGATATGGTTTAAAGGCCATGTTTCATGTGAACAGACTCATCCAACCGGAACGTTCACGGCGGTCGGAAAACATGGGATGCGCCATCCATGTCTGTTTTTTTATGTGAAAAACCCCACAGCAGGGGTCACGGCGTGTTGAAACAGCAGGGGAGTCTCTACTCAATTCAGTGTTCACTCGATACATATTCCCCAAAGGTTCTTCAGATTTTGTCAGATCCATCAATCGAGTCTCCTAGAAGATCTCAGAATCATCCATGGCATATAATAAAATCACACGCGTCTACCTCCCAAATCCGCTGTTATGTAGGTCATGTTTTAAAATTCAAGTGGACGGAATAAGTACCGACAACCCCCCGCCCAAAAAAAGACATATACGATTGCCCGTATAAATGTGTAGCAAGTAAATACCTGTATATACTAGATCATCCTTATACCTACACGTATTTGGAAAATGATAGCATTATATAGCATTGATAATCATACATCTAGTATTGCGTGTATTAATATGTATATATCAGAAAAACATGGACGATATTGGATCATCCACAACTCCATACATAGCATCATCATCACCATTGGCGATTCATGGTATTCATGATAACTATCCTCGTTTCATATGAACGGTGTATCATGGTTAATATCCTATCATGGCCAATAGGTGACTATTTACATGGGTATTACTATGAATTTTCCGATGTTCACCATGGTGATGATGTATAATATATATATATATACGTATATGTATATCCTCTTTTTATGTTCCTACGATTATCACCCCATATGTTTATAAAAAAAATAGGTATAATAGGATATCATACATACATATACATACCATATTGATCCATATTGGGGATATTATTACCTATCACCATCATGATTATGTCCTATTCATATCACATGTATCTGGGTAAATTAAAATAATTCACTAACCTGAATAGTTCGGCCATTTTGGGATGATTCCCCTACAAAAAACATCTAAAAACCATGATTATAGTGAGGTCACAGTGAGGTCGTTATAATTTACCCAGATGTATCCATCATGATATGAAAACACCCTGGGACCCTCCGCCTCTGAGGCCATCTGCTGCAGAGCTGCCTATGACGATGATGTGACGTGACGACTGGGATGACGGCCCAGGTGACGACCAGGAAATGGGAAGTGAATAAATAGCTCAAGAAGGGCAAGTTGGCTCTGATTCTCTTGAATGAACCTGGTTGGTGGTTGACCTACCCCTCTGAAAAATGATGGAGTTCGTCAGTTGGGATGATGAAATTCCCATTGTATGAAAAAATAAAACATGTTCCAAACCACCAACCAGGCTTGAATGAACCCATATATGAAGCCAGATAGATTGAGAATGATCGAGATAAATGATGATGAGTTGATATAAATTGTATTGACGGACATGGATAAATGGATATTCGTTGAGGCACATCATGGTGATGATATGGCCAACTGGGAAACAAGGAGTTTGTAGGTCCCCAGTCTTCCAGTTACCTCTGAGATAGTGGAACACCCACGGTGTGCTGGAAAATCCCAATGTTGGGTCACCAACAAAGGCGCCCTCTTCAACTCCTCAATCCTGTCACCTCGAACCCAAAATGAACATATTCAATCCCGTAGGATCCATGTATGGTATATATGCTAACATTTGGGGTATATTGATGGTAAATGTTACCATATATAGCATACATGGATCCTATGGGAATACTAAGCAGGGCTTCCTGGCGGTTGTCTTGACCAGCACGACAAGACAAAACGGCGTATTGATTTACATGGACATCCTTGAGGTTACACCCTCGTAGTCAAAAAGGGCGATGACAAACTGAGCTTATGGGGAGAGATTTATGCTGCCTTGCTGTGGAATCCCCTTTTAACATTCATTTATGATTGATTTCCACTTAAGCAACTGTAGCATTCCGCTTTGCACTATCTTGGTCCCAAATAATTCATTTCAATAAGCAGATGCAAACAAAGAAATCAAATCCTATAGCTGAAACTGCGCCAAACTATCTAAAAGGGGTAGTTATTTCCATATATCCTAATAAACAGTGAAGTATATCAACTGATAGCCAGTTCGACTTGTGGGTTTATTATAACATTTAAAAAAAACACATGAACTATAGATCTACCATAAACCCAACAGTTAGCCTAGGTATCAACCAGCAGATTTCGAAAACAGCCGTTGGAAGCCCCCGCACCTCTGCACCAGACAAGGTCTTGAAGGGCGCTGGAGGCGGAGGAGGGGTCTCTACCTACAGATGGCGCTGCGATGGCTTTTGGACTGCTCAAGATGGAGATAGTATGCATTTCTAAATAGATCTAAATGTATCATTGATTACCATGTTGGTTTTGGGATGAACATCATCAATTTATTCAACTGAGTTCACCAGGGCAATATTAAACTCATGTCATATCATCGAGCTTGAGGCCGGACCAACCCGGCGGATCCAGTGGTGAATCCAAGAACCCATCAAGCAACAGGGTTCCGAAGTGGAGCTCTTTGTTGCATATGATGTTCCCATTAAAACCTCAATTTATAGAGGAATTTCCCCATCTAGCCATGCTTATCATGCTTGCTTTCCGGGGGATAGTACTAGGCTACCCCTCCTGTGACCCTGCTCCCCCTGCGCACCACCATCTCCACAATCTCTTTGGGAGGTGGTGTTAGATCGATGGAGGGCACACCTTGGAAGGGTGAGGTGAGGATTAATGGTGGATCATCTATGAATGATACCGGTTAATGATGATTAATAATGGATAATGATGACCAAAGATGGTTCATCTTGGTTTTGCAGTGGATCTTCCAAAGGCAAAAGGATTTAATCAATGGAGCCCTCAACCGAGGAGACATGGGATAATATGAAGGTATACAACATAAGCTGGTTGGTGGTTGCAACCCCCTCTGAAAAATATGAGTTCGTCAATGGGAAGGATGACATCCCATATATGAAATGGAAGATAAAACATGTTTGAAACCACCAACCAGTAAGGATCGGGATGTTTCTCCAGTGCCAAAAAATGCTTTGGTCAATGCTCGGAACATAAGTTCGTTCACCTCACCGTCAGCAGGGCTTCCTGGGAACACGTCACAGAGTGATAGGTCTTTATAATACCAGACATACCAAACAACTCCTCTGCAGTCTAGACCGATTTTTTTTTGGTGCCGACAATAATGAGAGCCCCCACCAAAAATGTGAATCTTGAGATTGGAATTGGGATTCAGCGAACAACAGTGGGAATCTAGTTTTACAAGCAGCAAAAGTGGGGATGTAAACCACATCTAGAAACCATTGACAAAGTGAGATTCAACCAACAAACATGTGAGTTATAACCACCAACTACTAGGGAAGCAACAAAAAACAGGATCTCCAACCTGCAATTCGGGGAAGATCGGCGACAGGTGGGACACGTGGGACGGTCCAATCACTGGTCAAATCCTCGGTCATATTCAAATATGCTTCACATTTACCCTCTGGTAATTTATTGGGATTTTATAGTGATTTAATGGGATGTTGTAGTTATTCAATGGGATATTGTAGTTATTCAATGGGATACTATTAGTTATATACCCTCTGGCAATGACTAACAGTTTGCTATTGAAAATGGTGATTTATACTTGATTTACCCAGCTGGCTATAAAATTGTGATTTTCCATAGTTTTTTGTATGTTTACCAGAGGGTAAGTCCCCCCAGGGCTCAGACATTGTGGAAACCCCATTCCCTAGGCGGTTCAATCCCAAGGTTTGCTTCTCCAAGCGGTGCGGTGTCAATCACACGAGTCCACATTGCTTGAGGCATCTTGAGCCCACATCGAGTGGCAAAGTTGCCATGTTCCATGGGGCTGTTAGTGGTTCATAGGGCGATGAGCAAACCCTTTTGGGGGCCTTATTGTACCATTACAATCCCATGGAACCCCATGTACAAGACTACGAAATGATTTTGGTGGGGTTTAAAAACATGAAAATCCATGAACATCCTAGTATAGTACCATTTGGGTGGGTAAAACCTAATATAAAACGAACTGATTGATTAGTGGATCCAAATTATACCCACTATATCCCACTATAATCCCATTCATTTTGCCATTATAATCGCATTAATAGCAATCCACTACAATCCCATAGAAAACCATGATAATCCATTATGGTATCACTGAAACTCACATAGTAATAGTATGTCATCAATTTCACTGTAGTACTTAGTATATTATATCAACATACCAACAACAACACATATAAAACGATGAATCACACCATACCAGCAGCGTATAAAATAACCCAATCACAGCCGAGCGCCGCTGCTGGGCTTCCAACAGGCTGCCACAGCACTGGACGTATAAGACACAAGCGGCTCCACCTGACCACGGAGCGCCCTGTGGGGCCAGTGAGTTTCAATGGGAAACATTTGGGGATTCTTCACATCCTTCAATCAACAAGGTACCAATAACCCATGACGGATCCATGTATGGTATATATGCTAACATGACTGGGGTATATTGATGGGATCTATGTTACCATATAACAACATTATAGCATACATGGATCCTATGGGTAATGTATGCAATATCCATGTAGATTTCACAAATGGTGAGTTTCCCAAAAATCACCACCAAAACTGCCCTACCATCACTCGAAATGCAGGTAGTTTCAATACAACTAGGAATCACTATGTGTAGCTGGTCATGACCATAGCACTGGCCCGTTCAATACCATGCCACAGCCGAAAAATGCAATGCAGCTCGTGCATTGTACGGGGCGTTTTTCTGAAGTATGCATTGCCAAGAAGTGCTACGGTCACGGAAGGTGTCATCAACCAGACTCCACGTCAGGTTCTTGGCCACGCCGCCGCCCTGTGTTCGAACTTATGGAGCGCAGGCGCTGGCAGTTGAGGCGGCGGCAGCGGCTGTTATCGCGCATGCTGCTGCTGCTACTGCTATCGAGTACTCTTAGCAGCTGCTGTTATCGCGCCTGCTGGCTGCAGGGATTCATTTGTTATGATGAATGATGCGCATTCCTCCTATGATTGAATTCCCATGATCCCACTATCGCAGTGGTTATTTTCCCATTAGGTCCCATTATTATCCTCTCCCCCATAAGTCCAGTTGTCAACGGTTATGATGATTATCCCAGGGGATGGGGATGTAGTGTGTATTCCAAAAGTAGATTCATGATAGCCAAGTTGAATTATAGCTAGCTGTTATGCCTTATTGCCTTACCATGCCTTGCCAATATTTATGGTGGATATATGAACAGACTTCTACACTTTGAGGATGGGATCCAATGCCATGTAAAGAGCTTGTTGAAAACCACCCGAAATCATACTCTCACAATAGGACTGGATCCCTAGGGGAGGTAAGTAGCAACAAGCATGCAAACAAGAACAATTGGGGATGGTTACTTTTCCCAAGTTTCCCACAGAAAAAATGCAAGTGCAAATAGTGAGGATATGATAAGCCAGATGGATTTATGGTATAGGCTGCATAGATATCGCTATTTGTGATAATGGCCAAAAGCATCCGGATATGATTGCAACAAAAATAGAGTATAAGTGCAAAGTATTCCACATTTACATAGACACAGTAAGAGAGGCTGAACATGAATCTGAGATAGACCAAGTGGTAAAACGATCGACACTCAGATTGAAATTAGGATGTATAATATATATATATATATATAGGGAAACCTTTTTCAACCAAGTAGTATATGTTATATAGTAGGCATGGTGAGCATATCATTTGAATAATTGGCTAGTCCCCAAGTGGCTAGTCAAATCTAGTCAACCAATTTTAGTCGTATATGTTAGTAGCCTGTACTAACCTAATGTATAGTGCATGGAATAAGGGTATTTTTTAATGGCTCACATGAATACAAAGAGCAGACTCTCTACGGAACTGAAAAAAACCGTGGGTGAAACCCTGTCACTTCCAATACAATGTGGAGTCCCCTAAATAAGCTGGCTTATAGTATATAAATATTATCTAGGCAAATCAAGCTTGATGATGGATAGATCTATTGTTAGATGTGTGAAACTAAACCAACAAACATATCAATTGACCTCTGTGTTACATCCCCATCTGATAGCATCTGATATCCATAGATTTTATGAGATTTTCACTATCCATAGTTTCAAAATCTTCCATATTTACATAGAAAAAAAGCTGATCATCACCCAAATCGATGGATTTTTGTTGGGATTTTCCGGAGGATTCATGATCTTCCATGGATTCTTTCCAGCCTTGACAGCCTTGACCGTGGCGACAGGCCTCGGCGAAGCCGGGCGTGCCGGGGTTTTCTGGCCGATTGGAACATCTCCGCGGGATCGAGGAGCCATCTTGAGTGAAATTTATAGGCATTTAAATTGGGATGTTTATTTGGAAATCATGGGGATTTATAGGCATTGAATGGGATGAAATACGGATGATAGTGCTATTATGATGGGAAATAAGGAGAGATACATGAAATTCACCCAAGCTGGTACTTTGACAAATTGGACATTCACCATGTTTATGATGGTAAATCATCTGCCCAAGTGGGCCATGTTCCATCTGATGGCACATTACCAACCCCACCATTACTGATTATCCCAGACATCCGAATGTCTATCCCATTGACATTTGGCTAAGAATGGGATATTTCCAGATATTTCCATGTTGCTCTAAGAATCCATGAAATTCCCAACTACCTCACATTCATTTTCGGGTGTTTCCTAAAATGCTGCTACCCCCAAAAACGGATTGTTTTTTTGGTGGAAAATCCCAATCTCAAATGGATGATGACTGGGGGTGCACCTATTTCTGGTGAAACCTCCCTGGTGATTTCTCAATACTTTCACCTAATGAAATCCCGCTGGCCGGCCTCATCTTGGCCGCCAAGGGCTGCATCTCACCTGTCGGGGGAGCGAACCTCTGGTGAAATGACTCACAGGACGTGAGCGAACTGGGTTTAATGGCATGGTTAAAATCTGGACCATTTATGGATGATAAACCTCATGATTGGCCTAGACATGGTGATTTTCCATAGCTATTTAGCTATGTTAAATAACCAGAGGGTATATATACTTACTGTGTGTGCGCGTCGCACCGGTTACTATTCAAGATTATCCCTTGTGCTTGTGGGGTTAGAACCACTTACTACCTGGAATGATCCAGAAAGAAAACATCACCATCAGAGTTCGATAACAACATGGAGCTATCGCACAAAAAAACATAGAATCAGAAAAAATATGAAAGAATCATATCCTTCCCAATTCCATATATTTCATGGATAGTATTCTATTCATGTATTCTATTCATTAAGAAACAATGAGAAACATCCGTTTCTGCAAATGGCACACTCATTCTGCACGATTCGGGCAAGTTCTGGCGAGATACTCCCAGTCCCAGTCACAGGGTGAAAACATGGCGCTACCGCAAGTAGCCGCACATTTTTCCCCGTTCTTCCTCATTATTCACTAAAAACAGAACTGTTTATAGAATTGTTTTCAGGTAGGTTTTCAGGTAGGTTTTCCCATCATAAACCCAACGGTTTTGGGGTTTTCATGTCCCATGACGGATCCATGGCACGGTGCTGCTATATATATATATGGTGGGCACCATGGATCCCATCAACAAAAACCCCCAATCGACCCCCATCGACCCCGATGGCCTGGCGCCAAAGCGGCTAAGACCTGTCCCATGAAGAGAACTTGGATGAGATTGATCCCACTTATATATATTATATATATATATTGTATTATATTATATATATATATATATATGTGTGTGTACCATATACATATGTATTACATATATATATATATATTATACATATGTATTGTATATATATATATATATATCGTATATATTGCGTGTGTTGTTTCATCATTTTCATCCATCATCCATCTATGTCATCTCTTATGACATATCCCTTGCCTCCAATGGTTCAGGCCGCTTTGGCGAAGCTTGCAGGAGCTTCTCCAATATTTGTGCGGCCTGGATGGCGAAGAACCAGCGAGAAATGTGGAAAATATGGTAATATACTATCTAATTCAGTGCGAATTCGCAGTGATTTCATGGTGATTTCATGATCTAATGGTGATTTAACGGTGATTTAATGCTGATCTAAGATTAATTATCTAATATGACGTAAGATTCTAAGATGGTGTAAGTCCTAAAAACAAATTAGGAACTTCACCAATCAAAATGAGGGTTTCGACCAGCGGCTCAGGTAGCGCATCGACCAGCGGCAATGTGGAAGCACCACTGCAATGTTAAACAAACCAAGGCAATACACCAAGTCTGATCAGTGAATTCAAAGAAAATCCACCGAAACATCGATTTTCAATATCTAAGCGCAGGTTATCGCATGACAACCGCACCCAAACTGGTTATCCAACAGGTCCGCCATGAAACGACGGTTATCCAACAGGCCAACAGACTCAAAAAGCAAACTCATTTCATATCGATACAGGCGGATGGCCACGCATCTATCCAAAGCATGATTTTTTGTTTGCAAATTAGATACCGACATCATTTGTCGGAAAATGTGTCCATCTGATAATACCACCATATACCACCATGAAAGAAGAAAGTCTTCTCAGAAACTATCTGCTACCACCTGTCCACATCTGAACACCACACCTCTTCCGGAATCACTTTCCACCTGGCTCAGGAAATTGTACCCACAACATGCGTGGATGGATTCTAAACTATTCTCAATTGTGGACCCTTGTAGAGGGTATGAAGTATATGTGTTGATTCGAAAGTTTACAGCAACATTATGTCTCAAATACATCAAACAACATCTCATGATTCGAATGCTCGTGGCTTTTAAAACGGATAAACAGATTGTACTTCCAAAAGGGGCTCAACATCTGGAGATTCCCAGATCATCCTGCAGGATTTGGGGTCTCACAGCTATCCCCATGTTGCGTATGTTGCGTAATCAGCATCCAAGGTTTACTGTACAACTTAAAGCATTCGTTCAATGTTCCCAGCTTCTAGATCTTACATGTTCAGTAGGTAAAACCATGGTAAAACCCTGCAAAATCTGCAATTTCTAGCCTTACCTAAAATGCCTTGGGAACACTTTTAGGATGATTGGGAAAGTGTACCCACTCGCCTCGCCGAAGTCGCCCAGGGAACTTGTCGTGCTACTTGCAGCATCACCTGGTACTGTACCGTGGCCAAACTCGTGCTGTCACCCGGTTGGGACAAAACAAAAACCCATCCCATCACCTTGGGTCAGTAACATGTAACGTAATAACTAACTAATTACTACCCTCTGGTTAACTGTCGCATAACTATGGAAAATCACCATTTTTCATGGGAAAACTCACTATAAATGGGCCATTTTCCATGGCTATGTTAAATAACCAGAGGGTAACTAATTACTAATCACAATCAGCCAAATGGACTAAGTACTTATCTAGTCCATTTACTCAGTGTTTGGCCGGGCTTTGCCACTTTGCTTCGCCACAAGAACATGGCAGCCTGTCACCAGTACATCACATCCGCTTCTCACAAAGCTTCTATGTGTGCAATAAAAAATATGTGTAGTAGAGCACTTAAACTCCTTGATGAATCAAAGAGGAGCCTCAAACCCACAGTACGCCCGAATGGAAACCAGACTTATTGGGCTGCAGTGGGCAAATAGATTTTAATTTTTATCCTGCCATCCAATTTGAACAATCATATGCTGACAAATCACCCCTAGACCGACCAATCAATTGGTATCCATAATGTTCAATATTTTTTCACATGCCATTTGTGGATATACCCCAACTTTGGTATCATTAACAATCGATGTTAATATTTATTGCTATTAACATTAATAGTTGCGGGTATATCCCATCTTTGGACCTCAAACTCCAGAGCCCCCTTGGCCGTACCTCCTTCGTGCCATCATGGCCCAGCAGCAGATTCAGCCTGGAACTTGGGGAATCTGCTAGGCCAAAGTACAATGGCTATGGGATGGTCCATTTAGACCCATGATTTACCTACTAAAATAGTACCCTCTTGCTATTTAACATAGCCATGGAAAATGGCCCATTTATAGATGGTTTACCTATCAAAAATGGTGATTTTCCATGGCTATGTTAAATAACCAGAGGGTATAATACAAGATGATATAACATAAGATAATATAAAACATGGCCAGGAAGATCTAGGAGTAAGAATTGAGGCGTAACTGCCACTAACTTGGGATATGGCCTAATGTAGGCAACCCTGGCTGCCATAAACCTACCATGACTGGGGATGAAAAACCATCCAGAAAGATGGTGATGACTTGGGGGTGGGGCAGATGACATTGGGCATGGTAATCTCAAGAACGTAAAACATGGGCGAAGGTCCTCAAACCCATACAATAACTAAATCCATAGCTGGATTTCATGGCTTGTCGCAGATGCATCCTGCAGACGCAAACAGGGCATTCTCTTTTAGCTGTGTATGATACCATCTGGTTATTTAACATAGCCATGGAAAATCCCTCATAAATGGAGGTTTTAATGGGAAAATCCACTATAAATGGGCCATCTATACCATGGCTATGGTAAATAACCAACGGGTATTCCTCAGTTTCATCTGTGGCAAACAAGAAAACACCCCGAAACGAAGCGAAATTCGCACCGAGGCACCATAAAACGCCCAAGGAGAACATGTCAAAGGAATGGGCAGGCCTCAGCAATCGCTTCGGGCGTGATGTGACATACGGCCGGTATCCACAAAAGAAAAAAAGGTGGCCGAACCACATGAAACCTCCAGCCTTGTATCCCAGATTTTCTTCAAACAAAAACACATGGGAAGGCGTCGTAACATATAACAAGCTTGTGACCAGCTAACCGTAGTTGACCCGGCCCATCGAATAGTGGTTCCTTCTGGCAGCTTTCATGGCACCAAAAGCCTTTCAAAATGGCAGCCCCTGGAATGGTCATGGCCCTGCCACTTTCAAATTTGGTTCCCAAACCATTCGAAGTTCAATCCTTTGGACCAAACCTGCGTGCGAAAATCAGCAAAATTGATGCCAAACGACAGGATTTCTGCAGAGTCATGGGAAATGGGTCCGACCAAGAATCCCAGACTCCCCCTATTTGTGTTAGTTGTTAATTTTTGATAAGTATAAGTATATAACAGTATATATGCTATTGTATTTAAATGCATTTAATATATGGTTCTTTATGAGGGAAATAACCAATAGACTCTTAGGGTAGTGGGAGCAAACGGCCCGCAGCGACATGGTTGGGCAACGCTTTGCAGCATTGATCTACTGACATTGGGGACGTCAGATGGTGAACGTTCAAATATGGGCAAAGTATGGCAACATACCCTCTGGTAATGACTATATAACAGTTTGCTATTGAACATGGCCATTTATAGTTGATTTACCCAGCTATAACATGGTGATTTTCCAATTCGTTGTAAACGTTTACCAGAGGGTACTATTTGGTCCAGTGAGCAAACATGATTGCACAAAATGTCAGGGCTGTTGGAAGTTTGAACAAAAAATCCCAACCAGATGTCCTTTCGGGAAATATCAAGCTGTTGCACCGTTTTCCCACTTAGATGTCGTCAATCTGTGTCAATATCAATCAGCTCAGTACCAAAAGGTCATCTAGGGTGGCCAATTCCATCTGGTAACAGCAAAGTGCACCCAGGCTAGTTGCAGCGCTAAGCCCTTTCTGCCTCCACACTGCTGCTTCGGAAAATGCTGAAGCATGCAGCAGCGCTTCTCTAAACGTTGAGGGAACAACATCCCAAATATGTGGATGTGTCCAAACATTCAAAACCACCAAACGAATCAAAATTATGTGGTTTCTATATGAATTGCTTACATAGTCAAGGTTGAGACACATCCACATCCTGCACCAGGGTTTCAGCTAGATCCAACGCAGCCCTAAGACAACCATCTTTATGGTCGTCAAAGGACCAAGTATTCGGGTTCGATGTCCAATATAGGTTTGTCCCAACATATCCAAAAAAATATCATATTTACACATAAAAAACAAAACATGAAGAAAACATGGTTTTTATCCCCATATCATCTTGTAAAAACCATGGAAACCGCATCCTGATTCGGGACAAACCCGGCTGAAGTCCGAACCTTCGTTTACGTTGTAAAACTACTGTGAGGTCTCTATAATTTCACCCAGAATGTTAAGGGAATCCCCATGTATGGTTAATTCATTTAAACCACTATTGTTTTTCCTGCTTCAAACGCATGTCTTGTTGCTTATGTTGGTTAGACCCCCATTGTTGCTAGTGAAATCTCAAGTTTTGTTGTTTGATCCCTGCAATGTTGGCAAAAAACTCATGAACCATTCCCAAGTCATCATGTTGGCGCTATAAACCATCAGTTCATATGGTTGGTTTATTATTGTTTTACTAAGATTTATGGATGCAATTTCAGCTCGAAAAAACAAACTGTCTACGCTGGTCATCTGCGTGAAGAGATGGCGCGCAACACAGCTTTGGCCACCTATGAGGAGGGAGAACTGAGGGAAATGCCATGTTTGCGCGTGATAATGATGGGATTTGACAAACACGTAGGATAATTATGGGATAAAATATGGGATAATTGTGGGATGTAACAATCACATCTACGAAATTGTGGGATAAATTTGGGAAAAACTATGGAATAATTAGGGGATGCCAGAGAGTAACCAACCAAATTGGTATTGTACGAACAACAAGCAGCAAAGCTGGCGGTTTTACGAACAGAAAAGGTGGACAGAGCTACAACTCAGTAGATGATTTCGAACCCCAATTTCAACAGCGAAACCTTAAAAATTTGTCTTTCACGCATCTCAAATTGGCCAAGAACTCAGGTGAATGCGACACCCGTTGCAGGCCAACCAGATCTACGCAGTGCCTTGGGACCGCTCTGCTTGCGGCCAGACATATTCAGCAGCAAGGACACTGCCAGGGGGCCTTCCTGGTGGTACATGGCAAGAGTTGATCAAATTTGGGTCGGTCTAAACTAGCGATTAAATAATGATTAAACCACCCACAAATAATGAAAATGATATGATATATGAACATGTTTCAAAAACACAATCATGGCTCTTTTTCTTAACTCCCACTTGTTGCCATATCGAATGATTGAACTTGACTGAACCAACCACAAATAATGGAAAGGTATATTAGACATAGTGAGTAGTGTTCTTCCACAAAAGGGGGACCTTTCGCCAACCCTTTATCCATATCTACGTAAGATATATGACATGATTGAGATGTCTTGATGGCAAACCATGGTCACGGCATGTGGATGGTTCATGCTATGAACATTGACGATTGTTGGTGTTCTGAAGGTGCAAGAGTTTGTATATCTATCATATTATCATATTATCATGTTATCATATTACCATATGATCATATGGTCATTCTTATCATAACATCATATGAGAAAAATACACATGCTCCGGGCAAACGTCCGGTTCTGTTCTGTGCGTGTATATATATATATTAATTGTACTATTATACTACTATACAGACCTATTTTACAATTGTACATTATTAATACTGATACTTCTTTATTTTTACACTATTACACTGTCGTGCTATTTGATGTTATCATATTATTTTGCAATCATGCTAGTGGTACTATTGTACTGTTTTACTATTATGCTATTTTATTGTTTTACTATTGTATTACCGTACTATAATTATTACTTGTGTTTGCTATTATTATACTAGTTCACTTCCTTTCACTATTACTATATTATATGAAATTTGTGTTACCATTATATGTTTCTACTATTGCGCTATTAAAGTATTATTATATGTTTAACAACGATAAAACACTGCACAAGGTACCAAGGTACAACATTATCACCCTGGTGGCATTTCGAGAGTCGCAAACTCGTTGAAATAGTTCACTGCGGATACCAAACTCGTTGATAGGTTCATGACAGTGATGGGTTGCGAACGCTATGGAACAAGATATCCAAAACTAGTGATTTTGGGTTCAATTTCTGAGAGTGTGATTATGGTGATTCAGTTTCAGGATTCAAACCGGAACTCTCATTGATTGTGATTGTCATTGATTTATCCTTATGTCATCAATAGCTTCAATGCAACAAACATGCAGCCATAGTGAGGGTTCATCAGGGTTCATCGGCACCTACTCTGGATGAGTTCATGACAATCAGAAGCAGCAATCCAAATTTCCCGGAGCTCAATCAAAACCATCTTCACTGAACTTTCCTCCCAGGCCCATTAATCTTTTCCAGGCCCACTAATGATAAATCATAGATACCCTCAACATCAAACAGTAATCTGCAATTACTAGCAGGGGATACCTGCTCCATGCACCACAATATCTGGGTCCATGTTTTCCACCCCAAAGCTAGGACTTCGATTTGTTCAGTGTCCAGTGGCATTTTCGGTAGACCCTCCCACACCATATATCATGATCAAGATATGATATATCCGCCTTCCTCCCAGGAGATCTAAAAACCACACTTTTTTTCGCCTGAAAATGGGCCTCAAAATCCAATGCTTCTTCATGGCAGTAGCTCTTCCCCATCAAATATCCACATCTTTGCAGCAAAAACATCCATCAAATCATCCATTTTGATGCATTTTCATGTGGATATAACATCCATCAAATCATCCATTTTGATGCATTTTCATGTGGATATAACATCCATCAAATCATCCATTTTGATGCATTT
>Ga0126342_10007985_pt1 | contig 18918 bp, 18 predicted proteins | sample Cyp1metagenome_FD_92528 | JGI IMG/M metagenome (GOLD analysis project Ga0126342, IMG submission 92528) | Coral microbial communities from Lord Howe Island, Old Settlement Bay, Australia - Cyphastrea 1 metagenome | ecosystem: Host-associated > Invertebrates > Cnidaria > Coral ... | reverse complement strand
TTCATGTACGAAGTACAAGGAACGTTAACATGCCCCCCCCACCCCACGCCACCCCAACCCCAAGACAAAGAGCAATACTCAAAAAAGAAGCAAAACGCACGTACGGTTTTCCTGCCGTAGGCTTAAACATGATATACATTTAGAGCACGGCGGGGGTGAACCAATCAGCGCCATGAGGCGAAGAAAGCACCACTGCCTTGGGACCAGAAGTATCACAAGATAGACCGGTGGGGCCGTTTCAAATATTGTGTATATACATATCCACATGAATATATACATATATATCCATCTTATCTGCGACGATTAGTTTCATTGATTTTCAGATTTTTGGAGGGGTATTGCAACCACCAGCCAGTAGAGGATTGAATATTGGGGGGACAAAACATTGCCAAACAAATTGAATGATTGTGTATTTTTTTGCGCTGCTCAAGTCTGATGGATACCAACTACGCCACTTGGTACTTGATGCGGGAGATGAACCTCAAGCAGCTGCAGTTGCCTCCTCTAGCACCAGTGCTGCTGCATGCAAAGCAGAACAAGAGGTGGAAGAGAAGGAAGAGCAGCAGGACACCGACGGAGAGCCTGAGATGTGGAGAAGGCCGGATACAAGATTGGCATGTTCAGAAAGATTTGTGCTTTTTACCTACAGGAATCGGAAAAAAAGGCGCCCAAGGCGTCTCTGGCACATTGAGTGAAGAAAGATACTGTATCGACTCCGGGATTTTGAAAACCAAGAAGCAGAGGAGGGATTTTCTGCAGGCCTATGGCAAGATGAGGTCGTTGCAGTTTGTTCCGAAGAGCAAATGAGCGGAAAAATATCGCCGTACCACTGGGCAGGGAACGTGGATGAGATTTGCAACTGTACATTCACTTGGCAACATTCACATGCCCCGTGATGTGGGTGTTCTAGAATCCGGAAGTCTTCCATTCCTTATCAAATTTCTGTAGGAAAGCCACCAGAAACATTCCTTCAGATTTTTTTCAGACATATTCGGGAGAGATGTGTGGATAAACGTCCACATGGTGTTTAACACCCGTGGATATATATATATATATATATACATTTAAGATTGTGGGACATAACTTTGCACACGCGTCCTGATGGGGATTTGGAAAATTTGGCAATAGAAAAGTGCACTGCCAGGAATCTAAAAATAACATTTCTACATATTGCGTCCCATGGTGTTTTAGAGGTGGTTGTATTGACTTGTTTGACTTCCTGAATGCGCGGCGTCCCATGCAGTTTTCATCTTGGTTCCACGTATGCACTGACTTTAACGTCCCAGAGTATCTCTCGGTCATCCGCCTGAGGTGTTGATGATGAGGAGAGTGGTTGCCAGGGGGGTGAGAGTTAAGCAGGTGAAGAAACTAGTTTCAGCCTCCACATGCATCTGTACATGTTCGGGAAAGGGTCTACAATCCCATCCACTAGGACCTAATATTAAATATACCCCAAAAATGGTCCAACATATTTCTAAGTTCCCTTTTTCTTTAACTATGTTTTTCTTGAGGCTGTTTATATGAGCAGGGGACGGGATTACGTTGTTAAGGATTCGGTATAGGGTCGCTCCTGGGAGTGGACTTCGATGGAGGGTCTTATGCCTGTGGTGTATTTTGTTGCAGGTGAGATCTCCGTCGTGTTGATGGTTGGCCTGTTGAATGGTATATTTTTCACCGGGGGGATCTACCTCCAGTGGCGATTCTTGGCGAAAATGATGACAACCCAGGAGGATTTTGGTGGTCTTTGCTACAAGAAGTGCTCCATCCTCTCTGGTGGTTCCCATCCATGCCGATCTTCCGCTTGGTCCTGCTGCGTCGCTGGGTGAAGATCTGGCTTCATGGGTTTGTCAACGGGGTATACCTCCAAGTATAGCCATTTAAGAGGGAAAATCCATGAACATCATATGATTGATCAATGGATGTAGGGCTACCCTATTTTCAGTGTGACCCATGAGTACATGGATCACGCGCTATCTTCAAAGTTTTCGGAGTGGTTGAATTGTTCATGATGTTCTCTCTCTTGCTTGCCTTTTCGTTCTTTACAGGCCAATTTGGCACCCTTTTCGTCATGGGTCAAACTCAATGGCATCGCAGATTTTGGTCATCTCTGGAACTAGGGCCTCTAGGGAGTATACCACGAAGCAGTATAGTAACGGTTTGCACGTCATGCCCCACGGACATACACATTTTGTTTGACCACTACTCAGTTCAAATCCCATGCCAGATTAATGATGAATACCTTCCCTAAACGTGGCCCCACCGATTTCAAACAAATTCAATACTCAACAATCATCAATTCACCACTTAACCATGAAGTTGATCCTGTAAATTAAACATTTGATTATGGCCGGTAATCATCACATACCATCAGTTCAATGTGATCATCATTAAATTACCATGCATTTAAACACCATCAGCTTAAATGATTTGATATCTCACAGTCTCACCTGATGAATTCTATCAGATAAGCGATAAAAGATATGCACTAAAAATATCTATTCTCATCAGATTTGTCACCTTTTTTTTGATTACCCTCTGGTAATTTAACATAGCTACAGCTATTTAAAATGGCCATAGAAATAGTTGATTTTCCCATTAAACATGGTGATTTTCCATAGCTATGTTAGTTTACCAGAGGGTATTTCATCAATGGCCATTTCAGGAACCTGAATCGGAGGTACCTACCATATATAAGGCCTGTGTAAGGCCTATGTAAGGGAATATCCCCCCAAAATATGCCCTTATATGGTACAGTACCTCCAATTTAGGATCCTGGAATTCCCATTTATATTTCAGGACTCCAAACAAAAATCCTCATGTGAAGCGCGTCCTACTGAGGCGGTTCCTGACGGACCAGCATGCCAGGCCAAGGCCTCCTTCGGCAACTGCTGGATCCACATGGGTCGCTCGCTAGCGGCCAGGATTTGGCGCAGGATTTGGAGCAAAATGCTGGGTAAAACCTGGTTTTCAAGCCATCGGAACTTGGTGGTTTTACCCATGAAAATCATGAAACATCGGGAAAACCGATGAAAAGTGGGGGGTTTTGGCCATGAAACATGTGAAACATGTTGAATTTACCCATCCCACATGATGACAAGATATGAAAAATGGGAGGGGTTATTTACCATGTTTACCATGGAGTCTCTCCTAGGACACATTTTATGGGATTTCATCCAAACATGTTGGGGATCCAACATGGCAGGTTTTAATAAGGGTAATTTTCATAGGGAAAATGATCCTCAACGATCAAATCTGGGGATTTTTACGGTTTTTTTTGGATAAACCCAAGTGGTAAAAATTGGAATTGTGATTTTTTCATCAATGGACACAAAAATTCAACGGTGAACGGAACAGTTCACTTAAATCAATTTTTCATTAGATTGGTTGACGGGACTCATTGGCCTCATTGGACTTCAAGCTTGACATGTTGAAAGGTATTGTTGTCATTTCTACCCTCTGGTTATGTCAAAATAGCTATTGAAAATGACCATCGAAATAGTGGATTTTCCCATTAAACATGGTGATTTTCCAGTTCGCTATGTTAAATTACCAGAGGGTATCACCATTTTTTGGGATTTTTTCCATGAAATCCTTCATGAATCGCCATGGCTTTCCTGGCTCACAAAGGTCGCCTGACCCCATTCCCAGCGGCCAAAAAGCTGCCGAGGCTTTTGCGGTGGCTACTCCGTGGCTGGTGATGCGGAGGCCGCCAGCGGAAACTCCTGCCCCACCGGTGAGGGCGGCTGCTTGACCAACGAGGCCTGGACATGGAGAAGTCAGCAAAAAAAACATGGGAAAACATTGGAAAAGCTCTCAGCTTTTCCGACATGATCAATTTTCTGGTTTGGCTTTCCCGTTTTTTTTTTCTGAGTCTGCGGCAGGAATTTTTCATCAAACATCGGGATAGAGATGTAGAAGATCTGGCATGATCATCAAAGACGTATTTGAAGGTTGCTCACCACCCAAAGCCCACCCCGTCCAGATATGCTATGGGAACTTCTCAGACAATGCACGGCTTGGATTTTTTGTTGGAAAATTCATCAATGTTTATATGATTGGCAAAATTCATCATGTTAAGACATCATCATCATCAAAATTCATCTGCCTACATCAATGTCCTAGATCCAAAGACAAGACACATGATCAATGTGTATCATGCACATCTGCAAATGTCCAATATGTCAGATCTAGGCAGGTTCACTGCAGTCAGCCGGCCAGGAGATGTTCGGCGACCAGTGCTACAAGAAGTGCTCCTTGTTGTCCCCACAGTATCCATACCGCGTTCGGGAGCCCGGTTCACCGATGTTGGGCTTGTTTTGAAGATGGGGTTGTTTGAAAGTCACAGGGAATACCTTCAAGGCCTTTTCAGGTCTTCCCCAAAATGGCTGTTTTTTTTTTTTTTCGGGAAAATGATGAGAAACCATGAATTTTGGGGGTAGCCTATTTTTCAAACAAACCCATCTGGAATTCTACATTTGGATCCCTACGGTCGACCTCAGGTGGGTCCTTCTTCTTGCTGTTCCAAGACTGGAGGTTTTGATTGCGCCTCGGCCCGTGATCGGCATGGGAGTACGGCAGATTTATGTGTCTAAAGATGGGGATAAATCATGGTACAATGGTATACCACAATTTTTAGTGGGAAAACTCACTATAAATGGCCATTTTCAATAGCTATGTTAAATTACCAGAGGGTAATCATTTTTTTGAGCATCAATGGCGTAGCAATTTTTGAGTACGAATGAGGATACCCAGATTGGCGGATTCCCTCTTTACCCAAGACCATCGAGTCGTGGAAGGTGTTTCAGAAAGTTTTGAACCGCTGGCAGGGTGAAAATCCAAGAAGAATCCCAGATGAGCCATGGTTGGGAAAATGATGATCAACTATGAAATTCGGGGTACCCGGGATACCCTATTTTCGGACAAATTCACATTGGAGTTGAATCGAGGACGTGTCGGTTTCCAGATTACCACCAATTCAGCGCATGTTTGTGTGATCAGTCTCCGAAGTACCTCCGACAATGTCCCCACACAATGTGATGCTCACTGGGCAATGACCCTTTCATCATTTTTTGGTGTGATCTTTCTGCTCGGGAAGATTCTTTCAATTGACCCAATCATCAGATTTCACACGCATCTCCTATTTCGAAACTGGCAATACCCCGGTGGTTATCGATGAGATTCCAATCATGAGTGAGCTATATCCTCATAAATCCCATCAGCATTTTAAACTGGACACACTCTGATACTGGAAAATCAAGGCCAAACATTTTGGAAGTCCCTTGAACATCCTTGAACTTGAAACCCAATGCAATCCCGGCCCGGCACAATCCCCAACTAAACCACCCGCATAAATCCCCAATTGAACTGGTAAAGTAATACCGCTTTTGACATGTGACAAATCATGTCCCTGATCACTTATATGTATAGGACTTTTGCTGGAGCAATCATTCATAGTAAACACAACTAACATATATGTAACATAACACACTTCAAACAGAGATCTAACAGAGATCTCAGAGAAAGATAAACATGATCCGTGACTACCATAAGTAGCGTAACTAGGATTAATCTGGGTAAATTGTAACGACCTCACTGTTCTCCCTCACTGAAATCATAGTTAGTAAGGGGAATCATCCCCAAATGGCCGCAAGATTCAGGTTAGTGAATTATTACAATTTACCCAGATTAATGACTTCCATGATCCCAAAATTCCGCAGGTTTTTGGCCCTCCAACCTGCACACGGATCCTGCCTTCAATGCGGGCGGTGGTGAAGGAGACAAGAACTCAGGCGGGCCTCGTTTCACGGTGGCCGTTGAGAAACGAATATGGCAATTTGACCACAATTTATGCAGGGTAATCACTGGCACCTGGAAGGTGTGCTGGAAAAAAGGATTTGAATTCACATATATATATAATTCACGTATGTAATTTGACCTTAAATACCTGAGGTCTGAATAATTGGGGGTACCAGTTTGAGTGTACCCGGTACCCCTTAGGCCCTTTGGTTACTTCAATTGTCCTGAGATGATGTACTCAGAAATCCCAAGCCGAGAACCAGTGGTAAGTGGTAAGTGGTAAGTGGTTTGGAGAGCTACCTTTCATTCTTTCCATCTTTAGCAAGTTTTCCTTGTGACATATCTGACAATTTTCAATGTATTAAATTGCATTTGCTGTCATTGTTGTGTAAAAGCGCCAGCTTTTGATCTTTCAAAAGCAGCACAGATGGGTGAAAGTATCCAGTGACTAGGAGGGAGCCCTTCGGAGCTATGGTTGTATCCATATTCCCCAATTTTCATGCGGCGCCAGTTGGAGCTACGAATAGAGTTTCCGAACTATATTGTAATTCAGAATTTCCTGTGTAAATGACACTGAAAAAAATGACACCTAAATGACACCTCTCAGAATGGCCCATGAATATCCCCCATGTACTTATCATATCGCCATTTTTGGATGCTTTGGATAGGTGGATGATGGGTCAATGGGTCACCAATCCTGGGTCCATCGAGGTGCCGAAAAAAAAGATTCTGCCAGGCACCCCAAACACTGCACACAGCCCCATGCTCCAGTTGTCGCAGTGAGGCAGGATGTAGGGTTGTCACAGTTGGACAACTGCGGATGCCCTGTGAACAGCTTTTTTATTTACAAGGGAGAATGGCATATTCTATAGGCCATGTGATTTTTGAGGTCTGCGATTTCAGAGCAGTTTTCCAGTCGGTCCAAGTCTGGGTCAAAGTTTTAGGAAGCGATTTTGATAGATTTTGGTCCTTTCTTAGTCTCACTTGACATCAGTTTTATTGTCAAGTGCCAGTCCTATCGGATTTTCCGGTGTTTGGATGGACCAGTGACCACACCAGCTTCGGTTAAAATTCTTCCCAAGTCATGTCTTGTCAGCAGAAACCCTCCGGCCCCGACCTCCCCAGGTACAGATCTGATCTGATTTGTCCTGATCTGTTCATTTTTTTGAGGCGAATTCATCTGCGCAATCCTCGAACCCCCATTTAAGAAGGTGCTGAAATAGCTGACAAAAGCCATGAATGATGTGTTGATCTTAAGAGTTAGGAAGCGCTTCGCAAAGAGGTTGGACCTGCATTTTTTTCTCTTGTCGATTTGTACGCCATTCCAAACATCATTTTCCATCATTTTCCCCCTACTTGTCCAATAATTTTCACTCTCCAGTTGTGTCCTTTCTACATCTTGGGTGGGCTTCATGATCAACCAATCTGGCGGGCTTTGTGGTCCGTCCCAAGTTGGTTTCTGGGAATTTTTCTGACGAAAAAAAAGGATGAGGAGTCCTCAAAGTTACACTCTGAGAACATGGAAAACGAGAACATGACGAACATGACACTAATCAACACAGATATACCTCTGGTAAACATACAAAAAGTGAACTGGAACATCGCCATGCTATTAATGGGAAAATCAACGAACTTTCGACTGGGCCATTTTCAAGTTCGCAAACTGTAAACGTTTACCCGGGTTTTTTCCTCAGCAGGCTTTAGCTTGTGCCATTACCCAGTGGCCCAACAAAAAGAGCACCAGTGGGTGATCTGAGTGATGTTTCGGCTGCCATCAAAGTCGACGACACTTTGATGCAAAATGTCGCGGCGTAGTTCGCTCCAAACGATCCCAAGTTCGATGTCGGTCAATTCATTGGCCGTTTTCTCTGCATCCTGCAGAGAAGCATGTCCTTGCCGTAGATGATCTACTAATGATACACAGCTGGTGCCACTGCAATGTCATCGCTTCGCAGACCATAATTGAGAACCAGGTAGCCTTTGGTTTCATCAAACATGGCTGGGAAATCCGCGAACTGAATGGAGGTTTCTAGGATCAAAACCATTGCCATGTTCCGCAGACTTTTGGCAGACTTCGACCTCAAAATTTTGGGGGCCTTTCAGTTGGGGAGTTTTGCCCTGAAAAAATTGCCACAACCAAAGTTCCAGGGATTCCAGGGATTCCAGGGATTCCAACGCTTTAACCAACGCTCAAACATGTACGCATATTTCTTCGTAGATTTGGTATATATATATACATATATATATATATATATTATTATAATTTATATGGATGAAAAATGCATATATACTTACTTAGCCGGGGATCCAATTCGCTCTTTCGGCAATGCCACGAAGGAGCCAAGATCGGTCATTTTTGGGCGCTGCCAGTGCCACGTTCCAAGACGAGCTGACCATCGATCAATGCAAGTGGGTGTAGAGTATACCCTCCAGTAAATTAACATAGACCCTGGCAGATAGGAATTGGAAGATTAGTTTCCTCTAACAATTGGTGGTTTTCAGGGTCTATGTTTATTTACCAGAGGGTAGTGTATCTGGAAAAATGTGGGTATAATCGAAAAATGGCTGTGTTTAGGGGGAAAACAGCCGTGAAGTCAGCAGTTGATTTGGGGACCTGGAAAGGTGCAAAGCAAGTTCATGCAGACAGTGCTTGCAACTATGGTGCTGTCGTATTAAACATCATGTATCCAGTCACATAAATATATAGACAGTGGCAGACTGGTATGGCCTTGATTAGGTTAGATCAGAAAGTTAGGACTGGCCTAGATGGCAATTCAAGTTGAATTGACCATATAATGAAATGTGAGCAGTACTAGGTAAGTTTTTTTTCTCTAAATCTTGGTTAAACTTGATTTAGTAGAAGGCACAGCTTTACTAGCGGCTCGGAAAAATCATATCATACAAGATCAGATAGAATGGTAAATACATTGATATAAAATCATATCATACAAGCAAGCAGACAGGTTTGCTGACAGAGCATAGATTGGTAAGATCAAACGGAACCAAATTCTTCTTCACACCAGATATGGTACGAAAAGAGATACCCTCTGGTAAATTAACTTGTTGACCCTGAAAATCACCAATTTTGAGTGGAAACTCATCTTCCAACCCCGTTTTCTGCCAGGGTCCAACTGTCAATTTACTGGAGGTTAGATTTGGGTGTCTCAGCAATCCTGAGAAACATCCATGGAGATTCAAGAACAGGATTTACCTTCTGGTAAACTGTCATAACTATGGACAATCATCATTTATTCATAGGTAAATCAACATTTTTCATAGGTAAATCACCATTTTTAATAGGTAAATCACCATTTTTAATAGGTAAATCACAATTTTTAATAAGTAAATCACCATTTATTCATAGGTAAATCAACATTTTTCATAGGTAAATCACCATTTTTCATAGGTAAATCACCATTTTTAATAGGTAAATCACCATTTTTCATAGGTAAATCAACGATCAATGGTCATTTTCAATAGCAAACTTTTGACATCACTAGAGGCTATTGACCCCCAACAACTTCACCCACGTGAACTGTGTCGTGGTAGCGCCCGTACTTCACCAATGCAGCACGGCCACCGACGCGGTGAAAAGACACCTTGCCCGACGCTGTTGGACGAAGCTCCTATTTTCGGGCCATATGAGCCATGGTCAATACTCACTATATGGTTGATGGTCATCCCATCCATAATAAGGATCCAAAAATAATGGTTCTTATAAATCCCGAGTGGAACCATTGGATGACTAGCCCCGTTTTTAATGGTTATTAACCATGAGTATTGACCATAGCTCATATGCTTTTCTTCAACTTTTTTGGTGCCCCAAAATCCGGTGGTTTGATTTTTCTTCATTTTTTAAAAGAGAAACGCGAGAAACAAGCCATATCCCAGACTCAAAAGTCATCCACCCCGCTAAAATTCAGTGATTTGTGAGGCACTTCTCCATGAGTTTCTTGCGGTCAACACTCTGTATGCTTACACGAAGAAAGTTTTTCTTTGTTCGGCATGGAGGACCACAATGGATTTGCTGTTTGGCAATTCAAACTTCAGGGGCTTCGGCTTTGGGTAATCAAACTCCCAGAAATCTCTGAACCCAAAAACCAGAATGGCACCCTGGAATCCTGGAACCGTAGAACTTCTGGAACCCTTACTGCTGTTGGCTTGCAAAGCTGGGTTGATTTTGCAATATCTTCCCAGTGGTAGCGATTGACCATGATGATCATGATGTCACGGCCCAAACCGAGTGGCTGGCAGCATTTTGTGACATGGGAGGTAACCGCAATGTATCTTTGATGTTCTGTATCAATTCCATGCCTTTGAGAGTCCCTTAGCCAAAAGGAAACGTGGAGTTCTGGATGTTACAAACCTGGATCGGGCAACAGCGTTTGCTTTGAGGGCTGTCCACACATAAAAACTATTATTCACTGCATTCAGAAGCCTATCGAGACGTGAATCTTTGCATCCACTGTTTGGTCTATGGTGTGCTTCGCAATGGTCTGTTCGGCCTTCCAAAGGCCTCAAAAACGGGTCCCGATTGGTCTATTTTTCTGGAACCTGACCAGATTCATGGGTCCCTGAATCCCTTGAAATCGACCGCGCCATGCTGAATGGGCCGAATGCCCCATGGAGGCCGTTCAGAAATTGGAGACGTGAAGACAACCCTTTTTTTTAATGAGATGAGACTTGTGATAGCTGGTATAGATGGTATGGTAGGGGTCAATCTGGGTCAATCTGGGTCAATCTGTTCGAAAGGCTTTGAGAATGCATACATTTGGCCATTTGGCCAAGGATCTGAAGTAATACACCCATGACATCAAAGGACTCCTGGGTCAGGGGAGGGCTGTTGCAGGGCGCCTTTGACTCCGCCATGTCTTCATGCGTCGCCTCTGCGACAAGTGGTGCCGACCCGTGCCTGGGGTCATCGTTAAGGAACCTAGAGAATAGCAGCATGGACATTGGGATTGGGAAGAAAAACTCTAGTTTGAAATGTCGTTGTTTCTGCGGCATCAAATTCGCATTTGACGTATATTTATGTATTTTATTTTGGGAAATTGATGTCATTTCTGTAGGCGGGATCATCCTGGAAGTGAGCCGACCCCAGTATTTGCTGATCCCAAATGGGCTGTGGAACTGCACAGAAAAATCCAATTGCTGTATGGTTGCTGTATGGGGTGACGAATTGCAGGATCATTGTAGAAATTCAAATGGGTGTGTCTGAAAATAGTGTACCCCTAAACCCAATGGTTAATGATCATTATCCCTATTAAATGGCTATAATTGGGAATATACCCTATTTTCAGACAAACCCACCTGAAGCAGTGAAGGTAAAGTAGATTTCGATGACATGCGCAGAATCATCCCTCACTGGCCTTTTTTTGCAGATCGCCCGCGCCTGGCAAATTTTCAAGCACAAGATCATATGGCTTTGCCTCAAAAATGGTGGATATCAGATATATCCAAAATATATTCCAAAATCATGGCCATTTTGCTGGGGAACATGATGGTGAATCATGGGATGAACATCGACTCCTCAAAAAACCCGCGGCAAGTGGTGAAAAGCAAGCACAACAGGTTCAACAGGGGCAGTGGTTACTTCGGATCCTGCTGGGTGGTTGTTTTGTTTATCAGGCAAAGCTGGATGGTTCTGCCCGGATGACCCAGGAAACTGATCTTCGAAATCTGTCGTGTTAGGGTCAGGGTCTACAACCTTTTTATGAACCAGCCTCTGGGTAGTGAACGTGGGAAACTTCCATTTGGCGGAAAACCATTTGACCATGGTGCATTTCCACTTGCTTCACATCACTGCGATGCCGAAATAGGCTGGAAAGGGCAATGGCTCAATGGCCATTGGGATGCTTGAGGGAGTGGCAAAGGGCCAAGGTGTTTTTGGTGCCCTTAGTTCACCTGATTTCAAAGGGGTAAGGCGAGCTAACTTATTTATTTTCCTTCCATTTGAGTGGTTGCCCTTTTTCAAAGATTCTACACACATCCAGTAAAATTTGGGATGGCTACTGTCACAGCTGGGCAAGTGGGGATACAATGCCAGTTACAACACAGTTCTAGGCAGATGGTATGAATGATATCATTTTCCACTCTTTGTAGTGGAGGTACTCTCAATGAATTTGGTACAACACAGTAACAGTGTTCCTCTTCTCATAGTCTCAAAGAGGTGCTGGCCATCTGACGAAATGCATGAAACGGTTCCACATCCCACCCAAACCAGCGAACATTTAGAAGACTGTTTTTTCCAAGAAATCGTATTCCAGCCTGATTTAGTCATCCAAAATAAGTTGGACACCATTTTCGTACCCTCTGCTTATTTAACATAGCCATGGAAAATGGCCCATTTATAGATGATGTTCCCAGCTAGAAACATCCATTTATAAGGGATTTTCCATGGCTATGTTAAATAACCAGACGGTAAATTGCAAGATGTTAAAAAGTGATCTGTGGGGGTAAAAAATTAACCGCGTTTCAAACATTGGAGGTGATGCTGACTCAGACGACACGCTAGGGAGCCCTGTTGGGAAGTGCTTAGCTCGATGTTGGTCGAAGAACGGCGAGGTGTTGATGAGATTATTGAGTACCCTCCAGTAAATTAACAGTTGGACCCTGGCAGATGGGGGTTGGAAGATTAGTTTCCACTAAAAAATTGTCATTTTCAGGGTCTATGTTTATTTACCATAGGGTAATCCATTGTGGAAATCAAGCTCTTGACCAGAGATGTGGCTGGATCACTGTTGATCACTGTTCATTTTCTATTTTCCAGATACTTACTAAGAAGCTCTTACTACATCTTTGCATTTTCATGTTGGGAACTAAATTGGAAGGGAAGTGGATGGTGGGCGGCTCAACGTTCAACAGTCTTTGAAAAAGACCCATCTCCACAAGGTGAACCCCCCCAGGTATGTTTGTTGGCTTATTGACCTCATGGTAGTTATATAATGTTATATACTTATGTCCAGCATCAAACCCTCGAATTCACCCAACTGTGCGTTCAACTTCTCTATCCAAATCTCATGGAAATCATCATTAGACCCCATTCAATCCCATTAAATCACCATTTTTTGCGGGTGAACTAGGGATTTCCTGAGGCCTATTTTGTGCCTCCGGATTGTGCCTAGGTCAAAAGACCTGCTGTGGCATCCTGCGGAAGGATGCCGAAGCGCGCAGTGAGCATGAGCTTACGTTGCTTGCAGCTCCTTGGCTTCGAAAATGCTGAAGATGAGCCCCATTGAAATCACTGTGAAGTCGATGGGAAATGCTGGATGAATGGGATATCATTGGGATATGGAGATAAACCGATAAACCTACATATTTGGGCTTTAATGGTTTTAATTGGTCGTACCCAAAATGGCCCCCAGCCATAGAAAGTTTACTCCTCTATGTTTTTTCGTAGGTCTTTGAGGTCCGTGCTGAGACCTGTGCATACCGGATGATCTGGCTACTGTTGAGCATCATAGACCCGCAGAATTTGATGTCTTTTGATGGCAAACTGTTTCCAACCTTCTAATCAGGTGCAGGGAGGTTGATACTGTTTACAGGCGTGGACTGGTGGGTGATTCTGGATACACAACCGAGGCTGTGATGAGGGAGGTTCCTCAGTTCCAGCAGTTGCCTGGCTGCACTGGTTGATTGTTTTTTGATTGTTGAGTCTTCGAGGATGCCCAAAAAGATTCCCCGGTTGATTCCCCAGTTTTTGGTGATGTCCTGCCACTGGATGGTGGATGAATAGGTTTTTGTTCGTCAATCTCCCAATGGTTCGCGAGTTACATGTGGGCAGCCCCGAATCCAATGCTTTCTCATCATTTTGGGCGCGCTCCAGGACGTTCGGACAAATCACGTATTTTTATATATCCCATATGTATAATGTGTATATATATAATTATACATACACATCCCACATGTATATGTATATATATAAAAATATGTATCCCACATGTATATATGTATATGTATATATATATATATACACACATACATACATAAATTATGTTTGTCCCATGGCATTCCCAATTTTTGCTTGGTTTCAAAGCTTCAATTTTGGTGTTTTCAGGTTGGACGGAGCCTCCCTGAGAGCCATCTGCCCCCTGGATGAAGTCATGGAAACTAGGAGGATTTCACGACGTTTGCACCACCAAAAATGGAACAATAGCTATTGAACATGGCCATTTATAGTGGATTTACCCATTAAAAATGGTGATTTGCCTATTAAAAATTGTGATTTACCTATTAAAAATGGTGATGTACCCATTAAAATTGTGATTTTCCATAGTTTTTTGTATGTTTATCAGAGGGTAAATGATGGTTGATTGCTTCTGAAATGTGGGTTGTTGACATACTGTACCTGGTTTATTGGATATATACTTGCAATTAACATGTTCTGACCAACAGCGGGAATCACAATCAATCATGATTCTGGTGCATGTTTTTCTATTTGTCAGCTTTTCCCTTGGTCAAGTAAGCGCTGTTGTCGCTATCCTCGTGCTCCCTTTGTGGTTTGGGGATAGAGCCTTCAGACAGCCCATGGTATCCTCGTGATCTGCTGATTGGACGTTGCCGACGTTGCCGACTAGGTCGAACGATGGAGCTAAAACGTTTCGCCAAAGGCAGAAATCCCTTCAGCCGGACAAGTGACATGGCTACGTCACTGGAGGAGTCCAGGTGTGTCTTAGAAAAAGTGCAGGACAAGTTCATTGTTTCTGTGACTGTTAATGATACCTGATTCATCTCAATTTACTGAATTTACTGTGTTGCGGGCTTTGCAAACTCCCTGGCCACATTTTCAAACCGGGGTCCCGAGGGAAACCGTGGTTTCAACCGCCAGGCGACGTCATCGTACAAGAAGGAGACCATGGAAGTGAGCTGGGCGCTGAGGGTGCTGAGCTGTGGAGCGGTGGATCCTAAAGATATGTCAGAAATTTTGACATAAGATGATATTGACATAGACCTATTATATATATATACCATGTCAATATATGTCAATATCATCTTGGAACATTACCATTAATGACATCATTTTGATACTATTTGGAGTTTAGGTATTTGTCATATTGACATCAGTATGTCACAAATTATAGGCCCCCCACAAGTTGAACCAAAGGTTTGTTCCCAAAGAGACATATTCACTGATGGTATTTGACACTGATGGTATTATTCACAATGGCCGGCAATTGAAAACGGCGTGCTCCAGGGAGGTTTCCACAATGATAATCCTCATTCTGCTGATAAATGGGGCTACCAATCAACCGCTAGTTTTACCACCTCCTGAAAGCATTCGATAAATCAAGGTGCACCATCTCCGGCTATTTTACAGTGGAATAGTGGAATACCACATTCCCCCTTTGTTGATTAAACACCAAGTCTGGCGTTTGAAGGGAATCAACCTCCAAACTTGTGTGCTAAAACGACTCTTGTATTTTCGTTGGTGAAAACCTTCGCCAATCATTCCCAATGGATTACCCTCTGGTAATTTAACATAGCTATTGAAAATGACCATAGAAATAGTGGATTTACCCATGAAACATGGTGATTTTCCATCGTTTTTTGTATGTTTACCAGAGGGTATTCTCCATCCCCTTCCATCAAAGCCTCCCACCTCCGAGGTTCTACGTACTGATCAGGGGAGCGGCCAGTGTCCCAGCCCCCGATTTTCTCGGGCGAGGCTGCTCGCTCCGTCGGCCATGGGTCCAAGGTCAGCATCTTCCTTCGTCCGGAAGAAGCGAGTGGTCAGGAGACCGGAGACTTTGTTTGTTTTGGGCTGGACTTGTTTTGATGGACCATGGTTGTATTTTGGCTTGAAACAAACTTGAGGAGCTTCCTTAAGAATCTATATCGTTGATGGATGCAAAACGCACCCATCCTGTCATCCTGTTGCTCAAAATTAATGTTGTCGCTCCATAGGTGATCAGAATGGTCATGCTTGTGGCACTTGGTATTTTCCTATGGCACGGCCACAAGTCGCTGGTTATCGCACTAGTGGCTTGCTGGAAATTCCTTCGTTGACTTCGTTCATTTCCCCAGCGAAGTAAACCTCCAGAGAAACCGGGGATTTTCCCGGAGGATACACACAGCAGCCCAGTCCCATGAGTATATCCAATAAAAACCCATACTTGGTGGCTCATCCCACGAATCGTAAGTGGGTTAGTTCACCCCAGTGATTTACATGGGATTTTTGTAGGGTTAATCCACTGAAATCACTGGGGTTTTCACTAACCCACTTACGATTCGTGGCTAGTTCGCCACCAGTCGTAGAAACCGATGGTTTCCGGTGACCTTGAGGAGCTACGACCTCGAGTGCCACGCTGTGTTGACTACACGATGGCCCAGGCGGGAATCGGATGGAATCGGTGTCTCGGGGTCGCCCTGGGTCAACCTGCCAACCTGCAAGGCCGATGTCCAGATGCCGGAGGTCAAGGCCTCTGAGTGAAGCTGGGGCAACCGGGATTTTTCGCTTTGTCGTCCCGACGTGTTGATGGTAATGGTATTTTTACATTTTAGACCTTTCAAGGTGGTGCCCCCGGCCACGATAGCGTTGGTGCACATAACTCCAATTTCACTATGGTTTTTGTTGGTGATATATCTATAGTTCATGGGGCTTATAAACCAACTTATAACTGGGGGGGCACCATCCTGCATAATTCCCAATAAAATATCCAGTTCACCATTTTTCATGGGAAAATTCACTACAAATGGCCATTTTCAATAGCTATGTTAAATTACCAGAGGTAGACCTTTTGGATCCTTTTGGTTCCTTTAAGAGGCCCCCTCATCCCATTAAAAAAAATGACTGCACCAAATCTGCACCAAATCGAAAAATCGAAACATCTGCCAGATAAGGACGATGATAAGCAAATGAATAGCTCATTCAACGGTATGTATATATATCTTATGTATTATACACACTGTGAGAATTCTCACAGTGTGTATGTATATATATACAAAATATGTATATATATATATATATAGATACAATATATATATATGTATATGTATATAGATGTATCTATACATATCACAGATGCAAGTCATTTCCCTTGAGCCACACAGCAACACGGCGATTTTTGGGACGGCCAGGCCAAGTCACGAGCGCATGCGTTGAACCGTCGGATCTCCTACACTGTGGACTGGGATGCCACGGATGTCAACTTGGAAGGCCAGGCTGCGAAAAAGAGGATGAGTTTGCGATGGCTATGGATCAATAGCCATAGAAATAGTGGATTTAGCCATTAAAAATGGTGATTATCCATAGTTATTATGGATCAATACCTATATACATACCATTTTTAGGGGGATGAACATCCATAAATCCCAGCTAAATTTTGATGTGAACTACAGTACAAGGTTTTGACACACTGCGAAAAATGAGTTCTCAGTGATTTTGATTCTTCAAGAGAGATATCCTGATAGATGTGTAGGGCTACGATATTTTGGGAGAGACTCAGTCTTCTGAAAAAAAAACCAACTTTCCCAACTTTTCTTATCCTCCAATTATTGCTGACAGGGTGAGGCGGAAATTCGGATATAAATGAGATAGAAATGCCCCAATCATTAGGGTTCCCCTTGGGTAATCAGCTCCATGGCTTGCTGGAAAATCCACCATTCATAGATGATTTTAGATGTTCAAACTTCTCATTCAAACTTCTAACATATTTCTATGTATAGAAACTATGTTTCTAGATGATCGATGATATTTTTCCCATGGTTTCTCAGGGATTGGTAAATGTCCCATTTTGGGTATATTGGACATCACCTTATAGTAGCCATGGCATTGACCATATACCTAATGGTTGGGTGATGTTCAATGGGGACATTTAATGACCTATGTTTCTCCCATATTTTCTCCATCAAAACCTCTATTTACGGCGGAGTTTCCATGACTTTTCTTGACGACCGAGGCGAACCTGACGAGGCGAGCGTCGGCTCAAGCGGGCGCATGTTCCGAAACAACATACCCGGCCTGGTAAACGTTTACAAAAAACGATGGAAAGATCCACCATTTTTCATAGGTAAATCAACCATAACTATGGAAAATCACCATTTTTAATAGGTAAATCAACCATAACTATGGAAAATCACCATTTTTAATAGGTAAATCAACTATGTCTATGGGCCATGTTCAGTAGCTATTTTGACATAACCAGAGGGTATATGTAAAAGGTGTCAAGTGATTCGGTACCCCAAGAATTTTTTGTGATACCCTCGTCAATGCTATTGTGGTCCCAGAGGGATTTTAATCTCTGACCCATACCCATTTGATCGTTCTAAAATCTGGGAAACTAGCAAAGCCTAAAGAGACTCTGCCTGATTGTGTAATGTCAACCCTGGATTAATAAACCCCTAGGCTGTTTACTTGGTAGGGTACCATTTAAGTATTGGATTATGACTATTGGAGGAGTACCCCCCCAAATTAATAAACCATGGTTTATTAATCCGGGGTTAACATTATCCCACTTGGCACCTGGCCATGGCTGTGCCTTACAACAGCATCAGAACAGCCGCAATAGTGGACCCATTGGTATCGCTCCGTGAGATATACCCAGACAAACAGTTGTTAGGCAGTTTGTACGGAAACAAAATCAGGGAACCTAACCATACCCCTTTTTCATATATATATATGTACATACATTGTACAACATACATATGTATATCTATATTATATATATAATATACATACATATGTATATCTATATTATATATATATACATGTATATATATATATAATTAGTATACATATATTTGTGAAAACGCCATGCCCCAAAGAAGATTCGCTACTGGCTTGAGCATTTTCATCAGGCAGAATTCTCTCGACGTGTCTCCGCGGTCGAGGCCCTTTTAAAGATGGCGTTGCAAAGAACTGGAGATTTTTATTGGGAATTACGAGATGGGGCCCCCAAGATAGCGTTCAGTTGCCTTATAAGTGGCTTTATGGTAGATATAACTATAGTTACTGGGGATTGATTCTTTATTCTCATGTTCATCATAGACCATCCAGTACATGATGGTGCCCCCCAGTGATGTTTGTTGGTTTATAAACCCCATGAATACTATAGTTATATCTGCCATAAACCATAGTTATTGGAGTTATAAACCAACTTAGCTAACGAACTGGGGCACCACCTT
>Ga0126342_10007984_pt1 | contig 18919 bp, 16 predicted proteins | sample Cyp1metagenome_FD_92528 | JGI IMG/M metagenome (GOLD analysis project Ga0126342, IMG submission 92528) | Coral microbial communities from Lord Howe Island, Old Settlement Bay, Australia - Cyphastrea 1 metagenome | ecosystem: Host-associated > Invertebrates > Cnidaria > Coral ... | reverse complement strand
TGTATGTGCGTGTGTATGTAGGTACGTAGGTACGTAGGTACGTAGGTATGTAGGTATGTAGGTATGTAGGTAGGTAGGTAGATAGGTATGTATGTCTGTCTGTGTGTGTGTGTCTGTATGTATGTATGTATGGATGGATGGATGCATGGATGCATGTATGTATGTATGGTCCCGTGTCCCGTGTTCCCGAGAGCGTGAGCTTGGGGGACCATACCATTGGGGGGGCGGGGGGCCAGGGATCCGGAGTCCGGACTCATATATATATAAATATATAAATAAATATATAAATAAATATATAAATATATATATAATTATATATACATACATCCCCAGATATATCCAGATATCCAGATATGTTTGGGTAAATTTGATCAATTGCCTAAATTAGAGGTCAAAATCGCCCATGTCCTCCCCTTATTGGAACATCTTAGCTGTAGCAGTAGTCCCATGGAGTTGCTGACAGCGACGGCGGCAAGCGAAAAATGGGTGATGCATCCACCAAGAGAAAAAACATCAAGCCGTAACATGGCTGTGTTTTTTCAAAAGCCACTCAGATTCTGGGGTATACTGATATTCTTGAGCCATGGTCGTTTACGATCTGACAATCTTCCAACATCAAACGTCATGGTGATGTCAAGAGTGGTGCGTCACTAGAATGAGATCACCAACTTCAATCAAACAACTTTTCCTTTGACACCAGTTCAACTTGTTCCCGTTTCGGCTTTGGCATTCCTTCAAATTTAATTCTGAACAGTAAAACCAAACACGTACTATATGGGGATGGGTCAATACCTATAGATACATTTTTAGTGGGATGAACATCCATTTACCAGCTATTTTGGGGTTCACTAGGTACCAGGGTTTTGACCCATCCCCATATCTATACGGTACATGGCCTGAGCTTTGAACGCAGCTGGATGCAGAAGCAACCTGAGAGCTGCATGAGTAGCGCAGCTGTAGAGCTAGGTGCATGGTCAAAACCCAGTGAATTCGAATTTCATCCTTTTTTAATCCTACCAACTATGTACCTGACTATACAATCCTTGGCATGTACCCACCGAACAAAAAACACGATAGTATATGATAGCATTTACTGTTTAACAAAAACTCTCAGATTGAGAAGCATGATGTTTGTACTATTTGGATCTGGGTGTTTACTATTCAAATAATACTCAAACACATGAGAATTACTATTCAACACATGATTGAAAACACCAAGGGAGAGTTTTGGGAAGTCGCCAGGATTCTAAGACTGGTACCGGCATGGTGTGTATATGATGTCATATATGATATCCGATAGAACACCACCAAGTCTCTGGGGTGGCAATGACTACACTGAATTCGGTAGTGTGTATATATATAATACACACATATATATATGTATTATATATATAATAAGCTAAAGATGCACAATGTATACATATGTATACTCTCTCTCTCTCTCCATCTCCATCTATCCTTGGTACCCAGTTTTTCTGCAGATCCAGGAACCAAGGTGGCCGTGGGCCCCGCTTCAGCTCCATCTGTCTGGACTCGCCGCAATGTGCCATGGGCTGATCACCAAAACAACGACTGGGCTGATTTCTTGGCGGTTCCTTAAAATGAGGGATCAACAAAAATCACCAAAACCATTGGGTTTCAATATATATGTCTTAATGCCTCAATGATCCCAAAATTGTCGAATATGTGAATGTGTATCTAATTTTATGAAAGATCTGGAAGTCATTGGAAGTAACTGTTGCATAGTTTTGCCTCAAATGAAGACAAACCAAGTCTGCATTGTTTCCAACATGTGTTTACTTTCTTCTTTCAGCAGTGGAAAAATCGCATGACGTTGCATCCCAAGTTGGACATGTTCCATTTCGATTTTGAACATGCTCCAGTTTTACTCAAAAGATACTCCGGTATTCTAAATTCAGCTGCAATATCCATTTGCTGCATATGAAACGGCTTGGATGCTGACAAGCTGCGGATATTCACAGGCAAATGTTGGTCAAACGTGCTTGGGATGAAAACTGTCAAACCAACCGCTGGATGAACAAATGACACACTGCTAGGTATCAACATCTTTTCTTTACCTTTACCTTTGAATCACCGCCTACAGTAAACCTGTTCTCGCAAAATGGTACATGTCATCTTTATTCTTTCCTGTTCATGACTTCCTCAACGGTCACAGGATATACTGGAATACGAACTGCCAGGCCCTCCAATTGCCCGGCCCGGTATGACACCCCGCGATCCAGAAACGATGAGGAAAATGTGGCGGTTGAGTTGGATGTTCCAAGCATTGGAAAGACACCCCGAGGCTTTGTCTGAAAGTTTTGGAGGAACGAACCAGCCTCGAATTGTTACAGCTTGGCCGTCCAAGTACTAAGCTTGTATATCCTGAAGTGTGGCTAGGTAACAGGTCCGAGTTTCAAATATTTAGACACACATCATATCAAGTTGTATACCCCATTCTATAAATTCATATTAACTATATATATATGTATATATATATCATTATATATCCTCCCCATATCCCATGACATCCCCATTCTATCCCCATATCAGAGGTTAAAATCTCCCATTTCTCATGGCCTAGCACTTTGCCGTTGCGGCGTTCGCAGAGGCAACACCTCTGGCGACGTTTGGCTCAACATGTCACCTTTCGGTAGGTGCAGTGGGACATCCCCAAACTAAATGAATATTTAAATGGATCTACCCTCCAGTAAATTATATAACATAGACATAGACCCTGAACATCATCTTTTTTTTTGAACAGAATCTTCCAACCCCCTATTGGCAGGGTCTATGTTAATTTACCAGAGGGGTAAATGGGAAAATCATCTGTAAATTGTCTTTAAAATTGTGGATGGTTGATTGCCATGATTACCGGAGCGTAAGTCTGAAAGAACCGTTAAGAAAACTTAGATATTTTAATTATAATTCATTTCAATGGAGGGAATTAAATGAAACAAATGAGCAAACTTAAGATGTAAATTCAACTACCCAACATTCTGAGTTGGGTTGGTCGATGGACGTTTCTAATCAACTATGGCAAATGTATTCAGAGCTCGACCATCTAGGTTGCTGTATGCAGATTGACAAATCTCTGATCAGACAGGCAGTTCCAATCTCACACCATTCGAATGGTCGTCGTTTTCCGGAGCATGACCCCAAAACGTTGAAACAGCAATAGCATTCAATGGATTTCAAGGGGAATTCTACCTTAACATAAAAAAATACGGCCCATCACTGATTCAATTGGACCACGTCATCTAGTCGTAGCATCTTCCCGACACCATGTTGAGCTTATCTGCCAAATCACCTGAAACCGCCAGATACCCAGAAAAAGGAGGGTTCTCGGCAGGTCAGCGCATGCAACTCGAGTTCCAGGCTAAAACATGCTAAATAAATATAAATATATATATATACTGCAGGGTCTGCAAAGGTCTGCCGATGTCCATGAGATAGTTCAAGCATCGGCCCAAAAATTGCAAACAAAAAGCAAAGCAAGAAAAACAGTTACGTTGAGATATCCCCCCCTCTGGCATCAATACAAAAGTTGCACCCTGAAAATGCAACAACCAAGCCACACATCACCTTTAGCGCTTATGTAACCCTCTGAGATCCCGCACAAACAACCATAAAGGCACAGGCCGCAGCGTTGACAGCACGCCAGACAAGGCCTGTTGTTGCTGGGAGACGACGAGAAAACCGAAGATGTGTGAGGGTAGGAAACACATTGCGCATGGAGTGTTTTTTCATGTAAAATATATAAACACGTATTTCATGTCTGTATATATATATATCATACACAACATTACACAATCACAACAATGTCTATATATAAAATTATATAACCACCAAACAAATAGAACATGAACATGCTACTAAAGTAGTTTCAATTTACGTTTCCATTGCTAAGCAAGTTCATGGAGCTGGTGGACCCCACATTTGGGTCAGAAAACCATGGCTGTTAGCAAAAAAAATCAAGGATTCCGATGGTTTCCTGTAATGTTTCCCTTTTGGGTAACGTTTCCTTCGTGAAAACTCCTTGAGTCCTGTTTCAGATCTTGAATTTTGACTCACAAATGTTTGTGGGGTTTGCCATTTCAGCCATTGAACCACAACAAACCGACCAGCCCGGACGCTGGAATGCATGGAATGAAAATGAATGAAAACACCTTGGTATTTTCACGAATGAAAACAAACAAACTTAAATAGCAGCTGCCATGGCTTCTTTTAGCCCTTTGCCCGACTTGGAGATCTTGAAGCAACTTAGAATTGGGATGAAGAGCCAACATGAAAAGGAATTTCCATGGATTTTCCACCATTTGCGAGCATCAATGCCATACACCGCTATTTTTTGGATGGTTCACCATTTGGTGTGTCAGACTCAGTGAGTCGCAGTCCTGGACAAGTAGCGCATCAACAGGGCGCAAAATCCCAGGGCAATCTGCAGCAACACCACATCGACCTGCGATGTAAAGGTGGCATGTCTTACCCTTTTTGAATAGGGCCGTTGTGGTTTGCACTGTATCCATTTACTGTAAAATTGTTTGTTGATATTTATTGGGGTTCACACGTCTATTAAACCAAACCAAGGACATCTATGGTTTTGATCATTGATGGGTCTTCCAAAAACCATAGTTTGGATAACCTCTATCCATTCGGGTCTATCTGCTTCGTTCTCCTTCCATGGTTTTTGATGTCTCATTGGAAAACTCATCAGGAGATTTTCGAGCTAGGATTGGCAGGAGCGCAACAGCCGCCACGTGATAAAAAGGCATACATACGGATCGACCAATCGTGAGAGTCAACATGATTCAACATCTGAATTCTCAACATAAATAAGATGAGATACCCTTAGAACACATTAAAAAAGGTATTCGCTGTATCTTCCACGATTTTATAGCAAACATATGAAGCACTATCCAAGGTCCAGCCAGTCAACTAGCACATCACGTGATGCTCCATGAATCTGGCAACCGAGATTGCTCATTTTTTTTTGGAAAATCAGAAAATCCAGAAACCAATGATTTCATATGATTTCAATGTTCCGAATTTTCATGTTTGGGGTTCCATCTTTTTCAGGATTCACGGGGTTCCATGATGATGATCCATGAGATTTGGGGGGGCCCCCTGGCTGCAGAGTTTTCTGTGGACATGGGGAACCCAAGTCTCATCCTTTACTTAGGATGGTTTTGTAAACAGCTCACGATTTTCCTAATAGTTATAGTAACCAACTGGTGGCAAGTTATATACGTGACGTCGCTGATCCAACGTTAACTCCCTGCAGGATCCAATGAATGGATCCACACATATGATCATTGGGTATGACTATCCAGTCGTCAATCCATTCAGATCCATGTTCAATGATGTATAATAGGGATCATATATACAATATATACCTATATATACAATAATAGGGATTTTCCATGATGTATAATAAGGATTTATGTTATATATATATATATATATTATATACATACCCTATATGATTATCCCAATTCTCGTCCATGGAATTTCGCATGTTCCTTCTTGACTCTCACAGTATTTAAGTGGTTTCATAAGGAATGCCGTGTGTTTCATGGGTCATGGTCATCCATGCCGTATCCGGAATCCATGGATTGATGACCGGACCATCCCTCAAAAACAGGTACTACAATTACTACAATCCAACTCTTGATTGTAGTTCGTTATATATCCCAAAAAAAATGTTCCACAAATGTCTCTGGAAAAATCCCTACAGTTTAATGAGTAAAGACAAATTGACCATGGAACATGTGACATATGGTCCATGCCAAAGTCGCACACCGCCCCCTGCCTGACTCATGGTGAAGTCGCGGCACCATGGACGACAAGTCGTCGCCGGCAGCGATTCGGGGTTCGCGCGCCACAATTTTATTTTTTCCGATGGTAGAAAGGTAGGTGAGTACAACAGAAGTCCCCAATCCTTGTTTTTCCTTACAGAAATACTCTATATATATATATATCTATATATATATCTATATATATATATATCTATATATATATATATTTATACATATAAATATGTGTATATATATATGGACACTTCTGTATAGATACATCAAAATGTCAAATTCATTAAATACCACATCCAAATACCCGTGTTTTTTTTAAATACTCATTGTATTTTGAAGATCCAGGTAGATGACCACCGATGTCCCCCACCAATCCCAGAAATCCGCCAAAAATCTCTTGCAATGATTTGTGGTACCACCAAAAATACCAAAAAATAAATTGATCAATGACTAGCTACTAATTAGCTACGTGCTTAAACTGAAGCAGTACATGTTCTCTGTTCTACAAATAAAACACTTTTTTGAGTGAAACGCCCTCTGATCACTATTGATCACTGGGGTTACTTGACAAAACAAGAGGATTTGGTCAAATTATCCACAAGAATAACCTCTGGTAATCTCACATAGCTGTGGTTTTCTTACCATTTTTGGCGAATCATCTCTCGGCCATCTTCATCCACTTTCCATTGCGGGCTCGAGCCGATGTGGCTATGGAAAGTCGCTGTAGCCATGGCCATGTTTCAACCCCAAAAAAAGATCAATCACTGGGAAAAAAGGGTTTTTGGTCAAACATTGCCATGTTTTCTCAAGTTTTGCTTATCACCGGCAGGTCTGTTCTAGGCCTGTTGTGGTGCCTATCTGGCTGCACTGCGGTATCTGTTGAAAATCATGGCCGTACATATACGTCTATGTTTAATTATGTATATTCGGGTGTGTCTGAAAATGGGACGAACCCCCCAAATCACCAGTTTCATCCGGAACATTCTCACTATCCAGTCATGCCCATATTTGTTCCCAATCCATTCAAACCTGTCAAAAAAGACACTCTGTTGGAACCGCCTGGGCGATATCGATCTATAATATGCTTAATAGCCCCCAGGAAAACTTGCTTGGTTCTGTATTGGATTTGTTCGTTGTCGGGGTCCATGTAAGGGGGTATGGTTGTATTCCCATTGTAGGATAGTTATGTGTATATATATATAGTTAAACCATGTCAAACTGTTTTTTTGCATTTATTGATTATTATAAGGGGAAGTGATTCATCAGTCTCTAAACATGAATCTACCAGCTGAGCATTGCCGACACCACTTAGGTTTGTCTTGGAATAATGGGGCACCCCCAAATCTGACGATCAACCCTGGAAGCCAAGTGATTTATCTTCCCAAGCAGTTCGTAGTGATTCACAGTTAACCGAGGGGTAATTCACAAGTCATTGAACATTTCTAGGCAAGATCATTTCATGATCTTCCTTCAAAAAAGACATGTCATCTCTTGGGGACCCGTTCAAAAAGAAGCTGCCAGGTCCTTTCTGAACGCCTCAAAAAAACGCCCTCATTTTTAGCGGGATCATCTTCCATCATCCATGCTTCGTGTGCTGAACCTCAGATCGGTTTTTCTTTCTGGCAAGGATCAGTTAGCAGTTGTCCCATTGTCCCAAGTGCCAGTATTTATATAAATGTATGTCAATTGTAGTTTTGGTCTATTTTCCATCAACAAAAACTCTATTAGTTTCCACTCCTGTCACAACCTGGCGTTCGAACTGAGCCTAGGCCCCGCATGTTTTTGGCTAGTGACTACTAGTGCTGGCTACCATGCCTTTCTGAAAAAAGGAACCATTGCCAGCTGGATGGTTTTCAGCTGTCCCATAGACATTGATAAAAAGTATCAATAACTACCCTCGAGTTGTTGAGCATAGCGAACTGGCAAATGGATGAACATGGCCCATTTATAGATAATTTGTAATGATTTAACTATTAACAATGATGATATAGCTACGTCAACTAACCAACCGGTAAACTTCAACCCGAATCATGCGAAGTGTCTCTGTGTCTAAAATTTCAAAGCTCTTCAAGTCACTTACGATATTTGGGTGTTTCCTAGAATAGACAATCCCGAAAAACCATAGCTTTGAGATCCAGCCATCCAGTCATCCATGATGACTGGATGATAAAATGGAGTCCCCCTGCATCGCACTCCAGGCACTCAGGCGGGATCGTATTCAAATCTTCGAATGGCGGCACGCAACTCATCCAGCCGCTGCAGAGGCCGCGCTTGGAAAACCGCCATGCTGGCAATCCCTGTGGTGGGACCGGTGAAGCACAGGTTGAAAAAGGGGAAACGAAGGAAAACAAAAAGGTTGGCTCACAATACTCCAAAGATATACCCAAAGTCATGGCAATTTTGAAGGGATAACGGAAAACCAAACCATTTTCCTTGCAACATGTCCGCATGTCTCGAATCTTTGGAACACAGAAGACCGACTCCAATAAAACGCAGAAACATGTTGGGTCATTGAAATTTCATGAGACCTTGATCATCATCCCCAAGACAGGGGAAACGTGAGTAAGCTCAACACGTGTCAAACCAACCCAGAGATGATGAACGATTATGACGTAGTAGTGATAGATAAATTTAAAAAAATATGTGAACTATTATCATTATGATTTCATAATATGTCACCAATGTCGAAAATACTATATATGAAATATTATGAAGTCATAGTGATAAGGTATGCGTGTCGACACTTCAGAATAGTTTCGCTCTTCTTGCGAAATACACCATGGAGTCAAAACTGAAGCAAACCCTTAGAATTTGACCATCTAGGACTCAAGACTGTTTTGGGGTATTTACATAATATGTATATATATATATAGTTATATATTTGTATATATATACATATATATATATACGTATATACGTATATATCTCTATAAATATAAATATAAATATATATATATATATATATACGCAAATCCCCCTTTCGCCCACACGCAACTTTTTAGGGGTTCAAAGGATATTATTGATTCAAGGGAATCTTGAAGATGTTTCAAAAGAGTTTCTAGGGAATCATCAAATCCCCACACCCGTTAAACTTTGTATTCAAGGGAATGTTCAAGGAGTTTAGGGTTTAGGATTTTAGATTATTTTAGGATTTTAGATGATTTTAGGGTTTTTGGGTTTAGGGTTTGGGGTTGATGATGTTGATGATGATGATGATGTTAATGATGATGTTGTAACATTCAACGCACAGGTTGCTAAGCTGTGCGTTGCAAGATGAAAGCTATGATCATGGACATGCGCATTTTGTCCCACAAAACACAGTGTTTTTTGATGTTCGGACACGTGGTGAACGTCGGCGCGGGCAAGAGGAGGGGATTGCCCGTGTATATATATATACACAATACGTATGTACGTATGTACGTATGTACGTATGTACGTATGTACGTATGTACGTATGTACGTACGTACGTACGTAGGTAGGTAGGTAGGTAGGTAGGTAGGTATGTATGTGCATATATATATATATACATGCATAGGCCACATTTGTCCTCTCAAACTGTGAATCCACAGCGAAGACATCCGGAGCTTCGATACCCATTGCAACAAAATGGAACATCCAAATCACTCACGACCAGTTTGCCCAATTAACCTTTGGCCATGGCTAACAGCTTGTCATGGAACATGACCCATTTTCAAGCAAGTGGTTTGCCTATGAATTTTCCATGGCAAACACTTAGATTACCAGAGGCGATGTCAATTACCAAGTCGTGATGTCAATCCAATTGGACGCCCAGAAGCGAAGTTGCATCTGTCCAAAGTTCAGGATTTCCTACGTTGCAGTGGACAGGGAGAAATTTGCGGTGGGTGTTCCACCTCAACAAGATTTTTCACACATGGAATGGGGCGGCTACCGTTTGGAATGGTTTGATACGTCTTAATTATCCTCTGGTAAACGTTTACATAGCTATGGAAAATCACCATAGCTAATAGCTGGGTAAATCCACTATAAATATGGCCATTTTCAATAGTTTTTTGTATGTTTACCAGGCCGGGTATCAGCCGGTTTCCCGGGGTCTCGAATTGCTCAACTGTTGGTTGGGTGATACCTGGGATGGACCTCAGCATCTGCCAGAAATGTGGCTGAAGATAGTTGGTCAATCATCGTTTCATGTCGCTATAAAATGGTCGAAGGTATGTATATTTTAAATATATATATATATTACATATTAAATGTTTTCTATATATGATATATTAAATATATATATATATATTAAATATATATATATATATATTATATTAAATACATGATATATTATATATAATATATAAAATATACATATTACATATATAATATTTTATAAATTAAATTAAATATATTATATTATATTATATATATATATTAAATGATATATATTATAAATATATATTATCTATATATTTAATATCTTATATATATATATTATACATATAATATATTATATATAATATTATATATAATATATATTATACATATATATAATATATTATATATATAGTATAATATATATAATATAATATATATATTATATAATATTATATTTATATATATATATACACAATTATATACATAATTAAATACATATATATAATAATAATAACAATAATAATAATGATAATAATAACAACCAAACATAGGGATCACCTAGGATTGATGGAACAAACACAAGGATATAATCATGGTGGTTGAGCAAAAACATATCCTCCATCCCAGTTTCGTGATCTTCATCGTTCATCACACAATAAAGATGAACTTTTTGAAAACCAACCATGAGCTGGGCATCAGTTGGGTCTCAAGGAAATACAATGCCAGGCTGAAGGGTTGAAACCAATTCTACCTCATAGCTGTCATGGCTCTGAAACAAACTCTGAAACTATAACTTACTACTGAAACATATCTTCGGCAGAATTTCCTTTGACCCTCAATGAGCGCTCCATATCCCATTTAGTGTGCTAACTCATCCCAGTGGCCCCGCCAGGCTTCAGTTCCTGCTAAACCCGCCAGTAACCCCTTGTATAGCCCAGTAATAACCACAAAAATATGGACTTTATATCTTATATTATATCCACTATTTTGGTGTAGTTCAAGTGCTTCTATCATATCGTATCCCAATCTCTGCTAATCACAGCCATACTTCTTTGAGTAGGTGATTAAACGATATTGTTATCATATTAAAACCTTTCACTTGACACGGTATATGCAGCATTTGGGAACTGGAACCTCTCGCTTTGCATTGTATCTGCACCATTTCGTAGGCCGAAATTGACATTTTGCATGCTCTTTGCAGCGTTTTTTAATTTAAGTTTGTTTATCTTGCAGGGTATTCTTTCCTTCCTTCCTTACTGCCTTCCTTCCTCTCCTTCCTTCCCGGAATCCCTTCGTCCCCTGACTCCCCGTCCTCCCTCGCACCCTCCTTCCTTCTTTCCTCCAATATCCTTGTTGATCCGAATACGTTTTTTTTTTAATGCGAATCATGTGCGTGTTTGTTGATGCTATTTTGTTTTTGATACTTGTGATTACCTGTGCCTTGCTCTTACCCGTTTTCAATCAGTTAAGTATCATATGATATGGGGTTGCTAACCATAGCTTTCAACTCTATACCGTCATCTTCAATATTACCTTTAATGGGGTGCCCCAACATACCCGTTGTTGTTCCCCACCAACATGCTTCAACTGCTGCGATGTTGACGTCCTTATACTTCGGTGCCCGGCTCTCAGCCCAGTCATGCACCAGCACCCGCCCTTTGTCGCTGCGGGCTGCCAGGTGAAGGTGAAGGAAACCCTTCAGCGCACAGGCCACACGGAACCTGAGATGGACAATTCATAAATCAAAACCCATGAAATCATGAAACCCCTGGTTTTCGCATCAAAACAAACTTGGATCAATGGATGTTCATTATTCATCCCCCCAAAAATGCTGTTGAAAGGCTGGATCCACAGCCAAATGGCTTTGTTTGCTGGAGGGCAGGCGGACTTGCCCGGGGCATCGTCTGATTTTGGGACACCTGCAGGAAATCCATGGGTTTTACCATGTTTTACCCCCCAAGAAAGAGGCTGTGAGGATGCGACTCTATCCGCACATTCCAGGGCTAGACGAGTTAGGAACAGCAAACGAAATTTGTCCAGGCTAGACCATGGATTGATTCGCGGTTCATCCGACAACTCGTAACTGGGAGTTTTTACGTGGTCATGAACAGTTGGGTAAGTATAGGGTTATATAGCCTCCTCTTGACTGGGCTTATAAGCTAGTTAGGATGAACCAGTGAGTAAAATGATGGGCCCCTGCTACCTGATCGGAGGGTTGGCTTGGGCCATTTCACCATGGGCGGCTGACTTTTACATATTTTTGCCTTATTGTTTTGGGTAAACATGGCGGATTCTCATCTTCCCAGGTAGGAGAAGAAAGGACACATCGTCAATTCCGACAGTAAAATATGTTTTGAGGACAGAGTAACATGAATTAACCTTGTTTAAAGGTTTTCGAAACTCAACTCTTACCCGGGGCTTAGCATGCTTTGATAAAGATTGCATAATCCGAAATGACTCCAAATGATGGCCACAATGATTGATAGGCTTCCGGGAACAAACAAGGGAATTTTCAGCAACAAATTCTGGGATTCAATATGGATGGAATCGTTTAGTGGCCAAAAGAGCCACAAATCTTATATCTTGTGACAACCCTTCAGGGCCACCTGTGGTTGGTGGTCTTAACTCTGCCCAAGAACATAGTTGGGCATGGGGCAGAACTGTTCAGAAGTGGGGTACCCAAAAATGGATGGTTTATATTAAAAAAAACATAAATCAACGTCTGCCTAGCTCCTACATTTTATCAAATTTTGACCCAATCATCTCAGCTTTCGAGTGGCCCAAGTTTAAGTGGTCAAACATGTCATGTTCTTTCCGTCAGCTCAATCCCTCTAAACTTAAGATGCACGAAGCAAACATTTGAATCGGATCCATTTTGACAGGTTTCCGCAATCATCATTCCTGGTGAGGTCCTGCGGGCATAACATAATTCACCCAGATCCCAATTTGGCTTTGAAACGCTTTTTTATGGGTTACCCTCTGGTAAACTAACATAACTATCGAACATCACCATTTTTAATGGGTAAATCCACTATAAATGGTCATTTTCAATAGCTATGTTTGTTCACCAGAAGGTAATAAGTACCATTTTGATCCATGTTTGGCTGATTTGACCCACTTATTTGTGTCCTTTTCTCCCTCCAGCATGCTTCCCAGAAGCCTCCAGAAGGTTGTGATAGGCCAGTTCCAACATTAAAATTACGCCAACATTAAACACCAATATTAAACACCAATATCAAACAATATTAATTATATCCAATACACTATGATACAAACACCAATATTAAACAATATTATATCGAATATTAACCCAATATTAAGCACACATTAACCCAATATGTTTCTGCTTCCTTAAAGACACCTCGAAACCATGGGTCCAGCAAGAAGAAAACCGCACCAAGTCACCTGGAGTCCACCAGGATGACCTGCCAGAAGCCTGTCATGGGAAAAAAGTGGGAAATGATCTGGGACAAACAACACATATCACATATATATATATATATATTATATTACATTATATTATATTATATGATATTATATGATATCATATGATATGATATGATATGATATTATATATGATATTATATCTTATTATATTATAGTATATGATATTATGGTAAATTATGTATGTATATATATATAATATTAACATATGTACATATATATAATATGACCCAACTGCTTCAGAATGAAATGAATGAATATATATATATGTATTCATGTATACATGTATATATATATATTATTGAAATTACTAATAAAATTATCTTAGACACATATCTGACAAGACATATACTGAAGATTCATTTGAAAAATCTTGAAACATTTTTGGGATCCCCCATCTTGACGGGATTCATGCGGCTTGGCAAAATGCCGTCGATTGATTTCCTGGTGCCCCAAAAGAGATGGTCGTCATTAGGGGTTCAATCCAACTGTCGGATGGTTCTTGTATGTTCTTGTGTCCATTAGGGTCATGGGCCAGTGGCTTCATAGTTTACCCTTTGGTAATCAATTTTCCGTTTGTAGAGAAATTTGAGTTCCTATTGCCATGATTCATTCCTGAAGGGCACCGAAATTTGGGATTGTCTTTTGACACATTTTCGAAACGCAATAATTGCACATTCCAAAGGAGTAGTCAGCAAACATGTGACATCCAACTCATTTTTGTCGGCAGTTCAAATCCCAATTTGATGAATTTGCGTTGAGAGTTGTTCATTGTTGATGAATAACTAATTCCTGTGACTCTGACCACTTATTGCTCGAACCCCGGCTCTATTATTGCTCTGTTTTGGTTGATGTTTGAGTCCTGAAAAAAGGTTACAAACCGGTCATCAAGAAGGCTTCATCAAACATATGACTACATTTCCCAACTTTATCGTCATGAAAAGCCTCATGCCTAAGATAACTTGGAAGGCTAAAGTTGAAGGTCAAAAATCTAGATGCAGCCCACGAACCCAAACGCAGGCACGTAGAACACTTTTGTGAAACAAATTATTTGAACAGTCTTGTGCATCTGTCCCCTGTTACCGTACCACTGCACTGTAGACTGTGGAATGCAGAAGAGGGTGGAGTGCAAAGTGTGGTGTGGAGTGTCAAGTGTGGAGTGTGAAGTGTCAAGTGTAAAGTCTGGAATGTAGAGTGTGGAGCGTAGAGTGTGGAGTGTGGAATATACAGTGTGGAGTAAGGAGTGTCGAGTGTAAAGTGTAAAGTGTGGAGTGTAAAGTGTAGAGTGTGGAGTGTGGAGTGTAAAGTGTGGAGTGCAAAGTGTGGAGTGTAAAGTGTAAAGTGTGGAGTGCAAATTGTAGAGTGGGAGTGTCGCGTGTAGGGTGTGGAGTGTAGAGTGTAAAGTGTCAAGTGTAAAGCGTGAAGTGTAAAGTGTGGAGTGTAAAGTGGGGAATGTGGAGTGTAGAGTGTGGAGTGTGGTGTGTAGAGTGTAGAGTGTCAAGTGTAAAGCGTGAAGTGTGGAAGTGTGGAGTGTAAAGTGTAAAGTGGGGAGTGTGGAGTGTGGAGTGTGGTGTGTAGAGTGTAGAGTGTAAAGTGTAAAACGTGAAGTGTAAAGTGTGGAGTGTGAAGTGTGGAGTGTGACTTGTAGAGTGTAAGGTGACAAGGGGTGTGGAGTGCAGAGTGTGGAGTGTAGAGTGTAAAGTGTAAAGTGTGGAGTGGAAAGTGTGGAGTGTAAAGTGTAGAGTGTAAAGTGTAGAGTGTAAAGTGTAGAGTGTGGAGTTTGGTGTCGACTGTGAAGTGTGGAGTGTAGAGTGTGGAGTGTAGAGTGTGGAGTGTAAAGTGTAAAGTGTTGAGTGTAAAGTGTGGAGTGTGAAGTGTAGAGTGTAAGGTGTGCAGTGTGAAGTGTAAGTGTAAAGTGTGGAGTGTGGAGTGTGCAGTGTGGAGTGTATTGTGTGGAGTGTGGAGTGTACAGTGTGGAGTGCATTGTGTGGAGTGTAAAGTGTAGAGTGTGAAGTGAAGAGTGTGGAGTGTGGAATGTAAAGTGTAGAGTGTGTAGTGTGGAGTGTAAAGTGTCGAGTGTGGAGTGTGGAGTGTAGAGTGTGGAGTGCGAAGTGTGGAGTGTAAAGTGTTGAGTGTAAAGTGTAGAGTGTGGAGTGTGGAGTGTGAAGTGTGGAATGTAAAGTGTAGAGTGTGGAGTGAGGAGTGTAAAGTGTAGAGTATTGAGTGTAAAGTGTAAAGTGTGGAGTGTGGAGTGTGAAGTGTAAGTGTAAAGTGTGGAGTGTGGAGTGTAGAGTGAGGAGTGTAGAGCACGCAATGCGAGGAGACGTCTGAAGTGCTGCGCAAAATGACGATAGAGGTCTCCAAAGTGCTGCGCCTGCCAGGAAAACTGGAACTCATCTTCTGAAAACGACGCAAAGGTATTGCGCCTGCCACACAAAACGACTTTCGACACGTTATCAAACATGTTGGAATGGAATGTCACAAAGTGTCACGCCTGCCACCATGACAACCTGCTTGGAAACCTTCGAAAAGGAGAGGTTTTGCAGCTTCCCCCATAGACACGGCGAGGCCACAGGAAAACCAAAGACTCGAGACGAGACACGTTGGAGCATCAAAACGAGCATTTCATGCGAGACTTCCTCCATTCTTATACTTTGTAGCTTCAAAATCGACGTTTTCCTACGAGTTTTCTTATGAACCTCCAAATTTGCTACCTCAAAATCGATGTTTCGTGCGAGGCTTCCATCAATTTTCAGCACATCTCAACAAAATACCATGCCTACCACAGAATTTGCACCTTGTCACCACTTGCCGCAGCCCTGACAATGCGATTCGTAAAAATCACGCCACAAAACAGGTCGAAAGTGTTGCGCCTGCCACGCAAAATGAAGATGGACACGTCCAAAGTGCTGCGCCTGCCACGAAAACTGGAACTCATCTTCTGAAGCCACACAAAACGATTTTCGACACGATACAAACACGTCTGAATGTCACGAAGTGCCACGCCTGCCACGCGAAACGAAGCAACGCGACTGTTGAAACCTCCAAAAGTGACCTCTTCTGCAGAACTTACCATAGGCACGGCCATAGCGACCTCGCGCGGACGGTTGCGAAGGGCTGCGAACGGTTGCGCACCGTCGAGCGAACACACCCTCAACCCCCAGACCCCCAGAGTGAAACGGGAACCCTTGCTACGCATTCGGGAAAACCATCCACCAAGACCGCCAGGGCCGCCAGGATCGCCCGGTGGCATGTGCAAGATCTGATCACCTTGAGGCAACTGTGGATCTACTGGCCTAAGGTGGTTGTTTTTTGGTTGAAAAACACTACAACCTGGGAGTGGTTGTGCCAGCTGTCGGGAGTAGCATTCCAAATATGATGGAATTCAAACCATACTTACAATCACCAACAACAAGAGGTGGTTTAAGCAACAAACCTTGAGCCATATTGAGGCTACAATAACGCAAATCTTCGGATTGAACTGGCAACCTTGGTGATGCTAGCCAGGACAAGGGGAGATTAAAGCCACAACAATCTCCCAAATCCAGCCGAAACAAATCGATTCACTTCCTATCTATCTAGTGTTCCAGATCTTTTTGTTGCTGTTTGAGCCATCAACACGTGGCTGAGGGGGGCTATCTAGGGACGACTAGTGATTGGTGACGTTGCTACTCAAAAGGGGAGCTTCGAATGATTTTGAAGCAAACGCATGGACATGAAACCAGCATGCACGGGTACCAGGTAGTCAAAAAAACTGGTGAGGTATACGCCTGGGTGAATTATCACGACCTTAGAACATCTTGGAACGAGATCAGCAACAGTGATGGTCCATCAGACGTTGCGATTGGTGAATCTGCATGGTTCATTGGGATATCCAACCTCCAAGGGCATCGTTGAGATGCTGCTAAATGCTGTTCAAATTCTTCAACAAATAAACACGGGCTAAATTTCAGCAATAAATTCTAGAGCCAACATGAGCCAACTATTCCGCCCTTCTTTGTTGAAAAAAACGCGTTCTTTTCAATCTTTCAACGAACAACATAGAGATCAATTTCATCACCAAACTGATGACATGTTTGCGCTTCCATGCACAAGATGAATTGATTAAATGCCATCGAGAGCACGTCCACGTTGGATTAACTTAACCGATGGATACCGCAGTAGCAAAACAGCGGAACTTCATATAGACAGAATCTCGGAAGAACCGAAAACAACTGCTGAACTATTTGTTAACTAATGATCAATCCATTTTGGAGCTCTAAAAGCCCCATCAGTTTGGATCCAAGACCATTGATGGCTGTTTACTATGTGATTTTGGAAAGCTGATGTTCTCAGCCACGTGACCTTCTCCAATAGCCTCATTCTTTTCTGGATCCAAAACCATGTGTTAACCCTTCCAAAATATTAAACCAAAGACTTTAGAATGGGTTCTTGTTAACCCATTCTATGGTTATGGATCTTTAGGGTTTCTGGTTTTTTGGATCTTGTTTAAAATCAGTGAAATCCACCAAGAACTGGAGCTCCAAAGATCGAGACGCGGAGACAACTTGAAAGATCATCCCAAAAATGGTGGAGATTCATGGATCACTACACGCTAGCCTTCCAGGCTAACGTTTTAGAAAAGGTCACCGGGGCGAAACATCATGGGGTTGACAGGGACCTGGAAGATGAGGGATAACTCCGTAACCAAAATAACAAAGTGGGGCCCCCAAAATAGCAAAGTTGGTGAACATAACTCCAAGAACGGACTTACCAGTAGTACCGCACAGGCACAAGGCGGCAGAGCGAAGCCACTGATGGAGCGACAGGTCTCTTCTCTTTCTCTCTCTCTCTCTCTCTTTCTTTCTCTTTCTCTGATTATTTACCTACCTACCTACCTACCTGCCTACCTACCTACCTGCCTACCTACCTACCTACCTATCTATCTAACTACCTATCTATCTATCTATCTACCTATCTATCTATCTATCTATCTAGTTACCTATCTATCTATGTGTTTATCTATCTATCTATCTATCTGTTTATCTATCTATCTATCCATCTGTCCATCTACCTATCTATCTACCTATCTATCTAGCTGTCTATCGATCCATACCTATCTTCCTATCTACCTATTTACCTCTCTACCTATCTATCTATCTATCTAACTATCTGTCTATCTATCTATCTATCTATCTATCCAGCTATCTATCTATCTGTCCATCTATCTATCTATCTATCCATCTATCTATCCAACCAAAAGTGGTCCGAGACTGAGGTGTTTTTCGCACTTTGACTTCGAAATGTGCTTCGCGCCGAAACGGCGTGCACTTTTTCGACATCTCAACTTCCAAAAGTGGTCCGACACTGAGGTGTTTTGTACACTTTCACTTCGAAATGTGCTTCGCGCCATGACGGCGTGCACTTTTTCGACATCTCAACTTCCAAAAGTGGTCCGAACATGGTGTGTTTTGTACATTTTGACTTGGAAATGTGCTTCACGCCACAACGGCGTACACTTTTTCGACATCTCAACTTCCAAAAGTGGTCCGAACGTGGTGTG
>Ga0126342_10007983_pt1 | contig 18919 bp, 18 predicted proteins | sample Cyp1metagenome_FD_92528 | JGI IMG/M metagenome (GOLD analysis project Ga0126342, IMG submission 92528) | Coral microbial communities from Lord Howe Island, Old Settlement Bay, Australia - Cyphastrea 1 metagenome | ecosystem: Host-associated > Invertebrates > Cnidaria > Coral ... | reverse complement strand
ACTTGGTGGCTCATCCCACTTAGTAAGTGGGTTATAACCCCAATTCTAAGTGGACTAACCCTACTTATCCCATTTATAACTGGGGTTATAACCCACTTACTAAGTGGGATGAGCCACCAAGTAGGACTCTGACAGACCTGGTAGGTTGACGGTTAGGTCATGGCAGGTCAAGCCAAGCTGATTGATGCGGAAACTCTCCGGAAAAATTCAGGATTGGTAGATGGATTTTCCATAGCTAATGTCACTTTACTACAGGGTATATATTGATGGTTATATTTATCAATGATCAATTAATTATGTTTTTTTGCATTTGCGCTGCATGAAAGAGTCTCGCTCTTGCCGCAACATGCATAATTCTGGAAATGAGATGAATTTAGTACAGCAGAAGCACGAAATTAAATCTGGAGGTAGAAACTCATAGTCTGGCCTGTACGTAGAGAAAGCACGGATAGTTCCGATTTCCAAAGCCATGACTCTCAGCCAGTCAAGCAAAGTGGGATCCTGTGCAGTCTTCTCCTGGACATGTCCGCATCTCAAATCTCGCTCAACTTGATCAGTACCCGTGCAAGGCCTTGGAAAAGTAGCGGATTTGATTCCAAAAAGATGGGCACATATGGGCACAAAAATCATCCAAAGACAGCCCACATTTCCGGCTGTCTCACCCGATTTTCAACCGAAAATCCATGGTCAGGGCATAAGAGCACCCAGGGTGGCATCGGTGTGGAGAATCTCCAGGGTAGTGGTCTCATTGCCGGAGAGACCAGCAGGGCCTACCAGGCGAGGTTGTAGGGTCCCAGTGACGGAGGTCTTGGGAAGTCGGGTTTCCAGCCTTGAGAAACTCAGAGAACATATTTTGATTTAGAACATTTTGATGGAATTTTGGTGGATATATGTGGATATGTTTAGCGTTAAAAGAGTTAGTTAGCTGTAGCATGCTGTAGCTAGGTGATGATCATGAGCAGCATTATTTGCTCTTAGCATCTTGATCATAGTTGCTTTGTAGTTATGTGATGTTATGTGATAAAACTAAATCCAAAATCCAAATTGATAACATAACTGCAATATTTTCCATGTGGCCAAAATGACATGAAACCCGTTCTCTACCGTTTTTGAATCTGTTGAAAACTTCCAACAAACATGTGCATAATTTACTGTACATAATATATATATATATATATTAATATTAATATGTAGACATGCATGCATGCATGCACGCATGCATGCATCCATACATACATACGTAGATTCAGAGATACATAGATACGTAGATACAAAGATACAAAGATACATACATACATACATACATAAATACATACATGCATACATGCATACATACATGCATACATACATGCATACATACATGCATGCATACATGCATACATGCATGCATACATGCATGCATACATGCAAACATGCATACATGCATACATGCATACATGCATACATGCATACATACATACATGCATACATACATGCATACATACATGCATGCATACGTGCATGCATACATGCATACATGCATGCATACATGCATGCATACTTGCATACATGCATACATGCATACATGCATACATGCATACATGCATACATGCATACCTGCATACGTACGTACGTACGTACGTACGTACAAACGTACAAACGTACAAACGTATTTTATGATTTTTTGTCATTCTAAATGTGTAATAACCTCTGCACGCAGCGTACTAAATCAGGGTCAAATATAGGGTTGACATAATGGAGGACACCTTCACGCTGTCCTACATTACTGGTCGCTCCGTGGGCATCGGTGCCTACTTGAACCGCTTGGGTCAGCGTAACATCCAGATGGTGACTAGGCAGTGAATAGCTGGTAATTGAACAGTTTGCTTTGGAACATTGCAATTTATAGATGATTTACAGTACCTATATTTGGTGACTTTCAATAGCTCTGTTAAATTACACGAGGGTAGGCAGTGAAACAGCCAACAGAAACTAAGAATATTTGGCTGAAAAATAACTACATCACTGACATCACCATAGATTAATCATAGTTAGTAAACGGGGAATTGTCCAAAAAGAAGGTGTGGCAGCACTTTTCAAGCTGGTGAATTCTTGTAATTCAGCGATTTATACAACGACTGGGAAGATTGACTCTGCAAATATAGTCACAGTACTCGGAAAATCTCATTGGGTGTTGCTTTAAATACCAACAACTGCAAAGGATCTCTGGGTTATGGTTTCAGAAGTTTTTTTTTAAACATTGAACTAGACAAGAGTTGATGTCATAGTTTTTGGAGTCTGTGGTTCAAACTCACATAAGTTTATCTGAGTTTATCTAAAAGCAGAGAAATCCGGTGGTGGCTTCGCAGGAGGCAGGAAGTTCCCCTTTTTAAGGTGAAACTTCTTGTTTAGCCACAAACCAAGCTAATGCGTATATAACTTGTTTTTCAGGTGGCCGGCCATGCCAGGGACATCAATGGATGAAATGAACCATACCTCCAGAACTGGTTGGGAAAGCCACCAAATTACAATGAAACAATCTTATTGATGCACTGTGCCACGAGAGGGGTTTGTCGCAAAAAAATAGGGCACACCCAAAATCTAATGGTTTATTTTGTGGTTTGTTTATGTTTTTATTTTTGTATGAACATGGTTTATTTCTATAGTTGATCATATGTTTGGTTGATCATTCACATATTCTCCTTTTCGTTCTTCGGAACACTGCCATTCTCTGAGCCCATTCTGAACAAAACCGGTTCTTTTTCCGGTTCGAAAAAAAGCGGTCGTCTCGTGAGGTGAGCAGCCCCATGATCTTGACCGGCTATGGAGCCTTGAACAAGCTGCTGGGGAAGTGGCTCGACCTTGCTCGGCTGCAGACGAGTCACCAGCTGTGTCGTTTTTTTCCAGAACTCGGGGGTTTAGAGGAAATTCTGGGTGAACATGAGGAATTTCTTAGTGAAAATGATGAAAAAGTATTTTGTTAGAAGAGGAATTTCAAAATTTTGGATTGGAAATGATGAGTTTGGAAATCTTGATTGCACATTTTGTGAATGCATGTGATTCTAAACCCACGGGAAAAAGGCAAGGAAAAGGTCAGATTGGGTAGGATCTTGCTGTAAATCTTTTGGACCTTGCGGACATGCTGTTTCCAGGCCCCGCCCAAAATCACATCTCCCAGTGTTTGTTGTTTGGCCATCACCCCGTGAACTGTTTCCAGGAACGTCTACTCCTCGCAAGATCAGTTGGGTGGTCCTCAGATCATGGTTCCCAATGGTGTCACCCATCAAGTGGTGCGAGATGACCAGGAGGGCATGTCTGCAATCCTCGACTGGTTGAGCTTCGTGCCCAAAGATATCTCCTGCCCACCTCCCATGTCCCAATTGGCTGCTGACCCTTGGGACCGCGACGTGGAATTTGAGCCTTCTCCTTACCCATACGACCCACGTGACTTCTTGCGCGGTGTCATTGATTATGAAGGCCGTAGACTCCGGGGCTTCTTTGATGCCGGCTCTTGGAGCGAGTACCTACGCCATGATTGGCAAGAGTTGTGATTTCACCTTCAATGTTGGTCAATTTTGCTGATGCTGTTTGGATTATCCTTCCACTTTTCACTTAGAGACTTGGATTTTTCCAGAGTTGCTGGTTCACCACGGTGAGCGATCCTCAATATTTCCTGGATTTTCATGAAAGGAACACAAAAATCAACAAAATATTTCATTGCTAGGATCTGCTTTCCAGCCCCTGGTAATTTAACACTGGAAAATCACCGTTCTTTAATAGATAAATCATCATCAATCATCAAACGTCTTTCCCTCCGGCCGATTGTCCGTACAGGTAACTAATAAGACTCATCCAACTGAGCTCACGACATGCCCATCCTTGTTTGAAACTGAAACTGCATGTTTATAATAGTTTATAATTACAAATCAAAGCCCATAAAGCCCAGCTAGACGGACTCCAATGGAGATTCCATATGTGTCCATAACGAACTAATTGAAAGATCCAGGGCCACTTCAGCCCAGGTATTTGGAGGGCTGGGGTCAGACCGTCATCGTGGGCCGCGCTCGGCTGGGTGGTATCCCCATGGGCGTCATCGCGGTGGAGACCCGTGGCGTGGAACGTTTCGTCCCTGCGGACCCGTCCAACCCCGAAAGCCGGGAGATGAAGGAAACCATGGGCGGCAAGGCGGGGGAAGGGATGGATTTTGGCGACTTCACGGTACTTCCAAAAGTGGTAGGATGTTTACCTCGAATTTCAAGTTGAAGCCGGTTTTGAATCATGCGAGTTGGTAGTATCCTGTTTTCAAACGGCGAGAATGGAGGATTCAAGACGAAGAAAAGTTGGAAGGATGGGCACGTAAGTTGAAACAGCAGCAAACACTTGGGATTTGAGCCTGATTTGAGCTATAGCGACGGGGATATCACTATGTAATGGGATAGTCAACCATCAAAAATGGTGGTTTAGAGTTTAGGGCGTGAAAATTAGGAAGACTTTGCAGATGATTGTCAACCTGATATTGAACCATACAACATTTTACAACTCCCAAGGATGCTGGGGAAATAACAGGAAATAACCAATGATCGCCCAGCAGAAAGGGCTACCCATGAACCGCAGCTTAAATACGTCCACTGTCTGTGAAACATCCCGCAAGGCGATGCCACAGTTCGCTGAGTTGGTTTATAGGTTCAATAACTCTAGGGTTTATAGTTTATATAAATCGTGAACTATCATGAATTATCATGATATATTCAATTATCATGTAAACCAAATGATTACCACTTTGCATGGCCATCTAACCCTTCAATGTTCGGTGTGTCAATACTGCGCGAAATGCCGCCTATCCATGACTGTCCATGTTTATCCCAAGACAAGCTAACCCAACTCCAATGGTTTATCATGTACCTTGCCATATACAAAATGATCATACTCTGTAGGAATTATGGGTACCTCACTTCCAGACAAACCCATGCTGCTGGAAGGTCTGGTTCCCTGACAGCGCCTTCAAGACTGCCCCTTGGCCGCGGTGGATTTCTGTGTCCCAAAAACGATTGTGTGCGCAGCTGCAGTTGAGTTTACCCCCAGTATCCCTCAGTAAACGAATGCAGATATGGGGGGAAACCCTGGATTGTTATAGCATTAGTTTGCTGGAGTTGATTTGGATGGATTCCACGCGTCAAAGCCGACTTTTCGAGTCAGGCACAGGCTCTGAAAGACTTCAACCGTGGCGAGAACTTGCCAGTCATGATCTTTGCCAACTGGCGTGGATTTTCGGGCGGCACTCGTGACATGTACAACGAGATCTTGAAGTTTGGAGCCATGATCGTGGATGCGTTGGTGGAATACAAGCATCCCATCTTTATCTACATCCCCAAGCACGGTGAGTTGCGTGGTGGTGCCTGGGTGGTCATTGATCCGGCCATCAACCCTGAGAAGATGGAGACTGGGCTGCACCCATCGTCACCTCTATGAGTGTTCCATCCATCTGACCCAAGAGACTCTTTTACAAGTCATGGAGCTGGTTTTTTTTCCCCACAAAAATGGTGAAAATGGTGCAGAATCCAGCTCATGTTCCCATTGAAACGGTCGTTTTGGACGAATCCAGTAGCATCCAGTAGCTATATTTTTGTATGGTTGGTAATTGATCTCATCAAATATCCCCGTTATATCACTGTTAAATATCCAATTTTCTAGGAGGAAATTCATCTACAAGGAGAACGTATCTAGGAGGAAAGTCCCCTAAGTTGGTTTATAATTCCAATCTGACTATAGTTATGACGTTAATTTAATAAAACCCTACTTGGTGGCGAGCTACCCGTGAATCCTAAGGTTCCGAAGTAGGTTGTATCATATCCGTAGTTACAAGTGGGATAAGAAGGGTTAATCCACTCATAACTAGGGTTATAGCCTATTTAGCAAGTTGGAGGAGACGAAGTAGTCAACCCAGTGAATTCTCACCTAGCTTGGCTAACAAACTGGTGCCCCCACGTTGTGTTGTATCACCCATTCAGCCTAGGAGATGTATGCCGATGTAGATGCCCGCGGCGGTATCTTGGAGCCTCCAGGTATTGTCGAGGTGAAGTACCGAGCCCATCAGCAGGCAGGGCGTTTTTGGGACTCAGTCGGGCCTCAGTCGGGCATTTGCTGATCTTGGCATCATGGGACCTTGTTTTTTTGCATTTCCTTTTTTAGGGAAATATAGGTTTTATTTTATGGGTGTTCCTGAAGCAAATCCAATTGAATGGAACTTGTTTTTTTGGAATCAGGTTCAACTAGATCGAATGGATTTTTGTTCAGATGCCCTCCTTCTTTTTCGCCATGGGACCGGGAAAGTCTCAGAAATCTGGGGAAGCTTAGGAAAATAGAAACTAAAGCAATTAGTCCTAGGCTCAGGGTAGTTCAAATGGTCGCACAATTCAAAGCAAACAAGAACGGCCATGGCAAAATGCGACATCTTCAAAGCCATTTTCCCATGCGGGGGTTTCCAAAATCATGGGGGTACCGCCAATCATCCACATTCATGGATGACCATGACTTAGTATGGATTAATCTATGGTGACGTGGCGATCCCCTATGACTTAAGAAAGCACCATGTTTCCAAACCAAGAGGACTCCCTTGACTACATTTGGCCCCTCCCTGAATTCTGAGCCATGCCCAAATGTCCCAAATAAATCTTTTAAATCCAAATCATATGTCCCTTGCAAGAACCCTCGGAATTATGAAGCCCTTCAAGCCCACTACTGAACCCCATAAGACATGATGATTATTGACGTTTAAGTTTCTTCACGGAATTCTATAATAAGGTGGCGCCCCCAGTTACAAACAAGTATATAAAGCCCATGAAGTATAGGTTGATCTACCATATATCTTCCATAAGCATACAATAAAATATATACAATTCATCTAGTTGTAAAATCTCATTAATCATAGTTTTACTACATATTTTAGCCATTTTCTCCGATTTAGGACACTTTGGGTCAAGGTCCACCGGTCCGCATCCCATCAGATGCCAGGTCGAGGCCATGCACCGCATCGATGAGAAGTTGATGAAGTTGGACGCCCACTTCGAAGCTGCCAACGCTGAGGAGAAGCAGAGCATTCAGAAGGAGATCAAGGCCTGGAGAAATGCTGGATTTCTGGCATTTAGATGGCTTTAAGATGGATTGAGCATGGATTTAGGATGGATTGAGGATGGATTGAGGACGTCTGGATTTCTGGGAGTGAGATGGATCGAGATGGATTTTGAGGATGGATCTAGCCGCTTTTTTTGTCACACGATTTATGGGGATTTCGGATGGATTTCAGGATCATTTGGATGATATTTGATGGGGAGAATTTTGGGCTGACCCATCAAAATTGGAAATTGCACCAAGACAGATTTGGGATTTACCCTCTGGTAATTTAACATAGCTATGGAAAATCACCATTTTTAATGGGAAAAATCCACTATAAATGGCCATTTTCAATAGCTATGTTAAATTACCAGAGGGTACGGAACAACATTAGCGGGAACGGTGGATTTGCTGTCCAGAAATGGCGGATTTGTCATAAATTGAATGCGTTGGATGTTGGGGCCCGTTATTCTTTGATAAGACTAGAGGTTGGTGCTGATGGTGCGCGTGTCGGGCCAGGGGCAGGCTTTTAGCCTTGGGGCAATGATGATAAATCCATGGGGCTTTAGCCTTGGAATCTTGAATAAGGTTGGCTAAAATGGCACCCAAACAAGCAACAGCTTCAAGTTTCAATATATTATATGTTTCAATTCAATTTCAAACATGTTAAAACGGCCAAACCTCGGAAGATGGACATCATAACCTAGCAATATCCTTGTCATCGTAAGTCCACCAACTCGGCTTTTTACAAATGCAAGTGATTTCAAGACACTAAACTTGGGGTAACAGAAACTGGTGGTTGGAGTCTTGGATGCATCAAAGCATTTGTTCTTGATAGTCAAGGACCCAAGTCTAACTATGGTTTTCTTTGTTGTGAGGGACCTTCCAAGACAGTCACTTCCCATTAGGCACTCAATCATCGTGATGATTTTGCCACTCAAACACCATTTATAGATGACTTTCCCACTCAAACACCCATTTTAGAAGATCTTCCCACTATTCAACCCCAGCTGACAACCTTGTTTTCGCCACGGCCAGGCGCGTGAGAAGCAGCTGCTGCCGCTCTACACCTCTGTGGCCACGACCTTCGCGGACCTCCACGACCGCGCGGGCCGCATGAAGGCGAAGGGCGTCATCCGGGAGAGCATCAGCTGGAAGGAGCGAGAGATGGGATGGGGAGATTTGGGGGATGGGGATGGGTAGTTGGGTGACACAAAGTTATATATGGGAGAAAATGATGTGAGAAGGTGCGTTCCTGATGAATTGTGGAGGTTTTGATAGCCAGCGAACTACGCGTTGAAGGGATTTTAGGGTGCGGTAGACGATCTGGGGATGGCAATTGCGAAATCATGAAGCCGCAGACCCTGAATATCATATACCCATGTGAAGCTTCACATGTTCCATGGGAAAGTAATGAAATATCAGCTATGAATTATTACTATGATCAATCATATATATATATATATAATATGTATCATTGTATGATATGTACATATTTGGTTTTCTGCAGGGTCAGATGATCTTGTCAATCATAGAACATCAGCTATCAATGGGTGTAAAGGTACGGAGTTCCATCACCATTTTGAATTATCAGATGGCGGTTCCGCAGTCCTGGATCTTCTGAGTTGATGTTTGATTTTACCATTGCTTCATGACTGGAGAATGAATTAGTTAATTAATATATTACGTATGCGTTAAGGAAATAGTGCCTATAGTATTGTTGACTTTTTATAGCCCCCCTGGATCAGCACAAATCCAGTGATCATTTACTGTACAGAATCACAGTAATCTAATAATATCAAAACAGTCTTTTGATGTTTACTAAGTTTACTCTTTATAGCTCCTGGATCAGCAGATTCTCAGGCAGGTTAGGCGGTCCAGGCGTTGTCGCGGTCGTGTCGCCGACGTCGCCGGCCAGGACAGTCGCCGATACTTCTTCTGGCGTGTGAAGCGCCGTGTCCTGCAGGACTTCCTCATTGGCCGCTTGCAGAAGGCGAGCCTTAGGTGAAACGCCATGGATCACATTCAAACCGTTTGGAGAATTCTTGACTTTCGGATTCATACCCAAAAAATATCGACTTAAGTCGAATTGATTCGCTATAACTTGATGGATTTGTTTCTCTATTTTTGGGTGCTTCGGCAGCCAGCCCTCCAGGCGGATGAAAAGCTCAGCCACAAGGAAGGTGAGGCATTGCTTCAAAGATGGGCACAGGAGAGCAACGTGGACTACGACAGTTTCTTGGAGCGGCAACGGTGTGAAAAATGGGGAGAAAAATATGGGGAGTTACTACCACTAAGATTTTCCCAAAGACATGACAGTTTTGTGTTTCTTTTTAAATTGTGAATTAGTTGGAGAAATGGGGAAACTGTGTGGACAGTTTTAGATATAGTTGTTTCATCTTCCGATGCCATTAATGTTGTATGATATAACTTTCACCTATACAGTGCTCAAGTAAAGCAGCAAGAATCACCCTTTAATGAAAGCACATCCAACCGGACAAGTGAACCATGGCTTGTCAAGTGGTGCTGCCCCTTTATGTATAAATACGTATATTCCATCACCAGAAAGCTCGGCGTCAGGCGATGTGAAGATGGTCAGCTGGTTGGAGACCCAAGACATGGAAGCACGTGCAGAGTCTGTCAGGACCGACCGCAGGTGAGTTGTGCTGAGTTCTGCCAAAGGTGGGTCAATGGGTGGCATCCTGAAGGAATATATAATTATATATATATATACCCAGAGGATCCATGTATGGAATATTTACCTACATTGGCCCCTAAAGTAATTTAAAATAATCCCAATGTAGGTAAATATTTTAATATTCCATACATGGATCCTTAGGGATATGTTTATATATTATATACATGTTTGGTTTGGCGAAATTCACAGGTCTTTTTTACACATTCTGACAGAACTGGGTCAACTCTGTTTTTTTTCTCAGTTTTTGGATGGAAATATCACCTGCGTGGGCCAGGAACAACTTCGTGAAGTCTCACATTCAGGTCCAGGGTGTGTCAATCGGGGAGGATCCCATCATCCGATTTTTTGGGAAGACATGTTTGAGAAAATAGGAGAAACAGATACAAATATATATATATATATATATATTATTTATAATACAATAAAATATAAAAATAAATATAAATATAATATATTATATATATACATATTCAAGGTACCTAGAACCTGCAAATACATGCAAATACCCCCAAAAAAAGTAAAGGTGCCAAAACACATTTTTGGGGGGGACTGGAGGGTCTAGGTACACTTGAAATGCATCGAAAGTATAAGATCTAAAGTCTAAAAATCTAAAAGCTTTGTTTTTTTTGCACATGGATCCAGTGTTTTACGGTTGCACATGGGGAAAGCAATGGTTTGGAGTTCCCATTTAAGTTTCTCCATGTAATAAATCCTGTTCTGAAATGCGGTTCCCCAGATACTGAGATTTTTTTTCAGGGATCATTAAAATGTAGAAATTGTAAAACATTGTAAAACATTGCTTATTACAATAAATATGGAATGAATTTCCAGGGATGTTTTTTTTAAAACCAATTACTGGGATGACGATGAGCCTTCCACTGGTGGGACACAACCATCCCCAACCGATAGGTTTATGGCCAGGGCCCACATTAAGAACAGTTCTCAACAGATTAACCATGAGCAACAGATGACTAATGTGATAAAGCCAACAATACACCATCAGCATTTTTTATGGTTTATAATCCATCAGAATCCAGCAATATCTAGTGGATTATAATGATACCTAGTGGTTAATGTTGGTAAAACAATGCCATAAACAATCCCCCAGTCATCACCATTTTTATGTGGTATGTTTACCATTCCCAGGCATGGGTGGTTTGTGGCATTGTTTTACCCACATGAATCACTTCCAGATCCTTCATCGCAAGTTGTCGAGGAGCTCTTCAAGCAGCTCCCAGAGAGTGAACGGGCTGCCATGCTGAGCACATTGGCTGGGAAGTGAGTCTCCAAAAAGGGAATGATCCTAGCCATGGGGATATCATGATATGGATTGATATGGTGATGTGGAGCCTAAGAAACTCAGAAACAAAATCCAAAAATCCAGATGAAAGTTGAAGTGTGGGAAGGCCCTTCTGAAATCCCCAAGCCAGTGAAGACTAGACAACTTGAGAACAAGGAACCCATCAGAAGCGCTTGGTGCTGCTGCATCAAAGTTGCCTCTTTGAGGGTGTTCCGATGAATGTTTAATATCTATTTTCTATGCATTAAGACTTTTGTATAGTGAATTTCGCAGCAATATCCGCTGCGGTTCAAAAACCACTCAGCTAAGATTCGCAAGCTGAGTTCAAAGGTTTTCCTCTGCGACAGCCGTGCTACGGTCACTGCCGTGTGTTTTCGCTGCCGTGAAGGTCCCTGGGAGGTGCAAACCCCTGGGATTGGAGGCTGTACCATGCGCCTTGTCTCCATGGAGGGGACCAGGCACTGGAGCCACCTCAGACTGAGCCGCCTAGACACTCCATGCTTTTTGCGAAAACGTGACGCGAGTGGTGGGATCACTGAATGGCTGCAATTTGGTGAAGATCTCATGGTGGGGGGAACCCCTGACGTTGTTCAAAAAAGGGCTTGAAATCGTTCTTTCCTTTTTTTTGATGGATGTTTACCGGGGGAACTCGAGGTATGTACCAGAAGCCACTTTTTGAAATAGCAAACACTAGATTGTCAAGAGTTAAAAGGTGTTCTCTGAATGTATAGTGCAAGATCAGGATAGTAGACAAATATGTACACAAATGTATGCATATTCTCAGGTAAACCCAAACCTGGAACCCCAATGACTCTCGATTAGGAGGGTCTGACACCTTTCAAGTGGTTGAACAAGAACTGCAAACAGCTCTTGTGTGGGTTCCAGATCTGTGTATATACATCCATCAACATCCATGATAGTTGATAGCGAACTAAACCACCTTACTGACTCCGAACTGGGGCGCTACCGAACGTAAGAATTGTTGGCACATGTTGGCACCGTGAAATGACTGGCATCTCCCAGTAAACCGCCCGGCCCTTGCTTGTGTTGGTTCAAGTCGTCTAGTCTTCAAACACTCACTGACATTTTGTTCGATTCACCGGCGATGTCCGCCACTTGATGTTGATTCAGAGGACTTCTGAAGAGCTCACCACGGCATTTGGGGGGACGAAACTGCCTCAAATACTACGTTTATATATATATATATATTAGATGTATACTGGTTGGTGGTTTGGAACATGAATTTTCATGACTTTCCATATATTGGGAATAATCATCCCAACTGACTTTTATATTTTTCCGAGGGGTAGGTATACCACCAACCAGTATATGTTGAAAACAATGAACCAGAAACGACTAGCGACCAGGTCTCTAGCACCCTGATGATATACAGAATCTGTCGTGGTCATATTCATCACCAGCCTTTCCTGGTTCTGTTCACTCCAAACCACAGGATTGATGTTTCTGAATTCTATTCACCTTTTTTTTGGTTCTTCGACTCACCTATAGATACCTATACCCTTTTTGGTTGTATCACCTTGTTTGTGGCTGTTGGCAAATCCCATAACAACATCGCTGAGGATATACCTATTTGGGTGGATACCCTCCAGCACTTTGGTTTTCCACGTTCTATGTTAATTTGCTGTAGGACCAAGATGGACAAAGCAGATATTTCCAGATATTTTTGAATGGTTGGATCACCTGCACACTTTGTATACTGTTCAGTCCATTACTCTCACCTCAAATCCTCGCAAGCCATGTCCTGGACATTCCTGGACCATATAAAGCCATAGAAATTGGAGCCATATCCCCGGGAACATAGCCCTAGGCCCTTCTCAACCCACTGGAAGAGCCCAAGTCACCCGTTGAACGGTTAGCTAATCTTTGCTTTGGTGAAAGATGGCAACCAGCAAACTATTGAGCCATGATACAAAGCCATGTCAATGGAAGATGTGTTCAAATCCGACTCCGACTCAAGTGTTTTGTTTCAGGTGCAGTCAGATCTCACAAGCGATCTTTACCATTCAGCAGCATCATGATACAGCTAAGCCTAAGAATACAGCTATGATTCAGCTATGCTTCAGCCGCTAATTTGACCTCCAGGCGATGAATCTGGATCCGTTGGCCAGCTATGTCAAGCAGCGGGAGGGACAGCGCGTGATACGTAAGATCCTGATCTCCAACAATGGCATGGCTGCTGTGAAGGTGCCTTTTTGGGGCCCAAGTGTTTGCCCCCTCTATTTCACAACGCATAGGCAAAGGGGCCATAGTCAATGGAGTGAAGATGGTTTTTGGCTGGGTATGTATCTAATTCTTCATTTTTCCTGTAATGATCCGCATGTTTGAAGTATATGTCTGGCTTTGTTAAGATTTCTGCGGTTCAAAAACCTTCTGAGGTGTTTGGGAGTCCAGGAAATAGATAGTGTCAGTGAAATCCGTGAAATGCCAACAAAATCAACAAACAACTCATATTTCCCGGGAGTCCTCTTAAGTAAACCTCACGTCCTGAAGAAGTCTCTCCGCTCTCCTCACGCTGCAATCGTTTAGAGGCGATTCTGTCCATGAGACGGTGGACTTTCACGGAGTGTCTTGGTGGTAACTGCCCGATGCTGAAACGGATGAGACGATGAATGACATAGATATGGCAGTGGGTCAAAACCTTGTACCCCTGTAGTTCACATCAAAATAGCTGGTAAATGGATGTTCATCCCACTAAAAATGGTATTAATAGGTATTGATCCATAGTTGATATAGTTAAAATTAGTTAAATAGATTGCAATGGTGCATAATTATGGTGGATAAGTGGATAAGTCCCTAAGGCCTCGCAACCGCAAACAAACAGCTATATGTTCTGCCCTTTTTGTGGTGTTTTTCTGAAACCAGAACAACCATGTGTGTGAAAGAGACGGGAAAGATCCAGTGGTAAACCCCCCCCAGGCAGTCTGCATCACTGCTTCTTTTCACGGAAGGTTACGGTTGCCCGTCTCCTACGCGCTTACGCTGCCTTTGTTGTTTCCATGTCTTTCTTTTAGTGATGTCTGCCCTGCTGGAAAGCTTCTCATGACTTGGTTGTAACCGAGGTGGTCCCTCTTTCTCTTGCTCTCTCTATCTCTCCGCTAGTCTGTAATTCTGTGCCGCTCGTTTCTGGCTGAAAGCACCCTCCATTCCAATTTTTGGCTCAATTGGTGGCTACCCCAATACTGTCTGATAACTGCTCCTATCCCCTATTTTGGGCCCAATCCCAGTTTCATTGGTTGCATTGCTGATGGTTTCTTGGTTAAACCATGCTATGCCCCTTCTGCCCGATGTTTTGTTTCCATTGATGTGTTTTCCTTCATGGATTCCGGGCTTCCAAGATGGCAATCAATCCCCTTGGTTGACTTGCATGTGGGGTTGAGCTATATACCTGGTTTTTAGATGTTCATAGGGGAATATCATCATCGAAACAAGCCTAACTAGCCGTAGCCAGTATTACGTGGATTGGGAGATATGTTTGAACCCTGCTCAAATGAGTATGGTTTTAGAGACATATATGGACATATAATATCATGATCACCACTAACCTCATTTACAATCTCACACACACCTAACGTATCACCCATGTTTTTTCGCATTCGCCGCATGCAACTCGTGAAGATTATACCCTCGACCTCCAGTCATGTCGATCAATTCTCCTTTGGGAAGTATTCATTTTTGAAGTGTATCCATTTCCCTTTACGAAAAAAATCTGGAGTGTTTAGTTCCGTTTCGCCATTTCGGCCAAAGTCTTAGTCGTTCAGCCCATGAATCACCATTGATCACCATTACTCACCATGGGTGACGCCGCCGTCACCTTTCCAGGTTCGGTTCCGAGCAGATCATTACCTTCATTGCCATGGCCACCCCCGACGATCTCAACGCCAATGCGGAGTTCATTCGCTTGGCCGATTCTTTTGTGGAGGTGCCAGGTGCGGCTCCGTCCTTTTTTTTGGGTATGTTGCTGTGATTCCGTGGCGCAGGAGTGAAGGCGAAGGCGGCTATTTTTAAAAGGAAGATGGGGAAGGGTGATATGATATGATATGATATGAGGGATATGTCATTTTTAGATATCTGGTTGGTGGTTTCAAGCATTTTTTATTTTCCAATATAATATATGGGGATAATCCTTCCCATTGACTAATATTTTTCAGAGGGGTTGAAACCACCAACCAGATATGTTTGGTCATTGTTACTATCAATTGTCAAAATATTGCATCTTTCCCAGACTCTACTCCACCTTTTTGTTGGCGGAGTCGCCATGCTCAGCTCTGAAAGTACCAATGCTTCTGTGAAGGATTTCAAGTGCTCATGTCTGACTTTGGTGGCTTCACCCTCAAAATTGTGTCGCCTCTGCTTAAATTGGAACGACCTGCCCCAGCGATGTGGATTTGGAGGGTGATCACTCCCACTGGTCAAATGGCAGGTGGCAAGAACGTGAACAACTATGCCAACGTGGACCTGATTGTCCGCATCGCCAAGGAGCAAAAGGTGCGGCTATGATGAAGTTGCAAAGCCAGACACGTTTTTCAGGTCCAAAGTATCTCTGTGGCCGGTTGGTGCATGAACATCACATAAAAATCAGCACATTTGCAGTGCAGCAACAAAAACATCTCAAATGTTTATCCTCTGGTAATTTGACATAGCTATTGAATATGGCCATTTGTAGTTGATTTACCTATCAAAAATGGGGATTGTCCAGTTCGCTACGTAAACATTCACCAGAGGGTCGTCCCTTGCACCTTTTGACGACCCTTGACGCTCACTCACCTCAGGTGGATGCCGTCTGGCCCGGCTGGGGGCACGCCAGCGAGAACCCCAAACTGCCGGCCACATTGAAGGAGAACGGCATTATCTTCATCGGCCCACCTTCAGGTGCCGGGGCCGGCCCCAAGCTGTCCGGATCGGGCCCGGATCGGGTCCCATCATCTGGGAGCCCAGTTCAGTTCGATCATGTGGGGAGTTGTTGAGTCACCATTTCAAGGTTTAAACAACTGTTTTACTGATCACTAGCGTGTCACTTGAAAGGTCAAACTTGAAAGGCAGGACCTAATTTAGAAATTATTTAGGTCACGTCAACGTCACTAAAGAAAACGTTTAACTTCCGTGTTCCCTCTGTTTTTTTTAGGTTTTTGAGTTCGCCTGCAGGTTGCATGGCTGCCTTGGGCGACAAGATCGCGGCCAACATCTTGGCTCAGACTGCCAAAGTGCCCAGCATTCCTTGGAGTGGAGATGGCCTCACCTGCCAGCTCACCGAGGATGGAAAAAGTAGAAACCGGAGACCTGGCTCGCCTCAACCCATAAAATATACTAAAAGGCCATAAAAGGTGCTAACGAACATGCGGTAAATACTAATAAAAATGCCAATGTTGATGGGTTCATTCAGAGTCTAGGAATTCCCTGCTCAAGTTTGGATCGGGTTCGAACGACTTGGCCAGTCAGGTTCAACAGGTTGCAGCTAGGGAAGGCACCACGACTCACAAGATGCTCTTCTGTCGTGCTTGCAAAACCATGATGACACACTGCTTTCTCTCCAAGCAAGGTAGCGCACCTTCAATCAAAAATTGGCGAGAATTTGCCATTTATTGATATTTCATGATCATTTTCTTATGATTTTTCCCACAAAACATCCCTTTGTTGTAAAGGGAATTGTCCATTGCCTGTTGTGAAGCCAGGAGGGCACTATCCCAGAGGACATCTTCAACAAGGCTATGGTCACAAGTGCGGAAGAGGCCTGCGCACGAGCCGAGAAGATTGGTTTTCCCATCATGGTCAAGGCCTCTGAAGGCGGGAGGATGGGGTTTCAATTCTGCTATTCCATGTTGTTTTCGTTGTTGTTGATGATGATGTTTCACTATCTTTCCTATGTTCGAGTATTCATATAAATATATTATTTAGTTATAATATAACATTTATATAATTATATCATTATATAATATATAAATGTAATATAGTCCTATCTTGTTCTATATCGCCCAGGTGGCGGAGGAAAGGGCATCCGGAAGGCCACCAACATGGAGGAGCGGAGCATAGCGGAGCGGGCGGAGCGGAGCTGGGGACACCTGGGGTAGCCATGGTCGGCCATAGCAACCCTTTAAAAAGATGCCAGACAGTTCTTGGAAACCTGGAAGTGTTTTATTTCGTGATTTTTGGAGAGAAAAATCGAACTATTGGGAAAAAGTGGTATAAATATGTATTTGTGGAGAAAACGCTTAAAATCGAACTACTGGGGAAACTCGAGATAAATTTGGAGATATGATGAAATTTGTGGCTTTGACCTATAAAGTGGAATGTGGGGCCCCAATTTGTCGAAGTTCGTCGCTGGGCCCCACCTTGCCGGATAGCAACCAATGGCACCATGGCAGCAACCAATGATAAAAGGGGCTTTTAATAAGACGTCACTCCAAATACCAAGGCGTACTCAGTCTCATAAACTCCACTTTTCATTGTCTTATGAGTTTTTATTGGGTTACGGTAACTCAAAAAGTAGTTGGTGTATTCTGACCTCTGAATCCTATCCTGGCCAGGGATGACCATGAACTGACCGGAGATTCAGATGAGTTCCTATCACTCCATACCAACTCAGTCGTCCCTTGCATCTAAAAATGCTTTGCGAAGAGATCTGGATGTTTTCGGTAGAATTCAACCTGAAATCTGCGACATTCCGCTCAACATTCCGCTCGACATTCGATGATAGCACTTGGTGCTTCCTGAGTTTACTATGGAGGTAGTGCAGGAATTTGTATACCATTTCTGAGGATATAGATGTATCATATTCCGATATAATATGCTATAATTATGTAATTATGTATATATATATATATATATATATATATATTATATTATATATAGATTATTTATATTAAATATAATATCATATATATAATATTATAATATACTATACTATATATAGAATATCATATGTTTTTTTAAAGTATTGATCCCATTTCCAGAGACATTCATCGAATCACTGGTCCAAGATATCACTGGGTCAAGGAATCAGTAGACGAATCGGACTATGATACATCTACTGGTTGGTGGTGACTGAAACCATGGATTTTTGAATGACTTTCCAGAAACAGTTGGGAATGGAAAATCATCCCAACTGACGAACATATTTTTCAGAGGGGTAGGTATACCACCAACCAGTCTCTATCCTCAGAAATGGTATAGACATTCCTGCACTCGCCATATTTCCAAGCCCGAATCGACATGACTTTTCTTTGTTCCCATGTTACCTTCCCGGCTCATCCCTCAAAGTCATCCAGCTCATCCCAGCACTCACGAGGAGTTGAAGGTGGCCTTCACCAACGTCTTCACCGAAGTGCCTGGCTCCCCCATCTTTCTGATGAAGATGGTGTCCAAGGCCGATCCCCAAAGACATTGGCTTTAGACCTATGATTGGAACTAATCCCTTCCCTCTTTCATGGTGGATGTAGGAAATTTCCACATTCCATTGGGACCATAGAAATGGGGTGTTTAATATTAGGGCGATGGGATTATTAAAAAAAATATATATATTAATATATTAATATAATATATTAATATAATATATTAATATGTTCATACATTCATATTAATAATACTACTATAGATCAGTCAATACCAATAGTAATGATCTATTGGAAATGATCGAAGGAAGTTTAGAAGTCAAACTTCCGACAATATGGACAGATGAAAAGCAGAGATGTGCGGAGGCAGAGAGAAGAGAAGAGTAGAAGAGAGCAGATCAGAGAAGAGAAAGAGTCAGAAGAAAGAAGATGCAGATGCGCGAAAAGGTAGGAAAGTCGCGAAACACTATGTTTTTCCAATGATTT
>Ga0126342_10007982_pt1 | contig 18920 bp, 19 predicted proteins | sample Cyp1metagenome_FD_92528 | JGI IMG/M metagenome (GOLD analysis project Ga0126342, IMG submission 92528) | Coral microbial communities from Lord Howe Island, Old Settlement Bay, Australia - Cyphastrea 1 metagenome | ecosystem: Host-associated > Invertebrates > Cnidaria > Coral ... | reverse complement strand
GACCAGTGCGCTCAGCGATGCATTTGTGGGGTCTCTCAGCACTTGCCATACGTGAACTTGAACAAGTGATTGACGGTAATGTTTTACTTGGGTTTTGTCTTGAAGCCATTCTTTCTCTGGCTGTACAGGGCATGACAGGGATTGTGGAACACCCTGCTGAGCCAGAGGGCGCTGATTTTCCATCCATCTGGAAGCTGCCGTTAGTTCACTTGATTCTCACTCTTCCTGGTGCTGAACGTATCCGATTAGCACAGGGTTTGCTCGGGGCTGACAGCCCTAAACCAACTGAGTTGCTTGTTGTGAATTTGCCTTCCATCAAGCATGACATTTGTAGTTGGAGAATCACCCCTGACCTGCCACGCAATGCCAACATTGGCAGGAATCAGGATGGTGCTTTTAAAACTACGCAGCTCAAGGAGTACCCTCCTGCCCTTTGCGCAGCGCTGGCTCAATGTACAGTGAAAGCCATGCGAAGCATTGACACGGCTGAACAGATCAGTGTAGACACACACTTTCTGCAGCAGTGTCATCAAATGGTAAGTCGAGATTTTGGTGCTTACATTGGGCCGGACCATGTCAGGTGATCAATTTCTTGTTTTTTGGGTTTGTGTGTTGGTTTTGGTTTGGGTTTGTTTTCTGTTTGCTGTGTTTGCTTTGTTGCTTTGTTGTTTTCTTGTTTTCATGTGATGACACCTCTGACTGGTCATTTTACCTCAAGCTGCAATTGCACAGAATTCCTAGCACAGGCCGCTGCGACTCGCATCTATGTGCCTCATGGAAAAAAAAATATGTGTATATATATATACATAATATGTGTATATACATAATATGTGTATATACATAATATGTGTATATACATAATATGTGTATATACATAATATGTGTATATACATAATATGAAATGCCACAGTGTTTGGCGATCAACATCAACATCAGCTACGCGGAGGCCCAAAGTTCTGCGGAATTATCTCATTACACGTACATATACGTAAACATAGACATAGACATATACATCTTACGTGTATTTTTATCTATGCATATATATATATATGTATATGCATCGCTAGGAGGCTGACGTTTGCCCGAAATCCACGGAATTCCATGCGGGACTCCAATCTGCTGTGTTGTTTCCGTGCGTGTTTTTCGCACACTGCGAGCATGCAAAATATTGATATTACCTGCGTCTCATGGTGTTTTGCGCTTACCTGAGATGGTGCCAAAATCACCGTTTGAAGCGTATCTTAAAGATATCCCCCGCAATTTGCAGTGTTTCGAGCCGTTAACTGAGACCTCGACAAACCGCAAAACTTTGAAAGAACACCAAAATAACCTAACCCCATCCTAACCCTAAATAAACCCTAAATAAAGCCTAAACCAACCCTAAATCAACCATAAATAACCCTAAATAGACCCTAAAACAACCGTGAGCAAACCCTAAAACAACCCTAAATAGCACAAAAGTTAACTAAATAAACTCTAAAGAAAATCTAAACCAACCCTAAAACAATCTGAAATATATCCTGAACAAACCACAACGTAACTAAACCCCCAATGAAACTTTGGGCGAACGTCTGCCCCGGAGGGATATGTATGTATAATATGTACAACAATGGTATCAGCATCTTAATAAATCTTAATAATACATAAGCAAAAATCACCATTATTCTTCATCCCTACAGGTCCCCGGCTGCCCCGCCCAGACCTTCTCTGAGACCAGGTCAGGCAGGAAGAAGCCGCCAAAGCCCGCAGCCAGGTACAGCGCGAGGTATGCGAATTTCATCGCTTCGCTTTGCAAAAGTTCATGCAGGGCTTCCAAATTCCATCGGAATTCCATAGGCTTCTGTTTGAAAAAGGTGGCTTGAGATGGCGGGCTTTAATGGATGTATCATATCATATGTATATAATACTGTAGATATATATATATAGTTTTTTAGACCAACTTATAACTTTGTGGGATCTCCTGTAGCAGAATGACCGCAGGACTTGATGTCGAAAAAGTGGGTACTGGCGGATATGGATGGCTCCAAATGTCTGCTCCGAGAAATTGAGGGAGGCTGGGATTTAATTGATTTTCTACAAAAAAGGGAGGACGCTTGACTTTCATGGGTGACGCCCGAAGGCAAAGAAACTTTGGAGCCAGTTCATTGCTAGAACTGCGGGCATGGGGGCCAGGACAAATATACTGCAAGGACATTGCAAGCAGGGATGTTCACCCCAGTTGGACAAAAACTTTGCTCGCTGAGCCCATGTCTTGTGAAGAAACTGCAAAGTTGTGTTGCGCTCCCTGTCTCCCCGAGCACTGCAGCTGCGGCAGAGCAGAATAGAATCAAACCAAGAATGGCTTGCAGTTTGTCACTTGGTCCGCCAATTGTTTTCATGGTGACTCCGAAAAAGCTCCAATTTATGAAAAAAGGGCTCTGAACTAAAATCTTTGGATCACAACTGACAAACCCGATTTAAGGCCATGGTCCAATTTTACCATCTGGTTATTTAACATAGCCATGGAAAATCACCATTTTTAATAGGTAAACCATCTATAAATGGGCCATCTATACCATGGCTATGTTAAATAACCAGAGGGTATCCCTAAAAATAAAAGATCCCGTTCTCCGAAAGACTCCCCCGAACATGCCATGCCTCGACCTGTGTTCGGAAAACACTGACTCACCGGCGACGTGCCGTCATGGTGGCATGTGTGTGCACAAAGTTGGTGAAACCTCAGCAGTGAAAAATGGGAGATCTTCAGGATCCAATTTATGGAGGTAAGTACTGTACCATATTTCTGGCCATATTTTCTGGTGATATTCACTTAGGCCTGAAAAATAGGCCTTATATATGGTAGGTACCTCCATTTTAGGATCCTGAAATTCCCAGTGAGCAGTTCAGAGTTCCGTCGTGCTGAGGCAATGTGAAAGTAAAAACCATGTGGTAAATCACCAGTGGGAAGTGATACCCTTTGGTTATTCAACATAGCTATGGAAAATCACCATGTTTAATCAGTAAATCATCATGAATCATCTATAAATGGACCGCGGCTTCCATAGCGAACTGTTAAATCACCAGTGGCTAAGTGATCAGGTGACATGAACCCACAAAAACAATTAAAAAGTCACAGGCTGCCGACGTGCAACAAACAAAGGCACGGCAATGTGTTGGAAATTCCGGATTCCAATGGATTTTACTAAAACCTCTGAGCCGAAATCCCCCACAACAGTCTCTACAGTTCTTTCCACTTCGGATCAGTTGAGTTGGCTCCTATTCACATGTCCACATTACCGCTTGGGGTCCCCAAGCGCCGCTTGCATTCTTTGGAGCACTCCGTCTTTGCCGAGCTTTGCTCGGGAAATCTGGGAAATCCGTTCGCGTCAACTGCAGTGAGGTGGATGCCATCGAAAAACAGACCTGTGATCATCGTGGATCCCCTTCGTCCAGGAATCTTCTTCAACTCACCTCAACCCCAAAAAACATATATAACATCTTCCCTGAACTGATTTCCCATTGGGAAAATAAGCCAAATCACCTTAAACTTAAACAAAGCCAAGTGTATACTGTCTCTTGACAACCAACTCGTGCCTATTTTAGCGCCAGCTTGGAGCGAAGGAAACGAATCTCGCCTTGAGGCGTCTTGATCACAAAATCACTCAATGTACATATATTTACCATTGTTCTGGAGAATTGTACAATAGTTAATATAGTAATAATAATAATTATTATTATTAGTAGTAGTAGTACTTATCATTATCAATAATATTATATAATATCGTAATAAATATAGTAATAATAATAATGTCATTACTATTAGTTTTATCATTATTTTATTATATTGTCATTACTATTATTATTATTATATTTTACTAAGCTATTACTAATCTAATACTTTTGTCTGGGGATCTGATCATTCCCCATGATTGTCATCATTGTACCAGTTCTAGCGGTTCCGTTCTGCGTTCTGGAGAAATTGATGATCTAGTAATATTCTCTGGGGATCCACACGGTATAGGTTAACAAACACATAATCCGGTTGCTGGTTCCGGCAGCCCCTAAAAGAGAGGACAATCAGTTTGCATCGTGATCCCAAAGAGGATTGAAAATAAAATAAAAACGAAATAACAAAGAAATAAACAGAATGTAATGTAATTGAAACCACCACCCAGGTACAATTGCTCTGGATAAATTATAGCAATTCACCATTCATCATTTGCGGTCCTTCAGCAACCTCAAAAGTTCTCCAATTTTGGGATCATCCCCAACGATAACCATCATTAACAGTGCCCTCCCCCACAGAGGTCGTTAGAAGATATCCAGATTGTTGATGAAACTTGGAGGGTGACCTCATTGGTTTTCACCCGAGCTGAGCCTTTCCATTCCTATGCATTCCTTTTTTTAGAGGCTCTCCGAACTCGGCCTGGGCATCATATCCACATGGGCCGGCTGACTTGGATCAATTGCAGTGATAAATCCAGCTAGACTTCAAAAAGACAGGGTGAAAAACATCAGCTCGGTACGTTTTGGGCCTTGCCGCAACTGAGATGCGAAAGCTTCCAACGCTTCAGGATTTTGAGCCACCTCTGCCACGTCTTGGGGGTGGCTCCGGTAAATCCACCTTTTCAACCGTCAAGACCTCACGAACAACACCACCTCCTTCCAGCTCGTGGTCCTTCCATTCTCTAATGCCCTTGTTCAACATCTGCATGCTTTCCTTGATTTCCTTCATGGTATGCACGTCAGACTCCAGAAATACAAGGTGGTCGTTTGGGTGGAGTATGGTCCAGACGGTTTCTGGAATTTCAACCAAATATTCGTCATTTTTGTTGGGCTGGTGCATGACTGCAACGGGGCTGACACCAAAATGGTAGCGCATGTTCAGCGCCAGCAATTCCACCCTTCCCTTCTTGCGCAAGCGGTCAAGCAGCTGGGGGTCCATTTCTTCCTCAAGCCGCTTTTTGGCGTAAGGGAATGTGCAAAATGAGGCAGCAGTCTCAAGTTCATACTTGCAAAAGGGTTCAGCGGCACAGGCAAACTTCTCCAGTTCTAAATCCTCATCGTCAAGGCTGAACTCGTTCATAAAACCTCTGAGGTCTGCCTGCAATACCCGCTCCGTGTCGCTGCGCCCATCTTTGTCGCCCGCAGGCACTTTCACCGCATTTCTTTTCGTGGCGTCAATGGTGTAAATATTCTCCTTTGTTATGAGATGTTGCAAAATGTGTGGGTTGGGTTCCCCGAACTTTCGAACGTGAAGAATTACATCCAACCCAAACCGCATAATGCTAAAGGCGTGAGGTTAGGAAAAAATAGAGCTAGACCAGGGTGACCAGAGCATGGGTTCTTTATGAGTCCTCATCCCATATCTTATGGGCAAACTGCCCGGGGAAAACTCAGTCTTTAGCCAAGGTCTCCAGCTCGTAAGCTGTCAGAAAGACTTTCCATACCTGCTTCTCATCCAAGATCTTGTTGTCTTTTGCGCTTAGCCGAACCCTCGCGGACAAGTGAGGAAGTATCCAAACGTGAAAACCTCAGACGTTCACCATCTGATCATGGATTCTTTGAGGGTCACTGCATGAACACGAGGCAGAGGAAATATGAACAAATGCTAAGTGATGCTATCGTGTCATACGTGTCATATTCAACACTTATGCAACTTTCACTTCACAGCTAAGAGGCCCTTCTCAAGTCGGGACTCGCGATCTGGAAAGTCATCTTTCTTTCCTTTTGCCCGGTGAGGCCGTACCTCGGAAATCTTCACAATTTTGACACCAAACCTCGAAGTGCTCTTCAACGTCTCGAGTGTGTTTCGCCCTTTCTTCAAGGCCTCACAGTCTTTTTTGACAGTGAACTTCAACGTCGGGATCTTCATATTCAGAACTCAGACGTCGGGCACAGCCATCGAGCAGATTCTGCACAACAATCTCTACATGTATGCCCAATAGGCTGAATGTTGCATTGAATGGCTGGCAATGTGTCAGTGTTTTCCTGTTTTTGGATACGATCTGGACTTAACATGAACATGATCCTTACCCCAGATCTGCTTGATTGCTGCCGTTCATTGTGTGCGCTTTTTGAGCCATGCAATGCCCAAGAGTCTTCCCAACAGAGTCATTTCGGGCGTCATGATCACTGCCTAGGCTCGACTAGATCCGAGGAATAACCGAGGACTAGAATCACTTACTTGAAAGACCAAGAATTGATTTGCCTGTCAAATCACAGAAGTTCGGTATAAATCTAGCAATGCATGGTCATCCAAGCAAGTCTGCCACAACCTGTACATCTACAAAGCACTTTACTGTGTTTCTGGCTGAAGTGCTCCTAGCGTCTTGGGTGCAAAGCCATTTTGTTGTACTTTGTAATGTCAACCCCGGATGAATAAGTTGACTAATGTATATAGGGGAACCGATGTGTAGCATTTGTAACTGGAATGACACTTTGGGGGACTCCAACCCATGAATCTTTGGGCATCCAAAATCCACCGGTGAAATCCTGACTTTGCACTGCAAAGTCATACACCACTGTCACGAATATGTACACGACGCAAACTCACATAGCGAATCCCCAAATATAGTAATATATTGATACCGTATATATGAATAACCCCCAAAATGTTCCATCAACTGAGAGTAGATTCAAAACACTCCGGCCCCCACCCCCCACCAAGAAAAAACAGAGGTTGACATTCTTCACCCCATGCAGCGACCGAGGTCAGCCTCGTTGCTCATCTATATCCACCCGCGTCCGCGGATCTCATACACCTCAGCGGGATGGCTGGACCAATTGACGAAAATTTACCGGGGGTCGGTGATAAAAAAAATAGGATAACACTATCTATGGTAACGTGCTAATGCTAAGATGTGATGTTTTTCTATCTGATTGGAGGTTGCTACATGTATATATAGAGGTTTCTTAGAACATTGGAGACTCCTAAAATCATCCCTAATGGGGAAACCAATGGTTTTGGGGGTACCCATTCCAAGAAACGTCCACGTTAATCTGTGTTTAACATGGTTTAACCATCCCTATTCATGACTAACACACTATTATCCACTATCTATATTGGGTTCATTATTTATTTGAAACACACCAATGATGTCATTGTTAACCAATGAATATGTTTAAACAATCACTGTGAATATTATCGATGGTGTGTTTATCATCAACAATATACAAATATGTATAATCAAAGAAGAATACAGATTGTAATAACAATGATAATAATAAGAAGAAGAAGAATGATAATATAATTATTAATACTAATAACAATAATAATAATAATAGTAAGAATAATAATAATATATTCTTATATATTGTTATTATATCATTATATAACATTATTATTATTATATCATTATATATTATTATTATATCATTATATATCATTGTTGACACATATATATATATATACGTGTATGTATATATATATATACGTGTATGTATATATATATCAGAATTCTTCGCCATGCTTCGCTGCATCTGTGGATCCCGACAGCTGAATCGCATCTTCAGCTGCCCGGCAGCCCGACAGGTACGCGCCGTGAAGGGTCGAGGGGTAGTCGTTCCGACAGTGCTCTCCAGCAAAGATCACCTCATGGAAATTTCACCAACAGCAAAATGGATTTCATAGCAACTACTGTACCCTCTGATAAACATACAAAAAACGAGCGAAAGATCCACCATGATCACTTGGTAAATCCACTTTTTGAATCACCATTTTCAATAGCTATGTTAGGCACTACCAGAGTGTAAGAGTGGTGAAACACCAACAAAAATAATTATGGGTTTTGCTTCATGATTTCTTCAATCAAAATGTGGATTTCACCAACAACACCAAGAGTCGTCTCGTTTTTCGCGCACCAAGAGACGTCTTGGGCACCTTTTTTCATCATCTCTAGCGTAAGGCGTAAGATCAATTGGACAAGTTAAGGTGAATGTTACTGCCCCAACCCCATAACGTAATGTAGCACATCTCTATAGCAGGACACATTTGTGAGATAAGATTCATAACGTAGCATCACGTGAGTGTGCAAGTGCCAAGTGATGTTATTGGTTCCCCTCACCCGTCCCCAGCCCACCCCAGAAGCTGACGTACGTGGAGAAAAATGCACAAAAACCATCCGTGCCTGTGGGACTTCCGTCACAAGAAACGCGCGTGTACAGGACGACCGAGCCACCAACAAAAACAGGGAAAAAACCGATGAATGTTGGGATGATTTCATCAGGACAAGAAAAAACATAGATGGTAAAAGAAACCAAGCGGTTGCGTACAGTTGTTTGCTCAAATCCAACGGAACAAACATTGCGTGGCCTACAGCTTGGATGCTACACTTGGAAAGTCATAGAAATGCTATCAAAACATCCACACATGTCCAGGATCAATATAATTACTCAATATACGTTAGACGCATTAAACTCATTAGACTTATCGAGTGATGAATGCATCCTGCAACGTGCTGTTGGAAAGTCATAGTCGCTGGTGCGCTCTTCAAGGGATCACCAGGCCAAGTCGCACGTTCTCCATGAGGCTCTGCCAAAGAAGCACGTTGCCAAGGTGCTACACCACAGGGCCTTAATAAGCGGCTGGCAACGCGGCTGGCCATGAATGGCATTTTTGGTCATCGAAAGAAGCCTCTCCCCAACGGACGTTGCTAAGAGAATTTGCTCTGGAGTTTAGGGGATCAAGTTGGCAATGGACTATCAGATCTATCATTTGAGCCATCCCACCGTTTTCTGCTCCATGTCCCATCTGCCCAACAGGCCTGCGCTTGGTTGACGCCGAAAGACATGGCTACTACAATGTAGTAGCCATGTCTTTCGGGGTCAACCATGCGATTCCTCAGATGAACTATGTTTCAGGTAGCGCCATAAGATTCATATACTCTCTGGTAAACTAACATAACTATGGAAAATCACCATTTTCAATGGGTAAATCCACTTTTTGAATCACCATTTTCAATAGCTATGTAACAAATTACCAGAGGGTAGATACTGCCATCCATGCCATGCCATGCCTTACATATCCCCCTTTCATGACCTCTTTCCAGCTGGATGATCCACCAAAATCTGTCCAGCGGCAAATAGGAATAGCTGCCCCTTGAGAACTCATCCGCCTAATGGTGCGCGATTCGCGCAGGGCCCAGGCATTCCGCGATGAATTGGGAATATGATGTGTATGTATATATATATATGTATATATATATATATGCATAAATCGTATTAAATTATCATGTGTAATATATATATATATATATATATGTATCATATATATATATATCACATATATATATATATTATACATATATAATTAGCATAGTTATGAGACAATTGGGTATATGTAAGCTATTACGTGACCAACAAAATTTGGACATCCAACAGAAACAAATAACGCACCGGTGGCTGATTGAACCACCCACAATGGAGTCTTCAGGACACCTTGCCGGACCTTGCCCTCTTTTGACCAGGGAACAACTTTTTTCTTGGTGAATGCCATATGTATATATATATATATTGCTACTCATATAGATGGCATATAGATTGCATATAGATGGCGCATATCCAATCTGATACTCATGAGATATTCCATGATATTCATTATACCTAGATGGCATATATCCAATTTGCCAAAAAATCACACGGCTTTACTCTGCGTCCAACAGTGCCCAACGGTGCCTCCCAACGACTTCGTTTCAGCTCTAATAGGGAGGCCTCAACGCTGCGGCGTGCCCAGGTTTTTATGGGCGAGTTGGTTAATAGTAACTCCAAGTGAATATGTAGATACATGATGATACATGTATGTATATCACAATCATACTGTATATATTATATAGTGCAGGATATAAGTTACTCATATGTATAAATTTATATATTATACACATCAGAAGTACTACACTAGCTACTAACTTCAAGGATCGTCTCCATTCGGTCATGAAAATGGTACCTATTTTTTCACCGCCATCTCCATGTCAACGGATGGCTTCACCAAGAAAAAGTGGAAAGTTTTACCATCCAAAATGCGGAAGCTACCACACTTTGGAAGGAGCCAGCCCAAGAATTGAGCTTGGACCCCCCAGAAAAACTGCAAACCTCTCTCCAGGAATTCGGAAGGGCAAGCTCAAAGCCGGGAAAACATTGAAAAATCACATGGGTATGTCTGAAAATGGGGTATACCTCCAATTATAACCATTTAGTAGGGATAATGATCATTAACCATTGGGTGTAGGGGTACACTATTTTCAGACACACCCACATGAAATCTGAGATTCTAAGCCAGGTCCACACCCAAGAGATGACGGAAATTCCAAGCCATGACCCCTCTTTCCCAGCTGCAAGCTGCCTCCAGATCTTTCACACTGGAGTCGAAGGTTTCTGCCAAGATCCTCTGGCGGCTGGGCAACGTGGTGGTCGAATAGTTGGTGTAAACAACATATGAATCTTGTAGAAATGTGGCCGCCAAGAAGTATCATACCGACATTATTCGACACATACAGTAATACAAATGCGATAAAAAAATGCTGTCACATACCCTCTGGTAATCAAACATGGCAACGACAAGACTCACCATTTAGTTCGATGATTTTCTCATTAAAATCTCCACGGCGAGTTCGCTGATTTCCCAGCTAGCCATCTTTCATGACACCAGGCTCCAGGTCTTACTGATTTTTCACCCTCACCTATCTTTAAGTGTCCTGCTCTTGGATTGAATACCTATTTGGCCTTTGATTTGCTGTCTCTGTGAAAGTGTTGGATCAACCTCTTGCTTGGATATACATACATATGATCATATATATATATGTATATATATATATGATATATGTATGTATGTGTGTACATATATATATGTATGTATATATATATATATGTAATTATATGTATGTAGACGTATGTATATTTAAAAAAAAGCAACAACCCAACAACCTGGCTTACAACGATCCCATTCAAAGCTTGGTCATTGATCGAACTCAATGGACGGTCGAAGCGTTCGACGCCTCAGCAAGCGAGCTCTCAAGCTTTCGTCGCTCAGGTGCTCCACGCGCCTGGGCAAATGTCGGGTCTGGGGTGTTAAACAAAGATGGTACCATCTGGTTATTTAACATAGCTATGGATGGCGGTTTTTAATGAGAAAATCATCTGTAAATGGGCCATGGCTTCCATAGCTATGTTAAATAACCAGAGGGTAAGTAGCTTGGAATCCAAGTAGTTTGAGGATTAGAGAGGACTGGATCAGCTACAACTGGTGACTATCCACTTAATCGTATTCCCCATGGTTTATTAAAGATTAATTGTTGACTAGTCACAAGAATGCGTTGATCAAGTTTGTGTCAATCAAATGTTCAGTATCAATTGATGGTTGACACGAAGTTTATCAATATCAGTATGGAGATAAACCAGATATCACGACTTGCTAACTTTACTGATTGTGGATGTTTGATTACAACGTGGGCAATAACCCATTCGTCTAAGTCTAAGTGGCGTATGTCGTGCTAATTGCTAATCTACTTTCTCTGTTTCGTATTGTCATTACCCACTTGCGATGCCTGGAATGCGCATCGAAAATAAGACCAGATGGAAAATGAATGCTTCACAAAACGATAAAGCAGATAAAACAACCACCATTTGTTGGAAAAAATGAACAGGGTGAATTCACCACCCATGTCCCTCTGGATTTCAGTGAGAGAGTTTTTCTTGGGGTCAAAACGCATTCAGTAACCCATCAAGTAAATAGGGAGCCCTCAGTGTCCAACAAAATATGATTCACCCACTGAAGAAACAGACCTGACTCTGACTAACCCAAATCAAGCCCTCGATGTTGATGTCAGTTTTTTTTCTCAGTTTGCACTCGTAAGTGGGCAGGTCAGCCATCAGAACGAAAAACAAGAATAGCAACGACGACAAACATAGTATAAATAAGAGTGATATGATATATAATGATTAGACATAGTGATAATCAAATACTATGTCTATGTAACCATGTCTGTCTATAATATAATTTGATATAATACTATGTCTATGATAATCAAATACTATGTAATTTGATATATAGACATATATATATATAGCCATAGTATGACATAGTGATCAAATCATCCATGCTAATATAATGGCTGGTGATCATCCCTAGTCCAGGCCAGGGATCACCAGCGGTCGCCTTGCACTGGAACAACTGAAGAAAGCCACTGCCACCGGACCTGCCTCAACACATCAGCGACCAAGACGTTGGGAAAATGCTGGAAAATGTGGGAGAATGTGGGATTCTATGGGATTCAATGGGATTCAATGGGAATATTTCATGATATGCAATGTATAATATGTATGTAAATGTATATATAATCTAATATTATATAATTATATAGTTATATATATATATGCACACCCTATGGTACTTCAACATAGCGATGAAAAATCACACGTGCTCACAGGTAAATCATGTACTAGTTATTCTAAATAGGCCATGTTCCGTGGCTATGTTGAATTACCATGAATTACCAATAGATATGTTCATCCATTCGGGCAATACCTGGTCCCGCTCCAGCCAAGATGAAACTTTGTGTTTGAACGCATCAAGCAGTCCAAAAGCGTTAGTGAATCGGACATGAATAAACGAGTGACCCTCAAACTTGGTCATCTTGTGTCACCCAATCTTGGTGGTCAAACATGTTGAGTGGTAGACTGAATTCTAACATGAAAAAGTTGCCAGGTTCAAGAAAACCCGGACCTGTTCCATGTATAGTATGCTTGCGTAGATATGTGTTGGGGTGGGGTGCAAATTATGTAAGCGCAACCCCAGGCAGCGCCCTGGAGAACATGAAAATCCTTTTCTCAATGGATTGGTTTAAGGGAAAATTTACAGGAAACCATGATTTTCCCATTAAATATGGGGCTTTCCTGTAGATTTTCCCTTAAACCAATCCATTGATTTTCGGAAAATGATCCCACCAATGGTGGCTTTTCCACATCTCAGCCACCCAGAGCTAGGTTCAGCGGCGCAGCGAGGTTGGAAGACCCACTCATGCGGCTCCACATCCTCCGGCTTACAAACCTGGTGACGATGCACACCCACCCCATTTTTTATTGTGAAATCAGTGGATTTTCTCGGGACTTTATGGGGAGATCATAGTAAAAGGGTAAGAAAATTGGAAAATTGGGATGGTATGGGGATTTTATGGTAATTCTAGTGGTTTATCGGCCTATATCTCGGAAAATCATAAATCCCATAAAAATCATGTGCATTCATTGGATTTCATAAAATGTTATGATATTCGGACCCGTTAAATGATGGGAGATAACCAACCATAATCAATGAACTTGGACAAAGCAGAATGATTCACCAAGCTGAAAAGTGAACCGCCATTTTGGGAGAGCTACCGTTATGACTACGGTGACTATCATTTACATCGGGGCGCTCTAGGCTCAGGACCCACTGAACAGGAAGGGCAGCAGGGGAGATAGGTGGGGCTACTAATCTTATCTTAGGCTTGTGGGTGCAACTTTTAAAAACTGGTTCTTGTTTATTCCTGTTCCTCAGCTTTGTTGTCCATGCTTTCATCTTTTTGGGTGATCTATGAGTTGTATCAGGTTTTTCACCACCTCGTTTTGCCACTTGGCTTCGCAACTCCCCAGTTGCACGCCTGCGGCACATGGTTGAAACCACAGATCTCCTGTGGCCAGAAGGGCTCCTGGAAGCGCAAGGCCACCTTATTCAGCAGCGCCATACCTCAGCGCTATGGCAATGGGGGACATATATTTGGCGCCAGAAATTCACCATGGAGAATCATGGCCAAGAAAAATAGGATTTAACCATCAACAATAGGGATTATATATGGCAGTGTGTCAAAACCTTGTACCCCTTCTGTTCACATCAATTCATAGCGGGGATTTATGGATGTGAATAACCCCTAACAAAAATGGTATTTTTATAGGTATTGACCCAACCCCATATATATAGTTATATAATCAAAGTGTTGACCATGGATAGTAATTATCGAGGCAAGCGTGGATGAGCGTCCCCCTGCCAAGATGCCAACCGATTGTATCGCTGCCTGAGACAGGTAAGATGCCCGGTCCAGGCCAATTTCCGAGACAGCTTGGAAATATATACCCTATGGCCCTATGGTAATTCAACATAGCCATGAAAAATCACCATTTTACAATAGGTAAATCAAGGTAAATCATCTATAAATGTGCCATTTTGCACAGCTATGTGAAATGTTGTTACATTGGAGGGTAATTTTCAAGTGATGACTCAGCAACAAAGATAACAAATGCAATAGATACGTTCCGGGGGCAGTATCCTCTGGTAAACTAACATAACTATGGAAAATCACCATTTTCAATGGGTAAATCCACTATAAATGGGCATGTCCAATAGCTATGTTGGTCATTACCAGAGGGTACCACTTTCACATACAGCAGCGACCGGTTTGCCGCGTTGGCACCTGCTTCTTGGCACTCAGAGGGGGAATAAACTCCACGGCGCCAGCCTTTAGCACACCCAAAGGAAGCGTCACGATTACCTTGGTCCAGTGCAACAAGCCACTTGAAAACAGTTAACGATTAGTATTGAACATGATGTGTTACCAAGATTATGATAATTATGTTCATGCTTTATGTGGAACGATGCGGAAATGTTATGATTACAGTAGTACTTAAAACTTGATGTTCTTGAATATTATGATCGGTGTGCGGAAACCATACAGTAAATTATTCTTTGCTTCAGATACACAAGTCTCAAACAACACGATCTTTTTGTTTTAACTATCACTTCGACTCGCAACTCGCTCCTAGCAACAATAAACCACAAAAGTCTACTTCAAAACACCAGCATCCACCAGCATCCACCATCCACCAGCATCCACCAGCATCCACCAGCATCCCAGTTGCGACCTCCGCAACGAAGACGGCCCCATCGGCGCAGTGCACCGTGACGCTCTTTTTCTCGCCGCTGACCACACGGGCCACGGGGCAGCCGAGGCGGATATCCAGGCCCTGCCCGATTTCCGGTCGAAAAAGGATGGTGTTTGATAGGAAATACCATTTGGTTATGACTAACATAGCCATGGAAAGATTCACCATTTTTAATAGGTAAACCATCTATTTCTATGGGCCATCTATACCATGGCTATGTTAAATAACCAGAGGGTATATAGAATGTTAATGGGATTTAATGGAATTGATTGGGATGTTGATGGTGCTTTGACAGATGTTTAACAACTTTGAAGCGACAAAAGTTGGAAGATTGAAGATCTCAATCAAGCAGACTGGTAAAGCAACCCAGATTGAGAGCTCAGAAACATGATGTAAGCAGCCAAAGTGGGCATATCACCAGCTTTGCCAAAGCATCGGTGGCAAATATCACATGGCCCCATTTGCTGCCAGCTCTCTGCCGATCAAAATTCCAAAGATGCCATGCCAGTTGACAGGACTTCGAGGCAAAATGACCCGCGAGAGTTCACACCTATTCTGAATGTTTGAAACAGCAATATTGTATCTCAAGCAAAGAAAACAAGCACAGGCCAGACGACCAAGTTCGGATAATACCAATAGAATAATATACAACAATGTCAATGTACTGTGTAGCTTTCGTTTATCAAGGTTCCATTGAGTCTTAAAGAACGAATTCATGGCAACCAAACAGAAACTGGAAATATTTACATAATCAATAACTAAAGCATATGGTGGTAGGAGTGCAACACTGCCAAATTTGGTTGAACAGAAATCTGAATCCAACTCAACTGATATCAACTCATCCTTTTCAATCAAACCTACGCTGAGATTTCTCACTTCTTTCACTTCGAGCGGCCTCGGACAACCATCCCATGAAGTTCACAAAACCCGTAGGCCACATACCTGGGCGCCCTGTGGGATGGGCCAACTGATAAGTTGCTATGGCGGTATTCAATCAACAAAGTTGGTGCTAAGATGGGGATAAAAGATGTTCCCCATGATTTTAAACTTCACCAACATTAACCAACCAAAAAGAAACCCTGGGGAACCATGCCACAAGATTAAAATACTAGACTACCACCCAACCAAGATTGACCCAGTCGCATCAGCCCCCCCTTGTCACTATGCTTGTCAGCTGGGGTGTACCATCATATTCCCAGGCATGGAATATACCACTCTTCCCACTCATATTCCCATTCATCTTGGCCATGACACATGATAACCTTTTGGAAAAGCTTGAACCCCACCAGATCCTCCTCCTACAAAGTGGGGCCCTCTAGTTATGTTTGTTGGTTTATAATCTCATCTGCCTACAGTAGTGTTACAGTATCCCCCGAATCAACCCTGGTTATTGTAGTGAACTCTATCCAACAGGGGTCCGAAAAGAAAAAAAAAACACACCATGGTCGAGTCGCAGTCAGGTCCCTCGAACTCCTCGTCATCGTTCCACCATTGAGCACTCAGCTCCTCCATTGGCGCGGCATAGATCCATTCCTCTCAGCCAGGGGAAAATCCAGGGGGAAACCCAAGGTGTCAGGTGTCCATGATCTCCAAATGGTGGATGTGGTTTTCTGAAACTGAAAAGTCATAACTGGAAATAACTGGAAATAATATAACTACGTTATAACTATGTAAATCTATAAATGTTAATCTATAACTGGAAATAACTCCTGTTAAACCTTTCTTGGGTGAGATATCTCGAGAGTGTGAAGATGGCGCTTGGTTGTGGTGGCGTTTCTTTATATAAGCGTCTGAAACTTGAATGGGTGCAGGTCAAAAACTCAACCAACATCCCAACACACTTTCTTCGCTTGATTTTTGACTGTTTTTTGAGTGATTTTTCGCATAGTACCAAGGAACGACACTCCATCTTTGGATATAGATCCCTGTTTTCATCCATTTCATCTCCATGCGCCTGATATTGCATGAAATTTGGATAAATTTGGTTCTAACCTGAGAATTGTGCTTCAAGTATGTTAAAATCCCCATTTATGGGTATACCTCAGTTTTCACTGTGCAAAAAAAATGGCTGTGGATGCTCTTCCCATTGTGAAGAGCCCATCCCCAAAATCTTCGAATTCCCATTGTTGCCGACCGAAATCACCGTTCCCACGTGGGTCTGATCAGCATGGCTGCGGATTAAATCCCCATGTCAAATCGATGAAGTCTCCGTTTCTGCTGCTTCAAATCCCCATTTCTAATGAAAAAATCCTCAATTCTGCTCTAAACATAAATGAACATCTGAAATCCTTGCACCAAAAATCCCCTAGGGTCCCAAATCAACATGCCTAGTCGTGTCAAGAAAAAAGCCGCCCAAATCTCTTAAGGCTAGTGGCGGCTAGACTCCACCAAAATCTGCTGAAAGTCACCATTTCTGCCGTTGAAACCCCCCCATTTCCGCTGCCAGGTCACCGTTTCCCGCGCCCAGCGCCACCGCAGCATGGACCGTTCCGTGGTGCTCAGCTGCGACCAGTCGAAGTCCCGTTGCAGCTGCTCCCAGAGAGGCCTGTCCTCCTGGAGTTTCCAAGGATTTTCTGGGATATCGTGGGAAAATAGTGGGAAATTGGGATGAGATGGTGATTCTATGGTGATTTTATGGTGATTTTATGGTGATTTTATGGTGATTTTGTCGTGTATCTTTTGATAAAATCCTATGAAGTCCCATAAAATCTATGGATTTATGGTGATTTCGTGGAAGTTAAAAGGATTTTCTGGTGATATTGGATCTGGATAAATCAGAAAAATTCACCAGTCTGAAAAGTTCAGCCAGGATAGTTCCCCTACCAACCACCAGCTACAGTGACGCGGGATTAATCATCAAATCTTGGGAGCCAATCATCCAGAAGCGTGGTTTTTTTTTCAGTAAAATTTAGGTTTTAACCAGCAACAATGGGGCGTGGATTGGTTTAAGGTAAAATATTGACCGGAAACCTTGTTTCAACCATTTACAAGTAATATATGTGATGATTTGGGTGATGAATTTGGTAAATATGAAATATTATATAGAATTTTAGAATATTATAATATATATATATACTTAAACATATAAGATGAATACGTATTTATGAATAACATAAATTGTTCATCAATTGCCACCACAAGGGGCACCAGTACATAGAGGCAGTCCATAAACAGTAGATATAATTATATTTATGTAGTTTATATAGTATAAATTGTTTGTAGATGTTTGTAGTTCTGTTTTAACGGGATATAAGTTTGTATGATTTTGTATGTATAACCAAATATTTAGGCCGGCTACCATGTAATATGATATTCACAAGAGTTGTTGGGACGGAAATTGGGGCGAATTCGAGCCATATCCAGCCATTCACATTAAACCTCAGGACCAGCCAGCCCCCCTTGCAGCAGCAATCCGCTCGACGCGTCTTTTCCAGAAGAGTTCAGCCGCTGAATACTCTGTGGCCAAAGTGACCATGAAATTGCATGGGAACAAAAAAATAAATAAAGAATAGAAGAATAATCCTTTTGTGCAAAATCTATATCCATCATTTCATGCACTTTTGGTCATATCAGTCACCCTTTGGCAGTTCTGGCCTTTTTTCGGGTAGCACCAGCCTCGCTCAGCAAGCTCACCACTTCAACATGCCCCTTCTGAGTTGCGATGTGCAAGGGTGTTGCTCCATCATTTGTTCTCGCCTTGTTGATGTCAACCCCAGCCTCAATCAGCAACCGCGCAACTTCAAGATGGCCATTCTTTGCTGCCAAGTGCAAGGGTGTTGTTCCAGTATCGGTTCTGGCTTTGTCATGGTTCGCTCCAGCCTCAAGCAGCAAGCGCTGCGAACTTCGACATGACTTTGATGAGCTGCCATGTACAAGGGTGTGATTCCATGATCGATTGTGGTTTTGTTTATGTCAACTCCAGAGGAAATCAGCAGGCCAACCATTTCAACTTGGCCATCCCAAGCTGCGATCTGCAATGGTGTTGCTCCATCATCGGTTCTGGCCTGATTCTTGTCAGCGCCAGCCTTGATCAG
>Ga0126342_10007981_pt1 | contig 18924 bp, 13 predicted proteins | sample Cyp1metagenome_FD_92528 | JGI IMG/M metagenome (GOLD analysis project Ga0126342, IMG submission 92528) | Coral microbial communities from Lord Howe Island, Old Settlement Bay, Australia - Cyphastrea 1 metagenome | ecosystem: Host-associated > Invertebrates > Cnidaria > Coral ... | reverse complement strand
CATATGTTTCGTTTATGTTTCACATATGTTTTTACTTACGCCTAGACATAGTTTATGTTTACGTCATGCCCCGTCCACCCTCTATAGAAACCATCCCTGGAGCCCCTTTGGATCAAGCTAACCCATATGTGATTTTGGGGGTAATTTCACCTAGCCAACACTTATGCTGATGTAGTGGTGATGTTGTTGTGGATGTGGCAAACAAGAGTCAGTAGCAACCATCCAGATGAGTTCCACGGGATATGTCCCAGTCGTTAGGAAACAACATGATCAAATAATCCATTGGAATTGGGAGGTACAGGCCCATTTATCCCATTTTCAAAGCCAGAAGTGCTGGTTACCCGCTACCCGTGCTGGGTTACCCTCTACATAAAATCGAAATCTTTTGGCGGCACCTGCGGCGCATGCAGCTTGAAGGGCATTTCGGGTAATGACCTCAGATTGCTGGTTGCTTCACTGAAATCATGCAGAAAAAAAAGGAGCCATGGGGATTTCGTCTCTAAGCTGACAATGGAATCTCCAGACGGACGGATGCCTTTCCAATGGACGCTTTTTGGGACGGGTCAACACGGCAAAAAAAGTCCCATTGAGATGGCAAAAAATGGCGACCCGTCCCCGGGATTTCTCGTTGCCAAGGTATGTCTCTAGGTGAAGGGAAGATGTAATCTACGGCTTCAAGTCATACTTGCAAAGAAGAATTTCCTGGAACATGGTGAACAAAATCATGGATTCATACCAAGGCTATTCACAGTTTATAGTTCATCTCAATGAGATATGGGTCAACACTTTCCAAACCTGGCCAAACAAACAGTTTTAGCTAATCAACCTCAGGCCAACGACCCCATCCACTCACCTGAGATCAATCTCGTGGATGACAATGTAACCCATGGCAGTATTCTGGGCCATGGCAGTGAAGTCTGAATCGGAGGCGATTCGACGGCGTGTTTCCTGGTGTTTCCTCCAGTTGGACCCCGGGCATTTGTCTCCAGCATTGGAGAGAGCTGGGAGTAGAGGCTTAACCTTGGCGCATCGTGGCGGATCATGAAAAACCAAGAAACATGTGGAACTCCAAGGCCCCTGCTCAGCTACTGGCTGGGGGGTTTAGACTAAAGTTCTTCAACATATTTCAACATTTTGAATGAACTAAGTAGGATGTACCACATGGCCAATGAAGGACATTACTGGTATTACAAGACATGCCAACCCATCTATTCTGGACAACTGCACTTCAGGCGGGACCCCCCGGTCTGACTGCTGGAAATTGGCACTTTTGTTGACGGACATTACTAGCAAATTGGTAAGTTGTCGCTAGCCCAAATGTGGCGGCTGTCACACAACCTTGTGACTGGCTCAAATAGCCAGACCCAGATTTTCACAATGTCAATCCCGGATCAATCAATCCCTATTTGGAGCAACTTCCCTTTTTTAATCAACCAATGTTTATGAATCTGTTGGGTTGACAAACAAGTTTATCAGTTGGCTTGCACACCCATTCCGAGGCCGTCAGCGGCCAAAACCCTTCCAGACCTCCTATGGGATTGATGATGATGTGAAACCTCTGGTATGGGTTTGTCTGAAAATAGGGTGCCCCCAAATCCAATAGCGTATTTTCATATCATCATTTTCCGTGCTGCGGCAATTTGGGATTATTTGAGGGCATATTCCACTTTCAACCATACCCATTTTTACCCATTTAGCATATTGTTCGTTAGTTATATCCCATTGAATCCCCAAAGTATGTATGATTTTCCCACCACATCCCCAAAAAAAAGACCCAAAAAAAAGACCCTGATATATCCGCTTAGATTAGTCATTGATATTATTAGTAGTCCTTAATTCACTATCCACTAATTATAACTATCAGTTACCTATTCTATATCTAGTTGTGAGAGTCGGCAGTAGTCCATCTTCGTTCATCCCTTCCCGATCTTTTTCGGTCACACCCAGTCTGTACAAGGTCACTGGCTATGGCAGCGGCCGAGGGGTCCAAAACAGTCAGGGCTCACAAGGCATTTCTGTCTGATCCTTTTTCAGCTGCAAACATCAGAGTTTTCACCAGAATTCATCCAATTTCATCTTGAATGTCATGAAAAACAATGCAAAGTTATTATCAACATAACTCTTCAAGATCAAGATCTTCAAATCCTTTGAATCGCTGTTTTCAACCTCTTCAAATGCCTTCAAACAACCCGGCCAGTTCACAGCTCTCAGCCTCTACTGCCGGACGCGCCGTTGTCACCGCCCCAGTCCCGTCGTCGTCGTCGTCGCGGAGGTTTCGCGGCGTCCCCGGCGGCGAGATGCAGATCCAGTGGCCCTCATCTCCAGCGTCGTTCAGAGGAATGTCCACCTGAGATCCAAATGGGATCCGTATTTTTTCCTTATTTTTGGGATCCAAGTGGCTTGAATTTCTATGAAATTCTGATCTGTTGACCATGTTCAAACATGATCAAACATGATCATGGCGTGGTTCATGGCGTGGATTCATCTAGAATTTTCTATAAGATGGTGCTCACCAGTGATTTTCTTGTTGCCAAGCAGTTCCTCAGACATCCACCGTCGTCGTTTCCACCAGGTGGAGCGGTGATCGCTGAAACTGGTTGGTGGTTGAGCCACCAACCCATCTGAAAAATGATGGAGTGAGTAACAGTTGGGATGATGACAATGATGACATTCCCAATATAATTATGGAAAGTCATAAAACATCTTCCAGTCACCACCAATCAGATGTCATAGCTTCAAACCCACCCCAGCTCTGAAGCCTAGCTGCCTCCACCTGTAGAAATCTGGCGACCGCATCGATCAGGTAGGGATTGCCACAGGCCAACGCGGTGATGGACCGCAGATGTTCCACGGCATTTTCCAAGGTCCAACCGGCCTCGCTGCACATCCAAACCAAGATAGCGGCAGCACTGCGGTTTTTGCCTTAGATGAAGGGAGAACATGGCATTTTAGCTGTAGAATCCATTAGAATCCCTTGGAAACTGAGAATGAAACGCAAACATATGGACATCTTGAGAGGATGAACAAATCTCCCAACAAAACCACCAATTTTGGGGGCTTTCCATGGCGTTCTTGATGAGTTTTGAGGGATCTGGAGGTGACCTTCCACTCTGAAACCATGGGGCCACCCCTTTTGATCCCTAGAACTTGGAATATCCGCAATGCCCTGGAAAGTCTAGTTGGAACCATTGTCCTACGAACCACTATGCAAGTGGCCTCACATCCGTTTGTTTTCGAGAAAGTGGCCATTTCAGGTCAATCAGGTCCTTCATGTTTTCCAAGCCCCATCCATCCAGGCCCCCCCAGCACCAAGGGACCCATCTGACAGCTGACGTTCACCTTGGCCCCCTGCGGTCGTAAGCTTCGCAAAAGCTCCAGGGCTTCGCCCAGTTGCGCGGACCATTCCTCCACGCAGCCCTCGTTGACTTCCTGTCTGGTGGCAACGGATTTCCCAGTGGATTCTGACGGATTCTGATAACTTCCAGAGATCTTGGATAATATTGGATAGTAGCCATAGAATCATCAAGGTACATGGCTTTTGACAACTGATCAACTGGAAGATCCCAGCCGGGATGATCCAACTATTGAAGCATCAAACATTGATAGTTGGGTTATCCCAATACTTGGGATATCAACTATAGTCATAACTACCCTCTGGTAAGCTGTCCCATAACTATGGAAAATCACAATTTTTAATAGGTAAAGCAACTATAAATGGGCCATTTTCAATAGCTATTTTGACATAACCAGAGGGTATTCTTTGATAACCAGCGATGTTCGATGATTTTGATGATCTCAAATCTCTAGTGATATCACTACTTTCGTTAGCAAACACTATATCTGGGGAAGGTTCGTCTTGTGATGCAAACTTCACCAGGCCACACCAGACGCCAAAACATGTTCATCAAACTCCTGGGAGATCCAGACTCCAGACCAATCTTATGGATGTTGGTTACCATCTGGTTATTTAACATAGCCATGGAAAATCCCTTATAAATGGAGGTTTTAATGGGAAACTCTTCTATAAATGGGCTAGTTTCCATGGCTATGTTAAATAAGCAGAGGGTAGGTCAAAAACACATGATGCTTCAAAAAAAGGGGCAAGATGAACATCCACAGCTACATTTGTAGCTGTGATGTGAACACCAGAGCACTGATCAGGTTCCGATTCAGATCCTCATTCTGTTGACTCAAAATCAATTGGTGCTTCGGACCCAAATGGTTGGCACTGAATTCACATCATGTCTAATAAGTTTGTTTGCTAAACATGGGTAACGAATGAATATCAGCAAATTCAATCCTCACTTTGATATTCATCCTGAATGTGGTTTTCACCAAATTTATATCCTACCAGAATCTCTCAGTAGCTCCGTGGCTCCCAATTTACGACAGGAAACAAAAACCATAGCTTCTTAGCTCCCTCTTAAACACTGGAAAGTATCACCAGTGGCGTTTGTGATAAATTATGTTAATGATGTATATAAATATAATGATACTTATGTTAATGATACATGACCTTTATATATTTATGATATAATTAATGATATATCACCACTGGAGCCTTCTCGTTGCTGAAGGCATCTCGCATGGGAACGTGCAACAGCGGCGGCTGGTCGCTGCCGGAAGGAAATTTCTTGACGACTTCCGCAGCCATGTTCCTGATGGGAACCAGTTGGGGAGAAAAAAATGTCACCCCACATGAACAATACATTACTGGTTGGTGGTTTCAACCCCTCTGAAAAATATTAGTCACATGGGAATATGATTCCCAATATATGGAACAATAAAATTCATGTGCCAAACCACCGACCAACCAGATTAAATTCCAGGGTGTATTATCTATCCCAGATCTTTTTGGGCCAACCACTAATTTACGGTCTTTAACACCTTTAAATCCACAAAATCTGCAGATATTCATTGTGCATAATGGCAAAAAAAACAAACACACCTGTTTAGTGCTTGATTTCAGTGAAACCAAGGGTTTGGCATGGGGAAAAATAAACTCGGATGGGAATAGGCAAAATCGGAAAAATACACCAGGTGAGATCCTGATTCAAAATTGTTGCGGCTTGAAGTTGTTGGACGTACCAAAACTCTCTTAGCCGATTTAAACCAGGGAGAAAGTAATGCTTGCGAGTCATCTCCATGTGCTGGACAAACAACAACTTCTGTCTCTGAAAATTGAGGTCAATCACTTTAAGCGGTTTAGCTTGGGGGCCTTCATCAATGGAGTTCAGTTTTTTTGGTTCATTTTTTTGGGTACCCTCTGGTAAACTGTCCCATAACTATGGAAAATCACCATTTTTAATGGGTATATCAACTATAAATGGGCAATTTTCCATAGCTTTTTGTATGTTTACCAGGCCGGGTCAATTTCATGAAATGTGGCCATTGATGCTGCCATGCATGCCATGCTGCAAGCGATGGGTGATCCCCAGCTCCAGCAATTCGTAGGGCCGCGCGGCCGTTTGGAAGTCGCTCCACCACAGGCCCAGGCTGCCGGGAGCACCCCCTGGCTGGAAAATCCCGCCTGGAAATGGAGGATTTCTCTATCAATGGCCATGTTTGATTGGGAAAATCCATGGTTTTCATTGGCAAAAATTCATCAATGGTGGATTTCCCATTGCGTTGATGACTGAAGGAGAACTGCTTTGAACCATGCATCGACATGTTTTACCCCAATCGCGACCCATACCCCCCATCTCATCTACAGTTGATTTTAGGGAAAATGGCCAGGAGTCTTACTCATTTCCAATTATTGATAGTTAACCGATACCCAAGTATTGTCTGCTAGTTTTTACATCTCATGATCCAATTTTATCGGTGGCTTGATTTATTGGTTAATTATTTTGTGTGCCTAATGATCAATCTACTGTTGGTGAAACATGATCGTTATCGGTGAATCATTATTGTTGGTTCATAATTGACATTATCATCCAATAATAATCAGTTTTGTTAGGATTGGATGATTGTTATCTAAGTATTGGTTGGTATTCAATGTATGCTTAACATAGTTCAATTTCCTATGTCAACTAATCTCCAAGTGGTATTGGTGGTTTCTCTATAGTTGTTGCTTAATCATTAAAATTTAAATAATGATTCTCATCATTGTCCGATAACAAACACAATTCTTGTTATTCCTGGACGATTATCGTTTAATTATTGGATATTATTCAATGTTTGGCTTAAATAGCTAAATTCCACCCAAATCCACCAAGATCGAATATTTTCACCAAACTCCACGAATATCCAAATTGGCGTTTCATGGGTTTCCCTGGAACTACAGCTTAACCGTTACTATTCGCTAATTATTATCATTTGATTTTGTAATCATACGATCAACTCCCACCATTTGCCCCGCTTCTGGAAGAGTTTGACGGGATCATTATCATCATTATCATCAACATCATTATCATCATCATCATCATCACCATCAACAACAACAACGACAACAACATCATTGGTATGATCATCGTCTTCTTCTAACAGAATCCTTGAAAATTGGTTCAAAATGCGCAGTTCCAGCACTTTTGGTTGCATTAACAGTTCAAACAGAATCCTAACGATCCGTTGCAAAATGCACAGTTCCAGCAATCTTGTTAGAACGAACAGCTCTAACAGAATCCTAGCAAATTGCTGCAAAATGCACCCACCCCACCCTACCTTAAACCGTGACGATTAGATCATCTTGGGCGCAGACAAAATTTGGTGCAAGGTCGAATAAGCGTTATCATCCCTCCACCCCACCCCACCCCACCCCATGGCATCGGCATCTTGTGCAAAGTTGAGGCAACGTGGCCTAAGGAACGTTGACATCCCCACCCCACCCCACCCCATGTGAGCGTAGCATCAACATCTTGTGCATGGTCGAGGGAACATGGCCGAGGAAACGTTAACATCCCCACCCCACTCTATTCCACCACACCCCATCCTACTCCATGTAAACTGTGGGGCAAATGGTGGGCGTTGCGTCTAATCATACTATAATCATTCACCGACAATAATTCTGGTATTTCCCGATATTTTTTCCATATAGTTCTTAGTTTCCCTATAGTGATTCACCAACAATCATGTTCATATTTTATATCCATATGTACATATAGTTCTCAATTTCCCAGCTTTTTGACCACCTTCCGGATCCCCATGGGCCAGGCGCCTTCCACGACACAGCGCGGCCCCAGTGGCGCGCCGTCCCCCGACGCGGCGCCGCGCAGCTTCCCCGCGGCCTTGGGCGGCGGGATGCCCAGCGCGCCGTCGGCGGCGCGGAGGATGGCGGCGGTGTAGAGATATCCTTAACGGCGAAGGGACACTATAGATATATTTAACGTGTATATATAGATATACATGTATTTGTATTATAGTTTCTATGAACATATATGGGTATGTCTATAGAAACTATATAGATCGTATATTATGGCCTGTATAAATATAGGAATATATATATTAGCTAAACTCAAAAACTCGCTGCCGTGGATATGTTGAAAACCGCACGAGGGGTTAGCGGGGGGGCGAACGTAGGGGCGAACATGCGGGCGAACGGGTGGACGAACGTCGCCCGCACGAGCGAGCGGGGGCGCGAGCGGGGGGGCGAGCGGACGGGCGAACGATTCGACTAGTCTTGTTTTGCCTGGTGATAATTAGTACAGTCAACCTGTGCCGAAATTATTGTACACCTACTATACAACCCAAGAATACTGGTACAAAGTTGTTGGTATTCGAAACCCGTGCAATTTTAAGGGCGGGCCCACCCCCTTGAGGGCGCATGAAGGGGTCGCACATACGCATGTACGCACGTACGTACGCATGCACGCACGCACGTTCATGTACATGTACGCACGCACATTCAGATGCGTATTCAGAAATAAGGTTACCTTTAAGGTCTTCTTTTATATAAAAGGTAACCTTATTTCTGTACGACCCCAAGCCTCCTAAAGCATATTTAGTATTAGGAGGTCACTTTTCAAAGGCAACCTTATTTCTGAACATGGGTCTGAACATGGGTCTGAACATGGCATCAATATTAAAGCTTACCTCCTATGCGAATAATATTTATATATTATATTTGGGTTAGTTAAATATCGATATTTTCAATATTAATATTAAACCCGTACGAATAAATTAATGAAATTTAGAAGTGCAAAATATATATACATATATATACACATTTATTATTCCAATTTCCCAATGCTAGGGGCCCTTGGAAATAATTTGCAAATCCCGTCCGTGCATACTTTACGTGAGAATTTAGAGTCAAAACATAGGACCGCAAACGTTCTTAGAAAATTGCAACTCCTATAAATGCATACCGCTCATGCCATATGTTTATTGTACTACAAATTTATATGACACAATACCCAAAGAACTCAATAACGCCACCGAAGGACCATACAAACCCCAAAAAGTCCTTAGCGTAATATAGCGCCAAGTGCCCGTGAAGTTTGCCTGAAATACCGTGTTTACCCGTGAAATGCGATGTTTACCCGAGGAAAAGGGCTTCCCCATTCCATCCCCAGAACATATGTGGTTCTTGTATTTGTTTAACCAATCTGGTCACCCGGATGCCAACAAATTCCACGACTGGCCTTTGTTCCACACCTCTCCCATGGTATCGTTTGCTTTCAAGATTGAGTCTGAGGGGATCGAGGGCAAAACGCCCGCTCTCATGCAAACATACAAATGGTTGTAAAAAATAGACGAAATGCTTAGGGAAAGTATGTGCCCAATATGACTCAAAGTAATATCGCATGAGTTTAACTAGTGAAACATGTCCAAAATCCAGGTTCGGCAGCAGTAGAAAAGTTTGAGAAATTTGCTACACCATATGTCTCAAGGGTAAACATCGACGTTGATGAGTAAACATCGACGTTCCACAAATGCAAAGGTAAATTTCGACATTAATCCAATGCGTCGGTAAACATCAACATTGGACTTCCAGGGCATGTGTTATATTTAGATATCTGGAACCTCCAACGGGAAGAATTTTCTTGTAGTTTTTTTGTTTGCCTAAATCGCTAAGTTTTTTGTGCAAATGACTATCTTGACAAGAATTACCTATTCCCATGGTTTGAACTGGTTTGCAGCCATTCTACAACTTTTTGGCCTGCCACTCTGGTATTGCAGTTTATTTGCTATCAATTCGAACCATTATATAATACTTGGAAAATCAAGATGCATTAGGCAAATTAAGATTTGCTCCGCAGAGCACCGAGGAGCTTTGTGGCATCCTAAATGGATTCTGAAAGCGCAATGATTCGCAAATACCACAAAAGCCACTGAAAGACGTTTTTTACGACAAGAACGCCCCGCAAAACACCCGCAAATACCCTGCAAACGCCCGCAAAACCAGAAAAGTGGTAATTCTTTTTGTTTTCCAATCAGGCAAAGCTTTTTTTTCAGTTTTTCTGCTAGACGATCTTACTAGAAGCTTGAAAATCGGACACAAGCAATGTGGCTCTGCAAGTGCGTGGGTGAAAGGGAGAATATTGGCTTGGAGATGCAATGGGGGCACCCAAGAAACTTGAAGATATATGCACCCCCAAAACTCGACATGATTTTCTTTAATTCGCCATGATTTCCAGGATATGGTGTCAAGGGAGGATCAAGGTCATTATCTAGTGTAAATGTGCTAATCAGCAGCTCAAAAAGGTAACTACACAGCGTCGAAGACATTGAATTAGTTAATGGGTGAATCCTTTATTTTACTTTTTTGGCTTCTTTTTCACCAATCAAGTCTGCGGGGCAGCGCTGCCCCAGTGCGAGGGTTTCCAGGGTTTTCTTCGATTTGAAACTGTTTTGTGTTGCCGTACAAGAAAGATCCTGTACATGAAAAGAAGATAATTTTGACTCTCATCATTGCGTTATTGTTTTTCCGTTTCCTGTATTTTGGCAGGTTCCTCCTTCTGCAATCGTTCGCAAATCTTGGGAATCATACGCAGTACCATTCTGACCCCATCGGTCAGTTCCTCTGCCTTGCGTGCATCCTTTGAGCGCTTTGAGAGCCTTTTGGCTGTCGCAGCCACCTTCCTCAACGAGTAGCCCTTCTTACCCTTCCGCACCAACTTTGCAATTTCAGAAGTCGCTTTGGTCATTCTCGCTGCTTCACTAGCCAAGGCCATTGGCGTGACATCGCAAATCAGCATGACCAGATGGAAACAATATTCCCCAAGCTGTCCGTCTTCTGCTGCTCGCTTGGCATCTTTCAAGGGACCAACCACTGGCACCAGGCTCAGAATCTCGTCTGCAATCACCAAAAGTACCTTCTCCAACTCCAACTCCTCTAATGAATGTGCTTTCAGCCACTTTCATGCGTTTCATGCCCTATCCCGAGTCTTGATAGAAGATCAAAAACATCAAAATTTGCGGCGTGATAAACCATGATAAACCACGATAAACCACCCACCAGTCCTCCTTCTGCGTTGCCTCGGCATACAAGCACTGCCGCCAGGGTGCATGCGTCCTGTGGCAGCTCACCACCAGCGCTGCGGCCATCGCTCCGCCCACGCGCCACACGGGCGCCTGGCGCCACACGGGCGTTTGGCTCACGGTGGGGGTTGGCGGCCTTGCCACGCCAGCGCCGTTGTTTAAGGCCAACATGCGCCCGGGGAAGATGTCTAATGGTTAATGCTGGTTGAATTCTGCTGGTGATAGGTGGGTATCACGAGCACGAACTGGCCTAAGCAAAAGCCGCTGGCTGATTTGGAGGTTCAGACGGTCAGTGATTGGGAGACTGTGCAGAATTATCATTGTATGTAATCAAAAGCAATGCCTCCTTCAAGTGATTGGAGCCAAGGATTGCAGTCGATATACGGTGATGTTCACTTCAGTCGTCCCAGCCCCAAGGATGTCTGGTTGTTGGCTTCACCCAAGATTTGACACAGTGCACACTAAGAACCAGCTACAAGCGTATAAATGCCCACTCTTGCTTCTGCATTATTGTTGCTTAGAAATCGGCTCTACCCCGCCAAAGTATCCTAGTGAGCCTCTTGTTTTCCGCTCAGCCACTCATGATTCCTATCTGTCGCTCTCATTCACCGTCCTCTAGTTCCTCGGGAATCAAACTGCCAGTCTGTCCAAAGAGGAACTTCTTATTCTTCAGACATGGCCTCAACATTTTTCAACTAGAAGATGGATGGACATGGAAGTTGATTTTCCCATATTTTCACGTATGTGTTCAGCACCGGGCCACCCCAAGCTTTTATGTAGAAACTGGCCCCATCAAAGTTTTAATGATGTATTTAAGCAGAAACACACTTGATTTAGCTGAACTTCTTAGCGGTCTGCAAGGATCCAAATCTCTCCTTGTCATAGCCAAGCCCTCTGCAGATCTCCAGCGGACTCCAGTTGGCTGCGACTTCAACCTTGATCTGGCCCAATTTGTGGTTAAATCAAATCCCATTTTTTTGATTGTCTAATAATACTATATGCATTTTTGATGCAATCTGAAACCCCAGTTTACTATTACTATTCGGAGAATATATGAGAATATTATACTATTACACCATATTACAGCAGCCCATAATTATTACATCATAGTCTCCGAATATCTCTGCAGTCCACCCTAGTTCACCACACACCCGAGCTGATCCACACCCGACACGTGGTGTGGAGGACGCACTTTGGTAATTTCAATACGGAAAATCATCATTTTGAATAGGTAAATCATCATGTTTATCCTCTATAAATGGGCAATTTTCCACAGCTATGTTAATAATCAGGGGTAATTGACGTGAAAATACTTAAACAGAGGATTGGCTTTGACATTTGAGGTTCCCAAAAAAAACATTAGGCGGCAATGCTAACAACCGTGACAAAGGAACTCGTGCAGTTCAACTCGTTCGGCTGATTTTTCCCAGATCATGGAGGCAACAAACATCTCCATCGCCACAGCACGTCACGACAAAGGCTGTCTGGAGTTAAAAATTTCAATAAACGATGAAGCGCCTCTGTAGCGGGACCTTAGAAGGTGGAGATGGTGATTTTTTTAAAGAAGCAGGGTGGAACTCATAATGCAAATTGGGATCTGCTTCAGAATCATGAAACTATAACTACAGTATATCAAATTTCGATTGCGGGGAACAACAACTCTGGACTTTGACCAACACCAGGGCTGCAGCAATCCCATGGCATGTCCAGATGAAATAATTCCCAAGCGGGACCCCAGAAAAACTTCCAGTCTCCCGTGTCCTGGTGCCCAGCCACCGTTGGAAGTCACTTCTGAAGACAGCTGGGTTGTTTCTTGATCCAATTGGTACAGTTCAAGCTGGATTTTTTTCATTCTCTCCGCCACCACCGCATCATATCCTCACAGGGCAGCAACGTGGAACCCCAAGGCCCAGAGATATGGCCTGACTTGGAATCATGTCCCAGAGATATGGCAGAAACTTTGGAAACCAAATAAACTCACAATATCAATATATATTGTATCAAATTAGGAAGAAAACCGCAATCCAAACGTATGATTTTGCCTGATCATAGGGTGCCCCAAAACATCCCAAAACCTAACTGTCATCATCTTCCCCCAATCAGGATTTTTGGCTATATAATATTTATCATATATTGGGATATGTTTGGTGCATGTACCCAATTTTTTTTTATAGACACACCCAGATACCAAGTGTCGATCTTGTTCTTGAATCACAATCTCTTCGTGGCGCTTCTGCTTTTCGCGGAGCACCTGAAGCTCGGACCGCTGCACTTCGAGCTGCATGGCCAGAGCACTTTGACGCAACTTGGCGGCTTCAAAGTCTTGCGCCATCGCCGCATCTGCACCTGTGGCTGGGAAATCTTGAGATATCCGAGGGAAGTTTGGAAGTCAAACTTCCGGCAATATGGACAGATGAAGCAGCAGAGGTGGGAAGAGTCAGAGGAGAGAAAGGAGGAAGAAAGAAGAGCAGAGAAGAGAAAGAGTCAGAAGAAAGAAGCGGAAAGCGCGTGAAAAGGTACAAAAGTCGTGAAACACTGTGTTTTTCAATGTTTTGTGGCGCCGGAGGCTCGAAAAGTAGGCTCGCTAAAGCGGCGGGTGCGGAGCCATGTGGTCAGATGAGAGATGAAAAGTTGCACGCCGTTGTAGCGCGAAGCAGATTTTAATGTGAAATTGCTAAAAACACATCGGTTCCGGACTACTTTTGGAAGTTGAGGTGTCGAAAAAGTGCACTTCGCTGTGGCGCGAAGCACATGGTGAGCTGTTGAAAAATTGCACACGGCTGTGGCGTGAAGCACAAAAACACCTCGGGTTCGGAGCACTTTTGGCAAGTGAGCTGTTGAAAAATTGCACTCGACTGTGGCGCGAAGCACGTTTTGAAGTCAACATGTTAAAAAGACTATGGGTGCTCGCAGAATTGCTTCGTTTTGGAGGTGGGCACTTCCATTTCATTACGAAGATTCGGGATTGCTTTTTTCAGGCAGAAAGATAGATCGACAGAGAGAGAGAGAGAGAGAGAGAAAAAATATATATATATATACAGCACACAAGTAAATAGATACAGTAGCTAGCTAGCTAGCTAGCTAGCTGGATGGATGGATGGATGGATGGATGCACAGAAGGAGAAATGCAGAGAGACAGATAGATAGTTAGAGAATGTTAGAGAATGTTAGAGAGTGTTAGAGAATGTTAGAGAATGCTAGAGAATGTTAGAGAATGTTAGAGAATGTTAGAGAATTTTGGAGAGATAGAGATATAGAGAGATAGGGCAAAAGAGAGATACAGAGATGGGGAGACATGGACAAAGAAACAGAGAAAGGGATGGACACAGCTGCAGGCATAGTGAGAAACAAGATCAGACAGATAGATAGCTAGATAGATAGAAAGCTAGATAGATAGATAGATAGATAGATCGATCGATCGATCGATCGATCGATCGATCATGATAGATCGATCGATAGACATACGGACAGACAGACAGATAGATAGATTGATAGGGAGAGAGAAAGACACAGAGAGAAGGAGACAGAGCGAGAGAGATAGAGACTGAGAGATAGAGACTGAGAGATAGATAGAGAGAGTTGGAGACAGAGAGTCGGCGAGATAGAAAAACAAATAAACAAGCAAACAGATAGATAAAGACAGAGAGAGATGGAGAGAGGGAAGGAAAGAACGAGAGAGAGAGAGAGAGAGGGAGGAGAGAGAGCGAGAGAGATAGAGAGAGAGATAGAGAGATAGAGAGATAGAGAGATAGAGAGATAGAGAGATAGAGAGGTAGAGAGGTAGAGAGATAGAGAGATGAAGAGATAGATAGATAGATAGATTAGATTAGATTAGATTAGATTAGATTAGGTTAGGTTAGATTAGATTAGATTAGATTAGATTAGATTGATTGATAGATAGATAGGTAGATAGATAGATAGATGGATGGATGGATGGATAGATAGATAGATAGATGGATGGATGGATGGATGGATAGATAGATTAGTTAGATAGATAGACAGATAGAGAGAGAGAGAGAGAGCGAGCCAGAGCCTCAACCACCTTTCGATCCATTAGTTCGTTCTGCCATCCATGCGTCACAGCAACTTACGTCTCCTATAGGTTTCTATCACCGCCTTGTGCGGTCCTACTGGTGTATAAATTAAGCCTATAACCATGGTTGATCGTCTTGGGGGATGGTAAGATCATCCCTATCAACCTTACAATTTCCCAACATCCGCCAGTATATGTCTTGTTTTCTTGCTTCAAACAACCTCAATTCCATCAGAATTGCCATCCCCCAAATGACTTAAACCCCCCCGAAGGAAATTTCATGCCCCCATGATTATGATATATGGCCCAAATATGGAAAACATATCAAAACATCCCATGAAGTCACATCCAGTGGATCTTGAGATGCATCATCTCATTCTTCAAAGAACGACCATATGTACAGTGCATACCAACCCATTTGGATTCTTTTGGCATCACCGAGCCACTTCTCAGAAACTTCTGCACTTTCGCTTGTGGCATGCGCTGTGCCCCGGCGCTGCTTTCCTCCCGCGCCAGCAGACGCTGGGCGGCGCGGCGCAGCTGCAACAGCGAGGGATCCACAGAGGGCTCAGCCAGTTCCAGGAGGACCGTCAGGCCCTTCCTAAGATACGCTACCCTGGGGTAAACTGCCCTAAAAGATGCAGAAAACCAATGGCCTCCACAGGAAAATGATAGTAAACGTTTACGAAAAGATGTGGAAAACCCATGGTGATAGCCTAGGACAATCATCTACATATGGTGTGTTTTCCATCTATGTTAGTTTACAGGAGGGTAAGAGAAATGGATGTGTCTGAAGAAAAACTGAAAAATAGGGAATTCATGGGATTTGTTTCAATGGGGAAAATTACGATAAACTATTGGGTACCACGATTTGCACGCCCACATTGGTCGTATATGGTGGTTCAATGGGAATTCACCAATCATGGGGTGTTGATGGGAATTGAAAATAATTAACCAACACTTCTGGGAGTCAATGGATGTTTACCCAACATGAGATGGCCTTTGACTGTTTATCATGTAGTTTTTCACCATTAGTTGATGGCCAATTGTGTGTGTATACATGTATCATTATATATGTATATAATGAATAGATACAAGACATTCCACCAGGGTTTCGTTTGGGGATGTTTGGGGGTGTATTTTCTTAGACAGATTGCATTAATTCTTTTATCAGAAAACAAACACTTGGCGAATTCTCATTTGTCTTGGGAGTATTTTTTGTGCTTTCCCTTGTATACGACGAGTTGCATATACTAACCATCATGTCTTGTGAGATCGTTGTGAAATCAGTTTGATCCACAATAGAAACCAAGGTAAATCCAACACACTTCAACCAAACAATCAACAATCATTTTGCCACGACAAAAACCATTACAGACCATTTCTATTTCTTATCTATCGATATCTATCCTTTGTTATTCCAGCATTTCCCAGGAGTTATGGACCAAGCCCAGTCTCCGTTTTGCCTCGGCCCCGGCGCTCGCCGCGCTCAGCATGGCGTCTTCGTCGTCCTCCAGCTGGCGCCGCAGCAGCTGATTCTCCGACTGCAGCTGATCCACCCAGGAGTGCAGTTGGGCGGCCTCCAATTTCGCCATCGCCGCCATGGCCACGACACCAAGGTTCGTTTCGTGTTTCGGTTCGGAAAAAAATGGTGGTATGCTAAGTTTATGGCAATTTTCATGAAAAAATTATGATCAACCGTGAGACGGAATGGGGTAGCTCATTTTCAGACAAACTCACTATCTATTGATGCCCTCAAATTTCACGCGTCCCAACAGGTAACAAGAAAATTGTGGATTCCCCGGGGCAAGCCACTATTTGATGAGTAAACTCTTGGAGTGTCTGGGCAGGAGCCGTCACTGTCGATTCTCAAAAACCATCAGTTTCTTCTGCTGCGGAAGACAATCTTGAGCTCATGACTGGGGATTATGTGGTTCACTCAATCAAAACCTCCATTCAAAGGGATTGTCTATATTACGTGTATGTGTATATATATATACACACACCCATTATTGACCTCTATATATATATATATACAAATATATACAGTAACTGGTTTTTCGTGAATTGTGAACAATTCTGATGCTATGATATGCTATGATTAGGTTTACCGTACATTAATCCACATTAATAATCAACAAGCAATGGATCAAACATTGCAGGACCACTGCAACCCCAAACTCCGACTGACTACATGTTCTTTCCCATTGTACTAGTGATGACTCATCAAAGAACCTAGCCGCCTAGCCATCTATTTCCAAAGGTGATGTGAATCTTGTCTGATTGGTTGTTTCAATCCCTATCCCCAAGTCTGGATCAACTAGCCATTGGAAACCAGGCCCACAGGCTTTCAGCAAAAACCACAATCTCCATGTCAATTTGGATTGACCACCAACCAGTAGGATATACTTGGGGCTGCAGCTCCACTAACAAGTGGCTTATATAATCACAGTTGTAGAGTTATATCTCAATATATTGGGCTTTATAACCATGGTTATCACATGTTATCGCCATTTTCAAACCGCAACTGCAGCCCCAAGTAGTTTTTCTTCCACCTGCCATCACCCGCCACACACTTTTTCAGCATCGACCACCTGCGTGGATCTGGTGCAGCCATGTGCAGCTGTCTGGTGGGAGCCAACAACATAGCGCCACAAAAGCGCCAGACTAAGGGCAATCAGACATAGCAATCAAAAGACGGGACATCCCCTCCAGAAAAATATTCCACTTAAATAGTGGACCCATTGCTATGTAAAAAACGACCGTAGGGTACCATTCATGGCAGATTTCAGGCGGCGACCCGCACCTGGTTGCTGACGGCCTCGATCTCCGAAGAGGTTCTGGACTTCACCACCTCGAAGACCTGGATCAACCAGTGGAAAACTGCGGGGCCCCCAGATAGAACAGCAACTTAATAATTCATAAACAATGCATAGCTAAGATAAATATTTCATGATAAATTGAAACATAATGATAACTAAGATAAGCAATGATAAATGATGATAAACAAATTAGGTTCTTAGTTACTGCATCATTTATTGGTACAATGTATCATCTGGAACTTTAATCGTTGGGATACTATTGCTATGTGATAAATAATGATACTTAATAATCCTACCAATCGGAAAATAATCATATGCAATCAGTAATTAAATGAATCTAAATGAGATGCTACGAGTAGATTGCTCTTCTAGTTTTGTGGGGAATTACTGCGCCCTCTTATCCAACCCTGCCATGTGATCTCCACATTTATCATTGGAAAATCATCTGTAGATGGGCATAGATGGTTTATCATCCCTTCCTCCTATTACTAAACCCCGCCCAAATACTAAAAACTAGTGTCCATCTCCAATTTTTGAAAATTTCAGATTGGCCAATTTGATTTTTTATTGATCCCCTTTAGAAAACAATTTAAAAATAAAGCTACCATTTGTGGGTTTTCCCCCTCAATATTAAAAACTAGTTCACCCCGGGGTGTTTATTATTAGGGTCCGTCCGATTTTTTTTGGTGTTTTTATATTAAGGTGTTTAATTTAGTATTAGGGGGAAGCTTCGAAATCCAATTTTTGGCCATATTTTAATTGCGTTATACAAAGAAATTTAATGAAATTTAATTGGTTTTGAGATGGGAAAACATAGTTTTTATTATTAAGGGTTTTAATTGGGGGAAGCTTCGAAATCCGATTTTTGGCAATATTTTAATCGCGTTATATAAAGAAAATTATTTGATTTTGAGATCGGAAAAATAGTTATTATTATTAAAGGTTTAATTTTATTAATAGGGTTCCCTAATAATAAATACCACCCTAACACTAAAAGCTACCTGCCGTGTTTAGTAATAGGGGGGGACGTTTAGTATTAGGAGGAAGGGATTATATACATGTTCTACTGCCAGGTTTTACACTTCAGGTTGGGGCCCTGGGGCAAGCTTTTCAAATCTCCCAAACGGTTGATGTCTTTGTTGAGATCAAATTTAGGAGGTACCAAATGACGTGATATGACTTGACCCATGCCTCGAAGGGTTCCAGTCTACTGTCAGCCTCACAATTTAAAATCCCAATTTCCTAGTGTGTGCAATATGTTTATTATCACTTTCTCTGTCTCAAAATTGGGCACCCAAAGAATCTGGATGATCAACACGAAAACTTGCCTAAATTAGCCCAAAATCTCTGGTCCCATGGGGGTTTTCATCAAAAAGGATCATGATCCCATGGCACCTGGTCAGCTCCCTCGACCATCACGGACATGAAGGCACTCAGCTCGTTCATCACCTGATGGGACATTCCCCGTTATCGTGCGGCGTCATGATTCCGCAATCCCCAAGCGTAAACATGGTGAGGTTGGCCAGTGACTTCTGATGACTTCTGTGGATTATATGTATATATATGGTCCAGCGTTCCAAACCCCCTCCCCCCCCCCGCCATGGTCATGGGTCAGCCATAGTACTGTCCCCCTCCCCCCCTGTGGTG